>Ga0209578_10000275_pt1 | contig 78100 bp, 70 predicted proteins | sample tdAd472_FD_187127 | JGI IMG/M metagenome (GOLD analysis project Ga0209578, IMG submission 187127) | Marine sediment microbial communities from the Atlantic coast under amendment with organic carbon and nitrate - tdAd47.2 (SPAdes)... | ecosystem: Environmental > Aquatic > Marine > Coastal >...
TTTCCTTAATGGCCTTTTCCAGCCGTGCCAGCGACGCATCGATGGTTTCCGCCGCCTTGATCGCCGCATCCAGATCGCCCGTGTGGCCGACCATGTCGCCGTTCGCGAAATTGACGATGATCAGATCGAAGGTTTTCCCGGTGATCGCGTCGACCAGTCTTTCGGTGACTTCCGGCGCCGACATTTCCGGCTGCATATCGTAGGTCGCGACTTTCGGCGATGGCACCAGAATACGCTCCTCGCCGGGGAAGACGTCTTCACGCCCGCCGTTGAGGAAGAACGTCACGTGCGCGTACTTTTCCGTTTCCGCGATCCGTAGCTGACGCATCCCCGCTTCGGATACGACTTCGCCCAGAATGCGCGAAAGCTGCGTCGGCGGGAAAATCGCGTCCATGTATTCAGCATGTTTGGAAGAGTATTCCACCATACCCAAGGCGGCAGCGAAGCGAACCTGTCGCGGCCGTGCGAAGCCGTCGAAATCGGGGGCCAACAGGGCGGCCAGGATTTCCCGCGCACGGTCGGCGCGGAAATTGGCCATCATGATGCCGTCACCATCGCGCATACCGGCATAATCGCCAACGGGCGCCGGCAGAACGAATTCGTCGGTCAGATCTGCGCCGTAGGCGGCGTCGACAACGGCCGTAGCGCTCGGCTGCGCGTCACCGGCGGCGTCCATCATGCAGGCGTAGGATTTCTCGACGCGGTCCCAGCGATTGTCGCGATCCAGTGCATAATAGCGCCCCGAGACCGTGGCGATCCGGCAATCGTTCAGTCCGGCGATATCCGCCTCGAACATCTCGATATGGCTTTTCGCCACCGTCGGCGGCGTGTCGCGACCATCGAGGAAAGCATGCACCCGGACAGGGATACCGGCGTCTGACAAGATCTTCGAGATCGCCGCCATGTGTTTCTGATGTGAATGCACACCCCCCGGCGACAGAAGTCCCAGCAGATGACATACACCACCGCTTTGCTTCAGCGCAGCGATGTATTTCAGCATGGCCGGGGCGTCCTTGAGCGTATCGTCGCGCACCGCCAGATCGATTTTCGGCAGTTCTTGCATGACCACGCGCCCGGCACCCAGGTTCATGTGCCCGACCTCGGAATTGCCCATCTGGCCTTCCGGCAGACCGACCTCCAGCGCCGAAGCGTTTAGTCGCGAGCGCGGATAGTTCCCGTACATCGCATCCCACGTCGGCGTGTCGGCGCGCGATACGGCATTGTCGTCCGCCGGCGCACGTTCGCCCCATCCGTCGAGAATGCACAATACGACGGGCTTCGGGTGCGATGATGTATTCTTGGCGCTCATAACCGTGACGAATCCTATGTCTCTGCTCAGTATATCTTATCGTCCGACGTGCCTGCTATAGGCGTCGCTATATATAGGCGCACCGGAGCTCACCCGCCATCGGCGACGAAACCGGCCGCTTCGATTCCCGCCTTGGCGGCGGCTTCGTCGTTGTCGGAGTTGTCACCGGTAATACCGACGGCGCCGACAATGGCGCCGTCCGCGCCCTTGATCAGGACCCCGCCCGGCACCGGTACCAGCGAGCCACCCGCCAGTTCGTTCATCGCCTGAATAAAGAACGGCTCCGCCTTCGCCCGCTCGAACAGGGCGCGCGAGCCCAATCCCATGGACAACGCACCGTTCGCCTTGCCCATCGCGATGTCGGGACGCATGTTCGACGCGCCGTCCTCACGCTCCAGCGCCTTGAGGTTCCCGGCGGCATCCAGCACCGCAACGGTCAACGGGTTCAACCCCAGTTCGCGCCCTTTTGCGCGGGCGGCGGCCAGGATTTCGCGTGCTTTTTCAAGCGTCAACATACTCATGTAACTCCGAAATATTGCTGATTTAATGTTGCCCGGGACACTATCACCCGCAATCGGACGGTGAAAGCCGAAGATGCCTGTCAGTCCCGGTGATACGGGTGTCCGGCAAGGATCGACTGGGCGCGATAAACCTGTTCGGCGAGCATCACGCGGACCAGCATGTGCGGCCATGTCTGCGGCCCGAAACCGAGCAGCATATCGGCGCGCGTGCGCAGACTTTCGTCCAGCCCGTCGGCACCGCCGATAATGAATGCAACGTCGCGCCCGCTGTCGCGCAGATCACCGAATTTTTCCGCGAACTGACGGCTTTTTTGCGCTTTGCCCCGTTCGTCCAGGGCCACCAGAAACGCACCGTCGGGGATTTTCTCGGCAATCAGTTCGGCTTCGCGCGCCATCAACTCGGCGCCCGACAAGGGGCGCTTTTCCTCGACCTCGATCAGGTCCAGGCCCGGCCTGAGCCGCTTCAGATATGCGTTAAAAAGTTCCTGCTCCGGGCCGCGCTTGGCGCGCCCGACCGCGATCAGCGTCAACCGCACGTCGATATCCCTCTTCGCGCGGCAGACAATCGTCCTGCCGCCATTTCATTCGCCCGCTCTACCCCTTTCGGGTTCCGGCCGGAAACGATCGACCGGTGTCGGGGCGGAAACGTCTCTTAGGCGACCGGCCCCGCCAACGGATGTGCGGCGGTGCCCGAACCGGCAACCACGTCCGGGACGGACCAGAGTTTTTCCAGACCGTAAAAGTCCCGCACCTCTGGCCGGAACAGGTGCACCAGCACGTCCCCGGCGTCGATCAGCACCCAGTCGCTTTGACCGGCACCTTCGACGGCGACGTCCTTGATCCCCGATTCCTTGATCTTCTGGCAGAGATGATCGGCCATGGCGCCGACTTGTCGGCTGGATTGACCGGAGGCAATGACCATGTAATCAGCCATTTGGGTCTTGCCGGCGAGGTCGATGACGACGACGTCCTGCGCCTTGTCATCATCGAGAGAGGTTTCCACCAACGCCCGGAGAGTGTCCCCAGACGGGCGAAGCTTGCGTTTGCTTGGTATAGTTATGGTCCTTTGCACCAAATCTCATCAATGCGCCCCTTACCCATGGGACGCGCCCAAGTCACGTCACGTTACCGGCCGCGCGAGTCAAAACCCGCCTTCGGCCCGGATCCGGGTTGCAGACAAGGGATGTTCACGAATTTTCAGAAACACCCAAGCTGGCAAATCCGCATCCACCAGACGCTTCGCCGCTGCTTGGGGCCACCGGTCCCGAGCGAAGCGCCGGGCTGCTACACTAGATATAGCCCTTAAAGAGTATCCCGGACGACCAAATACTGCAACGGGGACAATACGAAAAATTCGTGACCAGTCCCGCCAGCGATGGATCTGCGAAAGATTGTCTGCCCCCATCAACCACACGAAGCGGTGCTGGCCCTGGATATCGGTGAGCCGCGCCAGCGTATCGGCGGTGTATCGCGTGCCCAGTTGCGCCTCGGCGTCAGATACGTGAATGCGCGGATTGGCGCTAGCGATTTTCTCGGCAGCGTCGATCCGCTTTTCGTAAGCGGCCATGCCGTCGGCGGATTTCAACGGGTTCTGCGGCGATACCAGCCACCACACCTCGTCCAGGCCGAGCATCCTCAGCGCCTGCTCACTTATATATAAGTGTCCCTCGTGGGCCGGATTGAACGAGCCCCCCAACAGACCGACGCGGCGGAAACTGCTCATCTCAGTTGAGCCCCCTCACCCAACCTCTCCCCCACTTGTGGGGGAGAGGGGCGCAATCGCGCATGCTGAAACAGGGTCCCTCTCCCCCGAGACGGGGGAGAGGACAGGTGAGGGGGATTTGCGCGTAAACGTTCGTCACGCGGCTCGCTACTCTGCCGCGTTCGCGCGTTGCGCCGGCATCTCGCCACGAATAACATAGGCCAGCGCGGCGACGACCTGTTCCGGTTCGCGGGCCACGCCGTTGGCGGCACCGTCGACTTCCTTCAAGGCGTGATCGTGCTCGGCCGGGTGCAGGGTGATGTAGGGAATGTCCATCGCCGCCGCGTAGCCGGCATCGAACGCCGCGTTCCACTGCTTGTATTTTTCACCGAAACGGATGATGGCGATGTCCGAGTTCTTCAACAGGTTCTGCGTGCGGATCGCGTTCAGCTGCGCACCCTTGCGGTCGTGCCAGAACTTGTCGCTTTCGGCCCCGAACACAGCGACGCCGCAATCATCCGAATCCTCGTGCACCGTCACCGGCGACACCAGTTCCACCGGCAGGCCCGCGGCCTTCACACCGTCGGCGATGCGCTCGCGCCAGTCGGAATGAATCTCACCGGAAAGATATACGGTCCAAACGTCGGTCATGGTGTTCTCCTTGTTTATTTTCCTGCCCGTCCTTCGAGACGGGCTGCGCCCTCCTCAGGACGAGGTTAAACTCAAAGCCTCATCTTGAGGAGCCGCGATAGCGGCGTCTCGAAAGATGGGCGCAAATCACGGCCTTGTCTGGCCGGTGCCGCGCACCTTGTATTTCATCGATGTCAGCTGTTCGACGCCGACCGGGCCGCGCGCATGCAGCTTGCCGGTAGAGATGCCGATTTCCGCGCCCATGCCGAACTCGCCGCCGTCGGCGAACTGGGTCGAGGCATTCCACATGACGATGGCGCTGTCGACGTTATTCAAAAACGTCTCGGCAACCTCGGCATCGTTCGTGACGATGGCTTCGGTGTGCGCCGAGCCGTGCGTGCGGATGAAGTCGACCGCGTCGTCTACACCGTCGATCACTTTCACCGAAATAATGCTGTCGAGGTATTCCGTGTCCCAATCCGTTTCCGAGGCTTCGCCGATGCGCGGATCGAGTGCGCGGCTTTCCGCGTCGCCCCGGACCTCGCAGCCCGCGTCCACCAGCCCGGCAGTGATGTCGGGCAGGATCGCCGACGCACAGGTGCGGTCGATCAACAGGTTTTCCGTCGCACCGCAAATCCCCGTCCGGCGCATCTTGGCGTTGACGACAATGTCGCGTGCCATTTTCGGGTCGGCGGCGGCATGCACGTAGGTATGGCAGATGCCTTCGAGGTGCTTGAACAGCGGCACCTTGCTCTCGTCCGAAACGCGCTGGATCAGCGACTTGCCACCACGCGGCACGATGACGTCGATATAATCGGTCATGCGCAGCATTTCGCCGACACAGGCACGATCCGTGCTCGGCACCAACTGGATCGCATGTTCCGGCAGCCCGGCGGCAATCAGTCCTTCGCTCAGGCTTTCCATGATGGCGTGGCTGGAATGATAGCTTTCGGACCCACCGCGGAGGATCGCCGCATTGCCCGCCTTGAGGCACAGCCCACCCGCATCCGCCGTCACGTTGGGGCGGCTTTCATAGATCACACCGATGACCCCCAACGGCACGCGGACCCGTTCGATTTTGAGACCGTTCGGCCGGTCCCAGGCGCTTTCGACGGCGCCGACGGGATCGGTCAGCTCGGCAATGGCTTCCAGGCCCTTGGCGATGCCGTCGATACGTTCTTCCGACAGCAAAAGCCGGTCGAGCATGGCACCGGAAAGTCCCTTTTCCTCGCCCGCCCGGATGTCCTTGGCGTTTTCCGACAGGATGTGATTGGTACTGCGCCGGAGACTGGCGGCCATTTCCCGGAGCGCGCGGTTCTTGGCGTCGGTCGGCGCGATGGCGAGCGTGCTGGCCGCGCGCTTCGCGTTTTCACCGATCTCGCGCATCATCGATGCGATATTTGCCTGTCCGTCCATCTTCTTCTCTCCTCTCATCCTTCGAGACGCGTCGCGCCTCAGGATGAGGTAGTTGGATGTGCCTTATCTTGAGGAGCCCCGGACTTGATCAGGGGCGTCTCGAAAGACGAGGCACGGTCCTCATATCAAAACAAGATCATCGCGGTGGATCATCTCGTCGCGGCCACGATAGCCCAAAATGTCTTCGATTTCACCGGTCTTGTGCCCGGCGATGCGGGCTGCCTCGTCGCAATGATAGGCGACCAGCCCCCGCGCGATTGCACGCCCGTCCGGATCGATCACGGCGACCGCGTCACCGCGCTCGAACGCACCTTCGATCTTTCGCACACCGGCGGGCAGCAGGCTCTTGCCGCCCTTCAGCGCCTTCAACGCACCGGCATCGACATGCAGCTTGCCGGCCGGTTTCAGCGAACCCGCGATCCATTCCTTGCGCGCGGTACGCGGGTTGCCGTCAGGAATGAAGACCGTGCAGCGTGCACCGCCCTGGATCCGCTTGAGCGGATTGTCCGATTTGCCCAGCGTGATCATCGCCGTGGTGCCCGCGCCCATGGCAATGCGCGCCGCCGCGATCTTCGTCACCATGCCGCCCTTGCTATCACCGGAAAGCTGTACACCCGCCATGCTCTCGACATCCGGCGTGATCTCGCCCCGGACCTCGGGCACGAACTGGGCCGCGTCATCGACCTGCGGATTGGCCGTATACAGCCCGTCGATATCCGACAGCATGATCAGAAGATCGGCAGAGATCATCGACGCCACGCGTGCCGCCAGCCGGTCATTGTCGCCGAAGCGAATTTCGTCCGTGGCCACGGTATCGTTTTCGTTGATCAGCGGCACCGCGCCCAGACGCAAAAGCTCGGTCAGGGTGTTGCGCGCATTGATATAGCGGCGGCGGTTTTCGGAATCGTCCAGCGTCAGCAACACCTGCGCCACCGTCAGATCATGTTTTCCGAGAACATCCTGATACGCGTGCGCCAGACGCACCATGCCGGTGGCGGCAGCGGCCTGCTGTTCCGGCAGCATCAGCTTTCCGGACGGCAGGCTCAGATACCGGCGTCCGACGGCAATGGCCCCGGACGAAACGATGGCGATTTCCCGGCCATCGGCACGCAATGCCGCGATATCGTCGGCCAGCGTTTCCAGCCAGCGCCGATGAACGTGCCCCGTTTCCGGATCGACCAGCAACTGCGACCCGATCTTGATCACGATGCGTTTGGCGTCGTCGAGCACGCTCATGGCCGGTAGCCCTCGTCGACCTCGACATTTTCTTCGGCGGCTTCCCGGGCGCGGTCGGCGAGGATCTCGCGTTCCAGCTCGAACGTCATTTCGCGCACACCCATCCCGGCAACGCCGGAAATGGTGTGTACGTTCTTGCCGCATGCCGCTTGCAGTTCGGCGTGGCGCGCCTCGATGGTTTCCGCGTCAAGCGCATCGATCTTGTTGAGCGCGACAATCTCGGTCTTCGTCGCCAACCCGCCGCCGTACGCCTCAAGCTCTGCGCGCACGGTTTCGTACGCCTCGCCGACATTTTCCTGTGTGCCGTCAACCAGATGCAAAAGAACCCGGCAACGCTCGACGTGCCCCAGAAACCGGGTGCCGAGACCGGCGCCTTCGCTGGCGCCTTCGATCAGGCCCGGAATATCCGCCAAAACGAATGTCCGGTCCTCGACCGCGACGACGCCCAGGTTCGGGTGCAACGTCGTGAAGGGGTAGTCGGCGATTTTCGGGTGCGCGCGGGTGCACGCTGCCAGGAACGTTGATTTCCCGGCATTGGGCAATCCGACCAGACCGGCGTCGGCGATCAGTTTCAGACGCAGCCAGACCCAGCGTTCCTCGCCTTCCAACCCGGGATTGGCACGGCGCGGCGCCTGATTCGTCGACGACTTGAAATGCGTATTGCCGAAGCCGCCGTTGCCGCCCTTCAGAAACACGACTTTCTGGCCGGGGCGGGTAACATCGGCAAGCAGGGTTTCCCTGTCCTCGTCGAAGATCTGCGTACCCGGCGGCACCTTGATGACGAGCGGCTTGCCGGCGGGACCGGACCGATTCTTGCCCATACCGTCGGTGCCGCGCTGTGCCTTGAAATGCTGTTTGTAGCGAAAATCGATCAGCGTATTGAGGTCCGACGCGCATTCGAACACCAGATCGCCGCCACGCCCGCCGTCGCCGCCGTCGGGACCGCCGTATTCGACATACTTCTCGCGGCGGAAACTGATGCAGCCGTTGCCGCCGTCGCCGCTTTTCAGAAATATCTTGGCTTCGTCGAGGAACTTCATCGCTCTGGTTCGTGTCCGGCGCAAAACCGCCCGGCCACGCTCTCCTCTTTATATATATGACACCTGCCTTCACAGGCGTCCGGTCAAAAAAAACGAGGGAATGGTTAGGCCATTCCCTCGCTTAAACCTTCAACGCTGGCAAGCGAGGCTTAGCTCGCCGGCGGCAGCACCGAAACGACGGTCTTGCCGCCGGTCGTTTTCTTGAACTTCACTTCGCCTTCGGCGGTCGCGAAAATCGTGTGATCGCGCCCGATGCCGACGCCGTCACCCGGATGAACCTTGGTGCCGCGCTGACGAATGATGATGTTGCCGGGGATCACGACCTGACCGCCGAATTTCTTGACGCCGAGACGGCGTCCGGCTGAGTCGCGACCGTTGCGGGAGCTACCGCCTGCTTTTTTGTGTGCCATAAGGTCTTACTCCTCGGATTTCTTGGCTGCGGCCTTCTTCGCCGCAGGCTTTTTGGCCGCGGTTTTCTTTGCAGCCGGCTTTTTCGCAGCGGTCTTTTTCGCTGCCGGCTTCTTCGCCGTTTCCGTCTTGGTTTCCTCGGCTTCGGTCTTCGCCGGCGCGTCATCGGCCTTCTTCGCCGGAGCCGCTTTCGCCGCCGTCTTCGGCTTGGTGCCGGTCGGGCTCACCTCGACGATGCGCAGCACCGTCTGCTCCTGACGATGACCTTTCTTACGGCGATGATTCTGGCGACGCTGCTTTTTGAAGACGATGACCTTGTCGCTTCTGGATTGCTCCAGCACTTCCGCGAACACGGCGGCCTTTTCAACCGTGGGCATGCCCACGGTCGGTGCCTTGCCTTCTTCACCGAGCATCAGCACGTCGCCGACCTCGATCACGTCACCGACTTCGCCGGCCAGTTTCTCGACGACCACTTTGTCGTCTTTGGCAACCCGGTATTGTTTGCCACCGCTTTTCACTACTGCGAACATGATCGCCTCTAAATTCCACATATCGAAGGGGCCAGAGGGCACCTCGCCCACGGCCTCGCTCGGAAGGGCGGCAATATACTTGGCCCGGGCGCGTTGTCAATGGCGGAAACTCGGCTTTTCCGCGCTTTTTTCCGGCTTCCGCCGCGCGCCGCGGCCAGACCTGAATTTTCGCCGATTGTTGCCTTGCCCAGCCGGGGCCGATTGGCTACATTCCGCGCTCCCCGGCATGGCCATCGGCCATGCCCACGCGTGCGGAGAGATGCCGGAGTGGTCGAACGGGGCGGTCTCGAAAACCGTTGTGCGCTTTGCGTACCCAGGGTTCGAATCCCTGTCTCTCCGCCACCACCTAACTAATTGTTATTATTGGAAATAATGGCATTTTGAATGGATCGGCAATGGCCCGGATTCATGCCATTTTCTGTCGATCCCACCATGTGCTGAGGTTCGGGGAGACATACCCGGTCCCAGCGTTTTGCACCTACCACCCATGATATCTCTTTCCGCATGTTTTTTGGTACCTGACGGTGGTTAGGATGAGAATTCAGGCACAAGAAAACGCCTTGCTTGCGCAAGACGCCGGGTTGGAAAGGCCGTGAATTACTCGATACCGAAGAGTGCCCGTTGATCTGCCCAGTCGAGGGGTAACCGGGATGCGGCTTTAAGGGTCGAGGCTTTCATGTCGCCTGGTTGAGTGCCATTGACAATACGCTTGATGATTTCGGGATCGAGATATACGAGCCGCAAGGCACGCGTGAAGTAAGACCGGGTTACACCCTCGTCATCACAGAGTTGCTGGATCGATCGCCCTTCGGCTTTGAGGATTTTTTCCTGATACCGCTGGCCAGTTAGTACAAGGCGGATCAGGCTCCGGTCGGGCTTTCGCTTTGCTCCAGGCATAGGTGGCCCGTCGACGATCATCCGTTTTTCCATCCCTGCCCTTTTCAACCGGGCCGATACGCTAAGGGTTTTGATGGGGCCGCTAATGTCTGTAGAGGGGCTATAATCATCAAGCGTCAGGTGGGCGATGGCATTTGAGCGTACCTGTATATCGATTCTGTCTGAGTGCACATCGATACGGACAATCAATGACAGCAAAATCATCCGTAATTCGGAAGGGTCGAGTTCTTCCCACGCCGCCACGACCTTCCGGATACGCGTCCTGAATTGATCCTGCTGCTCGGGGTCTTTCGTCACGGTCTCGACGGCCAGCCATACGTTCTGCTCATCGCCAACGAATTCTCTGATGCGATTTGAAACCAGCCGCTCAACCTCGCCCGCCGGCGTGCGGCGGCCCTGCTTGCTTTGTGATTTGCCTTTCCCCGTCAGTCCCCGGGAGACGTAATAGCGGTATCTTTTGCCACTTTTTACCGCATGGCTTGGTGTCATCCGCGCACCATGGTCGTCAAAGATAAGCCCGGACAACAGACTTGGTTCCCTGGTGCGGCGACCCGACTGGCGTTCAACCCGGTTCTCCGACAATAGCGTTTGTACACCATCCCAAAGCTCTGTGGGCACGATGGCATCGTGCAGGCCGGGATAGCTCACATCGTTATGCGTAATCTCACCCAGATAAACGCGGTTCTTGAGGAGATGATAAAGCGCGCCCCGATTGAACGGCACCCCGCCCGATTGTCGCCCTGTTTCACTGATCCGTACTTTGCTGACGATCCCTTCTGATCTGAGAACCTCCATCAGACCGAATACGGATTTAAGCTCGAGATAACGCCGAAAGATGTGTCGAACCGTTTTTGCCTCATCCTCGTTAACGATTAGCTTCCTGTCTTTGCTGTCATATCCAAGGGGCAGGTTTCCACCCATCCACATGCCCTTTTGCTTGGATGCCGCAATCTTGTCGCGTATCCGCTCCGCTGTGACTTCGCGTTCGAATTGAGCGAATGACAGCAGCACGTTCAGGGTCAGTCGCCCCATGGACGTCGTCGTATTGAACTGCTGTGTCACAGAGACGAAAGACACACCGTTCTCATCAAACGTGTCGACAATTCTGGCAAAATCAGAAAGGGCACGCGTCAGCCTGTCCACTTTATAAACGACAACCACATCGACACGGCCTGCCGTAATGTCCTTCAGCAATCGCATAAGCGCTGGCCGCTCCATGGTCGCCCCAGAGATCCCGCCATCGTCATAATACTCAGGCAGCGCCTGCCATCCCTCATGCTTCTGGCTCAGGACGTACGCTTCACACGCTTCCCGTTGTGCATCCAGAGAATTGAAGTCCTGCTCCAGCCCTTCCTCATGGGATTTACGTGTATATATGGCGCATCGAAACTGATCAGGGGTGCCCGAACTCTTTCTAGGCATCGACCTTCTCCTTCTTGAGACCGAAGAACCGCGGGCCGGACCAACGGACGCCTGTGATTTCCCGCGCAATCATGGAGAGCGAGCCATATCGCTTGCCGTCGTATTCAAACCCGTCGTCAAGAACGGTGACCGTGTAGGTCTGCGCCTGCCATTCCCGGATGAGTTTGGCCCCGGGTTTGAGCGCTGGCCCTGGATCGAATCCACTCCGGTCATCACCATCGATTTGCTTCGCAATCGTGTTGAGTTTCCTCTTCATCGACTGGCTCAATCCGCCATAGGCTTTTTCCTGTATCTTGTATGCGATTCCCCTGATCAGCATGTCCTGACTCAACCCTTTCGGCACGGATGCGTTGAACATGCGTGTCCATCTTTTGCGGAGCTCGGCCAGGTTTATGTTTTCAAGCGCGGCAATTTGTTCGATCACTTCGTTCGGTTCTGGCTCTACATCTACCTTCAAGTTACATGGAGCCGGGGTCATCAAGAAATTCTCGGCGCCCCCAGTCTGTCTATCTTCCGCGCGTATCATTCGACAACCCGGTAGAATGTGACGCCCTTGGCGCCTTTCGATCGTTTGATGGCGTGGCCTTTCTTGCGCAACCCGGTCAATGCGGCGCGAACGCTGTGCGGCTGCCACCCGGTGGCCTTCTCCTGGGCTGGGAGGGTTGCCCCGTTCTTTTGACGGAGATGCTTGAGAATGATGTTTAGCTTTGTCTGCACGGGCCCAGTTGCGGACGTATTGGACTTGGTCTTGGCGGTCATATTGGCCTCCTGTGAGGACGCCTGCGGGATGTAGGCGCTTCCACCACCCCGACCCGGCAAGCATTACACCTTGCCGGGTCGGCGGTTATCGGAGGCTGGCGTGTTCCGTTCCGCTGAGGTCAGTACCGCTCTCTTCGCAGCTGAAGTCCAGTCGGAAGATCAGAACGGAAAGTGCCCACCCATGCGGTCATAGTATGTCATCCTGCGATCGTCCCCAATCGAGCGGACGGTCACGACCGCCGGCCTGGGCCCGTGATCCAGATACCAGAGGAACTGGCTCAGGGCATCGACCTGGTCGTTATACTTACCGCCGGGGAATGCCAGAACTTCGTGCAGGAAGTCCGCAAGCCAGGGCGCATCATTGGGCAGAAAGACGCGACCTGCCTCGACTATGGCGGACGCTTGCTCCGCGCGCGTAACCTTATCGCCCTGGGGGCGGATCGGGATCGGGCTGAAGTGCACTCTGCCATCGATATCCTGAAGAATCGAAAGCCCCGTCGAGGCCTTTTCCACCAACACTCTTTCGGCATCCCAGTGTTGCGCATGCTTGACGACTTTGGCCTTGAGAGCCGGGTATTCCAGACGATCGCGATACACATGCAGCAAATACACACGGGCTTCGATCAGGCCGAACGTGAGACAAACGGAATAGCTGTTCCCGTCATTGACCTGACTGGCGGTGTCCCAGCTCTGCCAAACATGCTGGACCCGATTGCGGACTTGATCCAAATCGAAGCTGCGAAACCATTTCCGCAGGAAGATGAACCCGCCCGGCGGGACCGGGCGCTGCAGGTATTGCGCCGAAAAACCTGCGCTACGGAGAACCTCCTTACGCTTTTCCAGCTCCTCCAGGCCGAATTGCTCCGGGTGGAGAATATCTCCTTCCTTCCGGTGGTGGAACACACCATCATCGATCTCGATCTTCTGATCTTCCTGGGCAATGGCGGGGAGGTCGAGAACGGTCCAGTCATCCAAATCCATGACGTGTCCGACCAAGTCATCCATGTGAACACGCTGCATGACGATGACGATGATATCGTCCTTCGGATCATTGAGACGGGTGTAAACCGTGTTTCGGAACCAGTGGTTGACCCGATTGCGTTCCGCATCGGACATGGTCTCGTCGGTCTTAATGGGGTCGTCGATGACGATGAGGTTCCCGCCCTTACCGGTCAGGGTGCCGCCAACGGATGTGGAGAATATCCGCCCGCCTGCGGTGATCACCGTCTCCGTCTCGGTGTTCTTGGTTTTGCCTACCCTAACTTTCGGAAACACTTTCTTGTACCATTGCGTCTGCATCAGCTTGCGCCGCTCGTTGGCAAAGCTGATCGCCAGATCCTCCGAGTAACTCGCACAGATGATGTGCGCATGCGGACGCTTGCCCAGGAACCAGAGAATGAAGGCAATCGACGAACAGAAGGATTTGAGATGCCGGGGCGGCAAGGTAATGATCAGCCGCTTCGTTCTGCCGAGATAACACAATTCCAACTTATGGCAGATGGCATCGATGTGCCAGTTGTCTCTGAGCGTTTGCCCCTGGTTCAATATCTCGAAGGCCTTGATCAGGAAGGCCTTCAGGTCGTCCCTGACCATCGTGATGATTTCGCCATGCTCGTTATCCATTGCTCTTCTCCTTCTTGCCGGCTTTGGCTAAGACTTTCTTCTCGAAATGCGCCAGGATCGCCTTATCCGCTGCGGTCAAGTCTTCGACCTCATCCGGCCGCGCATCGACATCCAAGAGTCGGTAGACCAGGTTGACGATGACGGTCGCGGCTTTGGGGTCGCCCTGCATGGCGCGTGCTGTCAGGGCTTTCAGAATGGCCCGCTGCTTGGAGACCTTGAGGACCTTGCCCTGCTCCTTGATCGGGATCTTCTCGAGAAGCTCCTCCTCGAGTTCGGCCTTGAGGTTCTTGGTGCCCTTGGGGCGGCCTTTCGGGTTTCCGCTTTGGCCCGGTTTGAACTTCCCGGACTCCGGCGGCTTCCCGTAGCCGATGTCGTAGTTCGCTTTGGCCATCTCACACATCCCCCGCCGCAGCCGGCGGCGGCAAGAGCAACTGCCGGCCCGAGCGGATTTCCCACATCTCAGTGAAGGTCAGTCCGGTCTCGGAATGCACAGCGGCACCGCCGGTAAAGGCTTCCCAGCGGCGAACGATGACGTCGACATATTTTGGGTCGAGTTCCAGGCCGGCACAGATACGTCCCGTCATCTCACAGGCAATGACCGTCGTACCAGAGCCCAGGAACGGGTCGAGGATGAGCCCTCCCCGTTTCGAGCTGTCCTTGATCGCATCGGCGATCATCTCGGCGGGCTTTACGGTGGGGTGCAGGGCGAGGTCCGCGCGACGGTCTTTGCTCGGTGTATTGCATCCGGCGTAGGTCCACACATTGCTGCGACTGCGACCATACTTTCCTAATTGGATATTGTTGACGTGCGGCCTCGTGCCGTTCTTGAACACCAACACAAATTCATGCTGAGAACGATAAAACGAGCCCATGCCAGCATTGGTCTTGGCCCACACACAGGTATTCATATGCCGGGCATAGAGTCGACGAAGGACACGCTCCAGGATGTGCAGGTTGCGCCAGTCGATAAACCAGTACCCCAGAGACCCGTCTTCGGCATGTCGCACCGCGCACGCGGCCGTCTCGTGAAAGAAGGCCTCAAGTTCGGCTTCGGACATCTCGCCGGCACCCATGACGAAGTCGTCGTGCTTGATTTTGCCGAGGCCGCTGACGTTTCCGGCAATGGGGATCCCGTAGGGGGCGTCGGTAACCGTTAACTGCGCCCTGCGCCCCTGCATCAAGGCGTCGTATGAAGCACTGTCCCGGGCATCGCCGCAGACCACCCGGTGTTCATCCAACAACCACGTATCGCCCAGCTTGGAGACAATGGTTTTGTCCGGCTTCGGGATGTCGTTGGCCGCGGCATCCGCGCCGCCGCCCAATGCGCCATCGATGATGACATCGACCTCAGGGGGCTCGAACCCGGTAATGTCGAGATCATAATCGAGCTCGATCAGATCCTGCAGTTCGAGGGCCAGGGTATCCTGGTCCCATTCGCCCAGATCGGCCAGACGGTTGTCGGCGAGACGGAAGGCTCGGATTTGCGCCGGCGACAGATCCCGCACCCAAATTACGGGGATTTTGGTGTAGCCGATCTTTTTTGCGATCAAGACACGCAGGTGGCCAGAGATGATCGTGCCGTCCATCTCGGCCAGCATGGGGATTCTGAAACCTATCTCACGGAAGATCCGTTCTGCGGCTTTTTGCTGTTTCTTCGGATGCGTTCGCGCGTGACGGTGATATCCCTTCAATATCTCGATATCGACGTACTCCACCCCAGCGATGACGGGGACATCGACTAAGGAGGTTTGGTTATGGGATTTGTCGGGAGCGTTCGGTGCGTCGTTCTGTTCAAAATCCATCTTTTAACCCTTCCATCAGCTTCAACATCCTGCTGATGAACGGGAGAGGAAGTACCGATCAACAGCAGGTTACCCTGCTGCGTCTCTGGCCTTCCTCCTTGATGGCTAGGAAACGCTAACGCGCGACATATAGCCTAATTTTGCTAGAAAACGCAACATATTGTTATGGAAACTTAGGGAAATCGGGCATTTTGTGTTCGTATCAGGGAATTTACAGGGTATTCGAATATCGAAATCTCAGAGCAAATCATCATTTTAATATTCGAAACGTGCCGTCGCCCCATACAACAAGATCTCCATCATCGGGTCCGTCGATGTCAAAATAGGTATACTCTGTCGCCTCCTTGAACCACTTATATCGGACTTGTTTGAAGCGGAGAATACGGAAGGTTTCCCATAACTCATCGTTGAAGACTTTCATATTGCGATTGGCGGCGAATACACCGCCTACAAATTCGATGGTCTGGAAACCATCTCCGAACGTCTTTGCGGTAAGATTCTTCTCCCAGAGGAGTTCCCGCATGTGTGGCCCATAGGCATCCCGAATTTCAGGGAGTGCCCGTTTCTGCACCTCAATCGCACCTTCGCGGAACTGCTCGACGAGTGCTTTACCCTCGGGCCCCAGGGAGAACCCCTTCGCTTCTTCCACCATGCTTGCCCAGACCTGGAACGCCGTATTGACGGCGAGGAAGCCGAAGTTTGTGCCGGTGAATTTGCTGACATCGAAAGTCTCGAAGCTATTCATTTCGCGGCGGACGCGGACCAGATACGCTTTTCGTTCTTTATGCTCTGCTCTCGCCCGCTCGTCGGCTTGAAGTTTCGCCGCTTGTTCTCGTTCCTTGGCGGCTTTTTTAGCCTTTGCCTGTTTTTCTTCTGGCGTGAGCTCTCTAGGCGGGATGGCCATCTGTGCCGTGGGTCTTTCAGAGCCCTCGTCTGTAGAGAAGTATGTAAATCCGTACAGGATACTTCCCGGCACCAGGGTGCCGAGCATCACGGCGACAAGCAGGGATTGGAATTTCGTGGGCCGCCCCCCATGTCGTCGGCGTGCGATCTCCCTGCCCCAGTTGGCCTTTAAAGGTTCGCCGCAGTTGGGACAATTTCGGGCTTTAATGGATATGTCCTTGTTACAGGCCGGGCATGCTTCAAGCGCCATCGGTTCTTCCTCTCACCTGGTAAATGATCACAATCGGTGTTTGAGACCGATAAGAATGGTGTGACTGCTGAAGCCGGCAGTGAACGGAACACCTTCGTCATCCATATCGGCCACAAGTGCGTCGAAGTATCGATAACCAAGGTCGAAAGACGTATTCGACGTTAACGGCACCGTAACCCCTGCCCCCGCCTGCCACGCAAAGGTAAGCGCGGCATCGTCGGTAGGATCGTTCCCGCCGGCTTCATCCAAACCGTTCAGCGAAATTCGTGACACGCCCACCCCGCCCATGACATAGGGCGATAGGCCTCGGCGGTCGGCGAACGCATAGATGCCGTTCGCCATCAGTGAAAGGGCCGAGACGCTTCCCTTAACATCCTCCGCATTTAAGCTGATGCCAGAGAACGCGCCGGTGCCGGTCAGGGTCAGCTTATCCACGTCGGCCGATTGATACGATAGCGCGGTCTCCAGACTGAGCCCAGAACCGAAATCAACACCAACGGCACCAGATCCATATATACCGAGCAGATCGAAGGACGGCGTAAGCGTTGCGACGTCCGCCTCATAATCGGACGCCATAACGAAGGCATTGCCGAGATGGCCGGATATATAGACACCCGACAGTCTGGCATCGGCACCGTCGGCATAGGCGCGTATCCGACGTTCATCGAAGGTTGGTGATTGAGAGACAGCGATTTCCGTAGCAGAACGACTATCTGATGAATACGAATGCCGAGGAAGGACGCCACCAACGCCTGAGACCGGCGAACTTTGCATTACCAGCCCCGCTCGAGCTTCATCGTAAGCGTGAAGCGAACGTTGCAGGTTCGGATTATGTCGTTCAGCCTGCAGCCACTCGTTGATAGAAAGTGACTGGGCCGTTGCAAAGGACGGCGTCGTCAACCCAACCGATAGAACAATCAAACCGATGGCGATGGAACGAGTTCCACCCATAGCGGGTGTCGGTGGACATTCTGCCGCAAATAGGTTCTCCATAAGACGTCCCCGCGTCATGGAGGCCAGAGCTCGCAGCGCGCCCGCTGCAAGAGTAGCTTCTTTGACCTGGTGATCGGGGAGTTCGTAAGCCGCGCAGACGCGGCTCCCGTGACCTTTAGACCGGGGTCCTGGACATACGTCACAGGCTCCCCGACCGCAGAGGTCAAGGTTTATACGGCCCAGAAGGCCGGTCTGCGCGGGGTTACGACACCCCAGAGCCGTGCGTGGCGGCTCCGGGTACGACACTAATCGAATGTGCCTTAATATAAAGTGAAATGTGAAAAATTAGAGAAGAGCAACAGTCGAGTTTGGACGGGCTCAACCATTAGGAATTTGCAAAGCTGTCCAAGTAGTACCAAAACATAAACAGAGCTAACTTCTGAAATAAGACAAACAGGGAGCGCAGGTCAGCATGACCGAATATGTCCTGGGATTCTGTTTACAGTTTCATTGAGATACAAAGCGGAAGGAAAGTTGCATGGGTCGACAATACAACATTGAACTCAATGAACTGGCATCAACCTATAAATGGGCTATCCAACAGGACGTTTCGTCGATCAAGAGAGCACTTGAGGCAAGCGTTGATTTGCCCGTGATTGCTATCGGTTCTGGCGGGTCATTATCAGTTGCACTTGAAACGGCAAATGCACATACACGACGTTTTTCAAAACTTTCTCGCGCCATCACGCCACTGGAACTACCCACGATTTTTCCAAGTGACGGGAACGCCGCTATATGGATGTTTAGCGCCGGCGGGAGGAATATCGATATTCAAAGAGCGTTTCGACACTCTGTTATAAATGAGCCTCGACAGCTGTCATTTTTATGCTTTGACCGTGCTAGCCCGCTTTCCCGTATCGCCAAAAAACATCAGTGGGTCGAAAATTTGGTTTTTGACCCCATTGTTTCAAGAGATGGTTTTCTGGCAACCAACTCCCTTCTTTGCTTCTATGTGTTAATCGCCCGAGCTTACTTGGAGCTAGATGGCAGCGGTGAATTCCTTCCGAATTCCTTAGCGGAAGTATTGATGAGGGCAGATTCAAAACTTTCTTCACTTAAAAAATCCTTCGCCAAATTAGACAAAAAAGAGACTTTTGTTGTCCTTCATGGAAATAGCACTCAATCGGCGGCAATTGATTTTGAATCAAGGTTTACGGAGGCCGCACTGGGGTCCGTGCAAATAGCTGATTTTCGGAATTTCGCTCACGGACGACATCACTGGCTGGCAAAACAAGGCAACACGTCCGCAGTCATAGCATTCTACGACTCCGGTGAAACGGAACTGGCTAAGCAGACTCTCAACTTACTTCCATCAGATATTCCACGCTTACCAATTGAAATAGATGGAACGGGATTCACTGTCGCTATATGCAGCTTGATAATTTCGATGAACATTGCGGACTGGATGGGGCAAGCAAAGAACATCAATCCCGGGGGTCCTGGCGTGCCATTGTTCGGTCGCAAGCTTTATCGTCTCCGCACGCCTACAAATCACGTTACGAGGCAAACAAGAGATGGCGCTGCGATAGAACGGAAATGCGCTGCAAAATGCATTGGGGAGCACGATAACCGTTCGAGAAATGAGAGTTTTGCCGAACTCAAAGCGTTTCGGTCGCGGCTAAAACGCGCCAGATATTCATATCTAGTTTCCGACTACGACGGCACCTTGGTCGACACGCGCTACAAGACTAAACCACCGACCCCAGAGATTGTGAAGGAGCTAACCCACCTTTTAGAAGGCGGAATAATCTTAGGTATTGCGACTGGTCGAGGGGACTCCGTTCGCGCTGATCTCAGAACATGTTTAGACAAAAAATGGTGGGAAAATATTTGGATAGGCTATTATAATTGCGCTCAAATTGGCCGTTTAGATGACGATGCTTTTCCTAATCCATCAAAATCCCCACGCCCCGAACTAGAACGTGTTTATGAGCGACTGAATGCCTTGAACGAGGTAGGCATTTTCGCGCGTGTCCGAGTTGGGAAGGATCAGATATCGATAGACCCGGGCCCAAGAATTGCAACAGAAAAGGCCATGGAGATTGCTGAGCAAGCGATCCTAGAGGAGGGCCGAGAGGATATTGTATTTTTGCGTTCAGGTCATTCAGTCGACATAGTTCACAAGTCAACATCAAAGCTCAATTTAGTGAAACACCTGTACAATACAATACAGCGGTCCGGCGAAATTCTGACATTAGGCGATCGAGGAAGATGGCCAGGCAATGACTTCGAACTACTATCTACCGATTTCTCGCTTAGCGTCGATGAAGTGTCGCCGGCAAGTTCATCTTGTTGGAATTTGGCACCCCCCGGTGTGCGCGGACCACAAGCAACTCTGTTTTACTTGAGAAAGCTGGAAGTCTTTTATGGCACGGGCGAGGCTCGGTTCTTCAGGCTTAAAGGAGTATGATCCCCTGATATGAACCGAAAACTCGCACTGAAAATTCTCAACGAAATAATGTTTTGGAACGACGATACAAAAGCGTCGGAAGAGTTCCGATGGCTTACGCTCATGTCATCTCTGAAATATGATGGCTATCAAGGGTTCCACGCAGGCATTCGATTCACTGAGAGTTTAGTCAACTGGTTGCAGCAATTCGATCCGACAGACCGAGCCGCCGCCTACGAGTTCGTACGCCGTAAACTTATCTACGTCGGCGCACCGGAATTTCAGCGCCTAGTTGAGAATTTCTATCCTGAAATTATTCAACCGTATCTAGTGGAAACCGTTGCACGAACGCTCAGCATCCCGGATTACTCAGTTTGGACCATTCCTGAAGCAGAAAAGGAATTTATGAAATTACGCAGAAAAATCTTGTTCCTGGGATTAAGCGACGGCGCGAGATTGGACGAATTCCGTCGCGCTAATGTCGGAAGAATTTCGAACGAACAAGTGGCCGTTACTACCCAACTGGAGGCGGCCAAGTGGGAAGACCTATTAAAAGAGCTGCGGAAGGAAGGTCTCGAATCTGACGGGAAGTCGAGGTTTTCAACAATTGTCCTAGTAGACGATTTTGTCGGCTCTGGAACGTCGCTTATTCGATTAGATAGAGAGGCAGGTAAAAGGGTTTGGAAAGGAAAATTGCACAAATTCTTCACAGCACTCACTAAGGCGGAAGAAGCCATTGGCGAACCCATTGTTGAAGACGGCTGGCGCCTCATCGTGTATCACTATTTGGCAACGCACCAAGCTGCACGAGCGTCGAAAAATGTTGAGAAGCGCTATAGAACCGCGATAAATACTGAGAAGAAGGGCGTTTGGCACGACCGCGTTGGGTTTCAATACGGCCATGTCCTCCCCGAAGACATGCCAATCGCATCGCATAGCGACGCCCCCTTTAATCAACTTGTTAATTCAGATCAGTATTACGACCCTGCGATAGAGACTGACCATAACGTTGCGGGAGGTTCGCGCGATATTCGAAATGGTTATGGAGATTGCGCCCTGCCCTTGGTCCTTGAGCACAACACTCCTAATAACACGGTCCCTTTGTTGTGGGCTGAATCGCAAGATTCAGGAAGTAACAGTCGGCACATGATGCGGCCATTATTTCTGCGCAAACAACGGCATTCGTGACCCTGAGTCGGAGAGTTTAATTGGCCAATCCATTTGAGAAGCGTGCGACTGAATATTTGAGGGATGACAATGCCTTTTTAGAAGCAGTGACCCCTGATCCGTTGTTCTCGTTCTTTAATCGCTATGCAAATGAAGGCCGACTGTATGACCGGTTAGTCAAGGTCTTGGGAACGCCCGGTAGCGGCAAAACAACTATTGCTATGCTTATAGAGTTTGCAAAGATGCACTTGGTTTGTCGCGACCCGGAGCACGATTCGTACAAACCAATCATTCAAGCAATGTCGGAGTGCGGGCTTGTGACTGACGGCAAACCATCGGTCGTTTCATGCCGGCTGCCAATGGAGTCAGAGTATCGTGACTACTGGGAATTGCCGTATGAATTTTCGTTACGACAAGGTCTGGTGAAAGCCCTAATTCAAGCGCGGGCTGTCATTTCGTGGATTCGTTCTATTCGTGAAGCGTACGATATAGATCTCGATGCCATTGAAATCATCCCTCGCAATGGTGTCGAAGCGGCATTCCTAAATATTGGCGGGCATAAATGCACTGCAGTTTGGAACACCGCAGTCAATGTAGAGCGCGATGTTTATGATGTAGGTGCGCGGCTCGTACCTCCCAACGTCAACGAGATCGGTGAGCACGCAACAGGCGCATACTGGCCTTTTGAAGTCATCGATAAAATTGTGGTCCGAAACCCAGATGGACGCACTTCGAATCCAATCAGCTTAACTCCTCTTGCTATATTGGACGACGCCCATACGCTCCACGCCGAGCAGATCAAAGATTTGGAAGCTTGGCTCACTCGCAGGGAGATGCGTGTCGGCCGATGGGTCATGACTAGACATGACAACGAAGCCTTTAAAGACTTGGTATCAGCTTCATCCGACTCTGGGGAAGATGCACCTCTCAATCTCGTCGATACGCAACGAGAAATCACAATAATCCGAATGCAAGGTGGCGGTCGAAAGGAACAGAAGAGTCAATTCAAAAAAATGGCTCGAAGCATGGCGGACCGGAAGTTATCGCAATACGAAACTTTTAACCGTCGGAACATTCACCACTTACGGGACATTCTCACCGAAGAACCCCCGTTGTTATCTGCATCGAGATTGGACGGATTACGCTCCGATGTTGAGAAGCTGAGAATAAAGCTGAACATCTCGAAAGAACGCCGAGATCTGTTCTGGGATGAGATTGACGAATATTTCCGAAGTTCGCGAAACAATGACTCTGGTGAGGACGTTCGATTATCGTTGTTGCGAATCTTGTTGTATCGGTATGCGGATCGCGTAAAGCAAAAGGATTTTTTCGACGGCCCCTTGGAGGGAGAACCTAACCGAGCAATCAAAATTAAGGCGGATATTGTTGATGGGGCTAGGTTCCATTTGTTACATGAATTTGGGCGGCCAAAGTTTTACGGAATTGATGCTCTTTCAGATGGAAGTTCCCAAAATGCAGAGCTATTTCTTCGTTTGGCCAGCCCCCTTGTTTCGCTCGCCGAAACTCGCTTGATAAAAGGTTATAACGCTCAACTTGACGCGACAATCCAGAACGAAATTCTTCGGAAGCAAGCAAGAAAGATTATTGACGGATGGAGTTTTCCGGAAAGTCGATGGGTACGAATGTTAGTGAAGGGAATAGCTGATGAGTGCGTCGAGGGCACCCTTTCCCCAACCGCAAAGCTGGCGGACGGGTATAACGCTTATGGAATTCCGCAGGCTAAGTTCGATGCCATTGCGGACGAGCATCCGGAACTTGCTTCCATTCTGAAGTTTGGCGTCGCCTATAATGCTATTTCGTTGGTCTCTAATTACCCTGTCAAACACGAAAAATGGTGTCTAGTCGAACTTGGAGGCATCGCTGGGCTCGCTTATGGCCTGACATTCTCAAGGGGGAATTTTTTCGAACGCAGTGTTGACGATTTATTACGACTTGTCGGACGAGGGGAATAGAAAATGCCCAGGGCAAGTTGGGACCCCTGCGTGTACCACCTGGATACCGAAAAGGTGTCTAGGTTTGTCGATCAATATTTTTCAAGCCACGAGCGGCTTTGCTTAGTTATCTGTGGCGCAGGATTTGACCCTCGATCCTACAAAATATCTGAATTGTTACAAAACACCCTAAGGGATAACTTGCATGGTGCCTTTATTCGAGAAGAACGACCAAATCCCGTCGAAGAATTGTTAAATCGTGCTAATGCTAACCATGATCACCTTCGTTCAATCGTTTCAGAATATAAAACAATCCGGCTGAATATATTCTCCGAAGACGGGGCACCCGTTGGAGGACGAAGTATTATACGGGAACTGGGCAAGTTCGACTTCGCGTCGTACTCCGACATTGTCGTAGATTTGAGTGCTCTGTCAATTGGCGTCAGCTTCCCTCTCGTTAAATTCCTACGTGAAGAGTGGGCGCTAAAGGAGCGCTCTAGAAATCTCCATCTTATGGTCACAGTCAGCCGACACATTGAAATGAATATCAAAGCAGAAGCGAGTGACCGAGTTGCTCATGTTCTGGGATTTGATGGGCAGGCGAGGTTAACCGCCTCCCCAACTTTGGCGCGATTGTGGTTGCCGCAATTGGCCCGAGGAAAGAATCAAGTCATGGAAAGATTGCGGCAACACGATTGGGTTAGACCTGATGACATTTGTCCGATTTTACCGTTCCCGTCGTCAAACCCGCGCGAAAGCGATGAACTTGCAGAGTGCTATTTGGATGAATTTTTAGGTGATTGGGATATTGGTGGTAAGGATTTGATACTCGCAGACGAATCGAACCCTCTCGATCTTTATCGAACCTTGATAAAAGTTGATGATCAGCGTTCCCGGATATTCGAAAGAGTTGGCGGCTCCATTCAGATATTGTCTCCGATGGGGAGTAGGCTACTATCTATCGGAGCATTAATGGCCGCTTTAGACCGCAATCTTCCGGTAGTGTATGTAGAGTCCATAGGGTACAGTATTGACGAATCGGCTGCAGACCAATTTTCGGAAACTGAGCCGCATTTTGTCCATGTCTGGTTGGAGGGCGATGCATATCCGCCAAGACAATGATGATATGAGAATTGTGAGATGAACCCCATTCCTTCGCAGCCAGTTATTGTCGGAACCGGATTGATCGCACTGGATCTTATCGTTAGTGGCGATAAAAGTAATCCGATTAAAGATTGGACGGGGGGAACGTGCGGAAACGTCTTGGCTATTTTGAGTGCCCTGGATTGGCAGTCATATCCCGTTGCTAGATTAAATGGTGACGCCGGATCATTGCGCGTTAGAGAAGACCTAAGCCACTGGGGCACTCGACTCGATTACGCTTTCGAAACTCCATCTGCCGGAACGCCGATTATCGCTCAACATATCCGTGTCCAGAAAAATGGAGTTTCAAAGCATACTTTTTCCTGGCGCTGCCCAAAATGTGATGCGTGGCTTCCCTCCTATAAGGCCGTAACAGTCGGGTCAGCTCAGCGTGTTTCCCAGGACATGCCATCTCCCGACGTGTTTTTCTTTGATCGAGCATCAAGAGGAGCACTGATTCTTGCGGAAGAAAGCGCCAAACGTGGAGCGATAGTCGTATTCGAACCATCTGCCAAAGGTGATATAAAACTGTTCCAAGAGGCGTTGGGGTTAGCTCATATAATAAAATACTCAGACCAGCGGCTTGCCAATCTTCCGTTGAATGAGGGAACAAAGCGTCCCGGCCTTCTTGAGATTCATACTTTGGGACAGAAAGGTTTGCGATACCGGTCCATCCTTCCTGACGCGAAGTCGCGAGGCTGGCGAGAACTCCCAGCAGCTGCTGCGAGTCGAATTGTCGATACCGCAGGCTGTGGAGATTGGCTAACCGCTGGCTTACTCTACAAAATTGGTTGTGGCGGGCTCGAAAAACTGCGCCAGATTGACAACATCACGCTTATCCAAGGACTAAAATTTGGGCAAAGTCTATCAGCATGGAATTGCCAGTTTGAAGGGGCGCGGGGAGGTATGTATGAGGCGCCTAAAGTTTCTGTTCAGATCGATAGCGACGTATCGAACTCAAAAGAGACCTTAAGTCTTGAGTTTCACGCTTCGCCATCTGCCCCAGCATTACATCCAGAACCGTCTTGCCCTTCGTGCCACTAAGTTAACGAGAGATTCTCTGCCGCTTTTCTCAAATAGTTACCTTGTTTCCCGTCACAGGACAAACTCAAGAAATTCTGCCCCCTTGTTAGGCCCTGTTTCGCACCCGAAGAACCGTTGGTCATCGTGAATAGTCTTTTCTCAGTTCAAGTAATACTATTCAAACCGCCATCTCCATCAGAAACGGCACTTAATAGTAAAGAGAAATCGTTTATTTATTCTTGGTCGGTTTAGCAAACTTAGTACTTAAGCGCCACCGAATACTGAAAGCGAGTGGTGCGCCGATTCCCCAGCTCAAGAGTACTCCCGGCTACTTTCGAATACTTCGAATGTTCCCGTTTGGTTTCTTGAAGTCGCATAACGTATCATATGGCTCAGTTGAACTGCCCAATATCTTGGCTATTCCCTGAAGCAAGACGCCCGCATATGAAACTCTTCGAACCTAAAAACCATGTGGCACTCTGCCATAGGTAAAGGGCAACAAAATTATACAATGCCCTCAAAACAGCATTGAACTGGGCAGCTCTCATCACTTCTATAGGATAAAGTTCGCGACCGCATCGTCTTCGGTGATGTCAGTATACGCGTAACCCAACTCATCCATGCGGGCGTACAGGGCTTTGAAACTGCCGACATCCGTCGACTCTATGCCGATTAAAATGTGCCCGAAATTGCGCGCCGACTTCTTCAAGTATTCGAAGCGCGCGATATCGTCATCGGGACCGAGAACATTCAGGAAGTCCTTGAGGGCACCAGGGCGTTGGGGCAAACGGAGGATCAGGTATTTCTTTAGACCAGCTGCGCGCAGTGCCCGCCCTTTCACCTCCGGCAGTCTCTCGAAATCGAAGTTACCTCCTGACGTAACGCAGACGACGTTCTTGCCTGCCAACCGTTCTGGTGCGAGTGTCCGCAAAGCATGGATTGCCAACGCGCCGGCCGGTTCAAGGACGATTTCCAGTTGACGCGCGAACAAAGCCGTGGGGTTTGTGTCCACGGGCAAGGGCTTTGCGGAGAAATATTGAAGACATCGCGGATCTTGTAACTTCGGACAGGCGTCAAGTCCTCCCGCTTCAAGAATATTCTCGCGACAAAACGCTCGGATAGGAAAACGTTTGCTGCAGGGGCGTGGGCGAAATGACCTCCTCTAGCGAAGTAAGCGCTTCCTTGGCTGATGCCAGGATGGGATGTTCAGATTTAGTTCTATTGTCCATCTTGTTACTCTCCGTAAAATGTCCAGCTCCTCATCTTAATAATCGACAGCACTCCATCAGTACTAAGGTTTAACGTCGATCTCCAATCTTGGCGGGAATTGCGATAATGCCGATACAGTTATCATCACGCCAAATTCTTGCCGGAACGAAAAAAGCGTTGTGGCTTACCCTAACGTTCAATAAAATGGAATGCGTTTCATTTTATTGAACGTTGTTGCCAAGTTAACATGGCACTTGCATTGCGTTGAGCAGAAGAGGCCCTTGGGATTGGATCCAGTCAACCTGGAAGAGCGTTCAAATGAAGGGGTTATAGATGTTTCAAACTGCGCTGCGCGTTGCGTCCCATGGACTATGTGCACGTACCGACGTACATGACCCGAGAACGCATGCTTATACACACTTCACGATATTCTGCCATATCTGAGGAGGTTCTGGTGAACATCCAAACGTCCAAAAACGATGCCGAGCGGGCATTGCCGAGCCACCTCTCTAAAACGCATGGAACTAATCGATGAGTTCAAAATTATTCTCGCCGTTCACAATGCGGTCATTGACGCTTCCCAACCGGATCATGGTGTCCCCGATGGGCCAATCGTCTGCCGTGGATGGCTGTGCGACCGACTGGCACATCATGCACCTTGGCCATCTGGCGATTTCCGGCGCAGGTTCGGTTGTTGTTGAAGCAACGGCCGTCAATCCCAACGGACGCAATACGGCTCTTGATCTGGGGTTGTGGAGCGATCATCAGGCAGAAGCCCTTGATCGGGTTCTCAAGTTCTGCCGCGAACATTCTGATGCCAAGCTTGGTCTTCAGCTATGGCATGTCGGCCGCAAAGGGTCGGTCTTGCCCGGCTGGGAGCGGTTCCGCCCGATCTCAATCGAAGAAGGCGGATGGGAAGTTTTTGGCGCCTCCGAGCTTCCGCACCCGCAACGGAATCAGAAAGTTACGGCGTTGGATGATGAAGGCATCGAGAAAACCATCGGAGATTTTGTCTCCGCCGCCAAACGCGCGAACCAGCTCGGCCTCGATTTCCTCGAGATTCACGGAGCACATGGGTATCTGATTCACAACTTCCTCTCGCCGCTCACCAACGTGCGCACGGACAAATATGGTGGAAGCCTTGAGAACCGCATGAGGTTCCTGCTGGAAATCTATGATGGCGTCAGGGCGATCTGGCCTGACGAGAAACCGCTGGGCGTGCGCCTTTCCGCAACGGACTGGGTTGAAGGAGGCTGGTCCGTTGAAGATAGCGTCGCCACCTCTAAGGAACTCAAAAGCCGCGGCTGTGATTATGTTACGGCCTCAAGCGGCGGCTCGGTTCCGGAACAGGACATCGAAATCGGTCCGAATTATCAGGTGCCTTTCGCGGAAAGCATTCGTCGTGAGGCCGAAATTCCAACCGTTGCCGTCGGCCTGATTACCGAATTTCAGCAAGCGGAAGATATTCTGCAGAATGAGCAGGCAGATATCATCGCTCTCGCGCGCGGCATGATCTTCAATCCTCGCTGGCCGTGGCATGCCGCCATCGAATTTGGTGAAGAACCAGCATTCCCGGTCCAGTACGAACGTGCACACCCGAAGATGCGCAAACATGATTTTCTGAAGTCCAAACGCGAAGTATAACGCGCACCCTCACGCTGCGCCGGGAAAAGGATTGCCTTTTCCCGGCGTTTTTTTGTCCGCACCCAATTATCGCAACCGGTCTTTTTGCCCCTCTCTGTGTCAGAACGGATCTATCGGCAGGTTTGCCGCTAACCGTCCCGTTCGCTTTCCCAAAAAAAAAGGCAGTGGATGATGTCATCCACTGCCCAGGATTGGCGGCTAGGGAGTAACCGCGACAGAAACCGCTCCAGAAAGAAGCGTTCTATTTTCCTTTGAAGTCCGGCTTTCTTTTTTCAAAGAAAGCGTTGATCCCTTCCCGGCGATCCGCGGTGCCGTAAACGGTGGCAACAATGAACGACTCGTAGTCCAGCGATGATACAAGATCCATCTGCAGACCCGTATAAACCGTGTGTTTAATGAATGCGTGGCTGAGAGGCGCCCTCGTTGCATAGTGCTCAACCATCGCCCTTGCCTTCTCAAGCGCCTGGCCGTCAGGAACCACCTTGTTGATCAAGCCGATACGATGCGCTTCTTCCGCCTCGATCGGATCGGCGTCGAACATGATCTCCAGCGCCTTCGCTGGGCCGACGATCCGCGCCAAACGCTGCGTGCCACCAGCCCCCGCCACTGTTCCAATTCGCGCGCTGGTGATTGCATAGGTCGATCCCTGGGCACCGACGCGGATATCGCATGCCATTGCGAACTCACATCCGCCCGTCATGCAGAACCCTTCGATGGCGGCAATAACGGGCTTGTTGTGCTCTTCAAATGTGCGGCACAGCTGATGCCATCGTTTCACATAGGCGAGCGTGTCGGCGGGAGTTTCCAAAGCCTGCGCGTCATTCAGATCAGCGCCGGCGGAGAAGAATTTCATCCCCCCCGTGATGATGATCCCACTGACATTCGGATCACGATCCGCTTCAGCCGCGGCCGCCATCATCTCACCCATGACGACCGTACTGATCGCGTTTCTCTTGTCGGCCCTGTTGAACGTGATGATGTAGGCGTGATCTATAATTTCAGTCTTGATTGTTTCAAATGTCATTGTCTGCATCCTGATATTATCGGTGTGCTGTATAATCATGCTCGGATCGATGAAGTCCGCCGAGCCTTCGGCCGTTATCCCTGGTGAAGATCCAGTGTCCTGGTCGCGATATGCGGCAAGTCGCCGCCCGAAGCATTCCGCCAGGCTCTTGCTTCCCGCCACTTGCGTTCGACGTCGTATTCCCGAGCAAACGCAAATCCACCGTGCGTGGAGAATGTTGTATCTGCAGAATCCCAGGCGGCCTGCACGGCCATGCAGCGCGCCATGACGGCTTCATCCAGAGCGCCTGATCCGGCTTCGTAGTGTGCAATCGCCATTCGGAGCAACATGCCTGCGCCTTGCGATTCGATGTATGTACGCGCGAGGGGGAACTGAATGCCCTGGTACTTGCCGATCGGATTGCCGAAAACGACACGTTCGTTGGCATAGTCCGTTCCCTTCTTGGAAAAGAACTCGCAATCTCCGACCGCAGCAGCGCCCATCAGAATGCACTCGACTGTCCGGTAGGTATCCAGATAAACCAGTCCCTGACCGGCCTCGCCGACCAGGCACTCTTCGCCGATTTGCAAATCGTTGAATGCGACTTCCGCGCCACGGTTGTTGTTCATCGCCTTGATCGGAGAAATGTCCAAGCCGGAGCCTTCAACTGCTGCCAAATCAATAGCGAACAGAGAGACATCATCCGCCCCCTTGCCGGCTTTAGCCCCGAGAAGAACGAGGTTTGTATCTTCTGCGAAGTACACCCAGCGTTTGCGGCCGTTGATCACGTAACCGTCTGCCTTTTTCTCGGCGACCGTTTCCCAGGATGAAGCGTCATCACCGGTGCCGGGCTCACTAAAGGCAGCGCTCTGGAGTCTCAACTCGCCGCTGGCAAGGCGAGGCAGCAGAGATGCCTTTTGGGCATCACCGGCGTGCCGGACAAGAACTTCGACCAGGGCATTCTGGGCAACAAAAGTAGCTGCGTTGCTTCCGCATGCATGGACACCCTTGGCAATCTCGGCAACGCCGCCAATAGGCAGCCCGATGCCTTCATGCTCTTCCGGAATACTCGGCGACATAAAGCCGGCCTCTTCCAGAGTTGCGACAAATTTCTCGGGATATCGCTCTTTGTCGGCACTATCTTCCAGGCCGCGCCAGTAAGACGACGGGAACTCGGAACAAATTGCATCTATGGACTGCCGGATATCGGCATATTCACTGTCATCGATCGCCATCAAAAGGTTCGGCTCGTTCATTTCTCTTTTCCTCGGAAACAATCAGTAGGAGCGCGGCAACCCAAGAATGCGCTGCCCGATAAAGTTCAGGATCATGTTCGGTGATACCGGAGAGTTCCGGGACATCCGCGTATCCCGCCATTTCCGCTCAACGTCAGCTTCGGCATCGAGCGCATCATCTCCAAAAGCCGTGAAACAAAGATCAGAGCATGTCCAAACCGCTTCACCGGAGAGGTACTTGCCCATGTTTGCTTCGGCACCGCAGCTTAACCCGGCATCGAACATGGCCGTGGCCCTGCGAACCATCAGATCCGCGGCTTGATATTGGGCATAGGCCTGAGCGATTGCGAAGTCCAACGACTGTCCGCCGGCGCTGTATCTGCCGGACGCGGGGCGTTTCTTGGCGTAATCGATGACTTTCTTCAGGAAGTACCAGGCATTGCCGATCGCCTCTGTCGAAACAAGGCAGCGTTCGGCATTCATACCGTCGAGGATATAACGGAACCCCTTCCCTTCCTGGCCAATCAGGCTGTCGCCCGGGATCCAGACATTGTCGAAAAAGATTTCCGTCGTATTGTGGTTCACCATCGCGTCGATCGGACGGATTTCCATGCCGTTCTTCTTGGCTTCCCGCATATCAACGAGAAAGCAGGAAACACCATCGACACGCTTTTCGACCTGATCGGCCGGCGTCGTGCGGGCGAGAAGCAACATCACATCCGAATGCGCAGCTCTGGAAATCCAGACCTTCTGGCCGTTGACGACGTAACCGCCGTCGTCGCTTTTTTCTGCCTTGGTCTTCAACTGCGTGGTGTCAGATCCGGTCGTGGGCTCAGTCACACCAAACGCTTGCAGGCGCAATTCGCCGCGAGCGATTTTGGGCAGGAATTTTTCCTTTTGTTCATCACTTCCGTGGCGAAGAACGGTGCCCATCGTATACATTTGCGCATGGCAAGCTCCGGCAGCGCCGCCATTGTGGTGCACCGCTTCAAGGATTACAGCGCCGGCCCGAAGCGGCAAACCCCACCCCCCGTACTCCTTGGGAATAAGGGCCGACAAATATCCGGCGTCGGTCAACGCCTTCACGAACTCCGTCGGATAGCTGCCAGATGGCGGCTGATCTTCGATATCGCGCCAATACTTGGTCGGGAATTCCTTGCAGAGGTCCGCAACACCCTTTCGTAAATCCGGGTAGTCGTCGCCAATGTCAAACTTGATCGTATCTTCGCTCATTTAATTACTCGGCAGCTTCAGTTTTGTTGGCAACAAACACGAACCCCTTGGGCGCACCCGCTTCAGCAAATGCACCATGCAGCGGCTCTTCCGGGAGGTTCTTTTCAATAATCTTCCGCACGGGTATCAGTTTCTCGAGATCAATACCTGTTCGAATTCCGGCCGACTCGAACATGAACACCAGGTCCTCCATGACAATGTTGCCGGTTGCCGTCGGCGCATACGGGCAGCCTCCGAGCCCGGCGAGCGACGCGTCAAACATTACACATCCGGCCTCATACGCCGCGAACGCGTTCGCAATCCCCAATCCTCTGGTATCATGAAAATGTCCAAGTACGTCGACGTCAGACCCGAATTCAGCAATCAGCTCACCAAAAAGCTTTTTGACTTGAACAGGATTCGCGTACCCGACGGTATCGCCAACCGTCAGCATTTCAGAGCCGGCGGAAACGTATTTCTCAGCCAACCGCATCACAGATGCTGGATCTATTGCTCCTTCGATGGAGCAGCCAAACGCCGTCGAAAGGCCGGACGTTAGTTTAAATCTTTTTTCGGTTGGCAAGCTATTGCGGAATTCGACAATTTTCCTGAACTCATTCAGTAACTCGTCAGACGTCCGGCGCACATTTGCCGCGTTGTGGCTTTCGCTCACCGAGGTGATAAATCCAATCTCATCAGCACCGATACTCGCGGCGATTTCCGCACCCATCAAATTCGGCACAAGAACAGAAACCCAAAGGCCTTCGATTTCGCCCGCTGCACGAGCGACCTGTTCTGCATCCTTGAATTGTGGCAGCCGATTCGGCGGCACAAACGAGCACGCCTGGATCGACCCCACACCAGCTGCCACCTCTTCTCTCATCCAACGGATTTTCTCGTCTGTGGGAAAAAATATATCGACAATCTGAAGGCCATCGCGAAGGCCGACTTCACGGCAGATCACATCTGTATGCGGGTTCATCGTCATGACTTTACCGTCCCTTAAATTCAGCTTTACGTTTTTCGTTGAAAGCACGAACACCCTCTAAACGGTCTTCCGTTCCGACAAGATTGTTGTACGCTTCGATCTCGAAAGCGAAGCCGTTGAAAAGGTCAACCTGCGTTGAGACATTCATCGATTTCTTCGCCTGACAAATCGACAGAGGCGCGTTGCTGCAGATTTTGCGCGCCACTTCTATCGTTTCATCCATCAAGGTGTCGTCATTGCATACCTTGTTTACCATGCCCCATTCATAGGCCTCGTCCGCAGTGAATGGCTCTGCGCTCAGGATGATCTGCTTCGCCCGCCGCACGCCAACCGCACGCGGCAAATGCAGTGTCCCCATACCACCAGGCATAATCCCCAACTTTACTTCGGTCAGCGCAAACTTCGCCCGCTTTGCCGCAAAAATGAAATCGCATGTCAGGGCCGTCTCCGCCCCCCCGCCATACGCTGCACCGTTGACAGCTGCAATCACAGGGACAGGGCATTGCATCAGCGATTGGCGCGCCCGTTCAAAAAGACTGTGCTGACGATGCCAGTCTTCGTCCGTCATGTTATTTCGTTCTTTAAGATCACCGCCTGCGCTGAAAATGCGATCGCCGGCGCCCGTGAGAACAACGCACCTGATGCCTTGCTGGTCGATATAAAGCTCGGTCCACAGGTCGAGGAAATCACGCCCCATTTGGGTATTCGTCGAATTGCCAGCATGCGGCCTATCCAAGGTTACGACAAGCAGATGATCTTCAATCCGTTCCAGCTTCAGCGTTTCGTATTCTTTCTCCATAACCTCTGCCCTGTCCGTAACCAGCCGTTTGTTCAAATGCGCAATGCACGGCGCCATACATATTGAATCCGACACACCCGCCGGCAAACTGCCGTGAAGCGTCGGATTTCCTAAGTATTACAGCACCCGGAGAATGGTGTCTACCAAAAATGGAATACATTCCATTTTTGTCTTCTAGCATTAATTCAATATGTATTGAACTGCTATCGGTCGTTGAGAAAGCCGATCCGATCCCTCGTTTTGAGCGTCATGACTTTATCAAAACAGCGGTAACGGCATTGTCAGGGGACGAGGCGTTGAAACGACCTGAGATGGAAAACTGGACTTTGCATTTCTAGGCAAACAGGGCAAAGTCCCACAAGTTACACGGAGGCCGTAAAATTGAGTATCAGATCCATTGACCGCGCACTTAGTATTTTGGAGACCTTTGAGCCGAACCAACCGTTGCTGACGCTCCATGAAATAAGCGTCAAGGTAAAGCTACCTAAGACGACGACATTCAGGATTCTGCAGACGTTAATTGATTCCGGTTACATCCTTCACACTGACAACACTCATTTCGAGTTATCCATGAAAACGCTTCGATTAGGAGACTGCGTCCGAATTGACCCTGAGATGGCGAGATTGGCGCGCCCCGAACTGGAGTTTATTTCGAAAGAAGTAAACGAAACTGTCGCGCTAAGCGCCCTTATCGGTGACTCCCGGGTAATTATAGACTTCATTGAAAGTACGGAAATCCTGAAGATTGCAATACGCCGCGGAGAGCAGAACGATCGCAACACTGGCGCAACCGGCCGCGTATTCCTTGCGTACCACCCCAATCATTTTAATGAATACCTGAAGACACAACCTAAGGATAAAGCCAAGATACGCGAGGACGTGGACCACGTGCTGAAACATGGATACGTGATGACAACCAATCAGCGAACTGAGGGCTTGGTTGGGATTGCGGTGCCGCTGTTCAACATTAAGGACGAATGTTCTCACTCTCTGGGCATTTTTGGGCCTACTGGACGCATCGCTCCTAACGCTGATAAATTTGCTCAGTTACTGATTACTTCTGCAGACCGGATTTCCACACGCGCCGGCAGCAGACGATTGATCAAGCAGCCGACTTAAGTCGCTCAGCAAAGGCCAGGTCCGCGGTTTCCGCCTCCGCCTCATGCACCTTTAAGCATCGTCAGGGTGCTCATGTTGAATGGCAACGCCTGCCCGGCCGGCGCACATACCGCCGGCGCCGTCGGGCGCATCCTCATTGGCGAACGAAGCACCTGCCAGGGCTTGCCGCCATGCCCTTCAACGGACACCACGGGATTGTTGCTCTTGGCAGCGTCTGACTTGAGCGCATCTGACAATCGTGAAATCGGGGTTGCCGTAACCATCTCAAGGCTGGCCTTTTCACGCATTTCAGCCAGGCTTGTTTTCTCGGAACCTAAAGCATCCAGTAGCCGACCAATCGCACCTTCAACACCTTCAAGCAAAACATAGCCGTCACTGCACTGCAGGACACGATTGCACGTGGTTTGCTCTGTCTCTTTCGACCATAAAGTTGCCGTCATCCATACTGAAATGTCCTGCATAGACAGGTCCAGGACGACACCACGGCCTGACGCCGCTCTCTTGTGCAAGGCGGCAAGAATCGAAAACAGGGCAACTTCGCCCCCCATGAAATCGCATGCTGATACGCCGGCCTTCAAGGGGATACCATTCCAGGCGTTGGCATCCATCATACCGGACATAGCCTGAACAACCGTATCGAATGCCGGGCGATTCTCGTAAACGGAATCGGACCCAAACCCGGTGATCGCACAGTATATCAGTTTCGGATTTATCTCTTGCAAACGCGCTGCCGTGAAGCCGATCGCCGCAAGTGAACCGGGCTTCATATTCTCAACCATCACATCCGCCGTAGCGACAAGCTCGGCGAATGCATCTCTTCCGAACTCTGTCTTCAGGTCCAGGCAATAACTGGTTTTCCCACTATTGCTCATGGCGAAGAATACACTCAGTCCGTCAACTTTCGGCGCCCACTCACGCGCAGCATCCCCACTGGGCGGCTCGATCTTAATCACTTCAGCGCCCAGGCTCGCGAGATGACGGGCCGTCAGTGGCGCTGTTGTGTACTGGCCGATCTCAAGCACCCGCACACCCGTGAGCGGCAGCGTGATATTTTCCTCGTTTGCCCTGGACTCACAGCTCAAATCCGTACGGCGGCAGCTTCTGGCGAGGTCACGGCCGTCATCGACACTTGGAATAGCCATAGGCGTACTACTGATCCCGGTTGATGCCTTTAAAAACCTACCTGGCACAAACGACGTCGTCTCACCGTTATTTTCGGGAACCTGCGTGATGGCCTGACGATAAACCACATTGGGTTCGCTCTTCAGCTCAGGGAGCTTAACAATCGCGCCACATGCCAATTTCCTGCTGGAGAAGGAGGCGATACATTCATCGACACTGTGCTTTGCAACCCACTCAGCAATCGCATCGTCAACCATGCTCCGGTGCACAATACGATCACCAAGGATTGCGAATCTCCCGTCATTTGCAAGATCGTCCCGTTCGATCGTCTGACAGACACGCTTCCAATGATCGTCAGATGCCGAACATAGCAGAATCCAGCCATCTGCCGCGTTGTAGGCATTCCACGGCGCCGCCATCGGATGCCCATTGCCCAAACGCCCCGGCTCTTTCCCCTCATAGACCGCAGGAAGAAACGTCGATAGAGCGTTTATGGCGCAGTCAAAGAGCGTCACTTCGATTTCTTGCGGCTGACCGAACTGACGCATCGTTTCGAGCGCGGCAACACATGCGGACGCACCGTAGACACCGGCCGAATATTCCAGGATCGGCACATTCAAGATGACCGGCTCCTCTCCTGGAAACCCGTTCGTGTAGGCAATGCCGGACATGGCCTGTACCGTCGCGTCCGTCAGTGGCCCGAACGACGTATCTGCTCGTTCACCCGTTGCCGCAAATTCACATACAGCCGCCGCACCTTCACAAGCGGCTTCGATGTCATCGGCGATCGGGCCGTCCCAGTCACTGGACAGCAGTACCACATCAGCCTTTCTCAAGAGTTCACACAGGAGCTTCCTGTCGTCTTGATTCTGATAATCTATTCCAAGGCTTTTCTTCCCGGCGGAGAACACTCTACGGCTGGCGAACTTGCCGGCCGGCGCCGCGCCATTGACTGGTTCCACGAAGAAAACGGTTGCACCCGCCTGAGCCAACAACGACCCGCATGCCCCCACGGAAATTCTGCTGCCCAGTTCGACAACCACACGTCCGTCGAGCCAATTCTCCGAGTTTTCAGACATGGAGCACTTCCTTGTGATCATTCTGGTTTTGTTTTTGGGGTTCACCGGCTGAGGTAGGCATCATTGTCTGCTCCCACTTCAGAGACCTGGTCACCGTATCTAATCGAATTCTTATCGAACCCGAACGGCGCCGCGGTCATATACTTCAACAACCGATCTCCATCGGATTCTTCCATCAACAACTGTCTGGCCTTCACATGTTCGTCTGCCAGAACCTCGTCTAACTCGAAGATTTTTGTCGCCGGCATACCGGCTTCAGCGGCTTGCATGAGCGCTTCGTCCGTCGTTGACGATGAGAAATCGATATCTGATTGCGGGCTCTGACCCTGGTGGCGGACAACAATCCAGCCATCGTTGGCTCGGCACACCGTGTGCGGCGGCAAGACGGGGCCTTCAGAAGCCCAACTGATTTGAGTGAGCCACGCCAAGGCGTCTTGCATCGACACCGTCAGTTCGACCGGGTGCCGACTTTCATTCGCGGCGCGGAGCGCCGATACGATCTCAAAAACAGCCAGATGGGCAGCCAAGAGATCCGCGAGCGAAAATCCCGCCTTCATTGGCGATGTTCCACTCCCGATTAACGACATGATGCCCGCTTCAGCCTGTATAACCGTGTCGAACGCCGGACGGTCTTGTAGCTCTCCACTGAAGCCGACAACATTGCAATAAACCTTCAACGCGGTGTCGGAGAATAACTCGCCCGGTCCCAGCCCGAGATCGTTCATCGCGCCTGCTTTCAGGTTTTGCAGAACGACGTCTGCCCCACCCAACAGGGTTTTGAAGCTTTCTCGGCCGGGTTGTGTTTTGAGGTCCAGCGCGACAGATTTCTTCCCCGCATTGTAATTGGCGAAAAAAACGCTGCTGTTTCCTACGCGTGGCGTCCAGGCCCTGCTGACCTCACCTACCAACGGTTCGACCTTGATGACGTCCGCACCCAGATTGTAAAGCATCCGCCCCGCATATGGCCCGGCGGTATACGCGCCGACTTCGACAATCCGGACACCCGCCAGTGGTAGTTTGCCGTGAGAGATCGGTGCAGCATCACTCCTGGCTATTTGGGTATCGTAGAATTTTCGTCGGCATGGGACGGGGCTCGGCCCGCTCCTCAGTTGTGCAATTGTGGCAGTCTTACCCGCCGGAATTCCCCGGTCGGTCAGCGCCAGGATCAACGCGTCCGTCGTTTGCGTCTTCGACCAATTTGTAACTATTTCATCGACAGTGTCGCAATTCTCTACCCTTGATTTTGCCGTCTGAAACCTCTCGTCTTGACGCAACTCTGCTCGTCCGATTACGTCAAGCAGCCGAAACCATTGCTCGTTCGAGACCGTGCATATCACACCCCACCCATCACGCGTCGGATAGGCATTCCAGGGCGCGACAATAGGATGCCGGCAACCGCCCCGAAGCCCGCGGGCGTGACCATTCGCCACGTTCCCGAGAAAAGACCCAAACATACCGATGGCCGCATCGAAGACGGCAATATCGATGAGCTTCGCCCCGCCGCCGAGCGCCCTCGCCCGCAATGCCGCGACAGCCGAGCTTGCCGCATTGACGGCCGCAAAGACTTCCATAACCGGAACACCGACGGCGCACGGTTCACCGCCAAGCTCTCCGGTTGTCGCCATGAGCCCGCTGACGGCCTGAATGGCCAGCTCGTCCGTTTCCGTCGAAGGTGGATGCTCTGCATCCACCCCGAACGGCGAAATGACGCACAGGATTGTTCGGTTTGGGTCTATCCCGGCGGTCTGTGCTTCCAGACTTTTACGATTTTCATTGCCATCCACGCCGATGATGATGATATCGGGTGCAGGCTCTTCATCCCCGCAGACATTGTCGCTTAATCCAAGGTTCAGCGTCTCAACACCGTCATCGAACTTCGGATAGTCCTTCCAGAACCGGGGCTCGTTCCCCGTGTCTGACAATGCCGTTTCGACACGGGTAAGCGAAGCCCCCGCTTGCCGCAAAAGGAACGAACACAATCTCACAGCCAATCGTCCGGCACGCTCGACGACCCTGATGCCGTTTAAACCGTGAACCTGCTCCATTTAGACAAGCACCTACTTGAACGCGTCAATATTTGTGAGTTCACGACCTTGGATCAGTGCCAGAATGTTGTTTGCCCCATCTGGAATAGGCAGCATTCGGACATCGCGATACAGCTTCTCGAGACCTGTCTCGCATGCAATCCCCATAGCGCCATGTAATTGAATCGCTTCAGTGATCGCTTTTTCACAGGACTCCGTCGCGTAACGCTTCGCCATCGCGGACAATCCGTTTGCCCGATGTCCATGGTCGGTCGCATTCAGGGCGGAATAGCAGAGAAGGCGGCTAGTCGTGATTAGTGTTTGGATTTCCGCCAGATGAGCTTGAACGAGTTGGTGGCCGCCAATCAACTTGCCGAACTGTTTTCTTGTTCCCGAATACTCTAAAGCGGAATTAAATGCTTTTTGCGCCAACCCGACGGCCGCCAACCCGACTAGGGGTCGATTTCCATTCCACGTCAATGTCAGCAACTTGGCAGCGTCACCGGTTGAGCCAAGCGCATTATCCTTCGGCACCGGGCAATCGTCGAAACTCAACTGCCCCAGATGTCCCTGGCGAAGGCCAAGGCTTGGAATCTCGGCGGATTCAAAGGGCGAGTGCTCAAGCTCTACGGCCAGCCGCCTGATCCGGCCTCTTCCCTTTTCGTCCACACCATCGATGCATGTGACATTCACAACATCCGAGATGGTGGCGTTGGTTATCCACATCTTCCTTCCGTTAAGGAGGAAATGATCTCCTGCATCCGAGATTCGCGTTTTGATTTCACGCGGGTTCGAGCCGGCATCCGGTTCCGTCGTGGCCGTGCACGAGATCTTCGTGCCGTTCAGCAATCCGGGAAGAAACCGGTCACGCTGTTCTTGCGTCGACTCGGCGAACATTCGCGCGATCGTACAATCCTGCGACAGCAGGGCGATCGCGACTTCCGCCGGCAACTGTTCGAAAATCAGTCCGTAATCCAGCATCTTCAGGCCGGCCCCGCCCTCTTCAACAGGCAGGCGCGGCGCCATCAAACCTTGCCTGGCCAGAACGCCAAAAATTTCCAGCATTTCCGATTTCGGCAACGGCAGGTCTGCCGGGTTCCGCTTGAGGACCGGAGCGATATCCCGCTCCGTCATCTCGATAGCAGACTCCTGGATGAGCCGTTGTTCGGTTGTTAATTCAAAATCCACGTTCGTATCCTCAAGGCATTACAAAGCCGCCGTTGACGCTGACGACCTGGCCGGTAATCCAGGACGCGCGTTCACTCACTAAAAAGGCCGTGATCGACGCGATATCTTCCGGCTCGCCAATCCGGCGCACCGGGTACATGCGCAGCACCTTTTCCACCCGCCGCGCATACTTCTCTTCGCCCATTTCGGCTTTCATCGCCTCTTCACGCGCCATGCGCAGTTCGGTGTTGGTGGCCCCGGGAGAGACGACGTTCAGATTGACCCCTTTGGAGCCGACTTCCTGGGCAACGGATTTGACCAATGCCACCACACCGGCCTTGGCCGCCGCGTAATAGGAAAGCCGTGCCTGCCCGACGCGCGCAGAATCCGTAGCCATGCAAACAACGCGGCCGTATTTGTTTTCGACCATGCTCGGCAAAGCGACGCTGAGGACGTTCATCGGCCCATACAAGCAGATGTCGATCATGGGCTTCCAGTCGTCGATCGAGGATTCCAGGAATAACTTATCGTCAACAATAGCTGCGGTGATGATCAGAATTTCCGGTGCGCCGAATTTCTTTGTCACCTCGTCGTAGCCAGACTTCACGCTCTCCAGGGAGCTGATGTCGAGGCCGATACCCATCGTTTCCGCAGATGTCTCGGCGGCCAGATTGCCTGCCGATTCCTTTGCGCCGTCGCCGTTGATATCTGCGATCGCAACCTTGCACCCCGCAGCGGCGAGATCATTGCAAACGGCATACCCGATACCCCGGCCACCACCGATTACCAGCGCGACGCGCCCATCAATTCCCAAATCCATAACTGTATCCTCCAACCCGAAATGTTTCCCTGCCGGTTACAAGGCAAAGACGAAAATGCGCCATTTCCATCGCCAAACCCCGATGCGCCGCCCGCGTGGGTGGCCGGAGCTGGCTGCCCCCGCACAAGGAGTTCACCACTGGAATTACGATATTCCGATAGACGGAATGTATTCCATTATGCTAATTATCCCAGATCGCCGAGTCAATCAATTAGGAATTTTCCAATTTGGTGAAACGCCTGCACGGGTAACCGGGAACGGTTCCGTTTCGGCGCCGGTAAACGAGGAAAGGAGTTGAAGGGTCAGAGCATGAAACTACCGTTACAGAATATTAAGATCGTCGATTTCAGCAGATTGCTGCCAGGCCCCTGGTGCACTCAGTTTCTCTTGGACCTTGGCGCCGAAGTCATCAAGATCGAGGCCCCGCACACCGGAGACGGGAGCCGGCACAATTCACCGAAAGTCGATGACGTCAGCGTCTATTTCACCGGCGTGAACGGCGGGAAGAAAAGTATCGCTCTGGATCTCACGGATGAAGGCGATCTGGCGATTGCCCAGCGGCTCATCGAGAATGCCGACGTTGTCGTCGAGTCATTTCGCCCTGGCCTCGCGGCCAAGCTTGGCATCGGCTACGACACCGCAAAATCTCTTTCGTCAGACATCGTTTACTGTTCAATCACCGGCTTCGGGCAAACCGGGCCACTTGCCCATATCTCGGGTCACGATCTGGCAATTCAATGTCAGACAGGCGTTCTGGGCGTTGCTGCAAAAGATGGCGTGCCGCCTCAGATGCCGCATTTTCAAGCCGCTGATTTTGCCGGCGCCAATGTTGCATGCATTGGCATCTTGTCAGCACTGCTTCGCCGGCATACGACGGGCGAAGGCTGTTATCTGGATATATCGATGTTCGATAGCCTGTTCAGCATGAGCAATATTGCCCTGACCGGTGCATTCGCCGACGCAGCGAAAACAGACGACCCTAATCGATTGGAAGTTTGGGGCGGGAATCCTAGGTATGCCATCTATGGCACGAAAGACGGGAAGTCCGTCGCGGTGGCGCTGCTTGAGCCTCGGCTCTGGAAGGGATTCTGCCATGCCATCGGCCGGGACGATCTGATCAATGAGAACGAATCCACACATGACCGGTTGAGCAATCACGGCGACCTCGCCGAAGTTTATCGGAAGACGATTTCCGATTACTGCCTCGCTCACAGCCGCGACGACATCATAGATTTGATGGAAGCCAAAGGGGTGCCGATAACGCCTGTGCTTTCGCCTGGCGAAGCATTGCACTCGGAGAATGTAAAAGGCCGCGGCCTATTGGACCCTGTGGCATTTAAAGACAACCCACAGGTGCCGCATATCACGAATCCATTGGCATGCACGGGGCTCGCCGCGCCGACACGTGGCCGCGCCCCTGCCCTGAATGGCGACGCCCCCGCGATACTCGCGGATCTCGGATGCCAAACTGACGAAATCAAAGCCTTCATGAACAAGGGAGAGATCACATCATGACCGTCACGGAAAACGCCCGGACAATTGCTTCTTATGTTTCCGGAACGCCGCAGAGGCAGATCCCGGAAAATGTTCTGGACGCCGCGCGCATGTGCCTGGCCGACTGGTGTGCGGTTGGTTTGGGCGCATTCGACCAGCCGGCGGGCGTATCAGCCATGAGCGTCGCAAAGGCCTGGTCTTCAACGGGCCGTGCGTCGATGTTTTTCTCTGGATATCACGCCCCTACAGCAGCGGCCTTCGTGAACGGGACATTCGCCCACTGTCTGGACTTCGACGATACGCATTTCGGCTGCCTTGCCCACTTGAGCGGACCGACATGGGCGGCAACGCTGGCAACTGCCTCTCACCGCGGCCTGGATGACGAAACCGCGCTGCGCGCATTCATAAACGGCTTTGAGGTCGCCTCAAGGCTGGGTGGAAACGGCCTCGGTCACGAGATCACCGGTCGCGGCATTCACTCGACGGCCGTGTTTGGGCGGCTGTCGGCTGCCGTCGCTGCAAGCTATGCCTACGGCTTGAATGAACAGCAGATCATGTATGCCCTGGGTGCTGCTGCGACCCAATGCATCGGGCTCGTGGCCTCGTTCGGGACGATGTCGAAGCCACTCCATGCCGGCAAAGCCGCGCTGGACGGGGTCCTTTCTGCAGAACTGGCTTCCGCCGGGTTTGAATCAAAACTCGACTTGCTTGAAGCTGAGGGTCAGACCCTGGCGGCTGCGCTCGTCCAGGATGGCTTGAAAACCTTTCCCAAGCTCTCGTTCGGTGACGAATGGCAAATCCTCCAGGACACGTTCAAGCCTTTCGCGGCATGCAATTTGACGCACGCCACCATTGAAACCGGGCAGAAACTTGCATCTGAAATCAACTTGGACAATATCGACAAAGTCATCGTGAACGTCCATCCTTCCGTTCTTCGTCTCGCAGGAAAGCCGTCGCCGAACACGCCGCTCGAAGGCAAATTCAGCAATCAGTACTGTGCGGCGTTAGGCCTGAGCGGATATGACGCGACCAAGCGGGATTTCGATATGGATCGCATTACCGATCCTACAATCCGCGGTTTGATGGAAAAGGTTACCCTGACCGGCACTGACGGCGTCTCGGAAGTCTCAGCAACCATGACGGTACACTTCGGCGATGGGTCACAGGTCTCCGCAGAAACCCCAATCTCTATCGGCAATCCCGGCAATCCGCTTGGATGGGAAGGCATGGAGCGCAAGTTCAACGCTCTCGTCGAGCCGGTGCTCGGTGACGGCACTGAGACGCTGTTCAAGTTGATCCGCAACACGGGTGACGGGAACACCCTGCCTCAGATCGCAGAAATATTGTCTGGTGATCGCAGCCTCCATTGAGGCTGCGCCCGCTCAACAAATTTTCTCTGGATCGGGCAAGTGTCACAAACGATGGAATCAAAATCGGATTGGATTGGACGTAAGTCGTCGGCGGAAGAAACAATACACGGTGATCGCACTGCCGGATCGGCAGCTTTGCTGGATAGCGAGAATATCGAATCTTCAGTCGATCGCCCGCTTCCGCCGACCGGTCACTGGTTGTATTTCAACAAACCCGCGCCGAAGAAAGAACTCGGTGCAGATGGCCACCCGGTGAAAGGCGGCATCCTTCCGCCTGTGGCATTGCCCCGTCGCATGTGAGCAGGCAGCCGCATTCAATACCTGCGCACACTTCGTATCGGGGAAGACGTCAAAAAGATAACCAAGATACTGAATGTCACGGAGAAGCCTAGCCGCAACGGAGCATTAACGCTGTTGACGCTGTCTCATACCTACGAAGGGCAGTTTGGCACCTCACTGATCGAGGAGCAGGACATAATTTATCGCGAAATGCCCCGTGCAAAAGAAACGCGGTCTCATGTCCCGGCGCCGGATCACGGACAAAAAATTGGCTCAACGACCGTCGATGAAATCATGCTGTTTCGCTATTCGGCCCTGACCTTCAACAGTCACCGCATTCATTATGACCGCCCTTATACAGAAGACGTCGAGGGGTATCCCGGGCTCGTCGTACACGGCCCGCTGACTGCCACGCTTATCGCCGAGGCCTTCAGAGCCCGTCATCCGGAGGCAAAGATCAACACGTATGAATATAGAGTCATCTCCCCCTTGTTCTGCGGGGATGAGATTTCCGTATTCGTCGACAGAAACAGCGACGGCAACAGCTACGATGTCTGGGCCTTGTCTGAAATTGGGGGCCAGGCCATGCGCGGAACGATCATGACCGTTGAGTAGAGGCGTTTCCAAAAAAGATCACACCACTCCCACTCGCTCCGCGTCATTCGATCTCGCCGAGGCCCCGATCCAGGTCTATCTCGCGGCCGATTTGACGGGCAGCATCCCGAAGGTTCGGCAGGATTCTCTCTATCTGTTCCTCTTGATCACCGGCATCTCTGAGCACCAGACTGCTGATCGCCGCTTCGACCCCCAGATTGGAACGGATCGGCACGGCGACGGCCCACAGCCGTGATTGATAGATCGCGTCCAGATACTGTTCTTCCGCAAGCCCGTAACCCTGCGCCTTTACACGCTCCAGTTTATTTTTCAGGCCCTTCCAGAGTGCCGGCAAGCTGTCCCAGGGATCGCTGCTGCTTTTGAGGTCAGAGAGAAGTTCCTTTTGAGCGGCATCATCAAGATTCGCCAGGTAAACAATACCGGTGGCGGTCGCCAGCATCGGCAACTGGGCGCCCAATCTGCCCGGCATCGATAATCCATGCGCAGCACGGTTGGTGTACGCGATGACCATCGACCGGCCGACAGGAACGGACAGATTGGATGGCCAGCCGATCTCCTGACGAAGCGCCTCGATCGTCGGCTGAGCAAGCTGCGCCACGCGCGAGCTCATGTCGTATCCGCTGCTCAACGATTTGGTTTTCGCCGTGACGCCGAACGTCGCTGCGTCCAGATCACGATAGACGTAACCAACGGCAATCAATGTCTCTAGTATTCTGACAATTGTGGGTTGAGGAATATCCAGCCGCTTGGCGATCTCGGATGCCGTGAGCCTGCTGTTCTCACTGACGAAGCGCAAAACATCCAGGCCACGCACCAATGCTCTAACAGGTTCAAATGCCGTCATATGCTTCCTGTCCGAGTGTTAACCCGATAGACCTAAATACCGAGAGCCGACTTTACGATCCCGGACTGTTCCGCGCCATGCCGGTCGACAGAACCGCCGGCGGCGACCGGCAACGCTTCGCGGCCATGATATTCGATCTTCAGCGCCAAATCACTGTCCACTTCCAGAAGCTTGTCGCGGATAAACTTCCACGCACCCTGGTTCTCCGCTTCTTCCTGACACCAGATCACGTCCTGACATTTCCCGTATGATCCGATTTCCTTGAGGATGGCTTCCATATCCAACGGATACAATTGTTCGATGCGGACGATGGCGACGCGATCGTTGAGTCCATTTTCTTCCCGCGCCGCTGCAAGGTCGTAAAATATCTTGCCCGAGCAGAGGATGAGCCGCCGTATTGCGGTTTTATCCTCAATCGCCTCGCCGATAACAGGCAGAAAATGACTTTTGCCGATGAAGTCGCCGACGCTTGAAACGGCAGCCTTCATGCGCAATGGCGACTTCGGTGAGATCAGGAAAAGCGGCTTTCGCCAGGAAGCGTGTATTTGTCGGCGCAGAACATGAAATAGGTTCGCCGGCGTGGACGGATTTACGACAACGATATTGTCATGCGCACACGATTGAAGAATTCGCTCGATGCGGGCTGACGAATGGTCCGGCCCCTGCCCTTCCAGACCGTGCGGTAACGAGATCACCAATCCTGATTTCAATCGCCATTTCGACTCGGCTGATACAATGAACTGATCAACAACCGTTTGCGCACAGTTCAGAAAATCGCCGAACTGTGCCTCCCAGATCGTGAGTGCCTGCGGCGAATTCGTACTGTACCCATACTCGAAACTTAGAACGCCGTATTCCGTGAGCGGACTGTTAATCGCATCGAACGTCGCCCCATCCTTCGCTGCGAATGAAATTGGGGCACAGGTGCCTGCCTCTTTCAAATCGTGAACGCGCCAGTGGCGCTGCGTGAACGTGCCACGGACACAATCCTGACCGGAAATCCTGACCGAGACCTTTTCATCCAGGAGCGATGCAATCGCCAGCGCCTCGGCTGTCGCGAAATCCACTTTGTCTTCATCCAGTACGTTCGATACCCGTTCCTGATAGAAACGGGCAACTTTTGGATGCGCCTGGACCGAGTCCGGTATTTCCGTTGTTTGGCGAAGAAGTGCTTCCAGCGATTTGGCATTAATGCCGGTTTCTACTCGGCTGAGCAACGCGGCGCCGCTGCCGCTGATCTTCTCCCAGCCTTCCTGGTAGTGCAGATACGCATTGGTAAAGGCGCCCTCGACGGCTTCGTAGGCGTCCTCCAGCTCAGTCCGGAAATCCTTTGCCGTATTCTGGACGTGATCCACGCCGTAGGGCGCAACTTCCGCAATCTTTGCGGTCGCGATCTCGAATACCGTGCGGTGATTGTCAATGACCTCCCACATACCCGGCTGGGTGAACCGTGGTTCGTCCAACTCGTTATGCCCATTCTTTCTGTAGCAAACGAGATCGATCAGGACATCGCGGCCAAACTTCTGGCGCCATGCGAAAGCTACTTGAGCAGCGCGCAGCATGGCGTCCGGATCATCACCATTTACATGCAGGATGGGGACGCCGATCATCTTTCCGACATCGGTGCAATATGAAGCCGTACGTCCTTCCGACGGCATTGTACTGAACCCGATCTGGTTATTGACGACGATGTGCACAGTCCCGCCCGTGTCATAGCCCTGCAAACCGGACATCTGCATAATCTCTGCTGAAAGCCCCTGCCCGGCGAACGCCGCATCGGTATGCAACAGGATGCTCATCGCTCTGCCTTCGGATTTATCGCGGTTTGCCCGGGCATAACCCAATGCAACAGGGGCGACGACCATCAGATGAGAGGGATGGGGAGATATCGAAACCTTAAGCTCATGCGAGCCAAAGGTGAGCTCCGCCGTATGCCCCAGGTGGTACGGCACATCCCCGGTGAAGTGGCTGCTCGCGTTGGTGAGGTCCGCACCCTTGAGTTCCGCAAACAACAACGCCGGAGACTTACCCAGCACCGTCACAAGCGTCGCAAGCCGCCCACGATGCATGCCGCCGGCGACGACTTCCGCAACGCCGGCATGCGCCGCATGCCTCAGCAGTTCTCGTAGCAGGACAACACTGCCTTCCGCGCCTTCAATCCCGAATCTCTTTTTTCCGACGAATTTGATCTTACAAAAATTCTCGAAGGTGTCGGCACGGGCAATCGTATCCCCGACACGGATCAGCGACTCCGCATCCGGTGGCGCCAGCATTTCCCGCTCATACGTTTCGTATATCCAGTTTCGCGCCGCCTCGTCCTGAATATGCCCGGCCTCCAGCGCTACGGTGCCGCCATAAATGGAGCGAAACTCTTTCTCCACATCCTGCAGCCGGCCGATCCGTTCCTCGCCGGCGAGCCTGTATCGGCACTGACTGTCCGTCGCGGCTGCCTTTTCGCGCAAGCTTGCCATCGTTGCACCTGGATTGCCTGACGAGAGACCCAACGGATCAAGGCTCGCCACCCGGTGACCTTCCTGACGATATACCGCAACCAGAGCCTGAGCGGTCGCGTCCGCCGTCCCCGATGCCTGACCCGATTTTTCATCATCATCCAGTGCTTCGAAATGGATACGCCAGTCGATCGGCACAGACTGAGGATCACGCTGGTAACGCCGATAAAGTTCAAAGAAGAAAGAATTCTCGCCAGAGAACGGGATATAGAGTTCGTGGTTCATTTCCGTATCCAGATTCGTAGGTTGGGCATGGCGGAAAGGCATTCCGCCATCAAGGCTGCAATCAACACAATACACGCAATCCCGGCCTGCTCCGAGTTTGACAAATCTTACCCGCGCAGGTACCAATTGTCATCTATTTTGAATTTCTTATTCATTAGTTGAATAATTTAGATGGCCATCTCTCAGGCGTCAACGTGCCTATTCGGAGATATTTCGTGTTCAATCCAGATAGAGCTGCGGGCGATGTATGAACTCTCGAAAGGTTTTCGGATAATCGAGGCATCGTCCTTCGTCGCCGCACCATCGGCCGGGGTATATCTAAGCCAGCTTGGCGCGGAAGTGATCCGCATTGATCAAATAGGTGGCGGGCCGGATTTTCACCGTTGGCCGCTCAGCGTCAACGGACACAGCCTGTTCTGGGAAGGCCTCAACCGCGTCAAGAAATCCGTCGCCCTGGACCTCAAAATGGCGGCTGGCCGGGAAATTCTCGTGAAGCTTGCCTGCGCGCCGGGGCCACGGTCCGGCATCCTGCTGACTAATTTTCCGTCGCGCGGTTTCCTCTCACACGAAAACCTCTGCAAGACACGCCCCGATCAGATTACGGTCCGGGTGATGGGCTGGCCGGACGGGACCAGCGCCGTCGACTACACGACCAACCCCGCCGTGGGGATCCCATCACTCACCGGCCCAGGCGACCGACAGGAACCAACCAACCATGTGCTGCCGGCATGGGACCTTATGTCGGATTCAATGGCAGCGCTCTCCCTTATCGCAGCGGAAAGAAATCGCAGTGAAACCGGCATTGGCGGCGAAGTCCGTATCCCGCTCAGCGATGTTGCATTCTCCACCATCGCCAATCTGGGGATGCTGGGGGAAGTGATTTCGAGCGGACATGACCGGCCCCGCTACGGCAATGATCTATTCGGCGCATTCGGTCGTGATTTCCAGACCAGAGATGGCGCACGTGTGATGATCGTTGCTCTGACGCCCCGGCAATGGACATCGTTGATCGAGGCACTGCAGCTCACGTCATCCGTCGACCGCCTCGAACAGGAGCTCGGCGTCGAGTTCACCCGCGATGAGGGGACCCGCTTCCGCCATCGCGACAGAATCAATCCAATGGTGGCCGACGCCGTCCAGCGCCATTCACTCGAAGAGATAACCAATCTGTTTAAGGAAAAGAATTTCTGCTGGGATGTGTACCGAACTGTCAAGGAAGCTTACGAGCAGACACCGGACCTCGCCAAAACCAATCCAATATACCGGAACCTGCGCCACCCCAGCGGCGAAGAATATCCAGCTCCGGGATTTGCCGGAACGTTTTCCGAACTGGAGCGAAAAGACCCTGTCGCTGCCCCTCAGCTTGGTGCGCATACCACCGAGGTCCTGAGGTCGGTGTTGAACTACACAACGGACGAGATCCGCGACTTTCAAGAGGCCGGCACCGTGGCGACGGACTAAGTGTCTGAAATAAACGCCATCACGAGACGTTAGCTACATATTCGGATAGTTCGGACCGTTCCCGCCTTCCGGAACAACCCAGTTTATATTCTGGTTCGGGTCCTTGATGTCGCATGTTTTGCAGTGAACGCAGTTTTGAAAATTGATCTGCAGGCGCACGCCGTCTTCCGCCTTCTCGTCTTCGACGAATTCGTAGACACCCGCCGGGCAGAACCACTGCTCCGGACCGGCGTAGCGCTGATAGTTGTGTTGTACCGGCAGTTCCGGGTCCCGCAATTGAAGATGACACGGCTGGTCTTCAGCGTGATTCGTATTTGATAAATACACGGACGAAAGCTTGTCGAACGAGACTTCGCCGTCCGGTTTTGGATATTGGATAAGCGTTGACTGATCGGCCGGGATCAATTTTTCATGGTCAACATGCCCATGGGAAAGCGTCCAGGGGGCGTTGCCTCTGAAAACAATCTGATCGAGCGCCGTATAAAGTGTCCCGATGATCAGACCCCACTTGAATGACGGCCGGACGTTCCGTGCGCGATAAAGCTCTTTGTACAGCCACGAGTTTTTGATCAGGCCGGCATATGATGCTGGTTCCGGGTTCTGTCGGGATGGCTCCGCCCATTCTTCGAAAACGGCTTCCGCTGCGAGCATGCCCGACTTCATCGCCGTATGAGATCCCTTGATCTTTGGCATGTTGAGCGTACCGGCGTCACATCCGATCAGCACCCCGCCAGGAAAGGTCATTTTAGGCATCGACTGCAACCCGCCTTCGTTGATTGCGCGCGCGCCGTAAGAAATCCGCCGGCCGCCCTTAAACGTCTCGACGATCTTCGGATGCGTCTTGAACCGCTGAAATTCGTCATAGGGGCTGAGATACGGGTTGCTGTAGTCCAATCCGACGACAAACCCGACCGCCACCTGATTATTCTCGAGATGATAAAGAAAGGAACCGCCATAAGTCCCTTTGTCCAGGGGCCAACCCGCCGTGTGCACGACGAGACCGGGCTTGTGCTTGTCCGGCTCCACCTCCCACAGCTCCTTGATACCGATGCCATAGGTTTGCGGCTCACAATCCTTCTCCAGATCGTAGCGCTGCTTCACTTCCTTGCCGAGATGCCCCCGGCACCCTTCGGCAAGCAGCGTGTACCTGGCACGCAGTTCTATTCCCGGCTCAAAGTTAGCGGATTGAGTACCGTCGGCGTTGACACCCATATCGCCGGTGATAACGCCCGCAACGGCGCCATCATCGTCATAGATCATTTCAGCAGCAGCAAACCCTGCATACACTTCCACCCCTGCGGCCTCGGCCTGTTCGCCCAACCAGCGGCACAGGTTGCCAAGGCTGATGATGTAGTTGCCGTGGTTCCGCATGGCCGGTGGTATGAATACACCCGGCAGCGAGAGCCCGCCCGCTTCTGACAGGAACATGATCTTTTCCTCCGCCACGGGGGTATGCAGCGGTGCACCGAGTTCCTTCCAGTCCGGCAACAATTCATTCAATGCTGTCGGCTCAAGGATTGCACCGGAGAGGATGTGTGCGCCGACCTCCGATCCTTTTTCGAGCACGCAGACAGAGATATCCAGGCCCGAAGACTCAGCGAGCTGTTTCAGGTGGATCGCCGCACTCAGGCCGGATGGCCCCGCGCCGACGATGATTACATCGAATTCCATTTGCTCACGTTCCGTCATCGGAAAGCTCCCCTTTTCGGCAATATTTAACGCAGATCTCCGCCCCCCATTTGCCGGCACGCAGCGCCATGCACCAGCGACGACAAGGGGTGTCACATCGGGAGTGTCAGGTCAGCTTGGCTTCGAGTTCAGGTAACGCTTCGAACAAATCCGCGACCAGACCGAAATCGGCAACCTGAAAGATGGGTGCTTCCGGATCCTTGTTGATCGCCACGATGACTTTCGAATCTTTCATGCCGGCAAGATGCTGGATGGCGCCGGATATACCGACCGCAACGTATAAATCAGGCGCCACGATCTTGCCGGTTTGCCCGACCTGATAGTCACTGGGGACATACCCTGCATCTACGGCCGCTCTGGATGCGCCAACGGCCGCCCCGAGCTTGTCTGCAACGGCATCAATCAGTTTAAAGTTCTCACCCGACCCCATGCCGCGGCCACCGGATATGACCACTTTGGCTGCCGTCAATTCCGGCCTTTCCGATTTACTGAGTTCCTGGCCGATGAAGGCCGAGCTGTCAGCGGTCTCGGCCGCTGAAACCGTTTCGATCGAACCGCTGCCGCCTGTCTGATCGGCAGCATCGAATGCCGTCCCCCGCACCGTGATCACCTTGACGGCATCGCCGCTTTTCACGGTCGCCATCGCGTTCCCTGCGTAAATCGGCCGAATAAAGGTATCCGCATCGACGACGTCGACAATGTCGGAAATCTGCGCAACATCCAGGTCCGCAGCCACACGCGGCATAATATTCTTACCGGCCGTCGTTGCAGGCGCGAGAATGTGCGTGAAACCTTCCGACATGCTTACGATCAACGGCGCCATATTTTCAGCGAGCATATGCGCATAGGCAGGATCGTCACAGTGCATGACGCGTTTAACACCTGCAATCTTCGACGCCGCTTCGGCAACGCTGCCGCAGTCGCTGCCAGCAACCAGCACGTCAACTGTTTCGCTGATCCGCAGTCCTGCCGTTACGGCAGACAACGTGGCCAGCTTGAGTGATGAATTATCGTGTTCAGCAATGACCATTACACTCATGATTAGATCACCTTTGCTACGTTCTTGAGTTTGTCCACCAACTGAGAGACATCCTCCACAACAATGCCGGCTTCTCGCTTGGGCGGTTCGGAAACACTTACGACCGTTAATCGCGGCGCGATATCGACGCCAAGCGCGCTCGCCTGCTTTTCCTCGATTGGTTTCTTCTTTGCCTTCATGATATTCGGCAAGGATGCATACCTGGGCTCGTTGAGCCGCAGATCGGTCGTCACGACACAAGGCATTGAGAGCCCGACGGTCTCGAGACCGCCGTCCACTTCACGGATCACGACGGCTTTTGAGTCGTTCAGTTCCACTTTCGAAGCAAAAGTTCCCTGCGGCCATTTCATCATCGCCGCAAGCATTTGCCCCGTCTGGTTGCTGTCGTCATCAATTGCCTGCTTGCCGACGATCACCAGATCCGGCATCTCTTCGAGACAAATGGATTTAAGCACCTTCGCGACGGCAAGCGGTTGAAGCTCTTCATCCGAAACGACGTGTATGCCACGATCGGCACCCATGGCGAGGGCGGTTCTGAGTGTTTCCTGGGACGCCGCACTGCCGACCGTCACGGCGACGACTTCGTCGGCGACGCCGGCCTCCTTCAATCTGACAGCCTCTTCGACGGCTATCTCGTCGAACGGATTCATGGCCATCTTGACGTTCGACGTCTCAACGCCCGAGCCGTCAGCCTTCACCCGAACATTCACGTTGTAGTCAATAACGCGCTTCACCGCGACAAGTACCTTCATCACGAACCTCTACATATTCGTCTGGATACGCCTGTTATCGGCAGTTTGTTCACACACCGGATACTCAACCGGACTTATGAGCGAAAGACCTTGTCGCGAAAATCAGGCTTGCGTTTTTCCCTGAAGGCGTTGCCGCCCTCTTTCGACTCTTCGGTTTGGTAGTAAAGCGCCAGCGCCTGGAAGCCCATCCCGCCGATACCGCGGATATTCTCGCTGTCGGCATTGAAAGACCGCTTTGCGATGGCGATGGCGGTCGGACTTCTTTCCATGATTTCCGCACACCAGGCATCGACCTCGGCGTCCAGGTCTGCTGCCGGCACAACCTTGTTGACGAGCCCCATTTCCAGAGCCTCCTGCGCCGTGTATCGGCGGCAAAGATACCACATCTCACGGGCTTTCTTTTCGCCGACGATCCTTGCCAGATACGCGGTGCCAAAACCCGGGTCTACGGATCCCACTTTCGGCCCGACTTGGCCGAATTGCGAGTTCTCCGAGGCGATCGTCAGGTCGCAGATCGTCGCCATCACGTTCCCGCCGCCGATTGCATATCCGTTTACTTTCGCAATGACAGGCTTCGGAACGTCACGGATCATGGTATGGATTTCTTCGAGCGGCACGCCCAGCAATCCCCGGCCCGCACGTTCGGATTTCTTGTCGCTGCTGTCGCCACCGACGCCGAAGGCTTTGCCGCCTGCGCCGGTTAGGACAATAACACCGATATCAAGATCCCATCCTGCGCGGCCAAGAGCATCCAGAACTTCGTGGTATGTGACCTCCCGGAAAGCATTCATTTTTTCCGGCCGGTTTACCGTAATGGTCGCCACGCCGTTTTTCACTTCGTACAGGATGTCTTGATAACCGTCCGTCATTTTAAGATCTCCTCTGGTTCAATGAACGCCCACCTCGCTTGCCAGATGCTTGGACGGAGGGATGCATTCAACACGTCAGGATGCCGACCCGCTTCGCATACGAACGCGCACGCCCGCCGCACACACGTTAACGACCTGTTGATCGTAAATTATCAAAATGGAATGCATTTCACAAGATGGAATTTAGGTATTTTTGGGCTCATCCACGCTCGCTTTCCTGTTGCGAAGCGGCACAACCGATATTGCACCGAACAACGCCATCAACCCCACGTACATGAACACAACCACGTAGCTTCCGCTGAGACCGTAGAGCAAGGCGGATATCCCGGGGCCCGCGAGCGATCCCAGAAAGACAAACCCGTAACTGCCGCCAATAACCTCACCGAGCTGATCCGGTTTCGCGTTCGAAGCAACCGCCGCATGGTACAAGCCGTTCCAGGAGAACCCGCTGACGCCGCTGGCGACGACCAGGATCACAACGATCGCTTCCGGCACCCCCGGAGAGACCATTGCCAGCACGCCCGCGGCGACCGCTGCCAGCACACCATTGAAGACCAGGACGCCAATCGTGTCATTATAGCGATCCGCTAACCAGCCCGAGACAAATCGGCCGGCGAACCCCGACGCATATGCAAGCGAGAAATAGAAACCCGCCGTCGCGGGGGCTCTTTGCAGATCTTCAACCATGTAAAGAACCAGAAACGACGTCGAGGCCAGTTGCGACATGGAAAAGAACAGACCTGTTGCGACGAGGCGCCTCAGGGTCGGGTCAGCGGCAATAATGCGGATGCCGGCGCCTGGCGATTGGATCTTTCTTTTGGAATCGGCCGTTACATCCCAGGCTTTGGCAAAGAACAGCAATCCCAATGCACCTAGCGCACATGTCGCGGCAATCAGCAGGAAGCTTGCTTCCCACCCCCATGCCGCGGCCAGGAACGGACACGCAATCCCCGCAATGGTGGCGCCGATGGGCGTCCCGGATTGCTTGGTGGAGAAACTGAAATTCTTTCGGCTGGCTGGCGTAAACTGGGCAAGCACGACGGATGTGACGGGCATCATGACACCGTACCCCAGGCCAAACAGGCCGAGACCGGCAAAGAACAGGATGCTGCCTTCCGAAATCGCCACCAGCAAGCCACCCGCAGACATGACGACCAGCGATGCCTGAAGAACCTTCCCGCCGCCGAATTTTGCTGTGGTCCCGACGAAGACAATCGAGGTCAGGCCGCACATGACAAAAATCAAACTGGAGCTGTAGCCGATCGTCTCCGAGCTGAGGCCCAATTCCTGCTTCAGACTGACCGCAAGTGCCGGCACGGTGAACAGCCCCACGATCACGGCGACATGAAGAACGCTGAGCACCACGAGAACTAAGAGGTGATGCGTCCTCCAGTCGTCACGAGTTGAGTCCATACCGTTTTACTTTGCTGAGCGTAACCTCACTCAGAGCCTGGTGAAGTACAACGCCAGGTCCGGCCAGAAGAAAAGCAGAACAACGGTAGATAACATTATGACGATGAACGGCGCCACACCTCGTGACACCTCGCCTAGTGACACCTTGGCTATCGCCTGTAGGACGAACAGGTTCAAGCCCACCGGAGGCGTAATCAACGCACATTCAACCATGATCACGAAAACGATACCGAACCAAATCGGGTCGATGCCCATGCCAAGCAGCGAGGGGTACAGCACGGGCACCATCACGAGCATCATGCTGAGCGCTTCAATAAAGAAACCCATAATGAGCAGAACAATACATACGAGCAGGATAAACATGCCGGGTTCCGTGAATGTAGAACCAACCATCTGCGAAACGTCATGCGGGATGCGGTACAGGGTGATTGCCTTCGCAAAAATATCTGCGCCCGCAACAATGACGAATATTGTAACCGTCGTACTGGCGGCTTCTACTGATGCCACTCTCAGTTTCTGAATGTCCATCCGGCCCATGGCGGTCGTGATGATCAGAGAAGAAACGAACCCGATGCCAGCGGCTTCCGTGGGCGTGAAGATACCGAAATAAATCCCAAAGATAATGACGAAAGCCAAAAGAAGTGCCGGGAACGCCCGCAGCAGTGACTTCCGGCGCTCCTCCCAGCTTGCCTTTGGTGCTCGTTCATACTGACCTTTAAAGCGGGCATACAGCATCGCGTATGCGGAAAAGGCGAACGCGAGGAATAACCCGGGACCGATACCGGCCAAGAACAGCCTTGTGATCGATTCTTCGGTGATTACGCCATAGACAATCAGAATGATCGAGGGGGGTATCAAAATGCCGAGGGTGCCGCCGGCAGCGAGCAAGCCCAGAACAAATTTTCGCTCGTAACCGCGCTTTGTCATTTCGGGAATGGCAACGACTGCGATCGTCGCCGCCGTCGCAACGGATGATCCGGAGATCGCGGCAAAAATCGTACAGGATATGATGGTAGCGACACCCAATCCGCCAGGCCAATGCCCGACCCAGGACTGAACCGCCGCAAACAAGTCTTTGCCGATCCCGCCTTTCAGCAGGACATTAGACATCAAAAGGAACATCGGGACGGCAAGCAGAATAAAGTTGTCGATGCTTGCATATAGCGCCTGGGCCGCCATGATCGGCTTGAAGCCCTCGATCAAGAGAAGCAGCAGGCCCAGTCCGCCCATCACGAATGCAATAGGGATTCCCGCAAGCAGCAACAGCAACAATGCTGCGAGTATAATAAATGTCGTCATTTCTAGTGGAACTCGCTGCCAAGCTCGTCTCGCTCATCCGAACGATCGAGGGTGCCGTGCTTAAACAACTTGCACATCTCGACGCAGCCCTGAAGTAGCAAGACGCTAAAACCGATCGGGATAGCCGCTTCGGTCCATACCATTGGCACCTGGTTCATTGTTTCTGTTGCGCGCCCGATCTCCACGCTCTCGCGAGCGATCTCGTATCCATACCAGGCAACGACAACACTGAAGCTTATGATCCAGAGCAATGCGAAAAATTCCAGAAATTGACGCAACCGCAATGGCAGGATCACGACCAGAGCGGTAATCCGGATATACGCGCGTGTTTTCAGGATGTACGCGAGCGCCCCGTAGGTAGCCCATAACTGCAACAACCTGGCCCCTTCCTCGGCCCAGGTCGTGGGCGCCAGAAATACATACCTGGAGACCACTTCGAAGGCAATCACCAGACCGATTAGAAAAAAAATCGCTGCGGCAAGATAACCAAGAAGGTCACTTATTCGGTCTATTCCCGTTCCGATCATTTCGAGCATTTCTTATCTGATTAGAATTGAGGTTAGTTGCGCTGGAGGCAGGTCGCATTCAACCTGCCTCCCGCAACAACTCAATCGGCTGACGTCAGACTTCACTTGGCTTTTTCTACAAGTTCCAGAAGTTTCTGACCGAGTTCACCGGAGTGACTGACAAACTCTTTCACCGTAGGCTGGCCCGCTTCGCGCCACTTCTCAAGTTCTTCTGCGGACAATTCGATGACATCCGCACCCTTGTCCTTCGCGTATGCAATCGCTTCAGCTTCGGCAGATCCAACTTCGTTGTGCAAAGCGGTCTGCGCCTCGTCTCCACATGACTTCAGCGCCGACTTCTGATCGGCAGAAAGACCCTGCCATACCTTTTCATTAATCACTGACGGGAAGTAGATGTGTCCATGCTGGGTGAACGTGATAACGTTCATCACTTCATCGAGCTTACGAGATTTGAAACTCGCCACGCCAGTCATGCCCGCATCGACTGTGCCCCGCTGATAGGCAACAAACTGCTCAGAACCCGACATGATAGTCGCGGCACCGCCCACAGAATTGACGAAATCACCGAGCGTTTTCCCGAACGTTCTGACCTTCATCCCTTTGAGATCTTGAGGCATGTGAATCGGGCGATCCTTCTTCGACAAGAAGACAACGGTGCCATATTCCATCCAGTAGATCGGCCGCACACCGGTTTTGACGAGCGCGTCGTCGAGGACCTTTCGAAACTCCGCACCAGGCTTTAAGAGCTTAAGAACGGTGTCACGGCCACCCAATGCGAATGGTACGCTAAAGATACCCATAGCCGGGATCGTACCCGCCCAGCGTTCCGTCGTGGACATGCCAAGCTCGACTGCCCCCGAAGCGACGGCACTCGGAACCTCTTTGTCGCGATACAACTGAGCCGAATCATATACGTCAATCGTGATATCCGACTTTCCTGCCACACATTTCGAGAACTCCAGAATGTTCTGCACCTGAAAATTTTTCTGCGGCAACTGCGTCGTATACTTGAAATTGGCGGCGTTGACGGTCAGCGGGGCCTGAGCGAACACAAATGCGCTCATAGCCAACGCGAACACCCCCTGCTTGGTCTGCTTTGAGAAATTCAATGGCATCGCAATCCTCCCTTGGATTTTGTTTCCCAGACTCTCGGACCCTCAAATTGGAGACGAGAAGTAAGACTCTTAGCGCACAAACTCGAGGCTTGCAACAAAAATGGAATGCTTTCCATTTTATTGTTTTTGAGGTTGTCCCTACCAAAAACTTCATCCGCTGATCCGGGCTTGACCGATGGGCCTATCCGGTGACGATTGCAAAGTCATGTTCGGCGTTCTTCATACGATCATCTGGTGCTTGCTTCGGCGGCTCGTCCAGGGGCCGGCGACCGAAGTCGATGTTGCTGCGCTTCGCTATCAGAGTGTCGCATTGCAACGGCAAGTGCCTGGGCGGTCGAGGCTAACGCCCTGGGACCGCCTCTTCTTTTCGGTGATCTATAAGGTCAATCCACGTTCGCTCGTGAACATGCTGATCGTAATGCCAGATACCGTGGTCCGCTGGCACCGGGCTGGGTTCCGCCTGTTTTGGAAAGCGAAAAGCTCTCGCCTTACTGGGCGGCCAAAAGTACCGGCAGAGATACGCGAACTTATTCGAGAAATGAGTATGGATAACCCGCTTTGGGGCGCACCGCGCATTCATGGAGAACTGCTCAAACTCGGCATAGACATATCACAATCGACGGTTGCGAAGTACATGGTGAAACGCCGTGGTCCGCCGTCCCAAGGCTGGCGGACTTTCCTTCGAAACCATGCCGACGGTATCGCAGCGATCGATCTATTTGTCGTGCCGACGCTTGGGTTCAAGTTACTGTTTGGGATCGTCATCTTGGGCTACGACCGCCGGGAGATTATTCATACAAACGCGACATATCATCCAACGGCAGAGTGGATCGCACGGCAGCTCGTCGAAGCCTTCCCTTGGGACGAAGCGCCTCAATACTTAATCAGAGATCGGGACGCATCCTACGGGCAAATCTACCAGAAACGCCTGTCCGTAATGGGCATCAGGGATCGACCGACGGCGCCGCGTTCGCCATGGCAGAACGCTTATGTCGAGCGCGTCATTGGATCAATACGCAGAGACCTGCTGAACCATGTCATCGTATTGAACAAGCGGCATCTTAGGACGCTCTTGCGCCGATATGTCGAATACTACGACGGCTATCGCACGCATCTCGGTCTGGACAAAGACACTCCACTTGGCCGTGCCATCCAAGCCGTTGGACCGATATCGGCGATGCCGCAGCTTGGTGGATTACATCACGCCTACGTTCGAACGTAGTTTTTGGCAGGGACAGGGGGTCACGTCACTTCGGTTGCAGCGAAGCCGAATGGTCACCCTTGCTGCTTCAATTCGTCGGCAGCCGCCTCATATCTTTTTTCTCTAAATTCGATGGTCGCCGAACTGGCGTTCGTCTAGGACGATGGGTGTAATGTCGGGAGTGACTCGCCTTCCAAAACCTCGCTCATGTTACGGCTTTCGAAGCAACGACCCCCATTGTCGCAAAAATCGGTATCGGCTCGAGAAACGCGATTTTGCCCATCCCGCCGGCGGCAGCCGCAGCAGCGATATAGGTGCGAATTTCGAAGCCGCCTTGCCCGGCGTCCCGATAGATATCCGCATCGCTGTAGGAAAGTAGAGCTTCCTTATCCTGCGCCACCCATCGATCCATAAAGGTCCTGTCCCATGGTTCATTGATCTTTCCGGAATCGGGTGTCGCCGGCCAGTGAGATATACCGCCGGTACCGACGAGCGCGATATTCCGCGGCGTGCTGTCGCAAGCGCTGCGCAAGGCCTCACCAAATGCCCAGGCACGGTACAACGGCGTCAACGGCGGCCCCTGGCAGTTTATGTTACAGGGCACCACAGGCAGGTCGTACGCCGGTGTCAGGAAATGCAACGGCACCATGATGCCGTGATCGAATTTCCATTCCTCCGCATAGGCGACGTCGACGCTCTCCAGCACAGAAGATATCAAAGAATGCGACGCTTCCGCATCGCCCGGCACCTTGACCGGCGCGATCTTCAGCCAATCCGGATCTTCGATCGGGCCTTCGTAGGCGTCCGCCATTCCCATCGCAAACGCCGGCATGTTGTTCATGAAGAAGTTCGCGAAATGCTCGGCCGCGACCACGACAAGAAGTTCCGCGCCGGAAGCGCGAATTTCGTCGCCCATGGCACGGAGCGCGCCGTAGAACCGGTCTCGGGTATCCGGGTCCGCCTGATCCGATCTTGCCGTGATGCCCGGCCCATGAGAACACACGCCGGCGTAAACCAATGGCATGCCGCTTTACCCTTTCGCCTTTTGGTTTCGCTTTTCCCGCAGCGCACGGTCGTGAGCGTCGACGCCTTCGTACCCTGACAGTTTATACACCCCCGCGCGAACAGGTCCGTGCCGCTCGACACCGTCGCGCATCAATTGGAGGTAATCCCCCCAGGCAATACCGAGCATTGCCGCAAAGTGCATGAGGATTTGTCCATTGACGCCCAGTACGTAAAGCAGGCCGATATCATGATCGCGTACGGCGCCCGCCTCTTCTTCTGTCAGGCTGTACTCTTGCAGCACCGCATCGTGGTCTTCCAGAAAGCTTGCTTTCAGCTTCGGCTCCCGATTGAGGTGGTAGAGCAATTTCTGCGTCTCGTAGAGGCTCATGTCGATATCGAATCAGTTGCCGCCCAGTTTCGGAATTTTGTGCGAACCGGTCGCATAGGCAATGTTCTTCGTCTCCATGTAAAAGTCGAAGGAATAGTCGCCACCGTCCCTGCCGATCCCACTTGCCTTCATGCCGCCGAAGGGGGTCGGCAAATGGCGTACGTTTTCCGAGTTGACCCAGACCATGCCGACATCCATCGCGTTCGAAACCCGGAATGCGCGTGATATATCGTTGGTCCACAAGTATCCGGCCAGTCCATATTCTACGGAGTTGGCGATCTCAATTGCCTCTGCCTCGTCACGGAAGGGGATGGCCGTCAGAACCGGTCCGAAGATTTCCTCTTGTGAAACGCGCATCTCGCTTTTCGCATCCACGAACAACGTCGGCGCAACATAGCATCCGCCGCCTGGGCCGTCGAAGGCGGACCCGCCGGCGGCGATCGTCACACCTTCTTGCCGGGCGACATCGAAGTACGACAGCACTTTGGACGCATGATTCGGATGAATCAGGGGGCCAACTTCAGTCTCCGGGTCGAGGGGATGCCCGACTTTCAACTTCTTCGCCCGTTCGGCAATCTTGGCCGTGAATTCCTCGTATATACTCTCCTCGACCAATACCCGGCTGGATGAGGTGCAACGCTCCCCGTTCAGCGAGTAAATCATGAAGATTGTCGCCTCGAGAGCCCGATCCAGATCCGCGTCAGCAAATACGACCACTGCGTTCTTGCCGCCGAGTTCGAAATGCACGCGTTTCAGCGTCGATGCGCCCTGCGCCATGATCGCGGAGCCGGTAGCGGATTCGCCGACGAAGGCAATCGCCTTGATATCGGGGCATTCCGTCAGCGCCTTGCCGGCATCTTCGCCGAAGCCGTTGACCGTATTCCAGACGCCCGTCGGCAGGCCTGCTTCTTCGGCAATTTCGACCAACAGGCGGGCCGTGATCGGCGACAATTCGGCAGGTTTATGAACAACAGTGCAGCCGGCCGCCAGCGCGGGCGCGATCTTCCACGTGGAGAGCATGAACGGGGTGTTCCACGGCGTGATAATACCGACCGGGCCGATCGGCACGCGCGAGGTCACATTGTAATGATCCGGTGATGGCAACGCCAAACCGTCAGCGGCCTCCAGACAGCGATCCGCGAAGAAGCGAAAGTTTTCGGCCCCGCGCAACGCGGCTTTTGACATGAAGCGCATGGCCTGCCCTGTATCGAGGCATTCGAGCGCGGCGATTTCAGGTGCGCGGGCTTCGATGGCATCGGCAATTTCGTGCAATAACTTCTGCCGCTTCTTCGGCGGCATAGCCGCCCATGCCGGGAACGCTTTCTTGGCCGCTTTGGCGGCGCGCGAAACGTCGTCCGCCCCCCCCTTTGCCACACGGGCGAGAGGCGCCAGATCCACGGGCGACATCGTTTCAAACCATTCGCCGGACACCGCCGGCACGGCCTCGCCGTCGATTTGATTGAGCACGCCTGACTCGTTATAGCGCTCCAGGTACTTGCGGGCATTAGCCGCCAAATCGGGTGCGATCACGTTCATCTTATTATTCTCCTGCGGCAGGTTTGTCTTGTTCGATCCATTTGTGGATCGAGTTTTTCTTGATGCTTAAGTCGGCACTGATTTCCCTAAGCTCGATGGAAACGCCAAGTGGGATGCGCTCAAAAAGGTCGCCGAGATGCTCGACGAGCGCGGCGAATATGGTCTCGGTGCAATTTTTCCTGACCTCCAGCGAGCGGCCTTCACCGATCCTTATTTCGACATCGATGAATGCGCATTCGGGACGGCCGTCGGCAATCGAGTAATGGTCGCAGCGCCGAGCCCTAACCCGGATACCGCCAAGCGGAAAAACACCCGTGCCGAGGGCGGATTCCCTGATAACCGAACACATCGAGGAGATTTCGCAGAACTGTTCGAGGTTCGCGGAATACTCCAGCGTCAAATGCGGCATTCGATGACTCCTTCGCCAACAATCGCATTGCATTCATTGCTCATGATAGTTAACATGTTCATTATTAAACGTCAAACTCAAACCCGCGCAAGACACAGCGAGAACTCACATGTTAGCTCTTAAAGAAACCGAGCTTCGCGGCTCGATCCCCCCCATCGTGACACCCTTTTCCGGCGGCGAAGTCGACTACCGGAAATATGCCGAACTGGTCGAGTTCCAGCTCGCAAACGGCAGCCACGGGGTGCTGGTAAACGGCACGACATCGGAGCCCTCGTCCCTTACCGTTGACGAGCGAAACCGGCTCGTAGACGTCGCCGTCGAGGCCGCTGCCGGTCGGGGTCAGGTGATCGTAGCCTCCGGATCGCAATCCTACGCCGAAACCGAAGCGCTCACTCGATACGCCGCGGCCATCTCAGCCGTCGATGCACTGTTGATCGTGACGCCTTATTACTCACGTCCACCGCAACGGGGCATGGTGGAGTATTACCGGCGTCTCAACGAACTGCATGACAAACCGTGGATGATCTATCACATCCCGGGGCGCGCCGGCGTCTCCGTCGAGCTGGAAACGGTCCGCAGCATAGATGCCGTGTGCCCCACGTTCGTCGGGCTCAAGCATGCCTCGCTGGACCTTGGGTTCGTTTCCGACCTGTTCGATGCGATCAGCGAAGACTTGCGGGTTTTTGTCGGCCTAGAAGAGCTGTCATTTCCCATGATGGCCATCGGCGCGTGCGGACTGATGAACGCAGTCGGCAATATTAATCCAAAGCCGCTGTCCGACCTATGCGAAGCTGTATGGCGCGGCGATCTGATGGCGGCACGGGCGCTGCATCGGCAGCTCTATCATCTGAATGAAGCCGTCTTTTTCGACATCAACCCCATTCCCATGAAGGCGATGATGAAGATGTGCGGGCTGCTGGAGGTGAACGAGCACCGCTTGCCGCTACTGCCGGCCACGCCGGAACTCGAAACACGTTTAGAATCGGTACTCAAGGATGCAGGACTTCTGACATGAAACTGGTTACATATCGCAAAGCCGACGGCGTACAATCGGTCGGTGCTATTAAAGACGAAGGCATTGTCGATCTGACATCCGCACTTTCGGTCGGTTCCGTCAAACAACTCCTCGAACAGGATCTTCTGGAACAGGCGAAAGTTGCCACGGAGAGCGAATCGCCGCAGGTTGCCCTTGCCGACGTGATTCTGGATATTCCGGTTCCAGATCCACAGAAAATCTTTTGTATCGGCGTCAATTACATGAACCGGAACGCCGAATACAAGGACGGCTCGGCCGCGCCCGAGTATCCGTCGATCTTCGTCCGCAATCCTCTTTCTTTTACCGGCCACGGGCAAAGCCTTATACGCCCGCCGGAATCCAACCAGCTCGACTATGAGGGAGAAATTGTCCTTGTCATCGGGAAGCCGGGCAGACGCATTTCAAGATCGGATGCGATGCAGCATGTCGCCGGTCTCACAATCATGAACGAGGGATCGATCCGGGACTGGCTTCGCCACGGAAAATTCAACGTGACACAGGGCAAGAATTGGGATCGCTCGGGCGCGATCGGTCCAGCGATTCAAACCGATTTGTCAGCCATCGACCCCACCGACATGCACATCGAAACCTGGGTCAATGACGAACTGCGTCAATCGGATACAACAGCGAGCATGGCCTTTCCGTTCAACAAGCTTATTGAATACGTTTCGACCTTCTGCACGTTGTGTCCCGGCGACATGATCGCCACCGGCACTCCGACCGGAGCCGGGGCGCGCTTCGATCCGCCAAAATGGTTGGTGCCGGGGGATACCGTTCGCGTTGTTGTTGACGGCGTCGGCACGCTGGAGAACGGTATCGCTGACGAGACATAGACAGGTCATGCGAGGATGCCGCCGCATAAAGCGCTCATCGGGCCAAAACCGAAACGCAGCGGGTGGTGGCCGCATCGCGACGTTCGTATACCGGTGGCATCCCACGCCTCTCCGATCGTCGAACGGCACTGGCAATCGAAATGCGGGAATTGAGGGCCAAGAACGAGTATCATGAACAAAGATGACAACGAAACGCAGGTTTTGAGCGCAGCAGATATTCCGATGAGCACGGACCGGGCACTCCCCATGGTCCTGCTTCAGTCGCGTGAGGTCGTGATGGCATACTTCCGGCCGTTCATTCACAGCCATGGCTTCACTGAGCAGCAATGGCGCGTCCTGCGCACGCTTATGGAATACGACGCAATGAAGCCCGCGGAGATAGCAACTGCATGCTGCATCATGCGACCGAGCATGAGCCGGATACTAAAGACCTTGGAAGAAAAAGGGTTCGTCACCCGTGATCAGGATGAACGGGATGGCCGGTCGATGTTGATTTCAATTACCGCGCTCGGCCGCAAAACGATCAAGGATCTAATTCCGGAATCCGAGCGAATCTATAAAAAGATCATCGACGAATACGGCGAAGATCAGTTTCACAAGCTGCTCGCCCTTCTCACGCAACTTATCGAGGATCTGACGCCGGAGATGCCGGATGACGTGCCGGAACCCGACGCCGCCGATTAGCGCGGCACCGATCGATTTCACGCCAAGCCACCACCAGTTCTCAATCTTTCGATATCTTCTTCCGAAACTCCCCAGGCGCGAAGTATCGATGGCGCGTCCGTGCCGGTGTTGCCGTCCAGCACATCATCGCTACCAGCATCTTCGGCAACAACCCTGGGGCCAGGCGCTGGCTGGACAACCCCATCCACGTCGACTTGGGTTCCTCGAAACTTCATCTGAGGATGCGCTGCTGCTTCGTGGATGCCTAGAACCGGGCTTACGCAAGCATCGCGCGCGTCAAAGACCGTCATCCAATCCAATTGCGTTCGCTGACGGATGACGTCGGAGAAAGTTTCGCGCAACACGGGCCAGCCGGCATGGTCGTACTGAGGGGGCAATCCATTCGGATCAATTCCCAGACCGTCCAGAAACGCCGCATAGAATTTCGGTTCGATCGCGCCGACTGCCAGAAATTTCTCATCCTTGGTCTGGTAAACATCGTACCAAGGCGCGCCGCCATCCAGCAGGTTCTCACCGCGCGGCCGGGTCCATTGTCCATTTGCGAGCATTTCGAACAGCGGCGCCATCAGTGACGAAATCCCGTCAATCATCGCGGCATCGACGACCTGGCCCTTACCGGTACTTTTGACCGCCCAAGCGGCTGACAGGATACCAAACGCAAGGTACATACCGCCGCCACCATAATCCCCGATCAAATTGAGCGGCACTGTCGGCGGTTCACCCTTTCGCCCGATCAAGCTCAGCGCACCCGCCACCGCCAAGTAGTTGATGTCGTGACCGGCTCTCTGAGACCAGGGCCCTGCCTGCCCCCAACCGGTAACGCGGCCGTATATAAGCGCGGGGTTCTCACCCATCAAATTGTCCGGTCCAAGCCCAAGCCGCTCCATTACGCCCGGGCGAAACCCCTCGATGATCGCATCTGCCCGGCGCACCATGATCTTGATGACCTCGACCGCATTTGGCGATTTCAGATCAAGCGTTAACACCGACTTGTTTCTGCCAACGATGCTCGCACTTGGCCTTTCCTCGAACCCCGCATCTTTTTTGCCGGGCTTTTCGATACGCAGCACGTCTGCACCCAGATCCGCTAGCAACATGGCACAGAACGGCCCGGGGCCGATTCCGCCGATCTCGAGGACGGTCATGCCGCTTAACAGGCCCATGCGTCACACTCCGCTTCGAAAGTGACGACACCGCCCCCAGGATGGGCGCGGTGCCGCCGAAAGTTAATCAGATCGTTTGTCTGGCGTTTACAGGCGAGAATAGATTTCGCGCTTGACCGCGTCGATGTATGCCGCTTTGTCGTCCCCCGTCTTGGCGACAATACCCTGCCATTTCTCGAGGTTCTTTTTGAATGTGGCGACAAGCTCGTCGATGTTTTTCACACCGAGCTTCTCGGCACGCTCGGCAAGGATATCGTCATCCTTGTCCGACACCGTCAGGGAGGCGCGCAATTCGTCGGACCCCTCTGAGATATCAACATTGTTTTCCTTGGCCCATATGACCTGCTCACGGTCTTCGCGGGGCTGGCCGAACATGACGCCAGCCAACATGCCGGGGGCGGCGTCGAGCATCGCCTGACGTTGGGCCTTGGGCATTTCGGTCCACTTATTCTTGTTAATCACGAATAGGCCGAGACCACGCACCATGCCGAGCGGAACATCAATGATGTGGCTGACGCTTCCCTGCAAGCCGTAAGCCTTTAACCAGCTCATCGGACCTAGGACACAGTCCACCTGACCCCGCTGCAGCGCCTGCGCGGACTCGCTTGACGCCAGGTTCGTCGGCAGCGCGCCGAGGGCGCTCAAGCGCGAACTGAACATCCCGGTCGAACGGACACGCAAGCCTTTGAGGTCTTCCTTGCTATTGAGCGGTTTGTTGCACTGCAGGACATAGCTCGTCGTCGAATAAGAGACGAGCGGAAAAGTGTTCTGAGCTTCATACTCTTTCAGACACGTCTCGCAATCGAACAAGATGGTCTCGTTGAGCGCCGCCGCTACCGCCAGAGGGTCCTCACCGATCATGATCATGTCCGCAAGGGCCAACACATGCGGGAGTTGCGATGCCGCATAATGGGGAATGACAAGTCCGGCATCCGCGACGCCTTCGTTGATGCCCTTCAGCGTACCCCTGGCGTTCAGAAGCTGGCCCGATGGGAACACGCGGCCTGTCAGTTCGCCGTTCGTTGCCTTGCTGACCTGTTCGAAGAACGGAAGGACCGCGTCCTGAACCCCTGTATGCCCGTTCGACACCAGCGTCGCATAGCGGATTTCATCGGCATCGGCACGTTGCGCGCCGGCGATGGATATCACCGATACAAGCCCTGCCATAAGGGCCTGTTTTCCAAATTTCATTCCAAATGACATGATGTTGCCTCCTATCTTGGTTTACCTAGTTCATCTGGCTGGGAATAAACAAAGTCAATTCCGGGTATAGAATTATGATTGTCATGATTATTACTTCGCAGAACAGAAACCATCCGACACCCTTAAATATAGTTCCAATAGATATCTCATCGCCCACGACGCCTTTGACGACATAGACATTGAATCCGATTGGTGGGGTCAGCAGACCGATCTCGACGTATTTCACGACGATGATTCCGACCCAAATCAGGTCCATACCGAGGTTCGTGAAGATCGGGATGATGATCGGAATGGAGATCAGCATCACCCCCAGAGGATCGAGAAACATCCCGAGGATAATGAACATTACCGACACCGCTAGCAGCAACAGATAGGGCGACACAGCCAGATCGAGAAACAGGCTCGTGAATGCCCCGCTCATTCCCGTCAATGTGAGGAAACGGGTGAATAGCACCGCGCCCAATGCAACGAAGAAAATCTGAGCCGTACTGATCATCGTCGTCTTGATCGAGTTTTTGAGCACGGAGAACGACAGCTGGCCGAATGCCAATGCAATCAGCATCGCGAGAAACGCGCCCAAAGCCGCAGCTTCCGTGGCAGTCACGAACCCACCGTAGATGCCGCCAAGAATGCCGAAGAAAAGCACGGGCAAAGGCCAGATCGGGATGAGACTCGCCCAGCGTTGGCCTTTCTCTTCCTTGTCCAGAGAACGCGGCGCGATTTTCGGATTGAGACAAGCCCGGATGACAATCATCGCGACATAGACGGCAAGCGTAAGCACACCGGGTAAAATGCCCGCCAACAACATCTTGCTGATGGAGACCTCGGCCAGCACCCCGAACAGGATCATCAGGATACTTGGTGGAATCAACGCACCCAGAGTGCCGGCGCTGGCGACCGTGCCCGCAGCCAAACTCTTGTCATAGCCGGCCTTGAGCATTTCCGGCACGGCAATCCTGGCCATCGTCGCCGCCGTCGCCATGCTCGACCCAGACGTCGCCGCAAATCCGGCCGCGGCGACATTGGTCGCGATAGCAAGCCCACCCGGCAGAAAAGAGAGCCAAAGACGGGCAGCACGGTAAATTGATGACGCAAGCCCCGAATGTTGAAGAAACGCGCCCATCAGGATGAATAGCGGCAGCGCCGACAACGACCAATTGGCGGCGAACTCGTATAACGAGCCACCCACCACACCATACGTCGCCTGCGGGCCGACCATTACATACATGCCGACGAACGCGACGCCGCCGAGCGCCAGTCCGATCGGGACCTCGAGAAGGATCAGCACGATAACGGCAAGAAATCCGAGCGACCCGGCGAGCAATCCAGACATATCAATCACTCCCCGCCGATGAAGCATCGGCTTGCTCCATGGCCTCGGGCACGAAAACCTTGCATATTTCCCGCAAAGACATGGCTATGAAGGCGCATGGTAGAAGCCAGCGCGCCGGCCAGACGGGAAAGAACCCGGTCGAGGTTTCCCACATTTCGCCGATCTGCGTCTGAGACATCGCTTCTTCGAACGTGAGGTACGCGATAAAACCGAACGCGATCGCCGACAGCAAGGCCACGACATAGCGAACAGTCTTGCGAAAGGCATCGGACAAGAACCCGGCCGCGATATTCACTGAGAGCGGTTGCGTATTCGCCATCGGCAGGAAGGTGACACCAATCATGTACCAAGCAGCGACAACCGTTAGCGTGTTCAAATTGACGGTCGGAAGGACGAGGTTGAAAGCGGCACCCAAACAGATATGCAGCATCATCAGGAACAAAAGAATCCCTGATCCGACAAGGAGTAAGTTGCTCAACCCGTTCACGAGTCTCTGAAGGATAACGCCCATGAATGTTTCCCAATGGGAACCTTGAATTTCACAAGGTTCCCGGTGCCTTTATTTAGTTAACATGATAACTATCATTATTTGTTGTCTATAACAACAATTTTCATTCTCTGCCGGCTACATGACCCCGAAAACTCAACATGTCCCGGGTTCAGGTCTAAACGCTTTTATTAACGCGCGGGCCGTACGGTCTTATTGTCCACCTGCGGCGCCCTGCACCCTGAACCAGGGAAGAGCATGCAAATTCTCCTGCACCCACTGGATAATCTTCGGCTTGTTGAGTTTTCCGTTCAGCGTTTTCGGTAGTTCCGAAACGATATATACGTGCTTCGGGATGGACAGCTTGCTCAGGCGCGCGAGGCAGAACGATTCAATATCGCGTTGGGTCGGTTCTTCTCTTCCCGGCTTGCAGACGACCACGGCGACGACGGCCTCGCCCAAATCTGGATGGGGGGCGCCGACCACGGCGACTTCGAACACCGAAGGATGTTCCGAAATGACAAGTTCGACACCCTGCGGCTGCACGTTGACCGCCCCTGAGATAATCATGAAGTTCTTGCGCCCGTGCAGGAACAGATACCCCTCTTCGTTCAGGCAACCGAGGTCGTTTGTATGCAGCCATCCGTCCTTGAGCGCTTCAGCCGTCGCGTCCGGAAGATTGAGATAACCTTTCATCAGCATCGGGCTGCTGAGACAAACCTCGCCGACTTCGCCAGGAGGCAGTTCCTCACCATCGGCGTTTCTGATCGATATCCGCGTCAAAACGCCGGGGCGGCCGACCGATTCCAGCAGGTTGTATTCGCCGTTGACGGCCTTCACATGATCGTCTGCGGAAAGGTGCGTTACCCAACCACCCTCTGTCATGCCGTAATTCTGGATCAGATCGCAGTCAAAAGCGGCATAAGCGGACCGCGCAAGTTCAGGCGTGATCGGCGAGGACCCGTAGTTAAGTAACCGGATCGATGACAGATCGTAATCGCCCTTCGCACGCTCCTGCAGAACACGCTGAAGCAGCGTCGGCACCAGCATTATCGACGTCACCCGATGCCGATCGATCTGCTTCATGAAACTCACGATCTCGAACGTTCCATCCATGATCGCGTGGGCCATGCCGTTTCCGAGACCGAGCATATTCAAAAGTACAGTCATCCAAGACGACGCAGAGGCCTGGAGGAATATATCGTTCGGTGCAAGGCCGCGCCCGACCAGGTTTTGAAAAATGATATATGCCGACGAGTATTGGGTATGTACGACACCTTTAGGTCGCCCTGTAGAACCGGAGGTGTACGAAATGAACATTGGATCTTCGCTTTCAAGATCAGGCAACGCCGAAGGTGCTACGGCAACATCGATCATTTCCTCGTACTCGTGAAGCGCGCCTCCGGGATCGCCGTAAAGGATGACCCGCGTATCGAGATCGGCAATCTCCTGCTCCAGCGTCTCGATCAACGAGGCACAATCCGCTTGCAGCAACAGCACGCGGGGACGGGAATCCTGCAATATATGCAGTATCTCGCCGGGCGAATAACGCCAGTTGAGACCCACCCTCACCGCGCCGAGCGTCATGCAGGCGAAGAAATGCTCGTATATCTCCAGCGACTCCCGACCAAGAATGGCGACGACATCACCCTTTTCGACTCCGAGTTCCATGAACGCGCCCGCGAGCCGGTCCGAACGTCGTTTCATCTCCTGCCAGGTCCGTGTCTCGTCACGCCAGAAGTAGGCCGGCCTGTCCGGATAGTTCGATGCACAATTCCGAAGCAAATCACGTGGCAACATCATCGTCTGTAAACTCCCGCAAATAGGCCTGTTAGGGATTTTGTGCCGGTCGGAACACAAGGAGACCGTGATCGTCGAATTCGGCCCTTAACGGCATTGAAATTCTCAGTTCGGAATTCTGCTCCAGTATGACTGTGGAGATCAGCATCGGTCCTTCCGCTAACGACACCCAGGCAACGTTGTAAGGCGCGGCGCGGTCCTCCGAGAACTGTTGTCGATAGACAACAAATGAATAAAGCTCGGCCAGGCCGGAGGCCAACCGCCACTCGATCTCCGTCATATCGGTAGCAGGCGCGGCATTCAGATCGAGGGCTGTCGATGAGCCACGCAGATACGGCAATCGTAATTCACGCCTTCCAATATATTCATGAAACGCTTCGTCGAAATCGCTTTTCGGTCTAATCCTTGCGCCCGTCGCAGCGGCATCCGTCAAGACAGCCTCCTTTTGGCGCTCATGATCATCGCTGCATGGTAGTTCAGCATCCCGCCGACACCCGTAACGAGAATGACATCGCGCTTGCCTATCTGACGCGCCCCGGCGTCACCGCGAATTTGGATCACGGCTTCGGAGACCGGCGTCATTCCCTGAAGGTAATAACCGGAAAGATGACCTCCACCGGTATTCGTCGGCAACCGTCCACCCGGAGATATATGTCCTGCCTCAACAAAGCCGGCCGCTTCGCCCCGACGGCAAAGTCCGTAATCTTCCAGGGTGCGCAAGGTGACATAGGTGAAGTTGTCATAAAATTCACAGGCTTCCACATCGCCCGGCCCGACGCCGGCCATCGCATACACTGCGCGAGCCGCCCTCTCGGCGCCCGCATCGCCATCTTCGATCGCTTTTGCGGCCAACTGCCCGGAATGACCCTGTGCAACGCCATGGATAAAAGCGGGGGCAACAGGACCGTCCGACGCAATGTCCGGTGCCGTCACGACAACAGCGGCGGCGCCATTTACCGGATATGCGCAATCGAGCAGCCGAAAAGGTTCTACGACCCATCTTGCCGAGAGATAATCTTCCATCTTGATCGGTTCACGCAATTGGGCCAGAGGATTATTCTCCGCCCAACGCCGGTTGGATATCGCGACATGCCCCAACGCCTCACAGCCCAACCCGTATTTCCACAGGTACCGCTGCGCCAATAACCCATATGGGCCCGTTGCACCGTACAACCCGTAACCCGCTTCCCAGCCCGTGAGCCCCGTCACCGGCATTGTGCTGGCATATGCCCCGGCGCCGCCACCGCCGGACAGGCGGGCATCGGAAAAAATGCAAACAATTGCTTTTGCGGCGCCTGAACGGATCGACATGCATGCGTATTCGATCATCTGAATTGCCGACGTGCCTTCGGCGTCGATGCACGCGAGGACCCCGAGATCTTCCAGACCGAGATCCGCCAGAATGCTCATTGGCAGATCTTTGACCGGTGCGGACGGGCTGCGGTTGAGAAGCAGCCCGTCGACGTCACCCGGCAAGAATCCGGCATCCCGAATTGCGTTCCGTGCAGCCAGGACTGCGAGGTCCCGCGTCGTACCTATGTTATTGCGCGACACCGGACTCATGCCCAGGCCAACTACCGCGCCCAAGGCATCAGTCATGTGTCACTCTTCGCCGCTTGCGTGGCTCTGCATTCAAGACAACGAACCTCAGAGAAGAAATGCCAGCGACGGCAGAGGCATGTCGCCATTCACGAGCATGACCTTCTTCAGGAACATCTTTAAGCCGCCTTCCGAGCGGCGAAGTTTATACTCGATCCTGCCGGGCCAGATTTCGATGTTGTTCGTCGATTGAATCCGCAGTTCATAGAGAACGAAGTTGCACTGCACATTGAACTCGTCGTCGGCAATCGGCTTCGCTTCGATATTCGAGACGAGGCGGCGCATGGGCGATACCGGCACTTGTGCATAGCGTGCGCCAGTCTGCAGTTGCTTGATACGGCGGCGCAACCGATTGCGGTTATCGGCGATCACGGACACATGCTTTTCCATATCGAAATCCCCTTCGCCCCTGGGAACCCAATACATCATGTCGTCGTCGACCAGTTCCTCCCACTCCCCGTAACGGGACTCATCGGCCAGTCTCGCCTCGCGGTATACGAATTCCTCGATCTCACGATAAACGTCGGCTGGCAAAAGGTTGGCTGTCATCATTACACAAGCTCCGGTTCGACGGGAGTTTCCACCGAGCTTCTATTCATCTTGGCAAGATAATGCTGCCAGAAGCCCCGGTTAGTGGTCTCGTCACTTACGTGACCGATCCGCTTTCCGTCCTCGAGCCGTTCACGGTCGACGCCCCGGCTGATCTCGAGCCAACCGCTCTTGCCCTGCAAGGCGATCTGCTGCTGCTCGGAAATTACGGAGTCGTCGGCGAGCAGCAACCCGGACGGGCCCAGCGCTCCTTCCGACTGGCGGATAATCCTTGCATTCAGCCCCTCCGGCACGCCTTCCAACAGCATTGGGGAATGGTGCTGAACCGACAGGTCGGGCGCGACCGGTTCGATGATGACGATGTTGGCTTCGCCGAGGAAAAGGTTCGGGAATATATACGCATGCGGCGGACCCTCCGTCATCAACTTGCGCGCCTCGTTTTCCCCGTAAGCCTCGTTCATGGCTTTGACGTATTCCGGATAGCGTTCCTCATTCGAGCCAAGCCACTGGAGCGGCCCGTCGTAGCGTTCGGAAACTTCGATCGACGCGTGACCGTTCCCCCAGTCGACGACGGATCCAACACGCTTTTCTTCGTTGGTTTTCAATTCGTCATACTGTGAACTGAAAACCTTCAAAAACGACTTATGGACGTGGTTTGCGTGATAACCGTCCGTCTGGTTCTCCGGCAGCATCTTCCAGTTCGCTTTGAAAAGATGCTTTACCCACCCGGAGTCCAGCCTGATCTTGCCGACGGGCGACATTGAGACCGACTTATCGATCAGGTCTTTCCCATACCCTAGGTAATCGTAAAAATCCTCTGGATCGGGATTGTACGTGGCGAATACGAACCCCCGGTGGCTCGCCATTTTCGGCTGGCGCAGCGAATAGTTCTCCTTCGCTTTTGTAAAACCGCCCTCATACGGCACCGCCAGTAGGTCGCCGTCGAACGAAAAAGCCCAACCATGGTAAGTGCACATAATTCCGCCACGCAACTTGCCGCGCCCTTCATGGCAGAGCCTGTTGCCTCGATGCGTGCAGCGGTTCGAAAACACCCGAACCTCGCCGTCCTTGTTCCGTAGGAAAAGTACGGGCTCCGAGCCAATCGTCCTCGTGATATAGTCGCCCGGTTCGGGAATTTCAGACTCGTGACCGACGAATGCCCAGCCATCGCGAAAGATGACCTTCATCTCCCGTGAGAAGATGGCTGCATCGGTATAGAGGCTGCCGTGTATCCGGTCCGGTTCAATCAAGCTGGCGAAGCTGGTCATTTGGTGCACTCCCATTTTATTGCAGTTTTAAGGGCCGAAGGTTGTATGGCCTCCGGTTGGCAATCGTCATATTCACGCGTTGTAAGGGCTCAGATATCCAATCGGAGAACGGGCGACTTCGATCGCGAACAACAAATCATCATCGAGCGCCCCTCCTTTTTCTCGTCATCGGTCAGGTATTCGTCCTTGTGGTCGGCCTGGCCCTCGACGATGGCTGTCTCGCAGGTACCGCAAATACCGATGCGGCAGGAACTCTCGACCTGCACACCGGATTCCTCAATTACGTCCAGGATCGACTTGTCCTCCGGCACATCCAAGGTCAGCCCCTGGCGGACCAGTTCCACTATGAATGCCGGCGAGTCGGCTGGTATATCTGCAGGAGAAAAACGTTCGATATGAACTAACTCGCTAGGTATTTCGGCAGTGCATTGCTCGAAGGCCGTCAGCATGGCTTGTGGACCGCAACAATAAACGTGGGCGTCGTCGAAAGTCCCCACCATTGCTTGCAGATCGGGCGCACTCCCGCTTGCGGAATCATAATGCATTCGTACCCGGTCGCCGAACCGGTCAAGAAGACGACCAAAACCGGCGTGGGCCGGCGTGCGCACACAATAGTAGAGCCACCATTCACGGTCGGTCCCGGCGAGCGTCTGTGCCATGGCAAGTAGCGGCGTCACACCTATCCCGCCACCGATCAGGCAGACGGGACGATCATCCGCAATCAGAGGAAAATTGTTTCTCGGTCGACCGACACGTACGACCGAACCATCCGAGAGTTGATCGTGAATATACTTGGATCCGCCACGGCTATCAGGTGCGCGGAGTACTGAAATCACATACTTGTTCGGCTCCCCCGGATTGATGACGGAGTATTGCCGCACGGTGCCGTTCGGCAGTTCCACATCTATGTGCGCCCCGGCGTCGCTGGCGGGCCATTCCGCCTCGCCGTCAGGCACCAATTCCATGGTGAGAACCCCTTCTGCCTCAGGTTTGATGTCCTGGACAATTGCCCGCGTCATCAACGACTGCACATCTCGGTTGTCGATCGCGTTCATGATTTCTCCATGGCGGTCAAGCTCCTGGCCGCCCAGGTCAACTTCGAGAGGCAACGCAAAAAAATGTCCTGTTCCTCGGCAGTGAGAACCGACATCAGGTGGCCGTTACGTTGAACGACCTCGGCCTGCAGGTCAGCGTTGAGTGCTGCTCCTTTTTTGGTGAGCGTAAGCCTGACGGCCCTGCGGTCATCAGGATCCTCGACCTTTTGCACGAGGCCTTTACGGATCAGTTTCTCAATCAATCGGCTCGCGTATGCTTTCTCGATGTTGGCTTGTTTGCACACCGTTTTCAGCGAGGCCGGCCCGGTTGATCCGAGTAACAGCATCGTCCGCGCTTCCAATAGTGGTAGCCCGAAATGCCCAAGATAACTGACTTCGGCGTGGCGTGCTGTCTCCGCCGCAAGTAGGTGGATGCCTACCGTTGCCAGTTCGCTAAAATGCGCTTCGACATCCTCTGGCGCTTCGGGGAGAAGCGGTTCCGGCGCTATTTGTTTCGTATTCATGAATGAGCGAGTAACATTATTTGTTGTCTATGACAACAAAATTTTTACGAGGCGGGCTAGCATGAATGCCGCTATTGCCCCTGCCAAGAATTTCATCCGCGCAAATACTTTCTGTTTCCCGTAAGCGTCCGGTTGTAGCACCCTATCAATGCTTGACGGAATCGAGGTTCTTCCAGTTCCAGGGCAGCAGGTCGTCGAGCCGGCTCATGGGATGTCCGTGGGTCATGCGTTCCAGCACGTCTTTCAGATAAGAATAGGGCTCGACGCCATTGAGCTTGGCGGTCTCGATGAGAGAACAAACCGTCGCCCAGCGCTCTGCTCCGCCGTCGGATCCGGCGAACAGGTGGTTCTTGCGCCCGAGCGCGATGGGCCGAATGGCGCGTTCCACCGGGTTGTTATCGAGCTCGATGCGGCCATCCTTGAGGAAACGTGTAAGTGCCGGCCAACGAACCAGGGTATAGCGGATCGCATCCGCCAACCCACCTCGAGGCGGCAGGCGCTGCAGTTGACTTTCGAGCCAGGGGTTCAGGGCGTCGATGACAGGTTTCGACCTGTTTGCGCGTATCCCGAGACGATCATCTGCATGCTTGCCCCGGATGCTCTTCTCGATCGCATAGAGCGCCGCGATGCGGGCAAGGACTTCCTTGGCGATCGGTGAGCCTGTCGCCTGATGGAAGTCGTAGAATTTCCGCCTCGCGTGTGCCCAGCATGCCGCAAGCTCAACCTTGCCGCCATTGGCCAGCGTCTCGAACCCGGCATAGCCGTCGACCTGTAAGATGCCTTCGAAGTTTGCCAGATGATCGGCCGGCCTCTCGGCCTTGCGATCAGGGCTGTAAAAATAAACAGCCGCTGGTGGATCGGCCCCGGCCCACGGACGGTCGTCCCGCACATAGACCCAGAGCCTTCCCGTTTTTGTCCGCCCACGCCCGGGGTCGAGTACGCCGATCGGCGTGTCGTCCGCAAACAGCTTGGTCGAAGCGAATACTTGGTCCGCCAACCGTGCCTGAAGCGGCTCCAGCCACCAACATGCCCCACCAACCCAACTCGCCAGGGTCGAACGGCTCAACTCGACCCCCTGACGGGCGAATATTTGGGACTGTCTGTAGAGCGGCGTATGATCACAGTACTTGCTCACCAGCACCTGGGCGAGAAGCCCGGGCGTCGCCCGGCCCTTTGCAATCGGCCGTTCCGGCGCCAGCGCCTGATGGATCGAGCCGCAGGCGCGACAACCGTACCGCGGTCTCCGGATACGGACGACACGGAGACGAGCCGGCACCCAGTCCAGCATCTCGCTTGTGGTCTCGCCGATGGCATGAAGGGCGCCGCCGCACCCGGGGCAGCCATCGCTCTCCACATCGAGCAACAAATCCGCACGTTCCAGATGGTCGGGCAGAACCGTACGCCGTCCCCTGTTATCCTGAACAAGGTTCGTCTCGTTTGCCGGGAACTCCGTATGACGCTCTGCATCCCGCGCCTGATCGGCCTCCAGGTCTTCAAGGCCGAAGGCCATCTGGTCGGCATCAAGCCGCTCGGAGCGGCGGCCGAACTGGCCCCGCTGGAACTGCTTGATGATGCGCTTGAGACGTTCGATCTCATCGTCGCGGGTCTCGACGGCGTCTGCCATGTCACGCACCAGTGCATGCAGGAGATCGACATCGGACGGCAGACAATCAAGCTCGAAACGCATGAGAGATTCTAGCCGATATGCTCCTCTCCACCAAGAATATTGGGCTGGTTCAGAGGATCAATTTGAGCATCGTCTATCCGGCTACGGCAGGCCGCCACTGGCGCTCCGGCGAGCGCCAGTCGATGCCGTCCAGCAGAGCGCCGAGCTGTGTCGAGGTCATCGATAGGGTGCGGCCCTCCTCGATGGTGGCGGGCCAGAGGAACACGCCATGCTCAAGCCGTTTGGTGAACAGGCACATGCCCGTTCCGTCCCAGTAAACGACCTTGATCAGGTTGGCCTTGCGGCCTCGGAAGACGAACAGGTGACCCGAAAACGGATCCTGAT
>Ga0209578_10000276_pt1 | contig 78038 bp, 106 predicted proteins | sample tdAd472_FD_187127 | JGI IMG/M metagenome (GOLD analysis project Ga0209578, IMG submission 187127) | Marine sediment microbial communities from the Atlantic coast under amendment with organic carbon and nitrate - tdAd47.2 (SPAdes)... | ecosystem: Environmental > Aquatic > Marine > Coastal >...
GATCTTGTGCTTCATAGGGTGAACCATCTTCTCTTTGTGTTGGAGGAGTCCAGTTAATTTCTGTTACTGGATTTCCAGCTTTTTCAAATATCATAATTTCTCCTTTATATGGTTGCCACGGCAAGATTTGAACTTGCAAAACACCTCATTTGTGAGAGGTAGGTATACCATTCCCTTCACGTGGCTATTATTTTAATAGTAGGGGTAGGCGGACTCGAACCGCCACGGAGATTTATCTCCAGCAGATTTTAAGTCTGATTCGGCTACCTATTACGACATACCCCTAAAATAATTATTTATTTAGTGATTTTTTACATCTTCTAAATGTAGGTGTTTGTGCATGGCAATTTGGACATAGAAGTCTTAAATTACTTAAATTATTATTTAGATTATTACCATCTATATGGTCTAATTCTAAAGATAAATCATTATTTAGCCAATTAAAAATATTACATATATTACATTTATATTCCAATAAATTTTCTTTTATTAATCTATTTTTTAGATTATATGATTTAAGAGGAAATTCATTATTTAAATAACTTTCTATAGGTCTACCTTTATTTCCTCCTTTATGATTTTCTCCTTGATTAGCTGCTTTTCCTAAAAAATGATTTGTGTTTATATTTAATTCTTTTACTTTTTTATGAAAAGTACTATAATTTCCACCTGCAGGTATAATATTTAATTTTAATAAAACTTGTCTAATACTTGTACTTTCATTACAGGCAATTATAAATTCTTCATCTGTATAAGATGATTTAGAATACTTATTATGTAAATTTTCTTTTTTTATTTTATATGAAACAGAATTTTCTGTTCTATTTAAAATAGAACCAATCTCTTTATAAGTTAATCCATTACTTCTGTGTTCTTTAAGTAATTTTATTTCTTCTTGAGTCCATCTTTTCATTTTTATTCCTTATCGAATATTAAAAGTAGACTAGCCAATGGATAAGCATTGGCAGGGTCGCTAAACCTTTTCGTCTATATCTCTTTTAATTAAGTTGTAAATTCATACTCTCCAACTACATTGCCGAATAGTGTATCTCCATCCTTTATAGAAATACCCTCTTTTATTGCTTCTAATGTTTCTTGAAAAGACTCTTTAAATTCTTCTTTATCTATAGGTTTTAATGACTGGAAGGTAATAACAAACCGCCCTTTTACATTACTTTTCATAAATATCCTTTTTATTATGTTCTTTCTACCACCAATATTCCTTTGGCCTTCTAGCCAAAGGAAATTCCGGGGCATCATCATAATTTATTAGTTTTTTAGTTCTTTCTTCTAATGCCTTTTCTTTAGCTCTATGTGGTCTGATATGGTACAATTTTTTAAACCACCTCGGACCTTTATCAATGGCGTAACCTTTAAAGCCTTTATCAGAAAAATGCTTAGCAATTTGTTGCTTTTCGTACTTCGCATTATGCTTATTTTCCCAGATAAAAGCTTCTTCTAATCTTTTTCTATATGTTCTTGACATTTTGATATCTCCTGTACTACAGATAGATATCATCCTTCCATTTTAGAATCATATTATTACTCCTTAAAAATAAAATTATACTTTACTTAAAAAATTACTAAGCATTCACAACTCTAGCTACATTTGTTATGTTGTGTAATTGTTAGTTGGTCATGACTCCAACATCTAGAAACGCTAAAACTATTACTCCCCAATTACACCAGTTTTGGGAATCGAACCCATTGGATCATCACTTTAGTATTAGTACTTAGTAATTTTTTAAATATTGTTCCTACAGGGATTCGAACCCTGGTTTTCAGCTTGAGTAGCTAATGTCCTCACTAGACGATAGGAACTCTTTTTCTAAAAGTTCTGCTAAAATATCTAAAGTATTTTGTGGAACCATTAATTTTTGTTCTTTAAAAGAGTTTGAACAGGCTTTTATATAATTTATAGTTACTCTTATTCCATTTTGTTCGCCTGCTATATATGCCTTAGTAAATTCTTCTTTTAATTTTTCTCTAACTTTTGTATCTTCTATATTCATAATTTGTGCAGCTCCTACCAGGAATCAAACCTGGTTCTATTGGTTACAAGTCAATTGCATCATCATTTATGCTTTAGGAGCATATTTTATCTCTCTACTAGAATTAATTGTTTAACAGTTTTTGTTCAGTTACTTCTTCTACTACATGCATCTTATTTAAATTAACATTACATTTAATAAGCTGTAAACAATCTACTTCTCCAATATACATATGTTCTTCTATTATTTCAAATTTATACTCATTAAAAAATTTAGATGATGAAAATATTTCTGGCAGACTAGATAAATAGGGACCTTTATCCATATCTTTTCCTAAGAAGAAATTACTTCCATCCTTAAAATATACTTTAATAAAATATGCATTTTTAAACATAATTAAATTCTTCTATAGAAGGTTCAGAATCTGTACCATAAGTACAGTCAGAAGCATATTTCTCATCCCAAGGAGTGAACCAATATTCAGCTGCTTCTCCTATTTCTTCCCTTACAATTTCATAGTAAAGATTTTCATCCCATTCATTTTCTTCTTTAAATTCTTCTTCGGTAGTCCCAAAGCCATGCATTCCATGCATATTTTCAGAAATTTCTCTAGCTTTTTCATATAATTCATCACAGAATTCACTTTCTATTTTATCTTTAGACCAAGTATCTGGATAAGTTACTATAGCTTTAATAGCTTCCATGTTAGTATAACAACCATATTCACAAAAATATTCTTTAATCATTAGTCAATCTCTCAAATTGTTCTTTAGCAGTTTCATATGTTGTACCATTAAATTCCCAGTAGATAATTTTATCTAATGTTCCTTGTATTTGATAATGATACTGTCATAAGGTAAGTCTATGTTTCGATTCTAAAAAATATGGGTACATTTTGTGCGCCTTTTGTTAATTCAATATAAATATTATACAGAAATTAGGGTTATAAGTCAAGACTTATTTTTTCGATTCTTTCTGAGTTTCCTTATATAGTTTTATCACAGTTTTTACAAAAGGGTCAACAAGTTCTTCCTTTATATTATTAACGGGTATATATACTTTACAATTATCTAGTTGTATTTCTATAAAAGATATTTTAGGTGACAATCGTGGTACTCGCTGAAATAATCTATTTAAAAGCGCCTTTGATTGTTTACCTTTAATATCCATTATAAATACTCTAATAGATCTTCGTTTTTCTTATCTAGTTTTTTCCACGTTTCCATATTCATAGGAATATGCTTAATATTTAATCCTTTATATGCTCGTAGCATGCGTTTTAGCTTTCGTTTTGTTGTAGTTTTATCAAATGAATAATTCCAATAAAATCCATCTACTTCGCCTTGAGCTTTAGGTACATATAAACAAAAATCATATTGATTTCTAGTAGGTACATCAAACCAAAAAAGAATATGATATTTATTTCTAAAATGTACTCTAAGTCTAGGCATAATTTGAATAAGATTTTTCTTATAATTATACATCATATATCCAGGATATTCTCCTGAAAACTCACATACTTTTTCAATACTAGCCATTAACTAAATACCCTTCTAATTAATGTTGCTGACACACATAATCCTAGTGCAAAAATAAATACAGAAAATATACCAATAAGAGGTAAAAATGGCAGAAAGGGTAAAATTAATATATCCATTACCAACACCTATAATCGGTAATATTTTTCTCTTTCTTACATTTACGACATTTAATATAAATTGTATTTCCAATACCTGTAGGATACACCATATACATTATACCACTTTTGCATTTTTTATAATGTTTTTCGCTAAAATTTTTTTCTATTTCTTTGATATATCCTGACAACATAATTCTGTTTCTTCCCTTAATTTAATTACATCTTCTATTTTTGCATTTCTCCACACAAAAATATCATATGGTTCTATTTCTATATAACCACCTAAACTATAATCATATTCACCAATAAGCCTCTCCTCTACTTGTAAAATAAGTATATAACTTCTAAAAAGACGTTTTTGTACTATGTATCTAGTTTTACCTGTTAAATTTTTACTATCCATGCATTTCCTTGGTAGGTATTAGCATTTATTAATATATTCTTTTCTGCCTTCAAAGAGTTCTATATTATTTTCACTTTCCCAGTATCTAAATATAAAACCTTTAATTTCTAAAAATAATATAGTTCTATCTAATTCTTTAATTATTTTCCATCTACCAGTTATGTCTACAGGTACCCAAGTCCACCCATATTCTCCCCACCTAATTTTTTTATGTACTCGCATATTTAAATGTTTCAGTATTGCCTCCCTTTAATAAATTAGTATTAACTTTTAAATGTTCTATATTAGAAAGCCATTCTGCTTCTAACTTCATTGCAGCATCACCAGTATCAAAATTTCTTTCTAATATAACTTCATAAGCTTTTATAGATAAGTTATTATCTGTCATTCTTTCTTTTAATGTTTTAGATGTAACACCTATTTTATATAAATTATGTTTGGGTATGTATACTAGATATGTAATACCTGGTTTATCACTAGATATTTTGCCAGTATTATTTTTAACACCACAATGCCCATCCCCTCTCAATTTAGAATTAGGTTCACATAAATATTCTGTATTGCAAAGTAAACATTTATGTAAAATTTTTGTATGGGCATTTATATAATCTTCTATTCGTATTGTATTTGGATTCTTAATCAAGAGCTCAGCATCATATTCTTTATTTGTTTTTGACATTTTATTATTTTTACTTTTCAATCCTACTTTTTTTGCCTGTTTTCCTATTGCGCCAGGACTTCTATCTAGCACTTCAGCTATATCTTTATATAATAATCCTTCATTTACTAACATTATTAAAATTTCTCTATCTTCTTGTGTCCATAATTTACTCATTTTTATTCCTTATCGAATATTAAAAGTAGACTAGCCAATGGATAAGCATTGGCAGGGATATCTCCTTTTCATCTACATCTCTTTTAATTAGGGTTTTCGGCTACGGAGGAATCGAACCTCATACCCTCCACCTAGCGTTTAGGGTTCGGCTTAGAAGACCGAGGCCAGGGGCATAGCCGAAATCATCTCCATCACTGGGAGTTTAATCTTTAATACTAGAATAATGCTCGCCTGTTGGACCATTTTGACCTATTATATCTATCCTAGATATTTTCCTAGTAGGAGGGTCAATCAGTTGAATACTGCTATAATACATGCCTTTTCGCCACTCTACAGCCTCTTGGTTATTCATCCAACGAGGTGGGCTAGTTTTATATAAATAGAAGTCTGCTATGCCTGTTAGAAATGCTTGTGACTTATCCATAATATCCTATACCTATAACAGTTAAAAGTAAAATAATAACTGCAAGTAAAGTAACAGTTACTATACAGAAAATATCTTTACATCTATCCATAATATCCAGCCAATAGAATTGCTGCCAATAATACGATTACTGTTATAACTACAGTTGCTGCTATACACATAACTTTATCCATATAATCCGCCAAAAATAAGGCCTAAGCCTACACTAGTAAGTATAATAACTTCCCAGGTTACTACTCTTTTAATATTTTCTTTCATCGGGTCTTTCTTTTCTGTCTCATAATCTTTAGATTGAGTATTACTAGCACCGTGTTCTTTTAAATAGAATTCTACTTCATATAAATAGTCAAAACATTTATTTCTTTCTATTGTCGGCAATATGGATGTATCCTGTATAATATTTTTAAGCTTTTCTAAACTCTTCATCGCTGAATTTACATTCATTCATTTATTCTCCAATCTAAACGTTTCTGTATTGCCACTATTAAGTAATCCTGTGTTAACTTTTAAATACTGTATATTAGAAAGCCATTCTGCTTCCAATTCCATCGCGTTTATTCCTTTATCAAAATGTCTTTCTAATATAACTTCATAATCTTTTATGCCAATGTCCTTCATTCTTTTCTTTACTGTTCTAGATGTAATTCCTATTTTATAGAGCTTTTCATTCGGAAAATGTATTAGATAAGCTATGCCTGGTTTATCTTTAGGTATTCCATTAAGTTGTCTACCACAATGTCCATGCCCCTCTAATTTATGATTAGGAGCGCATAGATATTCTGTCCCGCAGATTAAACATTTATGTAGAATCTTCGTGTTTGCTCCTTTATACTCTTCAATTCTTATTGTATCTGGGTTTTTAATTCTGAGCTCGGCATCATATTTTTCATTGGTTTTTATTCTATTACTTTTTAATTCTAAGTTATTTGTCTTAGCTTTTATTGCACTAGTACTTCTACCTAATAAAAGTCCTATATCCTTATGCATAGTACCTACTTTTATTTCTTTTCTTAATACTTCTTCTTCATTTTTAGTCCAATTTTTTCTTCCTATACCTAATTTAAATACTTTAAATTCTATTGCTTTTATACTTCTGTCTACTACTTCAGCTATATCTTTATAGGGTAATCCTTCATTTACTAACATTATTAATATTTCTATATCTTCTTCAGTCCATTTTTTATTTTTACTTATTTTTAATTTTCGTGCTTTTTCACCTACTGCTCTATAACTTCTATCTAATATTTCAGCTATATCTTTATGCATAGTACCCAATTCTATTTGTTCTTTTAATACTTTTACATCATCTTCTGTCCATAGTCTTCTACTCATTTTTATTACTCCTTATTAGTTTTATATAATAAAAGAGAGCTAGATAATAAATAAGGTATTATCAGGGAGATCAGCCTTTTCGCTCTCAAATATTTTTTAAATTTTTATTTAATCGTACATTATAACAAAATATAAGCTTAGTGTCAAGCTCTATTTTTTGGATGCTTGTTCAAATTTTTCGTAGTTAACTAAACTAGGCCGAGTAGTATTTACTTTATAATTCATCTCTAAATTTAATAAATCTATTTAATCCTAAAGATATCATAATAATAGTAATTACATAAGATGTTGCTAGTATTTCTATAGCAAATATTGTATAATATTTTAATGCTAAAGCAGCACCAATAATATAAATTACTAATCCAATTACAATTAATATATACCCAATTATTTTATTTCGTATAATGTTCAACATATTGTTTCCAATCCTTATGCTTGATTTCTTTATATTTTAACATTTTAACTACTAACTCATGATAAGTAGGTCTATAAGGCCTATGCTTTGGAATAATATTATGATTATTCTTTTTAGCTTGATTACATTTTTTACATGCTGTAACTGAATTTGTCCAGCTATGCCTGCCACCATGACTTTTAGGTTTTACATGATCTATAGTTAAAGATCGTGCAGAAAATCTAGTATGGCAATATTGACAAGTAAAATTATCTCTTAATTTTAAATTAAACTTAGACCATTTAGCATATACTTTAAAATGTTTATAAGTAGCTAATACAATTACTGAAGGAACCTTATATTTTTCATTAATTGTACTTACCCATTCATCTTCATAAAAAGAAACAGGTATAGCTATACCTTCATATATTTTTTTAAATGCTTTTTGCCAATGAATAGTAGAAAGAGGTACTAAATTCAAGGGCATATAGTCTGCATTTAACTCTAGTACCATTAAGTCTTTCATTACTATACAGCTAAATTAACTAGTATAACTAGAATAATGATTAATACTAGGGCCCATATAAAGGGCTCTCTTACCTTTGTCGAAAAGAATTTCATTGTTTTTCCTTATTATGTGTAATTCTTACTTTTACATTATCTGCTAAATCAGATAAGTTAAATCGTGTAAATTCATCTAAGTTAGGTTTACTAAGTTTGTCTTCAATAAATTTTAGCAGTGCTTCATCAGTAGCTATCTTAGCTTTTAAATCTTCTTTATTTGATATTAGTTTTGCCCCTATTCCTAATATAACTACTATACCTATAACTTTCCAAAATGTTACAATATTCATTATTTCTTTAAAATCTCCACCTCAGTCATCTTATCTATAAAGAAATTTCTAAAATTTGAGGATAAACCTACTTCCTTTATAGCAGATATATATTGTTTATGAATAGAGTCTAGAACATACATGAATTCTTCACGTTCTTCTGCTGTATATTCACTTAAATCTACACAAAACATCTTATCATCAATGATACCAATAGGATGTACAATACGTGTAGTTTTCTTACCTTTTAGGTCTGTATAGTTAAACCGCTTCATAATCATAATGTTTTAATACCTTTAGTTAAGTTTAAAATTGTCCAAAGAAATAAATTAGTATATATTCCTCTTTCTTTCCATGAAAAAATCATAGCAGGTTGTTTATCTAGAACGTAATATTCCTTACCATTAAGTAATGTATAATATTCTACTATATCAGCCCAAGTTCTTTCTTTCCATTTACATCGGAATAAAAGTATAAATTGATCTCTAATCTTCATATAATCCTTCATCAATAGCATCGTATAGTGATTCTAGAGTAGCTATAGTACACTTATCTAGCCCAGTGATATTGCGTTTAAGCAAGCGACAAATATCTTTAATCCAATCTGCCTTAAGCTTACGCGGAGTCTTACCTCTAGTTTTCCTACTATTCTCTAGTAGTCTTTCGTAATGTGCGCCCATTGACCTTTCCTTTCATTTAATATAAATATTATACAGAATTTAAGAATAAAAGTCAAGAAGTATTTTTAACATCGTAATAATGATTTAATATTGCTGTAGTTAACATTTTTATTTTTTCCTGGCGAGGTAAAATCATAGTTGTAAACAAAGCTATAGGGAAAAGTAATATTATAGTAATAAAAGTAGAGACACCCCATATTGCTATGGGGTAAGATTTTTTACGTTTTAATTGTTTTAAGCTAACTATATCATATACACACATTATTGCATGTCTAGTATACCTTATGTGATATACCATTGCAAAACTTATTGCTAATATTAAATATAATTCCATTGTTTCCTTCAACTAAGGACTTAGTAAAAGTCTTTAGTTCTTTAATATTTGTATTATTTATATTTTTACGTACATTATCTATATAAACAGTACTACTTGTCGGGCTATCCGACACTATTGTTATCGTCTTTCCTTGGTATTGGAAGCTTGCTGCTTTCATAAGAATAGTCCTTAAAGGTTCGTTTACAGTGAATACAGGCTATATATTCCTTTGTAAAGTCTAAATGTTTTTCTTTCTTCAACAATTTTATGTTTTTTGACTTACAATATAGACAGGTATTATTAATCATTTTATGAATATCTAAATGTTTCTGTATTACCATCTTTGAGTAATTTAGTGTTAATTTTTAAATGCTCTACATTTTTAAGCCATTCTTTTTCTACTGCCATCGCACTTTTCCCTTTATCAAAATGTCATAATTTCATATTCTGGCATACCATACATCCTTCGTTTTACTGTATTAGATGTAACACCTATTTTATATATATCTTCATTTATAAAATATATTAGATAAGTTATAGCTGGTCTATCTCTAGATACTTCTCCCTTACCAGTGCCACAATATCCTTCTAATTTATGATTAGGAGCACAGAAATACTCTGTTCCGCAGACTAAACATTTATGTAAAATTTTTGCATCAGCATTTATATAATCTTCTATTCTTATAGTATTTGGATTTTTAATCTTTAGTTCGACATCATATTGTGAATTTGTTTTTAATGCAAAATTTTCACTTTTTAGATTTAATTTATTCATTTTAGCATAAATTGCACTGCGACTTCTTTCTAGAAGAAATGCTATATCTTTAGCAAAAGCCCCTAATTTTATTTCTTCTTTTAATAATTCTTCTTCTTCTTTTGTCCATCTTCTACCCATTTTTTTATTACTCCTTAACATCCTTCTAGAGGATGAAATGAGTCTATAATTTTTAATCTTTCCTTAAAATCTTTTTTTAAGTTTTCTTTAGTCATTTTTGCCGTGCCTCTAATGTTATTAGCTATAACTTCTGCTAGCTTTTTATTTCCATGGGAATATACTGTTGGAAATTGAGGTTCGGCTAACCTAGCTGCTGCTAACATACCTTTGTGATAAGCATCTAAACAATGTTCTCGATCGGCTTGTGTATTTCTTTTGCTATACTCATTAAACCATTTATCAAATTCATTCATTTTATTAATCCTAAATATCTAAATTCTTTACAATCTTTTTTTAAGTTTTCTATTTGTTTTTCTAGTAAAGCTATCTTTAAGCTCTTCTTATCATTCATATCCTTCATATAGATTATCAAATATTTCATCAAATATTTCATCAATTCTATCTTTCAAATGCTCTTCAGCAGCTCCTACTCCACCTCGAAAAGCTTTTTCTGCTTTATCACGGTCTAGTGAAGAATAGTTAGAATATTTATTATTAGGATAGTTATTTTGTTGATAAATAACTAAGTCCCACCAGTCATCGAATCGCTTCATTCATAAATTCCCTCTAATTCTCGTTCTTTATCTACAAGAACATCATCTTTCCAATTGTCTAGAAACATATCGTTTTCTCGTTTAGGGCAATATCGACCTGCATCGAATTCACCAGCATGTCGCCGATAATTAAATTCATCATTGCCTATTTCTAGGCGTAAGCGACTTTTAAGCCAGTGGTCTTCAGCACCATCGAAGCCGCAGTGTATGCAGCAAGCGTCGTCATCCCATTCATGAGCTAATCTATTCATTTTACTATCTCCTTAATAATCTCTACAGGTTCCCAGTCTTGGTAATAGGTTAACCCATTATCATCATGACGACTTTTGTTAACCAACACTTCAATAATAGCCTTGTACATCTCATAGTTATCACCAAAATAAACTAGGCTATTAATAGTAGGAACTTCTGCGCCTGAAGGTAATTTCTCTTTTAATTTAATTCTAATCATTATTTAGCTACTTGGTTAAGATCTTCTTCTAAAATAAGAGTTTCCGCTCCATCACATTCGGTAATTATAAATTTTGTTCCTTCATCTACCCAGTAGACCATACAATCCATCAGTCCACCCATATATTCTTCAGGCCAGTTCTTTTCAGCAATAGTCATAATCTCTTTCTCTTCTTTCTTTTCTTCAAATGCTTTTACTAGTTCCTGATCTAATGCCATTTCAGGCTTTTCCCATGTTGACCAGCTACCACCATAGCTAGTACTAACTAATATTCCAATTTGTTTAGTCATTTTTATTACTCTTTACGGTAAGGTTTCATTTTAGTACGAAACCAGCCATGGGTTTTAACATCATATTCGGCAGCTTCATGCTCATAAATATACTTTAACGGCCGAGGGGCCTGACTCTCTTTTCTTCTTTTCTTATAATCTTCGAACGATTCGTTTTCTTTTCTTTTCATTACATTCCCCATTTAAGACCATAATGCTTAGCACAGGTTTTACCAAAACCAACGTGCTTACTAGTTGGGTCGCTTAATCGCCTACCACAATACATACAAGCTCCGAGTTTACCAGCCATAACTTTCGATACACCTAGTGGGTCTAAGGCCAATTCCTGTATCACGGTTTTAATATCTTCAGTGAGTTCATCAGACTCTGGAACAATCATATTATCTATGATACGAGCGATAAACTTGCGCTTACCATGGTTTTTCCAACCATCACGATAGACATCAATATTTTGACTATCTTTCTTGAAGTTAAGCTGAACAAATACATTTTCTTTGCTAAGAAGACGAATCTTAGGGTATTTAAGATTTTCACCAGCAATCTGGAACATAACGTAAATAGCCTTGAAATCACCATAAATAGGCTCAGCCTTTTTAACCTTGGCTACGAGTTTATTTACCCAATTCCATTGTGAATTAGATAAATTCTGTTTGTCAATAAATTGTTGTGTAAGGCTACTAGCAAAGTTCTGGTCTTTAGCCGGTAGTTCATTTGTAATATCTATTAGAGTATTTAAAGACTCTAATTTCTCTTTGTACGCCTGCATTTCAGTGTCTATATTAATCATCTTTTTCTGTCTCCCAGTTGATAAATATATTATACAGAAATTTAAGATAAAAGTCAAGAAGTATTTTTTAACACTTAAAGGTTTCTGTGTTGCCATCATTTAATAATCCTGTGTTAACTTTTAAATGTTTTATATTTTCGAGCCATTCTTTTTCTAACGCCATTGCATCTAAGCCTTTGCCAAAGTGCCTTTCTAGTATGATTTCATATTCTTTTGCGCCTATACCCCCCATTCTTTGTTTTACTGTTCTAGATGTGATACCTACTTTGTATAGGTTTTCATTTGGAAAATGTACTAAGTAAGTTATCCCTGGTTTATTACTAGGTATTCCATTACCTTGATTATCTTTATAATTACAATGTTTTTTACCTTGTAATTTACCATCAGGGCTACATAAATGTTCAGTATTGCAAATAATACATTTATGTAGGATTTTTATATCCCTTCCTTTATAGTCTTCAATTCTTATTATATCTGGATTTTTAATTTTTAGTTCGGCATCATATTGCTCATTAGTTTTTAATATTTTTCTATTTTTACTTTTTAAGTCTAATCTAGCTGCTTTATTTTGTATTGCTTTAAGACTTTTATTCAATAGAATAGATATTTTTTGTTGTGTACTACCTAATTCCATTTGTTCTTTTAATATTTTTATATCTTTTTCAGACCATTTTTTTATACCTAATCTATGTGCTTTTAATTGTACTGCTTTTGTACTTTTATCTAATATTTCAGCTATATCTGTATGTGTAGTACCTAGGGCTATTTCTTCTTTTAATATTTCTATATCTTCTTCAGTCCATCTTTTAGCCATTTCTTCTCCTTATATATTTAAGGGTGGAAAATATTTATTATCTCCATGCTTTTGCTTGTTTTGCTAATGCTGTAAAATTTAATACTGACATATCAACTGCATAAGCTGCTGCATAAGTTGTATTAGCTTTATAAACTGCCTTAGCTGCACAAGCTGCTGCATGAGCTGCTGCATAAGCTGCTGCATTAGCTTCTGCACAAGCTGCTGCATAAGCTGCTGCATGAGCTATATCAGCTGCATCAGTTGTATTAGTTACTAGGTATTTATCTGCCCATGCATCCCATTTAGGTATTTTATATGTTAATACTGCCTTAGTACATAGTATAGCAAATATTATTTTATCATCTAAACTAAAGTTAGGTAATTTAATTTTATCTTTTAACTTCATAGACTTAGTGCCCATTTTTAATCCATCTGAATTAACTATAGGTCCACATTCAACTGAATAACAAATAGGATTTCTTATATTAGCATGTATAGGATTAAATAATATAGCACACTCTGGTGACTCATAACAATGAAATACTTTATTAGTACATAAGTCATTTCCAGGTTCATTAATTATATATGTTTTTCCTACTTCCCATTTAAAGTTTTCATATGTTGTAAGATCTTTATTTAATAATTTATACTTCAAAACTTATTCCTTTTTTATCAAGTTATGTGGATTACTAGTACAGCTTCTAGAAGTTTGTATAAGTTGTAATAATTTCTTCAGCTTTTGCATAAATATTACTCTTTATATATTTAGGGAAGGAAAATATTTATTATCTTCACCACACCAAGTATGTTTCTGGAAAACAGCCTATTATCTGGGTTAGGTAACGTTGTAGTCTTAGAATCCCAAAAGCATTGTTTATTTATCCTTTTTCTCTATCAATAATATTGCTTTCTTTTCACGCCAATCAACATTAGTTGTATCACTATAAAATACATAGCTTAGCATCCATAGTTGTATCACTATAGATATATAAGGAATAATAAGTGATAAATACTGATAAGTATTTAAAAGCTTAGCTGTTCCATAAAAAGTTGCCATTAACCATCCAATTATTGATATACAAACTGATAATCTAAATAATGCTGATTCTATGCTAGAATGAATAAAAGCATTTCCTTTACTAACTTCGCATAAGCGAGGTAATATTTTTTTGTGAATATAAATACCGTTTATTGTTAGTGCTAGAACAATAGTAACTTTTGCCCAAATCTTTTCGTTGAGAATATATTTAGGATCTTCTTGATAACCTAGCCAAACAAATGCAATACCTGACAGCCACAAACCTATTAATGCTAATATAGTTATACGCGATACAAACTGTATCACTGTGTAAAAATCAGTACTAAAAGGTTTTCGTGAAGATAATACTCGCTGTAGTATAATATGCTCCGCTACTAGAGTAGATCCTAGTGCTGCAGCTAGTGATAAGATATGTATATTTGTAGCTATTAACTTCCACATTTATCTCTTTCCTTTAATATAATCAAATCAAATAACCAGCGTTGAAAAGTTGCTAAGTATTCATTTGGAATTTCTTCCCAGGTTTGTATTTCTTCTAAAGATAGATTTAGCTCGTAAGCTACTTTTTCTTTAGTCCAACCACTTCCTATTAAAAAATCTTTAAGCCTCAAAACCAATTCCTTTTTTATCAAATTCAGGGTTACGTTCATCATAGCCAAAGCCATAATAACCATGTGGATTAGCTAATACTCTAGTACCTTTTATAGTATAATCACTAGAGTTATGCATGTGACCGTGCACCCAGGTTAAAACCTTAGGTCCAAAGAAAGAAGACATGTCAGTATAATATGCCATAGTTAAAGCATCACATTTATAATATTCTAGGCTAGAAGTAATATGAGGGGCAGTATGCGTCATCACTATAGCACGAGTTTCAGACTCTAGTGAATCTAAAGTTTTAGTTAAAAAATCTCTAAATTGGAAATGCATCTTAGTTGTAATTTGCGCGTTTATTCTAAAGTAGTTCTTTCCATCAAACCACTTAATTTTACGGTAATCATTTATATTAAATTGAGCAGCATTACCGGCTACTGGAGAGCTAAGGTCTGTCCACATAGTTCCACCAATTAAAACTAAATCTGAGCCTAAAGGGACACAAGTGTTATTTAAGAAAATAACCCCTGTATCTTCTTCTACATTGTTCATCATTTCTATAGACTTTTGAAATACTTGACCATAGCTTTCATGATTTCCAGCTATGATAAATACTTTCTCCCAGCCTTGAGTAGTACATTTAAGTAAAAATTCTTTATAGGCAGAATATTGTGAGCATAGGCCAATATCTCCAGCTAAGAGGAGATAAGAGCTTTCTCCATCCCAGGCAGGGACAAAATCGTGCCCAAACTCTGCATGAATATCACTAAATAACTGAAACTTCATTTATTACCTCACATAACATATCAAAAGTAATATCAAAAATAGTATCTCCGTGTTCTAATCTTTCTTCATTAATAAACTTTCCTCGATGTATAAATTCATCACCACTTTCCCATAATTCAAAAAAGTTTAAAGTACCAGTACTACAAACATAAATTGGATTTTTAAAAAAGAAATCAATCTTAAATCCTGTAGAATGAGATTTAAATTTATGAGCTATTTTTCCAGAGCCTAATAGTTTTCTATTTCTAGTATATAAATATATCTTCATTTTCCTAATACTAGGTTATGCCAGCGTTCACATTGAATAGTAGTTTCTTGCAATTGTTGCGTTAGTCCGTTATTTTCTAGTTCAAGTTGCTTAACTAAGATTTCAATAGTTTCTAGTTCAGCTTGTACATGTTCATTTGTGCTAGCTTCAGCTAGCCGAGCAATTCGTTCGCTTATTTTCATTTGTGAGTTTTCCATTATCATCTTCCTTAAGAGTACCAAATATATTATTCTAAGAATACTTCAGAGTAAAACTTAGCATCAATAGAGGCATCAGTAGAAGAAGAACGAATAAAAATTAAGAGTTTTACTAGCTCCCATTCTGAGTAGTCAAAAGTAACTACCTTATTCTCATCAAAAGTAAGAATTATTTCATTACCAGTATCTTGGTAATCTATAGCAGTTTTAGAGCAATAATCAGCAGTCCATTCTGAACCGTAATATTCAATTGCAGAAGGAGAGGTAAAACTATACTGTAGGGTATTGTCTAGAGAAATTAATTTTTGCATATTTTTGTAACCTTTTTGAGATTTAAAGTAATATTATACCAAATTTTAAGAGCGATGTCAACACATAAAAAATCGATGCTTATACTAAAACCTAATAAAAACGGCTAGAGAAAAACTAAAGAAAAAGAGAGTTTTACAACTTTTTGCAACATTTATGAATATTTCTACATCTAAAAAATAGGTATTGTAATTTGCTAAAAAATGTGCTATAATATAATAAATTAAGAGGGCTGAGAACAACAGAGACAATTTTTAAAAATTTTTCTCTGTAAAGAGATGAGTGGGTTGTTAAACCTCGCTATCAACCTATCATCACTGTTACGATAAAGAGAAAACTATAAATTTATAATAAATTGGCTAGGTGGTGGGAGAAGCCCCTTAATTTTGTCTAATAAAATTACAAATAAATTTGATTTTTTATGCTAAAATTAATATATAAATATTTTCTTATTTAAAAATATTAATTCAATAAAATACCCCATTGAAAAAATTAAAACTTTCAATGGGGTTTTTTCATTTTACCAAGGTTTATTTGTTTTATTACTAATAACTACATCTCTAGCTTTTGGTATTTTATCCCAATTATATGGGTCTAAAATCATAGCACCACTAGTATCTCTTATACTAGCATTACCTAACCATAATTGAAGAAGCATCATTATTGCACCTTTTGGTACATGAATAATTTCATATTTATCTTGATCCCATTCATCAACTTGATAATCAATAGAAGCGGCTTGATGCCCCCATGGAGCTTCACATTCTTCAGTTATTTTAGGGCTAGATTCATCCCAAGCTTCATTAAGAACTTTAATACTAGCTAAATTACACTTATATGCTGTAGCAGGTTTTAATTCTCCTGAAGATTTAACAGTTAATGCTTGAATTCTAGCTTCTTTGAATTCTTCATCACTGTATTCTTTAAATGGGATAGGTTCAAGAATCCATTCTAGTCCTGAACCTAAAAAGTATTTTAGCATTTCATCTTTTTTATCCCATGCTTCATACTTTATATTATTATTTAATTTATGCGCATACATAAATATAGGAGTCCAGGTACCAAATCTAGGATTTTTGGTTAATGATTTACTTATTAGTTTACTTCTAGGAACATTATATATTGCTTTTAGCATAGATAATACTATTTCCTTAGGAATATCTCCATTAGGAGTATGTATTACATTAGGTATATTTTTAAATGTTTTAGTTGCATTAATTTTATTTTCATTACCATATAATTTAACTGAACTAAATATTGGTAATAAATGGTCCAATGATATTGTTTGTAATGCATTGGCAAATTTCCAATTTGTTAAACCATTATCTCTAGCAGTTTCAGCTTTATCTGCTATTTCTTTCCAGGGTATATCTTTAATATTCATTCTTTTCCTTTTAATTTATTAATTTCATTTTGTAGGTTTTTAACTACATTAATTAATGTTAAAATTTCTAATTTATTTGCTTTTTGAACTGTTTCTAATTCTCCTTCCGGTAATTTACTCTCCTTTTCTAATGTCTGTACTAGCTGTACTTTAGTTTGTGGTTTATCTTTCGTTACTTTAGAAACTCTAAGATTAGGTATATAAATCTTCATCTTAACAAGTTTCATTGTGATACTATTTTTAGGTTTATCTAAATGTTCGCACATTACTTTAATAGCATCAGCACGTTCTTCAGGTGTTTGACATGCACTATAAATAGAATGCATGTATTTTTCGTCTTCTTCAGTATATTTTGGTTGCATTAAAAATTTACTCCTCGCATGATTTTACTTCGTAAAATCAAGCTTATATTTTTCATATTTTTTTAATTTGAAAATATATTATACAGAATTTAAGTTCATTTGTCAAGAAGTATTTTTTATTTGTTAAAAAAAGACCCCCCCTAGGGAGGGGGCGTTTCTTAGTTTATTCTTTAACTCCCATTTCAGCATTTACACTTTGGGACATTCTGACAATAGCTTCCCAATGTGCAGTCAAGTCTCGCAGAGAGGCATTTTTATAAGAAGGTAGTTCAACACCATATACATTTTCCATGGCGGTAATAACATCTTCTTTGTTAACCTTGTTAACAGTAGCAGAAGGTTTAGCTTTAGGTACATAAACCTTTTCTGCTACAAGTTTACCACGTACTTGAGGTACTGTAACTTCAAACTCCTTGGCTAGTGCTTTAACTACTGCACTGCGTGTAGCATAGTCAGCTTCCTTAGAAGCATTATAGGTATCTAGCATGTGGCTAGTTTGCTGTGTTGTAAAATTACTCATTTTTTCTTTCTCCTGGTTAATTAATTTAATTTAAAAATTGAACTTTTTCTCATTCAATAAATATATTATACTTTGTTTTAGCAGAGGAGTCAAGAGTTATATTTTGATTGCTTAAGGTATCATTATTTATGTTTCATCATTATTGTTAGCTTCATCACTGTTTGCTTCATCACTGTGTTAGCTGTATCACTTGTACCACGCTGTATCACGCTTTATCGTTGTATCACGCTGTATCACGCTTCATCGTTGTATCATGCTGTATCACGCTTCATCGCTGTATCACTTTCAAACTTTTATTCTCCCGCAGCACCGCTTGCGGGCCCGCTCCCACGTTTTATTTTGCAGCCGGCGCCCGTACAGTGATGGTCGGTGCACAGCATTTGGTTTCTATAAATTTGTGGGAATTTCTTAGTAATAAGGTAAGTTTCTTAAGATTGCTTAATTTTTGTTATTTTTTTTCGATATTTCTTAAAATTTCTTTGTTTTAATCAATTTCACGTTATAAATTTCGTTTTCTCAAGGTATCCTAACATATATCCTTAATGCAATTCAGAAAAATCTAGATAACGCTTCAGAATTTAACTTACATTATTCTGGACTCCTTTAATACTAACAGTCACTGTATCACTGGAGTCGGGAAGTTATTTCTAGCCGAGCTGGAAAAAATTTTTTAGAAATTTTTGAAATTAGCGCGCGCAAAATCGTGCAGATGTTATTTTGGTACTCTTAAAAATTCGGGGAAATTACTTCATCGCTGTATCACTGTCTCCCTGGGTTGGGCTTAGGGAAAAATAAAAAAGTACTTGACAAACCCTAGCCCGCTGTGATAAAATGGCGCCCACGGAAGATACGAAAAAATATCGTTTTTGTACTCGCGCGGGCGCAGCAAAATTATTTATAAATCAAGCATCTCTTCTTCTTCAGGGAATTCTAATTCTAACATTTGGTTATAATTTCCTAAGTATGAACCATCTGCCATATAAAACGCAGAAACAGTATCATCAACAAAACATGGTTGATTTTCTTTATTAAATACTTCATATCCAAAGCGAGACATGTTATTCATGTTTATAGCTTCTTCTAGCTTTTTATCATATTCAGATTTTTCAATTATTTCAACTTCATTAATTTTATCATCTTTATCAATTATTTCAACTTCATTAATTTTATCATCTTTATCAATTATTTCAACTTCATTAATTTTATCAATTATTTCAACTTTTTCAATTTTTTCAATTTTTTCAATTTTTTCAATTTTTTCAATTTTATCAAATTCTTTTAAAAATTTATCAATTTTTTCATCTACATTTAAAGGAATTCTATTTTTTCGATTTATTCCAAATTTCCCCGAATACCTCTGTGTTATTGCAGAAACTGACCTATGTGGTAAAAATTTTTCCTGTATTTCTTGGTCTGTCATATTTGTACTTTTATGAATTTTTTTAAGTAATTCATCTTCTTTATTTTGCCAATGCATTTTAACTCCTTTATATATCTAAATTATTTTAACTATTTTAAATAAATGAATTATTTCATTTATTTTAATATTATACCAAATTTTAAAATATTTGTCAAGCAACTTTTTTTATGGATTAATTTAGTACTTAGATTTAGTACATTACTTTAGTACTTAGATTTAGTACTTTATTAATATGTAAAAATCGAATCGGTACTCTACTCAGCCAGCCAAAGGCGCAAGCGCCTATTAGAATATGTTTATATTCTAATATAATAATATTAGCAAATTCTAATATAAGTTCAGCTTATACCCCCATAAAAAAATTTTGTGCAAAAAAGACTTGACCGCCGGTGATTGGCCATGTTATACTGGTAGTAGCGTGCTCGCGCGAGCGGCGCCTATAAGAATTTTTTATGCCATTATAAAAAACTTTTGCTTGACAAGGCATCCAGCCTAGTGTACCATGGTATTGTGGGAGACTCGGGTCCTAGGGACGGCGCAATACCGTCAATAAATTGACGGTATTCTGGGGCAGCAGTATATTAGAATATTCTAATATACTGCTATTCGAATGCAAAAAAAGGCCCCGCCAATTTTTTGGCGGAGCCTGGTTAAAAAGTGGCGGGGAAATTCTCCCCGCCGGATTAGCGATTAACTGCTAAGATAGTTTGATACATCGTTATAGCGAGCCGCCATTGTATTGACGCTTTCGACATACACGATCAAAGCCGTTAAATCGGTCTTGTTGAGCTTCTCAGCGGAAACAAGGTTTAAACCTACCATCTCAACAAATTGCGCGGCCAAAACATCCTTTTTTGCTGGAGCAGCGCCGGTAACACTTGAAACCTTTTCTTTCGGCCGATAGAGCTTCTCAAGCTCTCCAGTTGCGTTTTCAAAGGTCATAGGAGCAAGTTTAGCGATAACACCCTTCCAGGATTTTCCGAGATCCGCCGCAATCTGGCGAACAACAGAATCGCGCATTTCCTGATCTTCATCCCGTACCGCAGTATAGCGGTCACGAATTTCCGAAATCATAGTTTCGGTATAGTTCGGGGTTTTTGTAGCCATAGTGCATTTTCTCCGGTAAATTCAGGTCGGGACCATTCCCGACCTGATGTAAACATTATATAGAAGTGTTAACCTGGTGTCAACACTTTATTTCACTTTATTTTGCAATAAAGTGATTTTTCACTTGCATTTGTCTCCAGTCTGGTTTTTTCAGATCCACTAAATTTTTCAAAGCCCGACGTTTTGTAATGGCTCTCAAAATCGGTAACTCATAGTCTATAATATCCTCCAGAGCTGTATGTGGTTCGTTTGGCAAATCTGGGTTACCTAGCAAAAAACGTGCCATAATTTCAGCGTTAGCTTTATAAGACATATTGCCGAATTTTGTAGGATTATTAAAACCATGCACATCCAAAACAAATTCCCGATACTTTTTAGATTGCGCCCAAATATCCGCAGCTGCGGCCCATAGACAAAATCGTTTTGAAAAACCCGTTAAATCAATTCCGGTTTTTTCACACTTGTCAACATCGAAAGGCAAGTTATACGCAGTCAAAAATGGGTCATAGTTTACTTTAACCCTATCTAACCAACGATTAATAGCCGATGCACTGGCTAACATACGCGAGCCACCTTCTAACATACGGGAATAAACATCATACCGTTTTGACAAGCTGTCCCGATTCCAGATTGAGTCTACTGGAGCAGAGTTATCATAGAATAGTGGATGCGATTCCCGATTATTATAAACCCCGGCAACTAATACCGCACATTGTGCCGTTGTATTACCTTTACGATCAACCACCACAGCAGCAAAATCTGCTACTTTATCCGTCCGAGTTGTTTCTGTGTCAATAATACAAATAAACTGCTTTTTAGCCATAATTTAATATCCTTGTTTTGACGGGGTGTATACCCCGACCGCAGAGAGATTATCGCACACCTTGCCTAGATAGTCAAGGTTATCCTCAAAAAAAGTTATAGGTAAATCTCGAAACTGTTTAAGCTGTCGAAACATTGACAACCATTTAACCTTGAGTAACGCGCCGCTGGTATTTTGACCTTTTAGCCTACCGAAAATTTTATCTGGTATACCAAGGTGTTTAGCGATAAAATCCAGGTCTGGTTTTTTTAAAACCCGCGCAGTAGCGATAACCACATAAATTTCAGGGTTGTCAATATCTTGACGGTATTTTTTTGCCAGTGGCAAAAGCGAATCCCTAGCGATTTTTTCTGGCGTGCTGTTTTTTCGCCAATACGCCAGGTCAATTTTCGTGCCACATGGCAAAGTTTTGTAACGATGTAGGCTACAAATTATCGTACCATCCAAATCATATACGTTAATTTTTTTAAGCATTCCAAACTCCAAAACTGTTTGCTATCAGAAAGTAAGATTGTAACAGAAACAAGCTGTGTTGTCTAGTCTTTTTGAACAATATTAACAAAAAAAGACAACTAATTATTCCTACAATAAATCCGCCAAAATAATGGCGACTAGAAAGTAGGCCAAAACCCACAGCGGCAAAAAACGTGCCAACATATTCAAAATATTTTTCATTCATAATCTGTGCCTCAATTCCAGAAACAGAATTATCGCATATCGCAATATCTTTGTATATACCCCATTTGGGGTATTGACAACCCACAGGCGGCTGTGGTATAATGGCGCCTCCGTCAAAAATCTGGCACCATGCAAAATCTGTGCCAATTTATTTTGTCAATATCCACAAATAGGTATTGACACCAGGCAGCGGCTCCTGTATAATGAAAGTAGCGGATTCCCGCGGCGGCGCAAAAAAGCGTCAAGAAATTGACGCTTATGTTACAAAATCTAGGGAGATAAATATATCTCCCTAGGAAAAGCAACAAATTTTATGCAAATTTAATGAAGCCCTTAAAATCTACCGCTAATTCGTATGGAGCATAATAAAATACTTCAGACACAAAATCATTTATATCTTCAAATTCGATCTCGAATGTTTCATCAATATCTTTATTTTCAGATTCAGAATTTTTCGATACCCAACATTTTCCATTTGAAATTGGGGTGTCATGTTTAATATGTAAGTATAATTCTTTCATTCATAAAACTCCTGATATGCTAGTCTACACCAGCGTTTAAAAATTTTTCCGTGGTTCCAGGCTTTACCATTTTCAGCTTGCCATACATGAATCATTTCATGCACCAGGGTATTGAATTTTTCCTGTTTTGATAGTGTTTCGGATATTCCTATAACCAATCCGCCGAGTTGCGTAGTTGTAAAACCATCTATTAAATAAGTGACATCAAATTGTTTTTTGCTACCATCAAATTTTATGATGTCAACACTAGGCAACTCGCTACCAAAAAGACGGTCATTCACTTTGTTGTATAGCGAGCGCATAGTTCCTCCTTTTAGATAAAACCGTTTAGTGGGCCATAAACGAAGGTGGTGGGAATTGCCCGCGTTATTTCATTTTGCCAGTAAGTGAAGTAGTTCACCTTGCCGGATTTGTTTATCCACCGAAACTGAATTTCATCAGCTCCAAGGTCATGCTTGAGGGATTCCAAATTTCGCTTACTGCAATAACAACCGCGCAGAATGTAAAAATCAATGCCAGAATTCCAATCAGAAAGAACATCTCTTTTCGTTTCATATTTTGCTCCATAAGCGGGTACCAAAGTGATTAAAGACATTGTGCAATCTCCTGTAACTGAGAGGCTAGTATATACTAGCCTCTCAGTGATGTCAACTAATATTTTCCATTGCATCTTCAACGAAATATTTAGCTTCCCGTAGTCCACAATCGAATTCCCAACGAATAAGTTTAATTGCCTTAATTTTATCAAGTTTTCCGAGTTTAGCAGCAAAACTGTAAAATAATTCAACATATTCTGGTGAACGATCTGTATCGAAACTTACATCATTCGGCAGATTTACCGTAGTTTTCAAATTTATATACATAACAATCTCCTGTAAGTGAGAGGCTAGTATATACTAGCCTCTCCTAGATGTCAATTAAAAGTTTTCAGGATTTACCCGGCGGAGCCAGGTAGCAACGGTTTCAGGATAGATCGCTGTTGCCAGCGATTCAAGTGCTGTAGCATCTTTAAACTCGCTGCGCTTGAAAGTAAAGTAGCTTTTTAGCGCCTTATTTCGACGAGTGTTATTTTCCGCCAGGTTGCGATCTTTACGGGTGGATTTTTTGGTACAGGTCTTTTTGCTCATAATTTACTCTCCGCCGAATTTGTGTGCCAGATAAAATATCGCCACTGAGATAAGTATAGTCAAAATTTCATTCATTGTCAAGGCCCTTTGTAAAGTATTTTAAAAACAAGCCAACCTACCGGCAAACTTGCGAGTGCAATAAATAAACCAGCTAAAATTTCCATTCTTTAGTTCTCCAAATCAAAGATATATTATAACAAAATTCGGATCGCTTGTCAACATCGGTTTTTAACATCGCTTTTTAACATCGGTTTATAACATCGGTTTATAACATGTCAATTTTTTGACACACCGTCAATTTTTTGACACACCGTCAATATTTTGACACATGCAAGAATCATGCCAGCGTCAAAATATTGACACATGCAAAAATCGTGCCAACCTGGCACCGCCAATTTGTTGACGCCCGCGCTCCCCTCTAGGCCACCTCCCCATATGCTGAATTGAGGCCCATTGTAGCACGGATTACAGCCAGGCACAACCCCTTTTGGAAAATAAATATTGGCACATTTCTTGCTAATGCAATTATCGTGCCAGGTCCGCCGGCGCTTTTCATAAAATGTTTTTATGGTGGTATAAAAAAATTTAGTGCATAAAGTTGTTGCTATGTATACGCGGTTCCTGTATCATGAAAGTAGCGTGCCCTGCTCGGGCGCCGTCAACAAGTTGACGGTATAAGGAGCGTCAATTTCTTGACGCATTTTGGTGCAAGGGCGCCAAAAACCCCTTGAAAATCAAGGGGTTATGAAGCAGTCTACCAAGCTGAATATCCGGGTTCCGTGATGTAAATTTCGCGGCACAAGTCATCAGTGTAGCCATGATCTGGCATGATTATTGCATCAGATGGAAGATCCATCTGCTCACGCACATAGTCGCAAGCTGCCGCCCAAGTGTCAAATTCTTGACGGTAGGTTCCATCTTCTGCGTTCAGAACTGTAAGGTATTTCGACATAGTTTTGTTGCCTCTTTGAAAGTTGCCACCGCCAGGAATTTGACGGTGGCTTAGTGTCAACTAAATGGCGGTCCAGCTTGAGCGGTCGATCATAGACGGCATGTCGCGCGCTGGCACAAAATTAACATGACCGTCAAGAATACGGCAGAACCAGCCGTCCAAAAAACCTTTCTTTACCATGCTAATAACATGGGTTTTACGCGCCTGTTCAGAGCCCATGAAAAACTTAAAACTTTTGACTGGTAAGGTAGTCAAAATTTTGACGGTAGCCTTTCGTCCAGCAACGGTCTGTTGGTGGGTACATGTCGATTTGTATGTGTTCATATATTAGACTCCAAAAATTGAGCTGAGGATAACGGCAATGGGAGCGCCTAGAAAAGCACTCAAGAAAATCACAAGAAACTTCCAATCACACTTGGCATGAAATTTGCTGTAGTCATAAACCATGGTAATACCTCTGGTAGGGCGGGTGGTGGTGGTTTTTTGTAACATGCGAGCATGTTAATCCTATTTTCTATTCTTGTCAAGCTTTAAACGCATTGAAATAAAAATAAATTCTAGTTTCTTTTTATGTGCCCATAAAAAACTTTTGGGGCATATTTTGTGTCAATATCTCTAATGGGGTATTGACAAGTAAGGGATAGCTGTGGTAAAATTGGCGCCGCCAAATTTTTGACGCATAAGCTACGCTTATGCGCGCATAGAAACATCCTATTTGACGTCAAAAATCTGGCACATAAGCTCAGCTTATGCGCGCATAGAAACATCCTATTTGACGTCAAATTCCTGGCGGCGCTGTTCGCGCCTGGCGTTATGACGCCAGGGCCTCCGGCAGGGTGGAAGCCAGGCCAGCGGGCCTGGCATGCTTTTTGACTTGCAAAAGCTATGCCAATATTTATTTTCTGAAAAGGGTTGTAATGCTCAGCCAGGCTGTTATACTGCACTCTCACCCACACAGAAAAGGACCGAAAAATGAGCATATCCGTCAAAATCGTAGAACACGCCGCGCACCATTGCTTCCAGGATGCTATCCGCATCAACACCTTTCGTGAGTGGGAAGAATGCCATCACCGGCTGTCGGGGATGGTAACCTTGGCAATCTGGGCAGACGCCAGCCGTAGCGCAAAAACCACACTACAATTATTGCGAGACATCGCAATGGAACGCAAATGGATGACTTTTGACGCTTAGCGTCAAAAGTTTGACCACCCGTCAAATCTTTGACGGGTGGGGGCGGTTATCGGACTTGGTCCGAGGCTCCTCGGACCTCACTACCCCACGCGTAAACGATACAAGGTTTTTGAGAAACTACTACAAGGTGTATAAGATTTTTGAGAAACCAAGGTATATTTTTTGCATTGATTTTAGAGAGCTAAAATAAAATATTAACTTTAATATGCTAATCTACACCTAGCCTAAAAAGTATCAAGTGGGATTGACATGGACAAAAAAATTTGATATAATGCAATTTAATAATAGAAAAAATAAGGAGTACACATGTCTAATGCAATGATGAATCCAGAAGAAACTTATAGGATGCCACCAGAATTGCTAGAAGTTACTACTAGATATTTAGAAACAGCTAGTATAGAAGAAACAGCAAGTACATTAGATATACCTGTAGAAAAGGTAGTATACTATTTAAATAAAAAAGAGTCAAAAAGATTTATAGATACAATCTTCTTAGAACAAGGATATATAAATAGAACAAAGCTACAATCCACTCTAGATACAATTATAGATAAAAAACTGCTAGAGTTAGAAGAAGCAGAGTTAACTAGTAATAAAGACATTGCAGACTTATTAACTCTAGCATTAAAAATGCGAGAAAGCTTTGTAAAAGATTTAGTAGCAGAACCAAAAGAAACACAACAAACAAACGTACAAGTTAATGGCCCAGCAAATTTTGGGCTTAATTATAATAATTTACTAACTAAACTTATTGAGGATTGACATGGTAGACGAAACAAGATGGAGACATCATAGAAGAGCATTCGCTTCAGCAACAACAAGCGCAGCAGTGACAAAAAGTGACAGCACTGTATTAGATTTTAATGCACTATTTGTAGGAGGCGGTGGAGACGTAAGTATAGACCATGAAGAAGGCGGAGCAGCAGTGGTTTATTTAGGCGTATTACCTGGTTCAATCCTACCTGTTAGTGGAGTTAGAGTAAATGCAGCTACGACTGCAACTAATATAGTTTGGATGAAGTGGTAGTGGGAACTTTAGCTATCATTGGAATATCTACAGCAAGTATGCCTAATAGACTTTTCAGAGGTATATTAGCTTCTAGTGGTACATTTATACTTACTGGTAGCACTATTTCAATACCTAAAAAATTAGAAGCTACTAGTGGTACATTTACACTTTCTGGTACTTCAGTTACATTAGGATCATAAAATGGCAAAACAAGATATAGACTTAGGTACCGGTCCAGATACACCTGGAGCTGATAATTTATATGAAGCATTTAGCAAAGTAAAAGATAACTTTGATGAACTTTATGCTGAAAAAATTATACTTGTTAGTGAATATACAGTAGCAACTTTACCTTCAGCATCAACATATGATAATGCAATTATTATTGTATCCGATGAAACTGGGGGTAGAACCTTAGCTACTAGTGATGGAGATAAATGGTATAGAGTTAGTGATGGAGTTGAAGTTTCATAATGGCTAAACAAGCAATAGACATGGGTACCGGTCCAGATACACCTGGAGCTGATACATTAAACTCTGGATTTACAAAGGTAAATGCCAATTTTGATGAATTATATATTAGAAATGGTGAATATACTCCCGCAGGAGTTTTAGTGTATCCATATATAAATGCACAAACTGTAGTTTATGCTAGCGGTATTGTAGATTATGTATCTACATCTTATGATTCTAAAACATGGACTCTAGGCCCTTCCGCATATAATGCTGTAGGACAAGTAACAGAAATAACCGCTACAGATAGTATCACAGAATGGACAAAAACTATTGCTTATACTAATGGTGTAGTATCTAGTGAAGGAGAGTGGACAACATGAGTTTAGCCGATGCTATACTAGGAAGTATAAAAATACCTAATAATGCTTTACAAGTAAGTACTGGATATATGGAAGTAAAATATCTAGCCAATGCATTAAATACTACTGGAACTAAAACTTCTTTAGAATATGGTGTAGATAATATATCATGGCCTGCTTCATTTCAACTTATTGCCACAGGACGAGGTTCAAATACTACTGCTGTAGAAATTGAAGTTTCTAATGATAATATTAATTATTCGTTCTATTGTTATCTATCATTAAGTGGTGGATCTACAGGTATAACACGTACTTCAGGAATTATACCTTGGAAATACGTACGTATTACTTGTACTATATTACAGAACCCCGGTACAGGTACTTATTCGGTGATAATGCTATGAAAACTAATTATTTATTACATAACCCCGTTAACTTAAATATTCCTGGTAGTTTAGATATAAATGGTACATATATTTTTACTCATGTAGTAGGAACTGCTTCTGAGCGTGCAAATACTGCATTATCATTCTTAACTACTGGTTTAGTATGGGATGAAAATGATACTGGTGATATTTATAAATTTATTGGTCCTTTAGTTACTGACTGGATTCAAATTGGTACTGCTGGAGCTATTAATGTTAATCCATTACTAATTTCTGGTGAAGATCAAACAAATGATGTCATTAAGGTGGAGGAGAGATTCGCTTATCATCATGTAGAGCCTTCACAGACAGCTGAGATTTTAGGGACTACAGGGGCAGCAGGTGATTTCTTGCACACTATCACCTGGAGGAACACAGGAAATGGTCAAATAACCATTATTGACGGATCTACAAATGTACTAGCGGTAGCCGGCATTGGCACACCAGCTAGTGTTCAGACTGGTACATATATTATTGATGCTGTATGCACAACTGCCTGGAAGATCACCACAGGTTCTGGGTGTGAGGTATTAGCTACAGGCAGATTTACCTAATGGCTGACTTCTTCGTATCCCAATCTGGTGCTGGATCCACAGATGGGTCTAGTCCTGCCAATGCGCAGGCTATTGGCTCTGTCACATGGTCATCTCACCCAGGGAATGATGTCTATTTATTGGGGTTGATAACAACAGGTGTAAATGTCAATGCAGATGCCACTGAGGGTAACGAAATTGTTATCCGTGGTGATGGGGCTACTCCCGGTGTAATTACCGTAACAGGGGCGTATGGGATTTTATTCGCAGGCGATTGGATTATCCTGAAGAACATAACTGTTACAGGTTGCAGCACTTATGGTATTAAGATTGCGTCTGCGGTAGATGTAACAGGTTCGACTATTGATAATTGCGAGATAACAGATAATGTGCAGCGGGGTATATCTTATTTGCAATCCAGTGGCACTGCAAAAACTCTCGATCAATTAACTATTACAGATTCCACGATAACGGGTAGTGGATATGAGGGTATCAGGGTCACGATAGAAGCAGCAGGTGCTGCCTCTGATAAGATTACGAATTTAACTATTACTGGGAATACTATTACTGGTAATGGTGGAACACTTTACGCTGGAATCCGTGTGGGTGATAGCGGTCATGTTTCTGCTATTAACGAAACCCTAGTTATTGACAATAATACGGTATCGAGTAATCGAGGGATTGGTGGGGTTCTCATTATAGGGTTCACCGATACATCGTATGTTAGCAGTTTTTCCGGTAATACATGCAATGGGAACTTAGGGGTTCTCGGTGGGATGAATATTCAGGTATCGGCGTATTTCACAATTGAAAATAACACATGTAACAATAATGAGGCGGATGAAGGCATTGATGGTCATGGTCTACTCATTGATGATGGCTGCGACAATATTATTTGCAGGCATAATTCATGTAGCGGAAATGTTGGCTATAGCGGTGCGGATATAACATCTGGGGCCGGGATAATGGTGTTATCTGTGACAAATGGTGAGATATACGGAAACCTGGGAACAGGAAATCGAATTGGGATGATATTGGGTGGTGCGTCAGCCCATACATCGACTCGCATTTATAATAATACTTTTGTTAATTCGACTCATTATGGATTCATTGCGGGCGATGCGATGGCAGATGATGTAGTTGAGATCAAAAACAACATTTTCACAGGTGATAGTGATGGGTTTTACGTCAATACCGGAACAGATCAGACAGATGAAGATTACAACATCTTCTATGGGTTTGATACTCCGACTACAAACCATACCCTGGGGACTAATACCTTAACTTCAGATCCTCTTTTAGATGCTAACTACAAACCAACTGTTGATTCGCCTGCTTATGAAGCAGGGATATTTGTATCTTCTATTAAGGATTACCAAGGCAGACCATATCATATCCCACCAACTATAGGAGCTTATGAGTTTACTTCTGGATTCCCTGCGCAGCCAAGAACATCAACTAATACTCGTATAGGCAGATTTACATGACCACAAGTTATTTGGATGTAAATGCTGTTGGGGGTGGTGATGGCACAGTGGGGACGCCGTGGAATTCTCTGCCGGATGCTGAGACTAATAAGGCGTCTTGGGATGAACTCAGGATAAAGCGAGGGACAGTAGAGAATCTTGCGGACTATGGCGCTGAGTCTAAGTGCACATTTTATAGTGGGGATTCGGATAAGACAGTAACGACATATTATAATGGTGATGGGTCTGATGATATATCACAGCCAAAACCTGTTTTTGACCATTATCACACATCAGAGGCTGGTGATTGGACAGAGGTAGACCCTACAGATCCGACTAGCCTATCTCCTGGGTCTAATCTATGGATTTTAGATGGTGGAATAGCATCATATAACCCCATACAGGCAGTGTGGTTTGGGGATGACTTTACCCCGGGCCAGTATCAGTTAGAATATTGGACTGTTGTGACTTCTACGCTTACCGATGTGACGACGAATGTCCCTGCTCAAGCTTTTCAGTTTGATTGGTTTCGGGGAACGGCAGAAGACAATAACCGGTTAATCGTGTATTCAGTAGGGAACCCCGTCACTTATTATGGCGCGGTGTACTGGAGTGCAAATACCAAAGATAGAGTTTTTGAAGCTTTCAATTCCGATAACATTGTGATTGAAAACCTGTGTTTCCGTTATACCTCCCTAGGGGTGTTTAATGAAAGTGCAACAGATTCAACTACAGTCACTGGTGCTATTGTACAGGATTGTGCTTTTAATCGTTGTGGTACGGGGATAAGAATTGCCGGGGCGGAGGGAACCTCACGAATTATGGATAATGCGATAATCAGGCGCAATACATTTTCCGACATTTTGCGTGGGGGGATTTGGGTTAGAGGTGAAGTAAGAAACGCTCGTATTTATGGGAATGCCTTTACCTCTAACGGGCTGGCTGTGTCGACTGGGGGAGTATATTTTAGTAAATGTATTCCTGGTACTGGATATTATAATTATGTGTATAACAATACATTTACAGATATGACATATGGACGATTTTACAACGGTGATGGAGGGGGGATAGAGACTGATTCGCAGACCACAAATACACGGATATATGGAAATGCTATTTCTCGATGTTATCAAGCATGGCATGATAACTCGGGCAAGGAAAATTGGTTTTATTCTAATCTGGTAGACGATTGTGGAATGGTTTATTTCGCAACTGATGCAACAAGCCAGGATGGGAATAATGCGCACATTATTAATAATACCTGCACTAATTTAACTGTGGATAGCACTTACAATGATGGCGACCAAACGCCTAAAGCTGCGATCCAGTATTCACCTATGACAATTGCTGGAGGCGAGACAAAGAATAATATTCTTTCAGGCTTATCTGGTAGCGGGATTCGTCGTTTTGACGCGCACAGTATTACTGAAGACAATAATTGCTTCAACGGATTTGCAGTAAATGTGATTGATGAAAATGATAATGCGGAATCTATTGGTAGTAACAGCATATCAACCGATCCTCTTTTAGGCGCGGATAATAAACCACTAGTAGATTCCCCAGTCTACGAAGCTGGCGTTTACACTGACGCGATAAAAGATCGTAACGGTAGACCATATCATATCCCACCAACTATAGGAGCTTATGAGTTTACTTCTGGTTTTCAACCTCAAGATCGTTTACTACGATAATGAAAATCTCTCGTGATAATATTAGTGATACTTCTATTACAGAATATCCTGTAAAAGAACGCCTAATAAAACTAGATATAAGTAAGTACTTACAACTAATAGATATTGAACCTGTCCCGCCACAAATAGCTTTTATAAATGCTATTAATAATCCTGAATATAGATTTATTACTGCAGTATTAAGTAGACGTACAGGTAAAAGTTTTATAGCTAATGTAATCGGTCACTTAATTACTTTAATACCCGGATGTAATATATTAGTTATAGCACCAAACTATGCTCTTTCTAGTATTTCTTGGGATAATCAGAAAAAACTATTAACAGCTTTTGGTGTAGAAGTACAAAAATCAAATGCCAAAGATAAGATAATAGAATTAAAAAATGGGTCAACAATTAGAATGGGCTCTGTAGGACAGGTAGACTCTGTAATCGGACGCAGTTATGATTTAATTATATTTGATGAATGTGCTGTTAATAATGATGGAGCAGATGCATTTAATGTTCAGTTGTGCCCTACATTAGATAAAGTAAATAGTAAAGCTATTTTTATTAGTACACCTCGCGGTAATAATTGGTTTCACGAATTTTATAAACGTGGATTTTCAAATAATTTTCCCACTTGGGCTTCTATACTTAGTACATATCATGATAATCCTAGAACAGATTTACAAGCTATAGAAGATGCAAAAGCATCAATGAGTCGCGCTGAATTCGCACAAGAACATTTATGTGAATTTATAGCATTAGAAGGTCAAATATTTAATCTTAATAAGACTCAAATAGTAGATATAGATATATCTACTTTAGAAGTATTAGATGTAGTAGCTGGATTGGACTTAGGATTTAGAGATCCAACAGCTTTTATTGTTGCTTTAACAGATGGTTATAATTACTATTTAGTTGATGAATATTTAAATAACGAATCTGGTACATCTGAGTACGCTAAGATGATACAAGATAAAATTTCAGAACATAATATTGATTTTATCTATATTGATTCAGCTGCACAACAAACACGCTATGACTTAGCATATGATTATGATATTACTACTATAAATGCTAAGAAATCAGTAAATGATGGTATTGGATATTTATCATCACTGGTAGATCATGATAGAATATTCATCTCTTCTAGTTGTACTAATATAATAGATATGTTTGATAATTATCGATGGGATCCTAGAGAAGGATTACTAGCAGAACGCCCATTACATGATAAGTATTGTCATATTGCAGATGCGGTAAGATATGCTTTATATACTCACTCACATAATTTAGAAACTATAGGCAGCTAGTAGTATGGCTCAGCTTAAATACCCAATTTCAGATAGAGCAACTGACTCGTGGACAACAACTCCTTTATGGAGTGATGTTGATGATCAATCAGATGCGGACTGGATATCCAGTCCTACGTCGGGTAGTAATAATGCCTGTGATCTTAATATTGATGCTTTAGAAGATCCTGAAGCTGACGATATTGTTGTTTATTACCGTGCTCAGCGTGCATCTGGCGGCGCTGCAATCCGTCTTGACGTATACACCGTTGACGATGGGCTTATCCATACAGGAACACAGCAAGGTCCTGGTAGTTCATTTGCTGAGTACACAGAAACACTAACAACTGGTGAACGCCAAAACATAACAGACTGGGACGGTCTGTATGTTCGCATTACGCAAATCGCTAACAATAAAGGTGTATTGGTTTCTGCTGTCTGGGTAACAGCACCTGATGCCCCTACACCTACTCCTTATTCAATAGATGCTACATCTGGAACGTATACTTTAACTGGCAGCACTACTGCCCTTAGCAAAGCTTACTCTTTGGCTAGTGCATCTGGGGTATATACTCTTAGTGGTACTACTGTAGATTTTAATACTGGATATGTATTAGATGCTACATCTGGAACGTATACTCTTAGCGGTACTACTGCCTCTCTTAAAGGTGCTCTTAGTTTAGCTGGTGCTTCTGGAACGTATACACTTAGTGGTACTACTGTTGGATTAGATACTGCTTATACATTAGATGTAGACTCTGGAACGTATACTCTTAGCGGTATCACTGTAGATCTTAATAGTACTTATACATTAGATGTAGACTCTGGAACGTATACTCTTAGCGGTAGTGATGTAGCTCTTAATAGTACTTATACATTAGATATAGACTCTGGAACATATACTCTTAGCGGTAGTGATGTAGCTCTTGAAACCGCTGGTGCTTATTCACTAGCTGGTGCTTCTGGAACATATATACTTACTGGTACTACTGTTGATCTTAATAGTACTTATACATTAGATATAGACTCTGGAACATATATACTTACTGGTACTGATGTAGCTCTTGGAACTGCTGGTACTTATACATTAGATATAGACTCTGGAACATATACACTTAGTGGTACTACTGTTGACCTTAGCGCTGAGCATACATTAGATGTAGACTCTGGAACATATACTCTTAGTGGTAGTACTGTCGACCTTAGCGCTGAGCATACATTAGATGCAGCATCTGGAGCACTTACTCTTAGCGGCAGCACTGTAGAACTAGAAACTACTGGTACTTATTTACTAAATGCAGATACTGGAACGTATACACTTAGCGGTACTACTGTCGACCTTAGCGCTGAGCATACACTAGATGCAGCATCTGGAGCACTTACTCTTAGCGGTATCACTGTAGATCTTAATGGTGCCCTTACATTAGATGTAGATACTGGAGCTTATACACTTACTGGTACTGCTGTAGAATTAGAAACTACTAGTACAGGTACTTATTCATTAGATGTAGACTCTGGAACGTATACACTTAGCGGATTTGCTATAGAATTAGATACTGCCCCTAGAACCTATGCCTTAGATATTAATTCTGGTCGCGGATGGCATTACTGGCTCCGCAAACGTAAAACGGGATAAAACTTAGAATGTCAGCAGGAACATTAAATTTAAATATAGAAAGAGGCAGTATATTTGCCAAAACATTAGTTTGGAAGGATGCAGATAAAAATCCTATAAGCTTAGCAGGAAAAAGTGCACGTATGCAAATACGTCAACGAGTAGATGATATAGCTTATATAGCCGAATTAACTACTGGAAATAGCGGCATAGTTTTAGAAAGTGGTTCAGTTACTGGACAAATACAATTATATATAGGTGCAGTTGAAACAGATACATTTGATACTGATTTTGCTGTTTATGACTTAGAAATATACGAAAACGGAAACGCAAATAATGTTATACGTTTACTTCAGGGACAAGTTATTATTTCTGAAGGTGTAACTAGATAGATTTATTTCGCTTTCGCGAAATTAATTAATAGAGAGAGGAAAAAAGAATGGCAAATGCAAGTAAGTTTAATCAATTTGTAGAAGATTTAGGGCTAGGAGTACATAATTTTAATGCTGATCAATTAAATGTAGCTTTATATCAAGATACAGCATCAATTACTGCAGCAAGTGGACCACTTTTGGGTAATTTAAGTAATGAAGTAACAGGTACAGGTTATACTACTAAAGGAAAAGATATTACAAATACATGGTCAGAAACTACAGGTACAGCAACATGCGGTGCTTCAAGCCCTGCGGCATGGACAGCAGGAGCAAGTGATTGGGATAGTATTCAATATGCAGTAGTATTTAATGAAGATGCAACTGGGCCAGATGAATTAGTAATGTATTGGGATAATGGATCAACAATTGATTTAACAGCAGATGATACGTTTACCTTTACTATTACAACTAGTATATTTACTTTAGCCTAATGCATGATTATCATAAGTTTATTAGAGAGCAAATAAAAAAGAAACCTGAATTCCAACGCGAATGCTGTAGGGATATAAATAACCTACAGTATTCCGTTAAGGATAATAATGTTTATGATAAAGTAGTATTAAGATGCAGACATTGTCATAAACTACACTATCATATGTTAGGAGAAAGCGCCCATATAGGTGCTAGGGTTAGGAGATAACATGTTACATGATTTAATCGAAACCTCGGAACACACAGACACCTTCTTCCACCACGGTACATCTGGTCACTGGAAAGACATTTTATCACCAGACCAAGCTAAGAGAATAGAGTCCGACCACAGGGAAGTGATGGAACAGTATGGCTATTTAGCCAGTAATGTGAGAGAAATTTATGCCTGATTTAAGAGTGTATGGTTCAACTACTGGAGAGATGAATAATTTCTACTTTCCGTTTCTCGATCCTGATTCGTCGACCGGGGATTATCAGACTTCAGACCCGTCACCGTCATCATCTACAGATCTAATTTTATATCTGGATGGTGTGGCGGCAACTGGAGGTGCTGCGGCATCGAATGCCACACTGTCATTTCTGACTGGTGGATATGGGAAACTGGCATTAGTCACTGCTCAGATGCAGGCCGAGATCATTGTGGCGATGATTGTTGATGCTACTGCTACCAAGGAATGGGTCGATACCTCCATCATCATCCACACAGGAGGTCATGCCAGTGCACTACATTCTGGTTAGTCTTTTATGTCTGCCATTTCTGGCTAATGCAGCTCCGACTTATTACTGTGTCTCCAGTAATGGGACTTCAGCTTGGGATGATGGTGGAGACAATTGCATTGGTTCAGTGGGTGACTGTACAGGTCTTACAGGAACGGCTGCCTGTGATTTAGATACAGCGAATGATGAGGCAGTTGTTGAAGATGTAATCTATTTACAAGCCGGAACATACGGTACTGGTGAACAGATACGTCCAGCTAGATCCGGGACTGATAACGATAATCGGATTACATATCAGGCTTATGGTGATGGTCAAGTTACGATGAATTGGACGGGAACAGGTGGTTATACGGATAGGGGTTCAATTGCACTAGGAGAGCGTGATTATATTACAGTAAATGGTGCAGGGCCTAGTGATGAGGATGGCACTAGAAGAATCGTGCACATACCTACAGGTTTTGTTTCTACTTACGGGAATGCGTGTGGATCTGAAGGGACGATAGTTAAAAATGTTGTTTTAGGTTATCGCAATGGAGGGGATGGAAGCATAACGGCAAGTCGCGGATGGTCTGCCTGTGCCAGCACTTGGGAAGGATCTTTTACGACTATATATAATGTATTTGAGAATAATGAAATATACGGTGAGCATGACGCACAAAATGATAGTACTGAGGAAACACAAGATTTAATTCAAGTAGCAAAAGACTCAGATTATAACTTGTATCAAGATAATATAATAGATAGTGCATCACATGACGCATTGTATATTTCTAGTACACTAGCTACAAATAATGTAGTCCGAAATAATGTTATTAGCAACGATTATCATACCGCCTGCGCTCTTTGGCACGCTGGAGGAAATAATTTATGGGAAGGGAATGAATGTAGATCGTCTTTTGATTATGATCAATGGCCCGGAGCAACACCGGGGAATGCCCTTCAGTTATCAGCCCCTGATAACATAATTCGATACAATATAATACACAAAGGGGGAGCAGCAGACTATACGAGTTCGGCGCTTGGAGGGTTGAAAACAACATCGGGTACTAGTGGGGGTGATTCAGACGCGACTGATAATCACATTTACAATAATACGATGGTAAAAAATCGTAACCATTCGTATGGGCTACAGTATGTTGGGACGAATTTTCTAGATTTAGGAAATAATCGGATGGTTAACAATCTACTGTATGGAAACCCATATTCTGGCGTCTTAGTTCAATATGCTGGTGGATCACAAAATTTACCAGACGGAATCCGAGACAAGTGGTTTACTAATATGATCGGGACTAGCAGTGGAACTGATTATATTAATGCTGCGGATTTAGGTGGTAGAAATGCTTCAGAAGCAGAGTCTCTGTCTGGTCCTACGTATCCAGAATTTACAGACATCATAACAGTTGATCCATTATTCACTAATTATAATAATAGTGATTACACGTTAACAGAGTCTAGTACGTTAATAGATCGGGGGACAAATCTAACCATCATCACAGGATCAGATTCTGGGAGTGGAACATCACTATACGTAGCGGATTCAAAGTATTTTTATGATGTGTCAGGGTTTCCGACATGGATGGGTATGCAAGGGGACTGGATAGCAGTAGGGTCGAATTTATCTGGTAGTGCAAAGGTCCAGATAGCATCAGTTGATTATGTAAACAATATAATTACTTTAGAAAATAGCATCAGTCGTAATGTAGATGATTTGGTTTGGCTGTGGAAGGACAGTCGCGGGAATTTAGTTATTTCGGGTGATGCGCCGGATATTGGTGCGTTGGAATATAAAGCAGAAGATGGTGGCGTTATCACCAGTCCAGGCGTGCGTCCAGGCGTGCGTCCAGGTGTCAGGCCAGGCGTAAGATAAAGGGATAGACTAATGGCTGCTCCAGTAATTGAAATCGGTGATCTAACAAATAGTTCCAATAATTCAGTCGACACAACTCCAGATGTTAGTTATCCAGCCTATGCGGATGGTGATTTACTTATCACCGTTCTTGCAATGGATGACGATACAGTTAATTTCCCTATTACCCCGCCGTCAACTGGCCCTTTCAGTGAGACTCTAGAATTTACAGCAGTTGCTGGCGATACCGGGTCTCAGGCTGGTCCTGGTATAGGACTTATCGCATGGGTAGGAACAGATAGTAGAAGCAGTGGGGCACACGCTTGGGCTATTGGTAGCACGGGGCAACGTTGGAATGCGTATACAATTCTCGTTCCAGCGGGCGAGTTTGATGCAGGCACTCCTATAGATTCGGTTTCTGATATAGGCGGCAATGCTACCTCAAGTAATAATGTTACGACCCCTTCGTGGGATACTGACACGGCGGGTGGACGTGTTCTTGTAGGCTGTGCGGTCGATACTAGGGCCTGGGGCGCAGCAGCTTCTGGATGGACAACAGTTGATTCTGATGAAGCTACAACAGTCACCATTGCAATAACAACAAGAAATGCTGAAACAACGTCTACTGAGACAATATCTAGCGTTACTCATACGATTGACGGATCAGATATTGATACTAGTTCTACAGTTGGATTGGTTATTAATGGGCCTGTTGCTGGTGAAGCTTATTCAATAGATGCAGCTTCTGGAACGTATACACTTACTGGTACTGCTGTAGATCTTAGTGGCACTCTTTTATTAGATGCAGCTTCTGGAACGTATACACTTACTGGTACTGCTGTAACTCTAGATCCTGTATATAATCATACATTAGATGCAGCTTCTGGAACGTATACACTTACTGGATCTACTGTAGGTCTTAATACTGGATATGTATTAGATGCAGCTTCTGGAACGTATACGCTTACTGGTACTGCTGTAGATCTTAGCGGCACTCTTTTATTAGATGCAGCTTCTGGAACGTATACACTTACCGGTACTGCTGTAGATCTTAATACTGCTAGTGCTTATACATTAGATGCAGCTTCTGGAACGTATACACTTACTGGATCTACTGTAGGTCTTAATACTGGATATGTATTAGATGCAGCTTCTGGAACGTATACGCTTACTGGTACTGCTGTAGATCTTAGCGGCACTCTTTTATTAGATGCAGCTTCTGGAACGTATACACTTACCGGTACTGCTGTAGATCTTAATACTGCTAGTGCTTATACATTAGATGCAGCTTCTGGAACGTATACACTTACTGGATCTACTGTAGGTATTAATACTGGATATGTATTAGATGCAGCTTCTGGAACGTATACGCTTACTGGTACTGCTGTAGATCTTAGCGGCACTCTTTTATTAGATGCAGCTTCTGGATCATATACACTTACTGGTACTGCTGTAGACCTTAGTGCTTCATTATCGGAAGCTGCAGATTCTTGGTTTAATGGTACATGGTGGAAATCTCCATTTTGGGGAACAACATGGTGGGGTACAGCAGTAGGTGTTTATTCAATAGATGCAGCTTCTGGATCATATACACTTACTGGTACTATTGTAGATCTTAATACTGGATATGTATTAGATGCAGCTTCTGGAACGTATACACTTACTGGTACTGCTGTAACTCTAGATCCTGTATATAATCATACATTAGATGCAGCTTCTGGATCATATACACTTACTGGTACTGCTGTAACTTTAGATCCTGTATATAATCATACATTAGATGCAGCTTCTGGAACGTATACACTTACTGGATCTACTGTAACTTTAGATCCTGTATATAATCATACATTAGATGCAGCTTCTGGAACATATACACTTACGGGTACTGCTGTAACTTTAGATCCTGTATATAATCATACATTAGATGCAGCTTCTGGAACATATACACTTACGGGTACTGCTGTAACTTTTGATACTGAAGGCGCTTATACATTAGATGCAGCTTCTGGAGCTTATACACTTACTGGTACTGCTGTAACTTTAGCTCCTGTATATAATCATACATTAGATGCAGCTTCTGGAACGTATACACTTACTGGATCTACTGTAGGTCTTAATACTGGATATGTATTAGATGCAGCTTCTGGAACATATACACTTACTGGATCTACTGTAGGTCTTAATACTGGATATGTATTAGATGCAGCTTCTGGAACATATACACTTACTGGATCTATTGTAGGTCTTAATACTGGATATGTATTAAATACAGCTTCTGGAACGTATACATTAACTGGTACTGCTGTAACTTTTAATACTGAAGGTGCTTATTCAATAGATGCAGCTTCTGGATCATATACACTTACTGGTACTGCTGTAACTTTAGATCCTGTATATAATCATACATTAGATGCAGCTTCTGGATCATATACACTTACTGGTACTGCAGTAGATCTTAGTGCTGGATACGTATTAGATACAGCATCTGGAACTTATATACTTACTGGTTCTACTGTAGATCTTGATCCTGTATATAATCATACATTAGATGTAGATTTCGGAATATATACACTTACTGGTTCTATTGTAGCTCTTGAACCTGTATATAATCATACATTAGATGCAGACTCTGGATCCTATATACTTACTGGTACTGATGTAGGATTAGGTCTATCTAATACTTATTCATTAGACGCAGATTCTGGAGCGTATACACTTACAGGTTCGACGACAGTATTTGATATTATTTATAATCATACATTAGATGCAGTAGCAGGAACTTATACATTTACAGGAAGTTTTGTATTATTTGACACGGAATACACCAATAGTTTATCTTATTGGGCAGGAGTTAAAACTTTTATAACAATAATAGAAGAAGAAAAGGCTGTATCTTTAGTAAGTAATAATATTTCAATATATAATACTTCTAAAACTAAGGATATGCCTATATAAGAGGAAAATATATGAATGATTCCGAAGAATCTACTGACAAAAGTGTAAAAAAATGGTATATTTATATTTTATTAGCTTCTTTACTTTCTGGTGGTGGATCTTTAGGCATTAATTCATTAACTTCATCCGTACGAAATGATTCATTTACAGGTGCACAAGGTAAAGAACTTAAAGAACTTATGTATAATTTATATGGTGAACAAACTAAAAGAATAGACGAAAAATATAAAGAAATTAGTAAAATAGATGATAAATTAGTTATTGCACTATCAAAAACATATACGAAAGATCAAATACGTGAACGTATAACAGATATAAAACATCGTATAGAAAAAGTAGATATAGGAGCTAAAACTAGATGTGCTCGTATGGAAAAGACAGGTATAAAAGTAAATGAAGATATACGACATATATAGTCTTATAGCAAAATTACCTCCACCACCATTACTTACAGAAGTAGCTACAACAATAATTTCTATGCAAAAAGAACATGATTGGATGGTTAATAAATTAAGGAGAATACCTTAATGATAACAGATCCGACATGGTGGCTAACCTTTGATTATAAACTATCTTTAGTTGTTATAGTAGTTTCAGCTTTGATAAGTGTAGTTGTAGGAATATGGCGTTTATCAAAACGATATTCAGAAATACTTCACGGATTGGATGAAAAGGTTTCACATAGCGAACTAAAGGCATTTAAAACTGAAATCCTTGACCATGTGGAAAAGTCTTCAGATCGGATCAAGGTTGATATGGCTCAAGACAAGAAGGAAAATCGAGGTGATCACAAAGACATTTTAATATCTCTTGGTGAGTTAAATCGTTTATTTGTTACTCATATAGATAGAAAAAAATAAAAGAGGATTACTTTAAAATGGCAAAACAAACAGTAGATTTAGGAGATGGACCTGATATAGGTATATCAGATAATTTGTATGAAGGGTTTACTAAGGTAAATGAAAATACAGATGAGTTATATAGTAGAGTAGAAAATTTAGAATTAAAAGAAAGTAGTGTAGTATTTGAACTTACAATTGATTCAAATACTTTATTTGCTAATTTAACACCTATCAATACTACTTATGATAGTTATATAATTACTAATACTGAAGATTTAGATCCATTAAATACAGATCCTTTATGGGTACAAGGAGTACTCCCTACTCAAATAGAATTACCTGATTGGAATTCTTATACTTATTATTTATGGTTATTAGATAATACTACAGTTACTGAGGTACTTACATCTGATGGTTCTAGCGGGGTAACAGTAACACCAACAAGAACTACTGAAACGCCAGATGATGTTACGTTTATCGATGTTGAGAACGCCCAACTAACCTTTGTAGTTACTTCCAATGCAGTAACAATCTCAGGATTACTCGCTCAAACAAGTATTTCTATTACTAATGGCGAATACTCTATTAATTCGGGTACTTTCACAAATGCAGATGGTGTTATTTCAAACACTGATACTGTTACATTACGTCAATTATCATCAGGAAGTGTGGTGACAACAACAACAGTGACAGTGATACTGGGAGATCGTACTGAAACTTGGAATGTAACAACAATCTCAGATATATTTTTACAATCATTCACCGCCACTGTTGATATCGATACAACGACTGCTGATTTAACCTGGGGATATCAAGGAGCAACACCTCCGGTAGAATGGATCATTAAAGAAGACGATACAAGTTTCCCTGCTGTAGATGATGGTGACTGGGACGACACGGGCGAACCAGAAACATTTGCCTTGTCTGATAACAATTCTCATACGCTGACAGCGAGGGTAAAGGATGCTGATGATAATATCAGCAATGCTATTACTGTAACTGTTACTCCAACGACAAGTGCATCACCTACGATCACATCATTTACAACGCTGAATCCAACTGCCGGTTCCCAGGCTTATCTATTTTCATTAGCAGCAACAGGTACCATCACTCATTACATGATTACTGACAATGACCTGGATCAACCTGCAGAGGGTGACGGTGGATGGGTAGCATGGGCAGGTGATTATACGGATGAAGCAGCTACATTAGATGCACTTGTCGATACGACGGTTCGAGCATACGTCAAAAATGATGGAACAAGTCCAGATGATATATCAGCAGCCGCTGCATCCTTTGTCGATACATCTGTATCGGGCATAGATACAGCGCCGAATGGTGATTATCTTTGGGTTAATGATCCATCAATTTCAGCAACAAACCTTGGGCGTACCTATTCTGGTTCTGGGTCTCTTACCTTGGATGGCACATCTGGGGGATTAGATGCTTTAGTAGATACTACTGGGGATGATGATAATCATTCTGTAACAATTGCCGGAACTTATACAGCAGTAACAATTCAGAATTTTGATTTTCAGGGTTCAAATTATGGTCATATCTATATAAATAGAGGAGGCAGTCCCGGGTCGCCAATTGATGTAACAATACGGAATTGCAAGTTTGGCCCAAGCAATGTAAATGCTTCAGCACCAAATCTGTTTAAGTCTGCTATATCTTTATATCAAGTTAATAATTCAGATGTTGATATTTTAGGCAACTGGTTTGATGATCCAGATTCAGTTATGACTTTCGAGAACTGTGATTCAATAGCATTAAGGGTGCGACATAATTTTGTTAGCGATACACATGCGCGGAATACTACTGTTAATTGGTTACAACGGGGAATTAACTTCATTATTAGTCGGGCTGGCTCATGTACTGGGGACATTTCAGAGAATATTATGTATAACCCAACGGGCACTGCACAGATGCAGGACTACTTCAATATAGCAGATCCTCGGGGCAGCATAGGAACGCCATTTGATATTACAAGAAATCGCATTTGGTATCCTTCATCTACATCTAGTACAGAAGCAGTCTTCCAGATATCGGATGGTACCGCTAGTACCTATATAGATATGAACGAGAACACAATGATAGACGCAAATACATTTTTACAGTTTTCGTCTGGGCGCGGGCATCTATTCCGAAATAATAAGGGTTATACATCTGAGGCATTCCCAGCTGTAGGATCTGGTTATATCGTGCAGGTATATAGATATTCTATTGACCCTGGCGGACTATATGAATGTGAGTTCAGTAATAATACATTTTTGCATAATTATGATGATGGGAGTGGTAATTTAACTCCTCTCCGCGATGGTACAGGGTATTTTTACCCATCATACGGGCGAAATGAAGATGGATCACAAGGCCCATGGAATCACGGATTGAGCAGCGAGTCTCCAATTACTGGATTTACTACCACTAATGACTGGAACCATTCAGATTGGGCAAATGGAGTTGGTAAGTCAGAATTATGGCGGGCATCCTGGACGCAGTTTAGTTATGCAGGAGCAGATGGACTTACCCCCACAATTAATTACGATTCCCCATGGTCAGGTGATGGTGGTGATCAAGATTTTACAGCGAGAAGTGTTACCTCGGCAGCTTATGGTGATGGCGCAGCAATTAATTCTATTCAGCAGCACGATCTGATAGCCCTAGTATCAGGAGGCGTGGCGCCTTACGAGATCACTTTTGTAAATAATAAATCTGGCGGGATTACAGTTACAATCAATCCTGATGGTCAAGCCGTCATATGGACAGAAGATGATACGGCAGGAGTATTTACTTACAATTACACTGTGACAGACTCAGAAGGATCTACAGCCACAGGTACTATTAGCGGAACGACTGTTGATTCATCTCCTGCTACATCCCTGCACTATGACCAGAATGATGAAGATTATATCTGTATCGATGTAGTAGATCCTCATGAGTATTATGCAAGAACTTGGGGAGATCCCCCGCTATTAGCTGAATGGGAAGCAAGACCAGGGAGTGGATCACCAAATAATACTTATATGCAGTGCACCCCCTATTCTGGGAATATTGCTTCTGATGATGTCGAGACTGATTCTTGTGAATTAGTCTACAGATTGCATTTTGATGCAGACGGGACTTATACAGTCCATGTCTGCGGGATGGCACTTGAGTCATCTAGTTATAGTGAGGTGTGGGTTGGTTTTAATGATGAAGTTGACTTGAATTATATCAAGGTCACAGTCGGAACTGACCCGATAACATCCGCTGACTGGTATTGGGATGACGGGACAGCAGATGGATCAGCGGTACAGATCATCGATCCTGCCAGTGGGGATACTAATTACAACCTTCATGTCTGGAAGAAGAGAGGTGGATTCGCTCTTGGTAAGATTGTCGTTACCAAAGGTGCTGAGCCAACAGGCGCTGGACCCGCAATAAGTCCACAGGCTCCATTCTAACTGATCATGATTCCAGAAGATCCTATTTGGTGGGGAACATATGTATTTGATTAATAAGATAGAGTTAAAAAATGACAAATTTAAAAAGAGATGAAATAAAATATATTAGAGACATTAGTAAGTCTGCATATGCTAAAGAAAAGGAATGCTATATATGTGGAGCCACAGAAGAATTACAATTTCACCATTTTTATTCTATGACCTTATTGTGGGAAAAATGGAAAAAAGATAATGGATATAGCGTAAGAGATGTTGATCATATTTTAGAACTCAGGGAAGAGTTCAAAGATCATCATTTAAAAGAAATATATCAAGATACTATTACATTATGTAAGTTCCATCATGTAGAAAAATTACATAAGATATATGGAAAAGTACCATCATTAACTACAGCAGAGAAGCAAAAACGTTGGTGCGACCGACAAAGAGTAAAGTTTCAGGAGAAGTTGAATGCCGGCTGAAAAAACTAAAGCTAGAAGTAAATTATGGCAAAATTTAGATTCTTTAGATTCTAGATTAGATACTATAGAAACACTAAAATGGGAGGATCTGAGATTTCCAGCCATAGGGCGAAATATTGATGTTTCGGCTGGTAGGATAGATTATGATTTTGCCGAACTTGGGGTTGGATTCGCAAATAATACTCGATATACTGAAGAGATGGTAGGTCACATTATTCAATTGCCGCATGCTTGGGCCGAAGGCTCTGAAATAAATCCGCATATTCATTGGATACAGGCACAAGCGGCTGTGCCCAATTGGATGATTGAGTATAGAGTATATAATAATGGGGATACTCCTCCAGTTTCTTGGACACAAGCAATAACAAATACGCCAGCATTTACTTATACTAGTGGTAGTATAGCACAGATAAGCGGTTTTTCTAGCATCTCGATGACAGGTTTAACAGTGTCTTGTATGGTGGATATAAAACTATACCGGGATACAGGGAATGTTAGTACACTTTTTTCTGGGGCAGATCCTGTAAATACAACAGTGCTTTTGAAGGAGTTTGACATTCATTACCAAAGTGATGCACGTGGTTCAGTTGTGGAGTACACAAAATAAAATATAATAAAATAAATGGCGAAAAGGTTTAGCGACCCTGGTAGTACTCCGATTACTATCTAGCCTTATTCATCGGAGAAATAGTATATCATGTTAAATTAGTTAGTAGATTGCATGTATCAAGTAATCTTCAGATAATTACGGCTGAAGAGAATTTACAAAAGAGTAATAAGTTTAAAACATAGCTCTAAAAAATATAATAACGTAGAGACGAGCAAAAAGAGGAATTAAGAAAATGAGTAGAGCACAACGTACTAAAAGTAGAGCAAAATTATATAATGCCCTTAGTGGTGTAAAAGAGATTACAGGAGCAGGCGGTGAATTAGCTGTAGGTTCAATTGATTTTGGGGCTGTAGCAATTCCTACAGATACCGTGACAATTGGTGATTATGTGTTTGAATTTACATTAGCTGCTTCAGAAGCAGCTGGAACTTCCGCCGGGACAGCGGCAGATCCCCATCTAGTAGCCCATGGAGCAAATGTACAAGCTTCGTCAGATAATCTTGCAGCACAAATTTTAGCTGAAACAGCGACAACTGGAGCTTGGGGTTACCTTTACCCCGATGATTCTGTGGGTTGTGTAGCAGACGGTACAGATAAAGTAACATTAACCTTTTGGCCTGGTGCATGGGCTAATGATGTAACTATAGTAGATGGCTGCGATACAGCGGGTGTAGTTGTACAACCTGTAACTGCCTCTTTAGGGGTAGACGCGCCAATAATAGATTTTAATGTTAAGCGTAATATTTTAGATACAACAGGAAGTGCATCTAATCAGGAATACTATGTTTTAGATGATGGCGAAGTTGTAGGTGATACAGCAACTATTACTGTTAAAACTTTTGCTTCTGGGGATACCCCAACAGTTCTAGGACATTTTGAAGAAATAGGTACGCCTATGGTGGAAATGGAAATGGTCACTGCAGAACCTGGTGTAACTGTAGAGTTGCTATGGACTGGAGCAGCTTGGGAACTTACAAATTATAGTAGCTTTGCAACAATTCCAGATTTTACAGCTTCAGCGTAATATCTATATTAAGTACCACTACTTCGGTAGTGGTACTTATAGGAATATATAATAATGGAACAAATATATAACATGTTGAAGTACTTAAAAGAGTTAATAGATAAATATTCTATTACTCAAAATTATACTATGGTAGATTATTTAAAAGAATTAATGCAAAGATTAAGACGCCTATTAGGTGAGGTGACTTGTAATATGACTGTATTTTCTGCACATTCAACCCTTATATATTGTAATACAGTAGGGAAAATTATAAGATGAAAAGGTTCTTAGTAGATATAATAAATAAATTAAATCCAGCGCAACCTGAGATTGTTGAAGATTTTGGGCAGCAACATGCACCTTCAGTGAACCTACGAACCAATCAGGCTGCTTATAATGTATTAGAAATTGTTAATCGTGGAGTTAACTTAATTGTTGATTCTGCGGCGGGCGTCCCTTTAGATGTCGGAGATATATTAGAGTTCAGTGATACAAGTACACGCATACGTAAGAAAAGATTAAATCAATTATTAAATTTTAGGCCAAATAATTTTTATAATGCTGACGTATTTAAGCGCAATATATTCTTAGATTTAATACTAGAAGGGGACGCTTTTTTATATTATGATGGGGTACATTTATATAATCTTCCTGCAACCAGCGTTAATACTATAGCAGATGAGAAATTTTTCATTAAGCATTATGAATATAAGGAAAAAGTTTTTAAGCCAAATGAAATAATACATATAAAAGAGAATGCTTCTGATAGTATATTTACAGGTACCTCTAGATTAGATTCTGCAAAAGCTAGTCTTAACTTACTAGTTAGTATGAATTCTTTCCAAACTAATTTTTTCGAGAATTCAGCTATACCAGGTATAATTTTAACTACACCTAATCCTTTATCAGAACGTGTTAAGAATCGATTGGTTCAGCAGTGGTCGAGCAAATATAACCCTAAGCGTGGTGGAAAACGCCCGCTAATTTTGGACGGAGAATTTAAGGTAGAATCCTTATCAAAATATAATTTCAAAGAATTAGATTTTAATGAAAGTATTGCGCTACAGGAAACAAAAGTATTAAAAGCTTTAGGAGTACCGCCTGTTCTTTTAAATTCTGGCAATAATGCTAACATTAACCCTAACATGCGGATGTTTTTTATACAAACAGTTATACCTTTAGTTAATAAGCTGACACAAGCTCTTGAGATGCAATTTGGGTATGATATTAAACCTATTACACAGAATGTTCATGCGCTACGTCCAGAGTTGCAAGATCAGGCAAACTTCTTATCTAGTTTAGTAAATTCTGGAATCTTAACTCGCAATGAAGCTCGAGAAGAATTAAGAAAGCATCCTAAAACAGGAAACGAAGACCCCGATAACATTGCAGATAATTTAATACTCCCTGCAAACGTTGCAGGTTCAGCACAAGATGCAGGGCAGGGCGGAAGACCTGAAGAAGACAAAGATGAACTAGAAGATAATAAATAGAATTTGATATAATACATGAGTAAATAAAAATTTTTAACAAAACGGCGAAAAGGGTAATTCCCCTGCCAGTATCCTAAGTACTGGCTAGTCATATAATACCCTTAGGAGGTAAAAAATGAAAACGAATAAAGAAATTGTAACTGAAATTATTAAAGACTTGGAAAAGATTGTTGGACTTAACTGGCCAATAAGAAAAGATGCTAAAGTATCAAAAGAAAAATTGATAGATTGCTGGTCTGCTTATAGAAAAGATTCAGAATATAATTTTTATAATTATACACATTCAAATAGTTTAGGTATAGCATACAAAAAAATATTTATTAATATAATAAAAAATAATATTCAATCTTGGAAAAATTATATTTTGAATTTATATAATTATAAATATTGTTATAAATGTGGAAAATTAAAAAAATTAAATGAATTTACTTTAAGTAAACATACAATGTCCAATCATGAAAGTGAATGTAAAGATTGTAAAAAAAATTATTACCAAAATAATAAAGAAAATATACTTGAAAGAAGTAAAAAGCATTATCAGAACAATAAAGAAAAATATGCTGCAAAAGATGCAAAAAGGCGAGCAGCTAAATTAAATCGCACGCCTGCTTGGCTCACTGAACAAGATTTAAAAGATATAGAAAGCTTTTATACTAAAACACAAGAACTAACAGAAGAAACTGGTATACAACATCATGTCGACCATATAATTCCTTTACAAGGTGAATTAATATCTGGATTACATGTTCCTAGTAATCTTCAAATACTCCCAGCTAAAGAAAACTTACAGAAGGGAAATAAATTTGAAGTTATATAATTTGGAGGGAATTAAATGACAAACAAAGAATATAAGAAACCATTATTTATGACAATGGGGTTTAAAGCTGCTGAAATTAATGAAGATAATGAAAAGTTAAAAATTGAAGGCTTTGCTAATACAACATCTAAGGACCGGCAAGGCGATGTAATACTTGAGGACGCCTGGAAAAATGGGGCATTATCTAATTACCTTAAAAACCCTATTGTTTTAGCATTTCATAATGCCGAAAAGCCCATAGGAGAAGTTGTAGAACATAGTATTACTTCTGCAGGTCTTCATGTTGTTGCAGAAATTAGTAAAGCTAGCGGAGAAATATATAATCTAATTCGAGAAGGAGTTTTAAAGGCTTTTTCCGTTGGCTTCAAAGTAGGGGATGCTGATTATGATACAGAGACTGATATATTTGTTATTAAGCAATTAGAATTATTCGAAATATCAGTTGTATCTATTCCGGCTAGCCCAGACTCAATTTTCTCTATTCAAAAGTCTTTGAATGAGGAAGAATATTTAGAATTCAAAAATTTATACAATAAAAATCAGGAAGACGCAATAAAAATTGCAGAACCTGATATAGGAGAAGAAAACGAGATGGATAAAGACAAAATCTCTATTACTACAGAAGAATTAAAGAAATTAGAAAAAGATGCAGTAGATAAGGCTATGGCCAAGAAAGCTGCTGATGAAGCCCGTGCAGCACAGACAACTGAAGTGATTAAGAACGTTTCTACAGAAGTTGTTAGCACCGCGGAGGAAAGAATACTGCAGGAAGTTGAGAAGAGATTAACTGAGAAAGAATCAACTTTGGAAGAAACTCTTGAAGGTTTACGTGCAGATCTTAAAGAAAAGAATGATGAAATTATTGCTATGAATAAGAGCAAGATGGAGTTCGTAACTGATTCTAGCAAGAAAGCTATTATTTCTGATACAGAAAAAGAAACTGCAGTATTAGCTGCTAAAATCATGGGTGTACCTTTAGATTCAACAAAATACTTTAAGGATGTAATTACTAAAGCTGGTGGTGCTCACGTACAAAGCTTGGGTGGATTAGATACTTCTTCACCAGAAGATTGGGAGAATTTATTCTCTACTAATCTTTATGAAGATGTTAAAGGTAAAACTATTATTGAACCAATGTTTTCTAATAGGGTTGCAATGACTTCTAGAACTTTAGTATTCCCATATAATCCAGACGCGGGGTTAGCAGAATGGGTACCAGATAGTCAGTATAAAACTGCAGGTACAGTAACAGATCCTAACTCAACCGGTGCTCTAGCTGGACAAACACATTTAGTTAAAGATAATGTTCTAAAAGCTGAAAAATTAGCTAGTAAAGAATTTATTGGCTATGAAGAAGAAGAGGATTCAATCATTGCTTTGACCCCAATTATTCGTGATGCGGTTATGCGTAGAATGGTACGTTCTACAGATATGGAGTTACTACGTGGTAATGTTGGTGCTGATTTGGGTACAGGTAATGGTTTAATTGATGGTATTTCTACATTAGCAGCAGATGCCGTTGATTATGATTATACTCAGCCAGGAACATTTGGTAGTGCTAATCCAGTAACTGTAGCTGATCTACAACAAACACGTAGATTAATGGGAGTATATGGATTAACTCCTGGCGATATTACATATATTGTAAGTCAGACTGTAATGTATGATCTTATGGATGATCCCGATTTTAGAACAATGGATCTAGTTGGGGACCGCGCTACTATTATTCGTGGACAAATTGGTTCTATTAATGGATCTCCAGTTGTAGTATCTGATTCCTTTGCTGCTTATGCAACAGGAACTGTACAGGCAGTTGCTCTTAATAGTTCTAACTACCTATTCGGTGAACTTCGTGGAATGATGGTAGAACGTGATAGAGATATTGTTAACCAAAGTAATGTTATTGTTGCTACACGTAGATTTGCCTTTAGTGAAATCGTACCTGCCGTAGATAATGGTGGCAGAAGTTCATGTGCTAACCTGGTAACTGCTTAATTTTTAGTAAGATATAATCTTACTAATTTTGGCTGTTTAATTTTGGCTTTATGTGCCGGGGCCCTCCGGTTCCGGCACTCTTTTTAGGATAATAATGGCAATACTTAATTTAAGAAATTATAAAGAGTATAAAAATATAGCAAGTAATTCAAAGGATGCTAAGCATACTAAAATTATTAATGCTGTAAATTCTTATATACCTATCTATTGTAATAGAAATTTTACAGATTATTATGCAACAGATAAAGTTGAATATTTTGATGGAACAGTTGATGAAATATATCCTAAAGAAATTCCTATAATATCTGTAACATCTCTTGAGTATTCTACGAATGCTGGTCAAAATTATTTAGCCCTAACTGAATATGCACAATTTAATATTGATTATAATTTAGATAGAATAGTATCTGTATACAGTCAATTTATAGATACAGCTTATCCAATAAATAGTTTAAAATTAACATATAAAGGCGGCTTTGAAGAATATCCAGAAGATATAGTTCAAGCCGCTGTTAGTTTAGTAGAATATTTTGATGAAGAAAATTATACTCTAAGAAAATCTTTAGCTGGAGCTAGTCAAGATAATGTTATAATACCAGATAAAACAGCTGTATTACCTCCTCATATTAGGAGAGTGTTAGAGATGTATCGAGTTATTGCTTTATAATGGCTAAAATAACCAAAACTAAAACTACAGTTAAAAAGACTACACAAGATAAAAAGAAATATGAAATAGCTCTAGAGGAAATTATTAAAACAATTAAAAAAGGACCGCCTGCCTTAAAGGCGGCGGGTATTACTAGTAATACTTTTAGAGATGTATTAAATCAATATCCTATACATTATATGCAATTAACTACTATACAAAAAGAACATTTAGATAATATAATAGCACTTAGAGAAGAAAGCTTAAGACAAAAGGAACATGCTAAAACACGGCAAGGGCTGGAAGAATTTAAGAAAGTAAAAGCTGGTGATGAGGGTGTAAAATTTAGAACTCTGAAAACCCTTAAAGAAGACTTAAATAAAACATTACCTGAATCTGAAAGAATAGGTGAATTAGGGCACACAAACTTGAGTAATGCAGGAATTTGGTATAGACTTCTAGAACAAAACTTGCCTGGGTTAGATGATGGTACTCGGGAATTAATACATAAATCTAAATTAGTATTGGATTCACTAGACGCAATTCAGCCTACTGATTATAAAATATTAAATATGTTAGGCGCTCAAAGTCAAACAAAAACTTCGAAAGCTGCAAATGTATTAGAATATGTAAAATTTTTAAATCAAAAACCCAATTATATTGAGCATAATTTAGAATACGAAAATATACAAACTGAAGGATTAGCCTCGACAAAGTTACATATAACTTCTCAAAGTACAGCCTTTAATAAATTAACAGGGTCGGCAGCTAAACATATTGGAGATGTAATACAAGGTTATAATGCTAAATTCACTACGTCTTTAGGAAAACATATACTAGGAAAAACGAATAACTTCCCGAATATAACTAGTTCTTTTGGTATTCTAAGGTATGTGGATGAACTTATATCTAATTTAATTTCGGGTAAAAAAACAAAGAAGGTAAATACAAAGAAGCGTAAATCTAGTAGAGAAAAGATTGGGGTTTTACCTAGATTAAAGAAAATAATAGCCAGATTCAATAAGGCGAAAATTAGGGAACCGTCTCCTCCGCCTCCTGAAGAGGAACTGGATTTCTTAGGGTTAATAGCTCTAATAAACCAATCCTTAGCTCAGCGGGTAGAAGATTTGATGGGCAAGTCAAAAGACCCACCTGTTAAATTAAGGTACCAAACGGGCAGGTTCGCTGAAAGTGCTAGGCTTTTAACTTTAACGCGAGAGCAGGCAGGGATATTATATGGTACTTACACTTATATGAGAAACCCGTACGACACGTTTTTACCAGGCGGGAGGCTCAATCCTCCTGAAGAGCGTAACCCGATGATTTACATAGAAGGGGCTGTTCGAGACTTAGCACAAACAATACTTAAACAAAGGTTCCCAGGAATACAGTTGGAGATGCAATAATAATGTCGAAAAGAAGTCAAATTGTGAATGCATTAGTAGAAAAGCTTAAAGGTATAGATGGCTCTACTGGATTTAATACAAATTTGTACAATAACGTGGAAAATCGTTTAAAATTCTGGGATGAGGTTAATGACTATCCTTCTGTCTATACTACTGTTGGGACTGAAACTAGAGAATACTTACCTGGGGGATTCAAGTGGGGCCACCTGCTTATTACTTTGCGAGTTTATGTAGATGATGAAAATCCACAACAGAAATTAGAACAAATATTTGAAGATATAGAAAACGTTGTAGATAGCAACGGAAATTTAGAATACAATACGAATATGTTCACGGAAGATATTAAGATACTTCGTATAGACACAGATGAGGGTTTATTAAGTCCGATAGGTGTCGGAGAGGTAACCCTACAAATAATGTACGACTTACAAACATAGATAAAGATCTAATGTAAAGAGACGTACAAAAGAAAGGAGATTAAATAATGGCACGATCACTAGCACGTAATACTAGTTTGTTTGCGACGTCCTTGGACGACACACTAACTGGTGCAACTAGTTTAAATACTTTTGAACTGAAGGTATTAGATGGATATAGTTTTAGTCAAGATGTAACAACACAAGAAGTGGGCGTAAACGAAGCAGGCACATCGCCTGTGAGGGGTACGCTCGGCTTTAATACTGCTCTTAATCCAGTAGATGTTAGTTTCAGTACTTATGTACGTTCATATTCTAATACGGAAGACACCAATGGAGATACTAGATCTGCAGCAGATTGTGTTGAAAGAATACTTTGGGCATCTGCAATGGGTGATCCAACATCTTGGGCTTATGTAATTGGAACAGATGTTGGCACAGGTCATGTTATAACAGCACAAACAGACAGTGCATTAACATTTGGACTGGGTGCATCTAATGTTAATGAATTACTATCATTAACTTTGTACTTTGTACTTGAACAAACAACTTATAAAATAACAGACTTTAATGTTTCAACAGCAGAAGTAGATTTTAGTATTGATGGTATTGCAACTATTAATTGGACTGGACAGGGATCGCGAGTTTTAGAAGCCCCGGCAGAGCATACAGCTATTGCTGCTTGGGATGCAGGGACTGAATATTTAGGAGTTCCAGCAACTACTACAAGTACTTTCTTACGTAATAAGTTAAGTACTATGGATTTAAAAGATAATGATTTAGCAACGACTCCAGCTATAGATGGAATTCAGCACTCAGTACAAACATATACATTAGGTACTGGTACTGTTTTAGAATTTGGGGCTCAAACACTTACAGCAGCTATGGTAGGAGGTAGAATTAGAAATAATACTGTAATTGCAGGTGATGCTGATGATATACGTGGGTGGGCAACTATTATTGCTATAGATGATGGTAATGATGAAATTACAGTGTCAGAAAATGTAGATGCTGATACTATTACAGGGTCTACTAAATGGACAGTTAGTAATGATGATTTAGATATATTTACAGCAGTTCAAAGTGCTGGAGTTGTATATAATATACCTATTACAGGAGCTACATTAACTCTAGAAAATAACTTTACTTACCTGACACCTGAGGAATTAGCTATTGTTAACTTACCTTTAGCAGGCTTTGCAGGAAACCGTGTAACAAGTGGTAGTTTGACCGCATATTTGAATACAGGTGCTACAGGCTCTGGTGGGTTGTTATCTGATATGTTAGCAAAGATTGAAGGCTCAGTATCAAATAACTTTGAAATTATTTTCCATATGGGAGGAGCAGCAGCAGATACTCCTAGGGTAGATTTTACTATTGCTCATGCGCAAATATCTGTTCCAACCACAAATGTGGAAGATATTATCGCTACTGAGATACAATTTAGTGGTAAGCCTTGGAGTGATTCATTAGAAGCAGGATCATTTGAGGATACTAATGAATTGGTAATTACATACGTACCACCAGCATAAACTAATAAACTAATAATAATAATACTATAAACAGAATGAGGGGGGTAAAACCCCCTCACTTTTAAAAGCAAAATTAAGGAGAACAAAATTATGGAATTAGCTAAACTTATAGTACCCAGCAAGACTGTCTGGGTAGAATATCCTGGATTGTCAGGCTTTGAAATTGAGCTTGCGTACTTGACCAGGGACGAATTGATGAAAATTCGTGATAGGTCTACGACCAAAAATTTCACCAGAAAAAGCAGGAAGGTTGAAGATGAAGTCGATAACGATATATTTCAATCTGAATACTTCAGGGCAGTAATAAAAAATTGGAAGGGATTAAGATACGAATATTTGCCCAAATTAATTCCAGTTGATTTATCTGAGGTAGAAGATTTAGAGGATGAGCTTGAGTATTCTGAAAAGAACGCTGAGGCGTTAATGCGAAATTGCTCAGAATTCGATGGCTTTGTAGGTTCTATATTGGAGGAGGTTAGTAATTTTACGAAGAGCAGTTAAATCTGCTCAACAAAAAATTACAAAACTTTTTTGATAATTCTGAGCTTAAAATGACTAAAGAACGGTATTTATTATTATGCGAACAGCTCGGCAATGAGCCAAAAGATAATGAGATCCCCGCCGAGTTTGAAGATTTTCCTTATACCGTGCAAACTGCTATAACTATATACCATATATTGAGTGATAGGTGGGATGGCTTTTCAGGAACTTACTTCGGAAAGGACTATTCGCTTCTACCATACTTAGTAAAGTTATATAGGATAGAAGATGAGTCTCAACTGCTTCAATTTTTATTATTAATAGATAGAATAATTATTGCAAAACGTTCAGAAGATCAGAAACGAAGAAATAAGAAAACCACCGGTAAAAAAAGTGGTATAAATATACAAGGGTGAAAAGGATAGCTTCCCTGCTAGTACCACTATTACTAGCTAGCCCTTATCTATAGTGGAGATATAAAATGGAAAAAACAAATAAAGAAATTATAACTGAAATTATTGAAGATTTAGAGCAAACAGAAGGGTTAAATTGGCCTAAAGCGCATAATGCAAAAGTATCAAGAGAAAAATTAATAGAATGCTGGTCTGAATATAGAGAAGGATCTGATTATAAATATTTTAATTATTATGGTAAGGGTGGTTTATGTAAAGTGTATAAAAATATATTTAGTAATATAAATAAAGAATCACGTAGTGAATTGTGGAAAACATATATTTTAAGACTTTATAATTATAAATATTGTAATATATGTGGAGAATTAAAAAAATTAGATGAATTTTACTTAGATGCAGCTAAAATATCTAAGAAACGTTGTCAATGTAAAGATTGTATGAAAAAATACAGAGAGAATAATAGAGATAAGAGTGCTACAGCAACTGCAAAGTACAGGGCAGCAAAATTACAACGTATGCCAGCATGGGCCAATTTAGAAGCTATAAAAGAAATATATATTAATTGTCCAGAGGGCTATCACGTAGACCATATAGTGCCTTTACAGGGAAACTTAGTATCAGGGTTTCATATAGAAAATAATTTACAGTATTTAAAAGCGGAAGATAATCTTTCTAAGAGTAATAAATTCAGTTTGGAAGATAATTTGGAATATTTACCTTATTTTCCTGCTAATAAGTTTGAAGTGTAAAAGTATAAAAAAGGAACAATATGACAACAGTTTCAGAACAAGAGTATCTGCTAAAAGTTGTGACTAAGGGATTAGGAGAAGCTGTAGCTGAAATAAAAACTTTAAATAAAAATATGGAAAAATCCGCCAAAGCTACAGGGAAGGCGAGTGAATCATATGAAACTCTTGGTGGCACAACGGATAAATATGGTAGAGCAATAAAGGGGGTAGGCCATTTAACCAACAATGCGACCAAAAGTTTTTCAAAAATGTCGCAAGGCATGCAATCGGGTCTAGTACCTGCATACGCGACCGTCGCCGCAAATGTATTTGCCCTTACGGCTGCATTCGGTGCACTAAGCAGAGCTGCTGATTTACAAATATTAATAGAATCTGCTGAAATATTGGCTACACAAACAGGTAGGTCGCTTGTTGGCTTAGCTAATAATATGAAGGCCATTACTGATGGTGCTTTATCTATGAAAGATGCACTTACAAGTGCATCTATTGCTGCATCTGCCGGATTTGACAATACTACTATTAAAGAACTTACACAGGTAGCTAGAAATGCTTCAGTAGCACTCGGCAGAGATTTAACAGACTCTATGAATCGAGTATTCAAAGGTGCTATAAAGGCTGAGCCCGAATTATTAGATGAATTAGGCATTATACTTAGATTAGAACCTGCAACTAATAAATATGCTGCAAGTCTAGGAAAGGCTGCTTCAGAATTAACAACATTCGAAAAGCAGCAAGCAGTTGTAAATGCAGTTTTAGAGCAAGGTCAAGATAAATTCGCTACCTTTGGTGATGTAGATACTAATCCATATACTAAATTAGCTGCAGCTTTTCAAGACATAGCTAATAGTTTAATAACACTTATAGCTACACCAATAGCTGGATTTTTAGAATTTTTTACTGAGAATACTACGGCATTAACTGCTGCAATTATTATATTTGCTAATAGTGTATTAAAAACAGCTATTCCTGCTTTAACTTCTTTAGAACGTAATATAACTGATGTTATAGATAAAGGTTTTGCTAAATTAAGTATTAGTACTGCTGTTAAGAAAATGAAAGAGGAGTTGGATGGTACTTTAAGACGCCCAGAGTTTGATAAAGGTATTCTAACTTCAATTGTAGAGGATGAAGTAAAGAATTTAGGAGAGATAGGAAGTGAAGCTGGTAAAGCTTTAGGAGCCGGTTTAACATCTATCTTAGATGATCCTTCTATTTCAGATAAAGAAAAATTTTCAAAAATTTACTTAAATGCAGATTCTGCTATTACAAGTTTAAAAAATAACACAGAGGCACTAGGGCAAGTATCTAAAGAAGAATTAGGAGCTATAGTTACTACAGCGGAAGCCGCTAAAGAAGCATTACGTAAAATGGGTGTACCTGTAAGTGTATTTAGAGAGCGTATTGCAGATTTGGGAACAATTATTAAAAAAAATATACCTTTTGCTGCAACTTTAGCAAACTCATTTAGTAATTTTGTTAAATTAACTAAAGCTGGTATATCTTCTGGATTTGCTGCAGGACTATCAGAAGGATTTAGCGGAATAACTAAAGCTGTTATACTAGCTAATTTAAAATTTGAAGAATATGCTAGACTTGGAAATGAAGTAGGTAAAACAAATCAATTTATAAATATTACTTTAATACGATTATCTGGTGTTTTTGGTACAGTATTAAAAGGTATAAATACTTTAATACCTATTATAGGTCAATTAACTATAGCTTGGTCACTTCTTAGCAGTGGATATTTATTTTTCTTAAATTTATTTAGAGATGAAGAAAAATTTGATAATATTACTAAAGCTTTTGAAGATCAAGAAAAAGCATTAAAAACAGCAGAAAAAGCAATTAAAAAATATAATATAGAATTAAAGCCTTTATTAGATACAACAGATAATGTAACTAAAAAACTAGAACTACAAAAAAATGTATTATTAGAATTAACTAATACTATGGAAGATTCTATAGATAATGTAAATGTTGAAGATTTTGGCTTCTTTGGTGCTGATTTAGATGATTTTACAGATAATATAGTAAAAATGTCAGATGCATTAAGTGATTTAGGTGCAACTGATGAAGTAAATGTTATATTAAGAGAGTTTAATAACTTAACAAACTTAAGTGCAAAAGAAGCAATAAAAGCAGGCAGAGATTTTGCTAATTTATCTAAAGAAATGTATAATTTAGCAGATGCAACTAATGAAGCTAATGAAGGACTAAAAAAAGCATTTGATGAATTACATAAAGGTTTTGAAAATATACAAGGAAGTTTGCCTACTCTAACAGGAATAGAACAAACATTTGTATCTTTATCAGAAATTTTATCTCGACAAGTATTTACTGATGCTATAACATTTGGATCAAATTTAGAAACTCTTAGGGCTTATGAAATAGAATTATTAGGAATTGGTGAGGCACAAAAGTCTTTATTAGCAATATCAGGAGCTTTAGAACATGTTGAAGGAGTAAGACAATCTCAAATAGAAGAAAATACCAAAAAAATAGCTAAGGAAGCAAAAGAAATATCTTCTATAACAAATATGTGGAAGCAAGGCGCAGAAGCGCTTAAAGCTTTAATGGATCCAGATATAACATATGAACATAGATCTATAAAGGTTATAGAGAATGAAACTACTGAAGCTACTAAAGCTATTGATGATCTTGGTAATTCTATAGAAAGACTTCGTAGAGAAGCTAAAAAAGATATTGAAATTATAACAAATGCAATAAGAGAATTAGTTGAAGAATTAAATTTATTAATAAATGCACAATTAGAATATTCTAGACAAGTTCAACAATTAGATTTTGAAAAATCTTTACCTGGCGTTAGTTTTGCAGAGAGTTTAAAATTATCTAGTAAAATAATGGATATAAATATAGCTAAATTAAAAATATTAAAAACACAAGCAGACTTAGTAAATACAGCAAATAAAAAGACTATAGAAAGTACAGAAGAAGCTATAAATAAGGTACAAAATCCTATAACAGATCATTTGGATTATGCAGAGTTTGCTAAACTTGAAAAAGATGCAGAAACAGCACAACAGACTAAGAATAAAGCATTAATAAAAGAGTTACAACTTAAATCTCAATTAGGAGATTTAGAACTTGAAATAAATAAAGTAAGAATTAATGAATTTAAAATGTTGAAAGGTTATATTATAGAGTTAGCCGCTTTAGTATCTAAAGGAATTTGGATCCCACCTGGAGCTCAAGAAGCTACAGCTAAATTAAAAGAACTTTATTCTCAAATTACAGGGTATAGTGCTGAGATATTGGAAAATAATTTTAAATCATTTTTATACTATAATGAGGCTTTAAGTAGAGTTAATGCTACAGCTTTAGGATTGTATAATCAAACAGAAGAAATAAAGCGGAGAACTGAAGCCCTTAAAGAGGAAAGTAAGGTTTTAAAAACTAATCTTACTATTTCAGATGATTTAATTGAAAGTGCGGTTAATTTAGAAATAGCAAGAACAGAAGCACAGTCAGATGCTCTTAAAGGAGCATTATATGCTAATAGGATACCTGGAGATGTAAGTAGCGGTCTTGCAATAGGTGCAGATAGTGATGAGCGCAAAAAATTAGGAGCAATTTTAAAGGAATTAGCTGTAAAAGAAGTTGAATTAGAAAAACAAAAAACAGCACTGGTAAATAAACAATTAGAACAAGAAAATATAAAAATTAAACTACAACAGGATTCTATAAGGTCTACACTTAGGGAAGGATTATTTATATCTAAAGCTAAAGAAATACAAATTAAACAAGAAGAAGAATTATTAGCTTTATCAAAACGTACAAAGGAATATAATACAGCAGGATATAAAGAACAAGAAAAACTTATAAAAGAAAGAGCTAAATTAGCATATAAAACAGATTTAAATGCAGATCTAGGAGCAGCTACTGAGTCAGCTAGAGAATTTTCAGATGTAATGGAAACATTAGCTGATAGGTTAGAAAATTTAGGAAGTTCAACAGATAAATTTAGGGCTGGATTAGTAGCTATTGCTGAAATATCTGTATTATCAGATTCAGAAACTGCAATTGGTTTATCTCAGTTAGCTATATTAACTGAAGAATTTGGATCTCAAACTGAAGAAGTTAGAAAAAGTTTTGAAGCTATGGCATTATTTGCTGCTGGTGCAGCAGGTGCATTAGCTAATGCCTTTGAAGAGGGATCTACCGCTGCAGAAACATTTCAAGTTATACAAACAGGTTTAGCATTAGTATCGGCTGTTAGAGCAGTTATGGAACAAGGTACTGGTGGTGATCCATATACAGCATTTGCTAGAATGGCTGCTATGGCTGCCGCTGCCGCTGCATTACTCAGCCAAATTAATGTCTCCTTTAGTGGGGGAGGTGGTGGATTTACTGCAGCAGAACCGGCAACTTTCCAAGATCAATTTGGAGCACAAGGTGCTCAAGGAATAGATTTACAAACTAATTCTCTAAGAGATTCTATTGATGCATTAGTAGATATAGATACAGATTTATTCGGTGTTAATAGAGACTTAAAGATTAGTATAGTTAATTTAAATAGAACTTTTGATGCTCTTGGTGCTGCTGTATTTAATCAATCTGGTGATTTCTCAGCTGGCAATATATTAGACCAATTTGGAATTCAGTTTGGTACTGAACTTAAAGGTGGATCTTTTGGCGGACTTTTTGGTAGTTCAACTAAGACAAATGAATTATTAGCTGCGGGTATTCAATTCGGAGCTACTATAGGATTAGTAGGTGATACATTAGGTGGTTCAATAATAGATGCCGATGCTTATATAACACAACAAATAACAAAAACTAAAAGTAGTTTCTTTGGTGGTAGTAAAACAAAAGTAAGAATAGAAACTAGTGTTTCAGAATTAGAACCAAGAGTTGGAAAAGCATTACAAGATGCTTTAGATATTACATTAGATACTTTATTAGGATTATTTGAATCTTTAGGTTCAGATATACCTAAATTATTGAGTGGGTTTGCCGGATTAGATATAGATGTAACAAAGTTAGATTTATCTGGTAAATCTGCTAAAGATCAGTCAGATACTATAGCAGCATTCTTTTCTAATTTAACAAATGAACTTATTGATGATTTAGTTCCAGGATTAGAGGCCTTTACTAAAGCCGGGGAAGAGCTTACAGATACATTAATTAGAATAAGTACAGAAACTCAAGAATTAAATACATCTTTTTCTACTATAGGATTAAAAATATCAGACTTTGGATTATTTGATAATATAGAAGAAGATTATAATACTTTTATTACTAATATACCAGCAGGTGTAGCTACAATTAATCAAGATATACAAGATCAAATAGATGCTATAGAAGCTACTAAATTTGTTCCGCCTGTTTTAGATACTACAGATAGTGGTTATCTTATAGATAATAAACGAATATTTGAAGCAACACTCAAAACTAAATCAGAGTTTGAAAAAAATAAACGAGAAGCAATTGCTGCATTAGAAGAAGATTTATATTCTATTACTAGTGCCGTTGTTCCTACTATAGAAGCTTTTAAAGTATTAACTTTAGCTGCATGGAATGAAGCATTTTTATCTGGTTTTGAAAATGTAGATGAAATGTCAGATATTAGTGAAAGATTTTATACTGCATTATTTTCAGAACAAGAATTAGCAGATATAGCTGTAACAAATGCCGAAGATGTTGTTGGTAAAGGAATAGCAGAATTAGCTGGTGTATTATATAAACAAGGATTTGGTGAGTTTGCAAACTTATTATCTGAAGATATGTCTACTGAAGATTTAAGAGATATCTTTGATGTTTTAACAGAAATAGGGGCTTTTGCTTCTGTAGAAGGTGCAGCACTACTTGGAATATTTGTTAGAGCTGGAGTAGCCGTTGGTGACTTAGAAATTGCTATAGAAGAAGCAGTTGAAGAAGTAAATAATTTAAATCAACAATATGAAAGACAAATTGCATTATTTGGTCTATTAGGGAAAGAATTAGATTTATTACAATTAGATTTTGATTTTGCAGATGCATTAACAGAAGCCGAAGAAACAGGTACTGATATAGCATTAGTAGAAACCTATTATGGATTAGAAAGACTACAGATTATAAAAGATTATAATGATCAAATATTAGCAGAATTTGAATCAGTATTTAGTGCAATTTCTGATAGTGTTTTATCTGTATCTAGAGATATATCTACTTGGGATGAGTTAGCATATCAAAGTGCAAAAATAGAAAAGATATTAAGTAAATTAATACCAACACTTAAAACTCCTATAAATGTACAAAGTTTATTACAAGCATATGATTTTGATGCAATATTTGAAGAGATATTTGCTTTTGAAGATATAATTACTCCAGAAAATATAAGTGAACAAATAACTTTAGTTGAAGATTTAAGAACTGCTGTAATTGCTAGATATGAAGCAGAAAAAGAAGCTATTAATGAAATTGAAGAATTAATAGAAAATTTAGAAGATTTTATTGGGGATATAAGTGATTTTATTGATAGTCTATTTGTACAAGAAATATCTCCAACAACAAGTTATGAAAAATTAATAGAGTCTGAAAGACAATTTAAAGAAGATCTTAAAAATATATATAGCAAAGATAAAGATATAGCTGCGCAAGCACGTGAAAATATACTATCTAGTGCTGAAACTTATTTAGGATTAGCTAATGAATTCTTTTCTATAGGAGATGGATTTAAAGAAATATTTGATTTTGTTGTAAAGTCTTTAAGAAGCGTAGAACATCTTACTGAAGGTAAATTAGGCAGAGTACAAAATAAAGAAGAAGACCTAGATGATATAGCAAAAGATACATTAGAACAATTAGGCGTATTAGATAATATTTTAGATGAATTAGTATCTATGAATGATATTGCTTTTGCTAATGAAGTTGAAGAAGCTGCTTTATATATAGGAGATGCTATTGGAGCAGTAGAAACTAAGTTACAAACATTAAATGATAGTACATGGGAACCTATATTACATATATTAGAAAGTATGGGTAGTTTTGAAGCAGGTGCAGAAAATGTAGAACAAAGTCAATTAGCATTTGTTCATAAAGGAGAAGCTATATTATCACAAAATAGTGCTAATTTATTACGTAGTGGTGAACTATCATTAATTAGTAAAGCCCCAGAACAGAGAGCAATTCAAGCAAACGTAGATAATAGTAATATTGTAGAAGCTATAAATATACTTACTCAAGTAGTAGCTGCGGGTAATGAAGAAAACTTAGAACAAACAGAAAAAATAGCAGAAGCTACATCTCTTATAAGTGAATATAAACCAATGAAAAGAGCTGTTTCTGTAGAGAGACTTATATAATGGGAGCAGTTGTAGCTGTTACAGATGTATTACCAGATATTACTAAAAATAGCGGTCCAGTTTGGTATCCTATAACCTATTTTACTGATAATGATGAAGATCCAGTAGGCGAAGGATTAGTATTAACTATAGTATCTCCCGCTCCTGTTGGTTGTACTGCTGTAATAGATGCATTAGGTACTAGTGTAGTAGTAACTCCTAATTATAATCATACAGGAGCAATAAGTTTTAATTATAGAGTTACAGATACGGAAGATGATAATGATGAAGTATCTGTAACTGGAACAGTAACTACAGAAGTAGTATTGCCTAATGTAGTATTACCAAATGAAGCTAATACAGAATGGTTAAGTAAAGATAATCATAAAATTGTTTTAATAGATGTTGCTTATCATGATGGTGAAACTGAAAAAGTAAAATATTTTAGTTCTTATCCTTATATAATGACCTTTAATGAAGTTCCTTATGTAAATATAATTGGTGAAACTATAAGTAATGTTGGTTATAATGATGTTATTATTAGGACTCCTATATTATCATCTCAAATGGATTCCTCAACTAATGCAGGATTAATTGAATTATTAAATGTTAATGCAGAGTTTGATGATTTATTAAATTATGCTTGGGAGGGTCATTCTATAGGTATTTACCTAGGAGAACCTTCATGGGCACGAGGTAGATTTTTACAAATATTTGAGGGTGTTGTAGAAACATTTACAGCTCCAAGTAGTGATTCATTAGCTATTAATATTATAGATAAAGCCGAAACATTAAATGTATCTATGCAAGATAAATTTATAAATACAGATGATGATTATCTTGGTACTTTATATGATAGTTCACCTACTCAACCAGTTTTTACAGGATTTACACAAGGAGAATATGATGGAAGAACTATACCAGAAGGTATAGAAAATTCTCCTGTACCTATATGCTTAGGTAAATGTTTTAATGTAACACCAGTTAATATAGACTCTAGTAATCATATATATCAAATACATGATGGTCCAATTGAAGAAATAACAGAAGTAAGAGCTAATGGAAATGAAGTGACTGATTATGAAGCTAATTTAGATATTGGATGTTTTAAGTTAGCAACATATGAATTTGATAATCCTACTATTACTTGCGATGTTATAGGGCAAGCTTCTAGATCTGCGCTAGCTCAAGTATTAGGATTATATCCATATGCTGTAACATTACATAGTGTAGCATATATAGTAGAATGGATATTATTAGAAAAAACTGCTGTTGTAATAGGTGATTTATGTACTACAACATTTCCTAAAACTGGTATAAATGGTTTTGAGACAACATGTGGGATATATATAACAGAGGAAACTTCTGTAGCTGATGCAATACGTGAAATAATGGATTCTATAAGTGGTTATTTAAGATTTTCTAAGCCACCAAGTATTGTACAATTACTAAGAATAGTAGATCCTAGTGATGGAGAAATAGCAAGTGCTGAACTTAAACAGGATCAAATATTAGAAAGAGGACTTTCTTTAGTTAATATAGAAATACCTAAAAAATCTATAAATTTAGGGTATGCAAAAAATTGGACAGTTCAAGATCCTGATGGATTAGCTGGAGTAGTAGTAGAGGATTTATTAGAGTTATATTCTAAAATAACAAAAGAATATCTTAATGCTATATCGGAAACAAGTATATCAAATATAGATGATTTATATCCATTGCTTAAAGAAAGCGAAGTTATAGGCACACTTATTTCAGATAATATATCTACAGATTTTTGGGCTCAAACAGAAGCAGATAGAAGAATGGGGCTTAGAGAAGTGAAAAGGTTTATTTATAGAATAGAAGCAACAGCTACTCCCTTTACTATAGCTGTTGGAGATATAATATATATAACTCATCCTAGATATAATTTTACTGATGGGAAACATGCTCTAGTAATTGGACTTGAAGAAGATCCTATAAATAAAAGAGTAACTTTAGAGGTATGGTTATAATGAGTAATGCTAGATTTTTGTTACAAAATTATTCTGATAAATCAACATTATATTCATATCTTCATGATTATAATGAAATAGCAATATCTAATGTAAGCGTAGGATCAGTATCTGATGTAGGTATGCTAGACTATACAAATTTTACTTTTATAACAGATACACAAGGTGATGCAACAACTAAAGAAGAATCTAGAATTATAACTAGAGCAGACGTTGCAGGGAATTTAGCAGGAAATTGGTTTTCTATACATACTCCTACAACAGATCCATATTTTTATTATTATGTTTGGTATAATAGTGGGGCTACACAAGAGCCAAATCATGGAAGCTCTCCAATTGGTATAGAAGTTTTATATGAAGCAAATGATAATGCTAATATAATTGCATATAAAACAATGATAGCAATGTCTGCAATACCAGATATATTAATAAATACAGGTGCTTGGAATACACTCTTAGTAGAAAATACACAAAATATTGTAAAATCTAAGGTATTTCGTACTATTAATGAATCTGATATAGAAATATTTGGTCAATTATCATATGCATATGATGTTTCTGCAATGATTTTAGCTAGACATAATTTTACACTATTTACTAGATATAGATTAAGATTGTTCAGTGATTATGCTGGTACAGCATCTAATCTATTATTTGAATCAAATAATAGATTAATTGAAACTGGAGAAATAGGATCAGATTTATTTGGTTGGGGTGAATTTGTTTGGGGTAATGCTGCATGGGGTGGTGATAAAGCTAAAGATCCTGCAGATGTTGAATTTACTCCTGCACCTAATTTAGTGTATTGGTTAGATCAAGTAATTTCGGATGTTAAATCTTTTAAAATTAATTTATCTATAACTGGTAGTATTAGTGGAACTAGTCCTTTATATGTAAATAGAACTGATATTGATTGTCATACAGCAGCAGTAGATGCGCATAGTACAGGATTATCTGATGATATAAAATTTGTAAATAGAACTGATATCCCTAGTAATGATGTTATAATAGAAGCTAATGATACAGGAAATTATGATATTATTCCAGATGCAATAGCACAAAATTTTGAAATAGGTAGAATATTTTTAGGGAAATATATAGAAGTACCTTATAATATAGAATTAGGTCATAATTTATCTTGGGAAGAGGATACTAAACAATATAGATCTGATGGTGGAACATTAAGATCAAATATAGAGGTTCCATATAGAAAAGTAAACTTTATATTAAGTGCTGTTCCAGAATATAGACGTGCAGAATTACAACACGGATTTAGAAATGTTGGTATGAGAAGAGATTTCTTTATGTCTTTATTTCCTGAAAATGCTAATGAAAATAAAAATATAGATTATAGTGGAGTAGTAAAATTAATAAAGGCACCAAAATATGCAGAATTTGCAAATAATTATTTTACCTCTAAATATGTAATGGAGGAAATATAGTGACTAAGGCAAGATTTCTATTAGATAATTTTGGTGATAAAGCTACTATATATTCTTATCAATTAAATAGCATAGTAGATATTAGTAATATAGATATTGGAGCAGTAACAGAAGTTGGTGATGAAGATACAACATCATTTGAATTTTATAATATTGTTGTAGGATCCGAATACTTATCAAATAGAACACAAATAATAACTACTGCAGATGTATCAGATAGCTTAGATGGTACATATTTTACTATAGATACACCTACTGATACTTATTATCTTTGGTATAGTACTAATGATTCTACAACTGTACCTACAGTATCTGGAGCAATTGGTATTAAAGTAAATATTAATACTAATGATTCAGCAACTATAATAGCAACTAAAACTAAATTAAGTTTATATACTATTAGTGATTTTTCTGTTGTAGATGGATTTACTAGTGATGAACCGATTAATAATGTACAAAATTCTTTTAGAAATTCATATGCTAAATCAGTAAATAATACTAATATAGAGATCGTAGGAGAATTTGATAAGTTTAGACCAATTTCTTGTTTAGCAATAGGAAGGCATAAATTACCAATTAATACTAGATATAGATTAAGATTATATAATGATGCAACTGGAGAAGATAGATATTTAAAATATGATACAGGATTTTTATTAGTAGAAACTGACTTAACTAACTTGGCAGAAGAATTTGATCCTGATGTTACATTAGTTACTTGGCTTCCTGATATAATAGATAGTATTATTTATTTTAAATTAAATTTTTATATTGAAAATGAAACACTTTATTATACAAATACTAATGCTTCTATTCCTGCAACTAATTCCTCATTCATAGATACTAATGATGCTAATACTAATGCAGCGGAAGATATTTCATTAGCAGAATATTTTGAATTTGGTAGGCTATTTATTGGTAAGTATACAGAAGTATTATATAATTTATCTTATGGACATAAATTAACTTGGGAAGAAAATACTAAGCAATATAGGCCTGGATCTGGAACTTTAAGATCAGATAATAGAGATCCATTTAGAAAAATAGAATTTAATTTATCTACTATACCAGAAGTAGATAGACCAGAGTTACAACAGGGATTTAGGACAGTGGGATTAAGAAGAGATTTTTTTCTATCATTATTTCCAACAGATGATAGTTTAGATAAACAAGAAGACTATAGCGGTATAGTAAAATTAACGAAGGTACCAATATTTACAGAATTTGCTAATAATTATTATACTTCTAAATATATAATAGAGGAGGTATAAATGGCAGCATATACACAATGGATACCCTCAACAGGAGAATTAGGATATCCTGCACTAATTAGTGCATTTATGGTTCAACTTGAAGAAGATGTTACAAATTTACAGACTGTACAACTACAGAAAATGCCTAAATTATCATCAGGTACTGCAGGTGATCTAGTAAAAATAAATAGTGTATTAGGAGTTGAAACAGCAAATATAGTTGCACATGATGTAGTAACTAAAGATGCTTCTTTTTTAATAACTGATTATATACCTAAAATTTCAGGAGCATCAAGTATAAACTCTTCTCTTATAAATGTAAATGATGTTGTTGAAAAATCAGGTAGTTTAGTAGAAGGAAATTCAGTTGAAGTAAATGGTAGTGGTCAAGTAATTAATAGTAGTATTCCTGCAAGTGCTTCTATAATTGAAGATACTCATGTATCTATAGCAGGTCAATGGGGGTCGGATTTTGATACTGGTATTGGAACAAATTGGTTTGCTTGGGGAATATTAGGAATTAAAAAAAGTGATGAAACTGCCCCTTCTCTTATAGAAGCAAGAGCTGTAGATTCTTCAGGGTATATACAAATATTACTTGGTAACTATACAATTACTACTAAACCTTCGATAGGTAAGATAAGAGTTAATTTGGTACATTCGGATGGAAATGATTCATACTCTGTAAGATTATGGTATCAAAAAATTACTGATCTTACTACAATATAATGCCTACTTTTAGTAATACTTCGACCAAAAGATTATCTCAATGTGATGAGAGATTACAGTTATTATTATATGAAGTAATAAAGTATTATGATTGTAAAATAATAACAGGTCATAGAACAGAAGAAGTACAAAATGAAAAGTTTGAATTAGGACAATCTAAAGTTAAATGGCCTAATAGTAAACATAATTCACTACCTTCTAAAGCTGTAGATGTAGCTCCTTATCCTATACCTAAAGATTGGGGAAAGGAATGGAAAGATAGAGTTAAGTTTTATGAGTTAAAAGCTATTCTCTTTTATGAAGCTGCTAGAGCAAATATTAAGCTGCGCTTCGGCGGTGATTGGGATATGGATACTGATTATCATGACAACATATTTGAGGATCTTGTGCATTTTGAAATAGTAGAGGAATGAAGGATTAAATATGAAACCCTGGGATGAAATAGAAGACGATATTAAAGCTCATAATACTGAGCATTGGGATAGGTTTAAATTTACTGCTGCCCAGCTAGGACATGCATGGGAAAATTTGTTCGTGGAGAAATGGCGAAGTAAGGCTTGGCCAGATCCACAACGCTGGGGCGAATTAATTATGATTTTAGTTACTTTAATACTAGCCTTAGCAATGCCGATACTAGGACCGATAGCGTTATTTATTGGTTTTGCTATTGGAGGATTTAATGAGTAAACTCAAAGATTTAGCTAAAACCGTTGCTAAGTATGCGCCTCTGCTGGGAAGCCTTCTTCCTGTCCCTGGTGGAGCAGCGATCGGTGCTGTAGTTGCTTCTGCGTTTAATGGGGATGCGGATAAACCTGATGAATTAATAAATTTAGTTAATGCTGACCCGAACGCCGCGATTAAGCTAAGAGAAATAGAGTCTAATAATAAGGTAGCCCTGGAAGCTCTAGCTGTAAAGCAGGCTGAGAATGCGCTTGTAGCAGATACTGCTAGGATCGAGTCTGTGAATCTTACTATGCGTGCGGAAACTACCGCCGGTGATTTATGGACTCGTAGGTGGAGACCAGCGTGGGGGTTCACAGCTGCAGCAGTTTTTGCTTTACAAATGGTAGTTATATTTTATGCCGTAGTCTTTAAGACTTCTCAGGCTTCAGCTATAATATTAGCAATCGCTGGTCTTGATATATTTTGGTCTGTTCCCTTGGCGATCTTAGGAATCAGTGCTTTTCATCGTGGTAAACTAAAAAGAACACTCGCTGGAGAAAAAATACAACCTCTTATAAACTTAGCTAAGAAATAAAAAAGGGCCGCGAGGCCCTTTTTATTTAATCGCTAGTAGTACTAGCTGTATATTTGTATATATCTGCAGTATTTGCAGTAGACTCTACACTATGTTTTAGTAATTCTTCACTCCACCAGTCATTCCCAGCTTGATGTCTTGTATAATATGTGGTACCGCCGCTATCATATCCAAGCATAGTTATTATACAGTTAGTATAAAGTGGTGTATCTACTCGATCGTAGAGCTTATATCTATAGGTTATATTCATTCAATTTTTCCTTTATTAAAATAATATTTCTCCTTATCTAATTGGACAAGTTCCCGAAGAACATTCCATACTTTCTAGCTCCTCAAGAGATTCAGTCCCATCAAAGTTAATTTCTATTATTTCATTAATATACGTTTCATACTTTTCTTTGGTTACAACTTCCTGAGGCAAATAATTGAATCCCAGGTCTTGGGCTGACATAGTAGGGTCTGTTCTAAAAAGGAAAGATACTCCTATATAGTCATTCCAATTGGTTAACAACCATTCTATTATTAAATCCTTTTCTTCAATATCATAACTAATAGTATTAGAAACATTTTGATCACACCAGTTCCGCATGTAAAATTTATAGCGTTCTAATTGTTCAATAGCAGATTCTTTATTTACTTCTAATATTTCTTTAATACCATTATTTCTTTCTACAGTTACTTTAGTAAATTCTATATTATCCCATTTTATAGGAAAGCATATTAATTTACTAGTAGTATCATTTGGATTATCTAATGTTCTATAATTTGCTTGCTTTAATTTACTAACTAAAGGATCATGCTTTGAGAAATTGATCCAGTTAAAAATATATTTTCCAAGTGGAACATGTATTCCTTCAGTTGTAGACATTAGTTTTGATACTGTATTATGAGATTTAATAGCTCCAGCATAGTACCACGGCTCATTTTCTACTTCTATATCATAAGTTTCTACTTTATTTTCTATGTAATCTAAGGAAATTACTTTACCCTTATGTTTAGTAATAGATTTATAATTTTCAAAATGCCAATCATTTTTACATTTTAATATTTTATTACTATTTTCTTGTAATATATTAAAAGAATCTTTATTTATATTTATATTAGAAGTTAACAACCACATATGTTTTTTATATTGAAAACTATTACCTTTTGTATTTAACGATCTTCCTATGCCTAATCCAACTGCCCAGCATACTTCTTGAATATGTTTAGCAAATCTATCTTGTGATGTTGATATCATAAATCTAGCTAAATTATTTTGTATACTTATACATCCATCACTATCTATTAATCCGGCCAGAAAAGAAATAATTAATTCACTAGACTGCCTGACTTTTTTTGGTATATAATTTAAATCATTATTAATATCATATTTATAAAAATTATTTTCTATAATCCAATTATATAAATTTTTACATCCTATTTCTAATACACTAGCATTTCTATCTCCTGAGGCTTTATGTATTTTTGATATTATATTAAATTCTGCATATAATATTTTTTTAACTTTTTCTAAATTATATATATGTTCATCTATAAATCTTATTTTGTATTTTTCTGGAGATAAAGAGCCGTCCCCCCATAGGTAACCTAGTAGCCAAGATATATTTTTGTTAAGAAATTTTGGTTGTTTTATTTGTGTTTGACTATTATTAATATTGGTTTGTTGAATTAAATTTAGTTTAACAGGATTTATACTATCAAAAGCTTTATTATGTATTTCTATAAAATCCTTACCTATTTGTAAATCTTTAGTTTTTACCCACTGTGGTTTAAATTTTTTAGATGGAAGACTACTTCCTGGTCTATTTCTTCTATGTATCCACCATTTATGTTCCGGTGTACATTGTATTTCCATTCCTAAGCTTAACTTAATTTTTATAGTATTACTTAATCCATTTTTAAATTTATGTATAGTTTTATTTGTTTTATTATTTTGTGGTATAGTTAAACATAATGGTTCCCATGTTTTATCATTTTCATTAAATAATTCATCTAAAATAAATAGACCCTCTTTAGTAGTTAATAATTCTGAACCAATTCTACAGCCACTAGGTTTAAGTGTAGTAACATTTTTAGGAAAAGGTGTATCTAATTCCTTAGCCATACTTCTTGCAGCAGCTACTGCACAATAGCGCATATTCTTTAAATCATACTCATTTAAATCACTTCTTTCAGCAATGCCTGTTAAAGATACTCCACATAATCTAGTAAAAGATTGATTTAAGTTCCAAGTTTCCTGTAGGATTCCATCTTTTAAATCTACACATGTTTGTCTGTAATTCGATCTTGATAATAATTCAATAGTTTTATATAACCCTGGCATATCATTTTTATATTTTGAAACAGGAATTTCAACCAAATTGCAAAAAGAGTGGGATGAAAGTAGAATTTCCATACAGGGATTTCCTCCACTAGCAAAAGGAGCCCTTCTCTTCATATTCTCTGCATTAAGAAATCCCGGTTCACTACCTCCAGATTCTATCATTATGTCAAATATATCTGATAATTCTTCTTTAGTAGGTTTATTCCAAAACATTAATGAATTATTAGACTGTTGCCTATGTAAATATTCTTTTTCGAAGCATTTTTCTTTAAATTTAGAAAACTCTCTCCATTGACTACTTCCATAATCTACAAATGTTATTATAGCAGATCTTCTAGAACTTAATACACTACCCAGTAAATCAATTATATCAATAATATCTAATTTTGTTAATATACTTCCAGCCCTGTTATTTAATATATTAAATATTTTAGGGAATGCTATAGCTAATTGAGCATCCCCACTAGAAATCCAACCATATCCTTTTAATCTATACCCAGCTCCTCGTATTTCACTAAGATCAATAACTAGTTTATTTACTTTATATTTTCCAGCTAATAACTTACCTATAGATTTAGACCAGCTTTGTGCGGAATCGCCAATACGTATAACCCAAGTGCCCTCACTAACATATTCTTCATTAATTTCAATACCTTTATCATCTGGTGCTCTAGTTGAACGAATAATTTCTAATTCTTTTATAGTAGTTCTAAACCCTGTTAGAGTACCTTCAATTGGTTTTATTCCTACGCCACAACCATTTAATAATAACCAAAATAAATCAACTATATCATATATCGTTCTAGCTTCTGCAAAACTACAATTAAATAAACTAGATTCATGTTTCTTTCCAACATCTGTTCCTCCCAGCCATAACTGCCTCCCCGAAACTATTCCACGTCTTTCTAATATAATATTTCTTAATTCTTCTAATTCTAATTCTTGTTCTTCATTAAGTTGAATCCATTCTAGCATATCTTCAGTTATATCACCTAGAGGCATTCCTCGAAGTATTTTATGGGTTAGTGCTCTTTCCCATAACCATTTTTGATGTTGTATAACTCTATCTATAGTTTCTTCCCAAGTTTCAAAAACTGTATCATCTTCAATTAATGGCCTACTATAGGTTCTTCTATATACTATTTCACCTCTAGCTTCATTTGGATTCATTTTTATCCTTGGATTTTTTATCTTCTTGTATGTGTATAGCAGCTGCTGCTTTTTTGCATGCTGCTAATGTTTTATAAATACACTTCCCCTTTTCTCCATATTTCCATTTATTACCACATTTAATACACGGCATCTTTATTCTCCATATATAACAAGTCTTGCTCGTTCTTTTAGTAAGTGATTAAGTTTTTCAACTTCTTTTTTAAGAGTTTCTATCTGCTTTTCAAGTAACGCTATCTTTCGCCCTTTCTCATCGTTCATGTGTTGCAGAACTCGATTCTGTTCCATTACACCATGGACATAGATATCATTGGTTGTTAATGGGATAGTCATTTGCCTCCAGAACTTCCAAAGCCATCTTCACCTCTACTAGAGTGAGGCAAGGCTTTAACTATTTCAAAAGGAGAAATATTTATTGATGCAATAATTAATTGACAAAATCTATCATATTTTTCAATAATTAAATCTTCTATACCATCGTTAACTAACCAAACTATTATTTCGCCTCTATAATCTGCATCTATAACGCCGACTACATTAGCTAATCCTACTCTATATTTAGTGCCTAATCCACTTCTTGGAACTATTAAGCCAGCGCACTTAGGTGGTATAGCTATTCTTACTCCAGTATGCACTTCTTTCTTTTCGCCAGGGACTAATGTAAATGTTTCTTCATTAGCTCGTAGGTCCCAGCCAGCATCAAATCTATGCTCTTTAAATGGTTTACATTCTTTATTTTCTAATACTATTCTAGTCATTATTAAAATTTTCCTTTATATTAGTTATATTATCATCGCCTATAGCATCTTCACAGTATGTTACTAAATCCATTAATTCATAATTTAATAAAATTTTATCATTAAAAGCATTTAGATTTTGTATATGTTTATATTTACTATCTATTGGTAAAGCACTATAAATATCATAAGCTGAACCATACATATTTATTAGCCCAAGAGCTCGTTTCGGCCCTATACCTTCTACTCCTGGTATATCATCACCTTTGTCTCCCGTAAGTACTTTCATACTTATATGTTCGTCTACTTTATAATCGTAGTGCTCGCTCCAATTTTCTTGTGTAATTTCCTTTCTAGTTACATAAGAAAATCTAGATACATTTTTATTTACTAGCAGATCCCAATCACGATCTGAACTCACTAGCCATATATGATTATAATCCCTTTTATGCCTATTTACTAAATAAGCAGCTATATCATCAGCCTCAACTCCTTTATATCTAAAAGTTGCATAACTATCTCCTAATTCTTTAAAAGTATTATTAAATTCTTCTAAAAATTCTTTAAAAGCCGTTTCTTCTTCTTGAGTTTGTTTTTCTTGTTTTATTTTTCTACTTTCTTTATATTTAGGATATATAGCTTTTCTATAAGAAGACCCACCATCTCCTAATACTATTATATCTCTAGCTTGATAAGAATTACCTAATGATTGTACTGTATTTATATAGTCTTTTCTATAATTCTTTTTATTAGCCCAAGCAAATCTAAAAGCTAAATTAAGCCCATCTACAATCATTAGATTATTAAAGCTACTTCTATTATACCCTTTTGCATTTACAAAATCCATATTATATTATCCATTGTATATCCTCATGTTTTATCCAATCTTCTAATTTAGCAATAAAAACTGGTTTATTACCCCAAAGTGGATTATAATTTTCTGTAATAAATGAAAATGATACTTGTCTATATTTATTATAAGATACAGCTGACCCCAGAGCATCTTGGGTAAAGACTACAAAATATTGTGACCTGTCGAATTTAAATAATAAAAGAGGTAGCCTATCCACCTCTTTAGCTTGACGAAGTGTTTGTGCCCACCATTTTAATAACTGCGGCTCCATATCTGTTAGTATCTTAGTATTAAACTGAGATTCTTTATAATGTTTTACTTCTACACAAAACTTATTTTTACAATCCGGTAAATATAGATCTCCTTTCATTTTGTGTGCTTTATTTAAAGCACCAGAGCTTGGAGTTCTTTGCCAGTCTAGCCCTGTTAATTCTATCAGTTGCTTTTTAGCAGCTGCCTCTGCACGATACCCTTTTGCTTTACTATCAATCATTTTTCTATCCTTGATATTTTATTTTCTTTTATTACATTAATCTTAGGTATTAGAGGATGAGAAAATTCATGCGAAACTAAGAAAGTATTTAAATCTGATTCTTTATTTAATATTTCTATTAATTTATCTTTACCTTCTTCATCTAAGATTCCCATTATCTCGTCCAGAAAGAGTATATTTAGTTTTGTAGAAGATATAGCAGCCATTAATTTTCTAATAGCTAGTAGTGTACTAGCATTTATACGAGCTAATTCTCCAGCAGATAATTCTTCTATTTCTATAGTTATTCCATCGTCTAATATATTTATGTTTAATTTATCTTCTTTTAGTACAAATACTAATTGAAATCTACCATTAGAAAATTCAGTTAAATATATATTTATTTGTTTTTCTAAATCTTTTATTAAATACTCGACTTTATAATTAAGTAGTCCACTAGGACTAAAGGCTTTCTTTAAAAGATCGATTCTATTACATAAATCTGTGTATTTAGTTACATTTTTATATAATTCTGTTAGTTGTATATCATAATCAGCTAATTGTTCTTTTATTACTTTAACTTTTGAGTTATGTGCACTTATTTTGTTATTTTGTTCTGATAATTGTTTAATATTTATTTGTGTAAAATGTACTTCATCTTCTAATAATCTAATATCTTCCAATAATTGTTGTTCATCAATTATTTCATTTGGTATATCATCATGAATTAAAATAGATAATTTAGATAATTCATTTGATATTTTATTTCTATTATCTACTATTTTCTTAGCTTCTGCAGCATTTTCTATTTGTATTGCTAAAGCGGACATTTCATTATTTAATAGTATTAAATCATCATTTATACTATCTATTTCTTTTGTGTATCTTTCTAGAATGTTATTTCTATTATCTTCACTTATTGGTTGAAGACAAGTATGGCATACATCTCCTAAAGAACTAATTTTATTCTTATTTGTTTGTATCGCTCTTATTTCAGACTTTTTCTCTATTGTTTCTTTTTGAATCTCTTTACTTCTTGCTAGTTCTTCTGATATAT
>Ga0209578_10000277_pt1 | contig 77998 bp, 56 predicted proteins | sample tdAd472_FD_187127 | JGI IMG/M metagenome (GOLD analysis project Ga0209578, IMG submission 187127) | Marine sediment microbial communities from the Atlantic coast under amendment with organic carbon and nitrate - tdAd47.2 (SPAdes)... | ecosystem: Environmental > Aquatic > Marine > Coastal >...
GGCCTTCGGCCTCGCTCAGGATGAGGCCAGCCACCCACCCTCATGCTGAGCAGCGCGCAGCGCGTGTCGAAGCATGCGGCGACGGCTCCACCGCGCGCGGCCTATTCCCAACAGCCGGCCCCAATGCGTCCCCGAGTCTGGAACCATCGGCCCCGGCCCAAATCCTATTCAAATGTAAAATAGCGGCCCGCCGCCGGCCCAAACCAGCGCGGCAAATCCCACTTAACACGGCAAATCCAAAAAGTCAATATTTTCCTATTATTCAGGATCAAATTCAATACCCGGAGCTGGCCCATGGCTGCGCAGGATTAAAGGGCAGGATTAAAGGGATTAAAGGGACAAGGGATTAAAGGATTAAAGGGACAGTATATATAATTGACACCGTCCCACCCCACGCCTACCCTACCCCATGCCCCGTCTCGCCCGCGTCGTCGTTCCCGGTTATCCGCACCATGTCACCCAGCGCGGCAACCGGCGCATGCGGGTGTTCTTCTCCGACGACGACCATCGCGCCTATCTCGACCTGCTCGCCGACGCCTGCGCGCGCGCCGGCACCGAGGTCTGGGCCTGGTGCCTGATGCCCAACCACGTGCACCTGATCATGGTCCCGTCCCATGCCGACGGCCTGCGCGCCGGCCTCGGCGAGGCGCACCGGCGCTACACCCGGCGTATCAACTTCCGTGAGGACTGGCGCGGCCACCTGTGGCAGGAACGCTTCCATTCCTTTCCCATGGACGAGGACTACCTCCTGGCCTGCGCGCGTTATGTGGAATTAAACCCGGTGCGGGCCGGCCTCACTCGGCGCCCAGAAGAGTGGCCCTGGTCGAGCGCGCGTGCGCACCTGGCGGGCGTTGACGACGGGCTTGCCAAGGTGGCGCCGCTGCTGGACCGGGTCGGGGATTGGCGGGCCTTTCTCGATGGGGGCTTGCCCGATGAGGCCCTGGACGCGCTCCGCGGCCATGCCCGCACCGGCCGGCCGCTGGGCTCGGACGGCTTCGTCGAGGCGCTGGAGCGGATCACCGGGCGGGCGCTCATGAAACGCAAGCCCGGGCCGCGCGGGCGGGACGCCGTGGCGGGGGAATAAGTATACTGTCCCCTTATTTACTTGTTGAGGCCCGGACCTAAACCGCCTGTTCCTTGGTCTTGCGGAATTCCAGGTCGGGGAAATCCTCCTGCGCCTTGGTCAGGTGCCAGGCGTTGCGCGCCAGGAACACCGGCGCGCCGTCGTAGTCCTCGGCCATGGCCGGGCGGTTGGCGTCGCCGAATTTTTTCACCAAGGCGCCGTCGCCCTCGACCCAGCGCGCGGTATAAAGCTCGGTCGGCTCGAACAGCACGGCGACGTCGTATTCCGTGCGGATGCGCTCCGCCAGGATTTCGAACTGCAACACGCCGACCACGCCGACCACCCAGTCGCCGCCGATGATCGGCTTCATGACCCGCGCCGCGCCCTCCTCCGCCAGTTGCGTCAGCGCCCGGCCCAGATGCTTGGCGCGCAGCGGATCGACCGGGCGCACCTTGCGCAGGAGTTCCGGCGCGAATACCGGAATGCCGCGAAAGCGCAGGGTTTCCCCTTCCGTCAGCGTATCGCCGATACGCAGGTTGCCGTGGTTGGGAATGCCGATGATATCCCCGGCCCAGGCCTCCTCCGCCAGTTCGCGATCGCTGGCCAGGAACAGTTGCGCGTTGTGGACGTTGAGTGTCTTGCCGGAGCGCACGTGATGCATCTTCATGCCGCGCTTGTAGCGCCCGGAACAGAGCCGGACGAAGGCGATGCGGTCGCGGTGCTTGGGGTCCATGTTCGCCTGAATCTTAAAGACGAAGCCGCTCATCTTGCCCTCGCCCGGCGCAACCATGCGCTCCTCCGCCGTTTGTGGGCGCGGCGGCGGCGCGTTCACCACCAGGCCATCCAACAATTCGCGAACGCCGAAGTTATTGAGCGCGCTGCCGAAGAACACCGGCGTCATGTGGCCTTCCTTGTAGGCCTGCTCGCTGAATTCAGGGCAAAGCCCGCGCGCCATCTCGACCTCTTCGCGCAGCTTCTTGACGGCATAGTCGGGCAGCAGTTCGTCGAGCTTCGGATCGTCCAGGCCGTGGCAGGGCTCGCCCTCGTCGGGCCGGCCCTCGCGTGAGCGCTCCAGCAAGATCAGGCGGTCCCGCACCAGGTCGTAGCAGCCGAGGAAATCCCGGCCCATGCCGATCGGCCAACTGGCCGGGGTTACGTCGAGGGCGAGCGTCTGCTCGATCTCGTCGAGGATATCGAACGGGTCGCGGGCCTCGCGGTCGAGCTTGTTGACGAAGGTGACGATAGGCACGTCGCGCAACCGGCAGACCTCGAACAGCTTTCGGGTCTGGGCCTCGATGCCCTTCGCCGCGTCGATCACCATGACCGCCGAATCGACGGCCGTCAGCGTGCGGTAGGTGTCCTCGCTGAAGTCTTCGTGGCCGGGGGTGTCCAGCAGGTTGAAGGTGCAGCCTTCGTATTCATAGGTCATGACCGACGACGTCACGGAGATGCCGCGCTCGCGCTCGACTTTCATCCAGTCCGAATGCGCCCTGCGCTGCTCGCCGCGAGCCTTTACCGCGCCGGCCAATTGAATGGCGCCGCCGAACAGCAAAAGCTTTTCGGTCAAGGTGGTCTTGCCGGCATCCGGGTGCGATATGATCGCGAAGGTGCGACGGCTGGCGATGGTGGCGGGCAACTCGCTCACGGCTGGGGCCTCGGTCGGTATGATGTGATTTGGCAGCGGCGCAAATCTAGCGCCTTCGCCGGATTTAACCAGTGCTTTCGTACCCGGCGCCGATGCTTGCCAATGGCGCATGGCACGGATACCTTGCGGTTCAGACGGCTGATCGCGCCCGAAAGCGATCGTAACCAATGGAGGGATCCATGGGGGTGAAACCTCACGAACGCAAAAGCTCCGACCGCCGCGACAGCGACCGCCGCGACAGCGAGCGGCGCGACGACGACCGGCGCAACGACGCCGACCGGCGCCGCGAAGAACAACCGGTCGAAAAGGACCGCCGTGCCGAGGCCGACCGCCGCAGCCGCGAACGCCGCGCCGAGACCGATATTCGCCGCCAGGGCCCGCGCCGCGCCGGCAAGGACCGTCGCGACGACGAATAATGCCGTGACCGGTTAACCGGCCGCCGCGCTCGGCAGGTGGCGCCACCAGTACTGCTTGTTGATCGAGAAAACCGGCTGGTAGTGGCGGATTTTATAGGCTTCCACCACCTGCTTGATCTGGTTGTCGAGGACGAAGTAGCGCTTGCGCTTCTTACTGTCCAACAAGATCACCATCAGGATCGCGTGGCCGACCTTGAGATTGAGGTCCTTGACCGCGACGACGCGAAGCTCGTCTTCCTTGAAGCCGAGCATCCGTAGCGACAGGTACTTGACGATGGCGTAGTCCTCGCAGTCGCCAAAGCGGGACATGAACTCCACCGGTGTCGCCCAATAGTCCTTCTGTCCCCAATTGGTCGAATCGGCCGTGTACTTCGCCTGGTTCATCCGCGCATTGACCGCCTGCAACTGCGCGAAACGGCCCTTGCCCTGCAAACTTTTGATGAATGCCGCCCAATCGCCGTAGTCGCAGATGTTGAGGCGCTGGGAGTTGCACTTGAGCTTCTTCTTGCCGTTTTTCTTCACGTCCGTGTAATAGCGCGCCAGCGCCGAACGCCATTTCTTGAAGGGCTTCAGGTTCGAGGACTGCACTTCCACGGTGCGGAAAAAACTGGGCGCCGGTTCCGCCTGCTTCGAAGCCGCGCCGGCATCGCCGACGGCAAGCACGAAGGCAGCCGCCAAAAGCACCGCGTAGGCGGCGCCAGGCCAGCACAACCGATTCGCATTCTTGCCGGAAATCGCCGGATTTATGGATTTCAACGTTTTACGAACCTCGATCACGAAGCTTGCACTGCCAATTGGTAACCGCTCCCATTATAATGGTTTCAAGCGCTTGGCACCCATAAATTCCGCGTGTGCGCCGTGCCGCCGGGCGCAGCGTGGACTTTCTCTCTTGCATCCTAACGCCGAGAACTTAAGAATTTAGAAAAGCTTTTACTTTTATAGGTTTACCGGGAGACGAGCGGGTGTGACGGTGAGCGGACCGATTTGAGGGAACCATGAGCGAAGAACCGGCAGCCAACGGCGCCGATGAAGCGGAACAGGACACCGAGCCGAAAGGCGAACAGTCGCGCGCGCGGATGAACAAGTTCGTCCTGCTGGGCGGCATCGGCATGCTGGCGGTGATCGGTGCCGCCGTATTCGGCGCGTTTTCGTTCGTCGAATCGGAGCGTCAGCGCGAAATCCAGCAATGGCAGATTCGCCTCGGCATCGTCGCCGACAGCCGCTCCGCGGCCGTCAATGAATGGATCGAGCAGAATTTCACCCATATCCGCGAACTTTCGCAGAACGCCTCGTTGCAGGTCTATCTTTCGACCCTCACCGAAGCCGCCGCCAACCCGGCGCCGGCCGCGAGCGCGGCGCCGGCCGAGACCAATCCGCTGGAAAGCGGCGGCGATTTGCCCCCCGCGGGCGATGACCTGCCGCCGGCCGGCGGTGGCGAGCCCGGCGTCGGCACCGGCGCGTCGGCTTCCTATCTTCGCAATCTCCTGGTCGCCACCGCCGAACGCACCGGCTTCAAGGCACCGCCGCCTGTCGGTGAGGTGACCGCCAACGTGGAACGCGCCGGTGTCGCCGGGATCGGACTGGTCAACAAGGATGGCCAAGCCATCGTTTCCACGCCGGACATGCCGCCGATGACCGGCCGGATCCGCGCCGCCGTGGCCAAGGCGCTGGACGGCGAACCGGCGATCATCGACCTCTATCTCGGCGCGGCCGGCGACCCGACCATGGGATTCGTGCTGCCCATTTATGGCATCCAAGACGACAGTGCCTCCGGCGCCAAGGGCATCGGCGCCGTCGTCGGCATGCGCATTATCGGCAAGGACCTGTGGGAACGCCTGAAACAACCCGGCGAGATCGCGAAATCGGCCGAGACCTATATCGTGCGCGCCAGCGGTGCCACCATCCAGTACCTGACACCACTGGCCGACGGCACGGCGGCGATGAAACGCTCGCTCTCCGCCGACACCCCCGACCTCGCCGCCGCCCGGGCCGTCGCCAAACCGGGCACGTTCGGGCTTTGGAAGGACTATTCAGGCGCCGAGGCCCTGGCCGCGTCCCGGCCCATCGCCAATCTTCCGTGGGTCTTGATCCGCAAGATCGGCCGCGACGAGGCGCTCGCCGCGACGGATACGCGCCTCAACACGATCTTTGGCGTGTTCGTCGCCGTCATCGCCATTGTCACCTTCGCGGTCTTGTTCGTCTGGAAGAAGGGCGCCTCGGTGCGCGCGACGAAAGCCCTCCATGAAGCCCAAGTGGCGTTGGAGCGGTTTACCAACATGGGCAAGTTCATGCAGGTGGTGACCAACAACCAGCCCAACATCATCGTCGCCGTCGACGAAGCGACGCACTTCACCTTCGCCAACGAACCGGCCGCCGAAGGGACCGGTATCACGCCGCCGGAAATGATGGGCAAGACCATGGCCGCCGTGTGGGGGCCCGTGAAGTCGCAGGCCTTCGCCGAGATCAACAAGGACGTCATCAACAAATTCGAAAAGCAGAGCCACACCCTCACCTTCGGCGATCCCGACGACAACGACCCCGAGAGCGAGGAGCACTTCCAGGTCATCCGCTCGCATCACGTGCCGTTGCGCGGCGACCGCGATTTCCCGCCGGCGGCGCTGATGATCCTCAGCGACGTCACCGAACTGACAGCCGAGAAGCGCCGCGGCGAGCGCATGATGAACGAACTGATCGACACGTTGGTGACCGTCGTCGATCGCCGTGACCCGTTCTCCGCCAACCATTCAACCCGCGTCGCCGAGGTATCGCGCGCCATCGCGCACGAGATGGAGCTCTCCGAACTGGAGATCAAGACGGTGGAGACCGCTGGCAAGCTGATGAACCTCGGCAAGATATTCATCCCGCCGGAAGTGCTGACCAAGTCCAACGACTTGACGGCGGAGGAGCGTTCGCTCCTGGCCAACGCCTACCTGACCACCGTCGATTTGTTGGAGGGCGTCACCTTCGACGGCCCGGTGGTGGAATCGATCCGGCAACTCGGCGAAACCTGGGACGGCAACGGCCCACTCGGCCTGAAGGGGGAGGAAATCCTCATCACGGCACGCATCCTCTCCGTCGCCAACGCCTTCGTCGGCATGATCAGCGCGCGGGCCTACAGGGGCGCCATGCCGTTCCGCAAGGCCGCCGACATCCTGACTGAGGACACCGATACCCGCTACGACCGCCGGCCCGTTTCGGCGCTGGTGAATTTCCTCGAAAACCGTGACGGCATGCGCCATTGGGCGCACTTCCGCGAGCCGCCGCCGGCGCAAGCCGCGGAATAGTTCCCCGCCGATAAACAACGGCGGCGCCTGGATCGGGCGCCGCCGCTTTTTTCTACGTCGATTGGCTGGAGATCAGCACTCGGTGTCGAGGGTAATGGTCACCTTGCCGTCGTTTTCGGTGACGGAGTAACCGCTGTCGCCGCCGGACTGCATATCGTCCATGCGGACGCCGTCCAGGGTCACCGAAGTGTCTTCGACGCCTTGGAACGACACCACCACGTTGCCCTCTTCGTTCTCGCTGAGGATCAGGTCGTCCATGTGGAATTCCTGGCCCTCGAACACGAGCGTATCCTGTTCGAAGATATCGGTGATGATGTCATGACCGCTCTCGTTGTCGAAGATGAAGGTGTCGTGACCCTCGCCGCCGGTCAGCAGATCGTCGCCGGCACCGCCGATGATGACGTCGTCGCCGTCGCCGCCCGAAAGCGTGTCGGCACCGTCGCCGCCCATGATCACATCATTGCCGGAATGACCGAAGATCACGTCGTCACCCGCGCCGCCGTCGAGCGTGTCATCGCCGCTGAAGCCGTACAACTGGTCATCGCCGCTGCCGCCTTCGAGGTCGTCGTCGTGACCATAGCCGGAGCCGTAGATGACCTGGTCTTCATCGGCGACCTGTACCGAGGTGGACACGGTCGAGGTATCGCCGTCGTCCTCCGTGGATGTGGCACTGATGCTCAGGTCGAAGCCACCGGTGTCGGCGGGCACCCGAACGGTCAGGCCGTCGAGATCGGCTGCCGTGAGGCTGACGGACCCATCCGGGTTGAGCGTGCCGGCGGAGAGCTCGGCGCCGTCAGGCAGGCCATCGACCAGGATGGACAGCGATTCGGAGCCATCGGTGTCGGTCAGGCCGGACGAAATCTCCAGCGGATACTCGAGGCTATCGCCACCGCCGTTCTCCATCATCATGGAGACGCCGTTGGTGTAGAGTTCGGCTGCCTGCTCGGCATCCAACGGCTGGTCGTAGATGGCGATGTCGTCCATGTGGCCGTTGAAGAAGTCCTGCATGTTGTTGGCGACATCGTCGCCTGACTGCCACTGGTTGGCGCCGAAGGTCCAGGGGTTCTCGTTCCCCTCGAGGCCACGGGTCCAGTTCGGATCGGCGGCGACCTGTTGGCCGTTGAGGAAGATCCGCGCACCGTCGTCGCCCCAGCTCACGGTGACCTGGTTCCACGAATTGGTGCCGACGCTGCCGCCGTAGAGGTTGGTTTCCCCTTCGGCGTTGTCGCCCTGCATGCGCAGGTGAATCTGGCCGTTCTCGACCCACAGGCCGAAGTGGCCGCCATCGTCGTTACCGCTGGAATCGGAGGACGCCAGGCAATTGCGTCCGCCGATGTCGTCGGCGTTGAACCACAGCGTCAACGAGCCGTTCGCCGGCTTCAGATCGTCGGAATGAGCAACCTCGATATATTCCTCGTTGTAGCTCTTGCCACCGCCGGAGAATTCGGCAGCGCCGTCGAACACACCGGTTTCGTCATTGGTTTTCAGCGTATTCACCGGCGTGCCGTCGTTGTTGCCGACGGAGTCGGTCAGGGTCTGGTTGCCGGAAGTCTCGTCCAGCCGCCAGTAGGAGACCGGCGTCAGCCCGCCGCTGACTTCGCTCGGCGTGCCGAGACTGGCGCTCAGTTCGGGCGCGTCGGCAACACCGGCGACGGCGACGGACAGGTTCGACGTCGTGACCGCGATGTCGCCGCTGGCGCCTTCGGTCGAGCTCGCCGTCACGGTGAGGTCGAAGTCGGCGTTGGAATCGGCCGGCGGGGTGATGCTCAAGCCGTCGAGCTGATCCGGCGTCAAGGTGACGGAACCGTCGTCGTTGAGCGTGCCTGCAGACAGCACCGCGCCTTGCGGGATACCGGAGATGGTGATCGACAGCGTCTCCGAACCGTCGGTGTCGGTGAGCGCCGAGGCGATGTCGAGCGCGATGGCCGCATCCTCCAACCCGCTCGCGGCCTCGACCGAAAGTTCGGGGGCTTCGGCTACCGTATCGAGGGCCGAGACACTGATGGTCTGGGTGACCGTCGCGCTGTCGCCGTCGTTCTCGGTGGTGGTCGAGGAAACCGAGAGATCGAAGGCCGGCGTATCGGCCGGAACCGTCATGGTCAGGCCGCTGAGTTCAGCCGCCGTCAGGGTGACGGAACCGTCGTTGTTGAGCGTACCGGCCGACAGCGTGACGCCGTCGGGCAGGTCGGCAACGGTGATCGACAGGGTCTCGGAACCGTCGGTATCGACCAGGTTGGTGGTGATATCGAGCGGATATTCGACCGCCGCCTCGACCGTTTCGGCCGGCAGGGTCTCGGTCAGGCCGATGTTGTCCAGGCGAATGCCGCGACCGTAGTCCTGGGCTTCGCCGGTGGTCAGGAATTCGAGCGACATGGGCTCGCCGGTACCGACGAAGGTCACCGTGTGCGACTGCCAGACGTTATCGGAATTGCCCGAACCATCCGGCGCCAGCGACCCGATGGTCTCGCCGTCGACGCGGAATTCGAACGCGTTGACGTCTGAGTCGTAACCCGGACGCGGCGAGTAGTCGAAAGTCAGCGTGTAGGTGGCGCCTTCCTCGGTCGGGAAATCACGCATGATGTTGGTCGCGTCTTGGTAATAATCGGTGCGGTCATCGTTGAGTTCGATGTAATCGCCGTCACCATGCTGATTCTGCTCGCCATTTTCCCAAACCTCGATGGCGTCGGACGTGGTGGTCCAACCGTTGAGGTTCTGGACGAAATCGCCGCTCGAATTATTGCCGTCATCGAATGCCGTCGAGAAGACGACCGTAGGTTCGGGCGTTTCGCCCGTGCCTTCGATCACCGTGCCTTGGCCAAGGCTGACGTCGAGCGGCGGCGCATCGGCGACGCCGACCATGTCGACCGCGACCGTACCGGTGGTCACCGCGGTGTCGCTGCCGTCGGTGGAGGTAGCGGTCACCGTCAGCGAGAAGTCGACGTTGGAGTGCTGCGGGGCGGTCAGGCTCAGGCCGTCGAGTTGATCGGAGGTCAGCGTCACGGAGCCGTCGTCGTTGAGCGTGCCGGCCGAGAGCGTCACACCGTCCGGAATGTCGGAGATGGTGATCGAGAGCGTCTCGGAGCCGTCCGTATCGGTGAGCGCCGACGAAATATCCAGCGGAACGACGTTGTCTTCGACGCCTTGGACGTTGGAGAGATCCAGTTCAGGCGCATCGGCCACCGCTTCGACGCTAACCGTGAAGTCATCGGTCACCGTCGCGGTGTCGCCATCGTTCTCGGTGGTGGTGACGCTAAGGGTCAGCGCCATGTCACCGGCGAAGTCTTCGGGCGGCAGGATGCTGAGCTGCGGCAGATCGTCCGCCGCCACCGACCAGGCACCATTGCCGAGATCGGTACCGGCACTCAGGACCGCGCCTTCCGGCACGCCGGAGACCGTGATCGAGAGCGTCTCGGAACCGTCCGTATCGGTGGACATCTGGCTATCGAGATCGAGCTGGATCCACTGGTCCTCAAGGCCGGTTTCGTCGGATGCGGTGGCGCCCGGGGTATCGGCGACACCGACCACGTCGACATTGAGCGTCGCCGATGTCGTCGCCGTGTCACCGGAAGCTCCTTCGGTCGAGGTCGCGGTCACGGTGAGCGCGAAATCGACGTTGGAATCGGCCGCCGGCGTGATGGTCAGGCCGTCGAGCTCAGCCGGCGTCAAGGTGACGGAACCGTCATCGTTGATCGTGCCGGCCGAAAGCACTGCGCCATCGGGGATGTCGGAGATGGTCACCGACAGGGTCTCGGAGCCGTCGGTATCGGTCAGCGCCGAGGTAATGTCGAGCGCGATGGCGGTGTCTTCGTTGCCGGTCGCGGCTTCGACTGAAAGTTCCGGTGCCTCGGCGACCAAATCGGTCTCGACGCCCACGGTCGCGGTCACGCTGGCGGTATCACCGTCGTTTTCGGTGGTGGTCGAGGTGACCGACAGGTCGAATGCCTGCGTACCTTCCGGAACCGTCAGGGTGAGCCCTTGCAGTTCAGCCGGCGTCAGCGAAACGGAACCGTCATCGTTGACCGTGCCGGCGGACAGAACTGCGCCTTCCGGCAAGTCGGTGACGGTGATCGAAAGCGTCTCGGAGCCGTCGGTATCGACCAGGTTGGTGGCGATATCCAGCGGATAGACCGTGGTGCCTTCACTGCCGGGTTCGCCGGCAACGGTGGTGGCCTGGAAGTTGCCGTCATTGAAGTCTTCATCGCCGCCGTTTACCAGGTCTTCCCAGTTCTGGTTGCCGGCAACCTGGTTATCGACCATGTAGTCGAAACCGCCGGGGTTGAGGCCGGGTTCGCTGAACAGCGCCGGTGCACCCTGGCCCGACAGCGGCTCGCCGTCGGGGCCGATCGGCACCCACTGGCCGTTCTCGTTCTGCTCGAAGGTGACGTCGAGGCCGTCGGTCAGCGCGTCATTGACGTTGTCGCCGTTGGGGATGAGGAAGAAGCCGATGGTCGACGGATCGACACCGTCGATGGTGAAGCTCTCGCCGACGTTGTCCTTGATGTCGGCCCAAATCACCTCACCGGCCACCGGATTGCCGTCGGCATCCATGGTGTAGTAGCCGTAACTGTTGTGATAACCGGCCGAGATGTCGCCGACGTTCTCGATGGTGACGCTGCCGGTCGGGCCTTCACCCGGCTGGTATTCGCCCTCACCGAGAGACACCGTCAGCGGCGGCTCATCGGCAACGCCGATGACGTCGACAGGCAGGCTGGCGGAAACCGTCGCCGTGTCGCCGGTCGCACTTTCGGTGGCGATGGCGGTCACGGTCAGGTTGAAGTCGACGTTCGAATCGGCCGGCGGCGTAATGGTCAGGCCGTTCAACTGATCGGCGGTCAGGGTCACCGAGCCGTCGTCGTTGAGCGTACCGGCCGAGAGCACCGCGCCCTCGGGGATTTCGGAGATGGTTACCGACAGGGACTCGGAGCCGTCGAGATCGGTCAGCGCCGCCCCCACGTCGAGGGCAATGGCATTGTCTTCATAGCCCTGCGCCTGGGTGACGTTGAGGATCGGGTCGGACGCCCAGAGATCTTCGCCGGAGACCGTCACGCTGTCCACCACGCTGGCGGTATCGCCATCGTTTTCGGTGGTGGTCGAGGTCACGGTCACGTCGAAGTCGGTATCGGCGCCGGTGGGCACGAACATCGTCAGCCCGTCCAGATCGCCGCTATCGAGCGTCCACGACCCGTCGTCGTTCTGCGTGCCGGCGGACAGCGTCACGCCGTCCGGCAGCGCGCCGACGTTGATCGAGAGCGTCTCGGAACCGTCGGTATCGACAAGGTTGGTGGTGATGTCGAGTTGATACTCGACACCGGTGATGCCGGCGCCGCCGATGCCACCGGCGAGATCGTCGGCAACCGCCGTGTAATCGTAGGTCACGTCGGCTTGAGCGCTGACCGGCAGGTCACCCTCGGTGACGCCGCTCTGGACGATCAGCAGTTCGCCCTCGCCCGGACCGTAACCCGGCGTGTGGTTGTTTCCGGCCTTGACCGTCATGGCGAGCAGATCGCTGCCCGGATAGTTGTCGGCAACGAAGCCGGCCAGGTCGAGGTCATTGACGTCATGCACCGCTTCGGCACCGTCGGAGAAGTCGTCGATCTTCACCTTGGTGACTTCGCCGTTTTCATCGGCCACATAGAGCACGATGTTGGAAATGGCGTGGTCGAACGGCGGGAAGTCCGGCATGTCACCGCCCACCGGCGTGCCTTCACCGATGGAAACATCCAGCGGCGGCACGTCGGCAACGCCGATGACATCGACGCTGAGCGTCGCCGTGGTGGTCGCGGTATCGCCGCTCGCGGTTTCGGTCGCGGTAGCGGTCACCGTAAGGTCGAAATCGACGTTCGAGTCATGCGGCGGCGTGATGGTCAGGCCGGCCAACTGATCCGGCGTCAGGGTCACGGAACCGTCGTCGTTGATGGTACCGGCCGACAGCACCGCGCCGTTGGGGATGTCGGAAATGGTAATCGACAGGGTCTCGGAGCCATCGGTATCGGTGAGCGCCGAAGTGACATCGAGCGCAATGGCGCTGTCTTCGTAGCCCTGGGCTTCATCGACCACGAGCACGGGTTCTTCGGCGGTCACGTCGCCGGCGTCCACGTTGATGGTCAGATTGGCCTGGGCGGTATCGCCGTCGGCGTCAGCCATGGTGTAGGTGAACAGATCGTCGCCCTGGTTGATGCCGCCGCCCTCGAACTCGATGGAGCGCACGAAGAAGTCACTCGAGTCGTTCGGGTTGGTTTCATCCGGCGTGTCGGTCGGCGTAATCACCAGATACTGGAAGCCCTGGTCGCCGGGCAGGTCGATATTCAAGGTGCCGACGTTGCTCGACCCGTCGTAGTCGACCGTGGAGGCATCGATCGGGCCTTCGCCGACCAGGTTGCCGTCGGCATCGAAAGCCTGCCAGCGTCCCTGCTCGCCGCCCTCTTCATTGACATACATATTGGAGAATTGAACCTGGGCGGTGGTGGCCTCGGAGCCGAGGTTGATACCCAGCGCTTCGGATTCACCGGTCTGGTCGTCGTAGTTGATCTGATCGGGCACCGGCATGCCGTTCTGCGTGCCGGCAACGCCGATACCGTTGGAGCTGAAGCTGACGCTATCGTCGGCCAGCGACGGATCGAACTTGCCGTCACCGTTGAGGTACGAGGTACCGAAATCGAACGCGAAGGTTTCGACGCCGGACCAGGCCGCCTCGACCTCGGCCGGCGTGGCGGAATCGGTCAACCCGGCGGAACCGCCTGCACCGGCGCCCGAATCATCGGCGGTATATTCGTAGGTGCCGTCACCGTACATCTTCAGCGAGCCATGTTCGCCCTCGATCAGCAGGTAGTCACCGCTGTCGTCAGACGTAACGTCGTCGGGGTTGGAGAAGCTCTTAGTGACGTTGCCGAAGGTAACATCGGTGACGCTGTTGGCGCCCTCGATGGAACCCGTGTCGTTGGTCAGCACGTTGCCGCCCACCGATTGGCCGGCTTCGACATCGCCCGTATCGTCAACGGCATTGGGATCGACGTTGATCGACGTGGTAACGCTGGACGACGCCTGGTCGCCGCCGTCCGCTTCGGTCGCGGTGGCGGTGACGGACAGGTTGAAGTCGTCACTGGCGCCGGCCGGCAGCGTGATGGTCAGGTTGGCCAGGTCGCCGGCCTCGAGCAACCAAGTCCCGTCGTCGAGTTGCTCACCGCCGTTGATGACCGCGCCGTCGGGTACGTCGGCAATGGTGATCGACAGGCTCTCTGAGCCGTCGGTGTCGAACAGCGCGGACGAGATATCGAGCGGAATGGTCTGGCCCAGATCGCCATCGCCGTCGCCGGCACTGACGGTCGGGGTATCGGCAACGGCGCCGACGGCGACGCTGAGCGTGCCGGTGGTGGTGGCGGTGTCGCCGCCATCCTGCGAGGTGGCCGTGACCGTCAGGTCGAAGTCCACATCGGAGTTCAGCGGCGGCGTCGCCGTCAGGCCGGTCAACTGTTCCGGCGTCAGGGTGACGGAGCCGTCGGGATTAACCGTACCGGCCGACAACACCACGCCTTCCGGAATGTCGGAGATGGTGATCGACAGGCTCTCGGAGCCGTCGGTATCGGTCAGCGCTGCCGAGATATCGAGCGGAATGGCGTTGTCTTCCAGGCCGACGGCCGGCGTCAGTACCAGTTCAGGCGCATCGGCATCCGGCGACAGGTCGACGTTGATGGTGCCGATCACCGAGGCCGTGTCGGTGTGCGGCCCCTCGCCCGCCGGTTCCACATCGGTGGTGGTGGCGGTCACGGTCAGCGAGAAATCTTCGTCCGAATCCGCCGGCGGCGTCAGGGTCAGGCCGGTCAACTGTTCCGGCGTCAGGGTGACGGAGCCGTCCGGATTGACCGAGCCGGCGCTGAGCGTCGCGCCTTGCGGCAGACCGGAGATGGTGATCGACAGGCTCTCGGAGCCGTCGGTATCGGTCAGGCCGGCCCCGATGTTCAGCGCAATGGCGGTATCCTCGACACCGGCGACATCCTGCGTCGAAAGCGTCGGCGTATCGGCAACACCGAGCACGTCGACACTGAGCGTGCCGGTCGTGGTGGCGGTATCGTCGCCGTCCTGCGCGGTGGCGGTCACGGTAAGGTCGAAATCGACGTTCGAATCGGCCGGCGGCGTGATCGTCAGGCCGCTCAACTGATCCGGAGTCAGGGTGACGGACCCGTCCGGGTTGACCGTACCGGCCGACAGCACCGCGCCTTCCGGCACGCCGGTGATGGTGATCGACAGCAGGTCATCGGCATCGGTCACGGCGGCGTTAATATCGAGCGGAATGGCCGAGTCCTCGTCGCCGGTAACGTTGGTCAGCACCAGCGTCGGCGGCTCGGCGTTCGACGACATATCGACGTCGATAGTGCCGGTGATCGAGGCGGTATCCACATGCGGCGCCTCGCCGTCGGGCTCGACGTCGGTGGCGGTCGCGGTGACACTGAGCGAGAAGTCCTCGTCATAACCGGCGGGCGGCGTCAGCTCCAGGCCGTCCAGTTCGGCCGCCGTCAGGGTGACGGAACCGTCCGGATTGACCGTGCCGGCGTTGAGGGTCGCGCCTTGCGGCAGGCCGGAAATGGTGATCGACAGGCTTTCGGACCCATCGGTGTCGGTCAGGCCGGCACCGATGTTCAGCGCAATCGCCTGGCCTTCCTCGCCGGAAACGTCGCTGGTCTGCAGCGTCGGCGTATCGGCATCGCCCAGCACGTCGACCGTCAAGGTGCCGGTGGTGGTGGCGGTGTCACTGCCATCCTGCGCCGTGGCGGTGACGGTGAGGTCGAAGTTGACGTTGGAATCTTCCGGCGGCGTGACGCTCAGGCCGTTGAGTTGTTCGGGCGTCAGCGTCCACGAGCCGTTGCCGTTGTCTGTACCGGCACTCAGCATCGCGCCTTCCGGCACGCCGGAAATGGTGATCGACAGCACGTCGTCGTCGGAGGCGATGGCGGCCGAAATATCGAGCGGAATGGCGTTGTCCTCGACGCCCTGGACGTCGTCCAGGACCAGCACCGGCGGCTCGGCGTTGTCGACATCGACCGTGACGTTGATGACGCCGGCGTTGATCGCCACGTCGCCATCGTCCTCGGTGGCACGGGCAACCACCTGCAGGGTGAAATCGCCGTCGCTATCGGGCGGCGCCGTCACGGTGACGGAATCCAACTGGCCGGCGGAAAGCGTGTAGACGCCGTTTTCGTCCGGCGTCAGGGCGACGCCGTCGACCGCCAGGATCGCGCCGTCAGGCACGTTGGAGATATCGACCGAAAGGGTCTCGGAACCGTCCAGGTCGTTCAGGCCGGCGGTGATATCGAGCGCGATCGGCACGCCTTCTTCGCCGTAGGCATCCTGGGTTTCCAGGTCCGGCCGGTCGGCAACGCCGATGACTTCGATTTCGATGTCACCGACGGTTTCGGCAATGTCGCCGTCCTCGGAGGTCGACGTGGCGGTCACCGTCAGGGTGAAATCGTCGTTGGAGTCCGGCGGCGGCGTCACGGTCAGGCCGTCCAGGTCCTCGGGCGCCACGGTCCAGCTATCGGTGGCCTCGTCGTAGGTGCCGGCGCTCAGGAACGCACCCTGCGGCACGCCGGAAATGGAGACGCTCAACACTTCGGAATCATCCGTCAGCGCGGCATGCACCGGCACCGGAATCTCGAAGTCTTCGAAGCCGACGTTGTCGCGCAGCACCAATTCGGGCTGGTCGGCGACATCGAGCACGTTGACATGCAGCGGCATTTCGATCGACGAAATGCCGACGTCGTTGCCGTTCTCGTCGAACGCCGTGCCGGCGTCGTTTTCGGTCGTCGTCGCGGTCACCGTCAGGTCGAAATCATCGGTCGAGCCGAGCGGCGGCGTGATCGTCAGGCCGGCCAGTTGATCGGGAGTCAGAGTCCAGGTACCGGTTTCGGTATCGTGAATACCGGTGCTGAGGCTGGCGCCATCCGGCACGCCGGTGATGGTGATGGAGAGGGTTTCAGACTCGTCGACGTCGATCAGGCTGGCGTCGATGTTGAGCGCAATCGCCGTGTCTTCGTCACCGGTGGCGTTCTGGGTCGCGAGATCCGGGGTATCGGCGACACCGACCACGTCAACGTTGATGACGCCGACCGTATCGGCCGTATCGACGATCTCCTCGCTGCCGGGGCCGGCAATGGTGCTGGCCGTGGCGGTCACGGTGAGTTGGAAATCGACGTTGGAATCGGCCGGCGGCGTGACCTGCAGGCCCTCCAACTGGTCGGGCGTCAGCAGCCACGATCCGTCGCCCAAATCCTCACCGGCACTCAGGAAGGCACCGTCCGGCACGCCGGAAATGGTGATCGACAGCACTTCGGAGCCGTCGGTGTCGGTCAGCGCAGCCTGCACGTCAAGGTCGATCGGGTTGTCCTCGAAGCCGGTGGTGTCGGAAAGATCCAGGGTCGGCGTTTCGGATTCACCGTCCACCTCGAAGGTGATGGTGCCCGAGACCGTGTTGGTGTCGATATGGTCGCCCTCGCCCGCCGGTTCCACGTCGGTGGTGGTGGCGACCACGTTCAGGGTCAGTTCACCGTCGTAGCCCGCCGGCGGCGTGATCGTCAGGCCGGAAAGATCGGCATCGGTAAAGGTCCATGTGCCGTCGCCGTTATCCGTACCGGCCGAGAAGATCGAGCCTTCCGGCGCGCCGGAGATGGTGATGGAAACGGTCTCGGAGCCGTCGGTGTCGGTGATGCCGGTGGTGATGTCGAGCGGAATCTCGAACCCGGCGTTGCCGTCCTGGCCCGCCGCGTCGAGCGTGATCTCGTCGGCGACGCCGAGCACCGTGACGTCGATGCTGGCTTCGGTCGGGGCGATTTCACCGGAAGCGATATCGAGCGATTCGGCGGTCACCGTCAGGCTGAAGTCGACGTTGGAATCGTGCGGCGGCGTGATCGTCAAGCCGTCCAGTTCATCCGGCTGCAAGGTGACGGAGCCATCCGGATTGAGGGTACCGGCACTCAGCACGGCACCTTCCGGAATGTCGGAGATGGTGATCGACAGGGTCTCGGAGCCGTCGGTGTCGGTCAGCGACGAAGAGATATCGAGCGCGATCGGCTGATCTTCATAGCCCGAGGTATCTTGAACCGTCAGGGTCGGCGCATCGGCGCGCGAGTCGACCTCGATGGTGACCGACTTGGAAATCGAGAAGGTCGCCATGTCTTCGGTATCGGGGCCGTGCACCGGCTCGCCGTCGGCCTCCACGTCGGTGGTGGTCGAGGTGACGTCGAGATTGATCTGGCCTTCGAAGTTCTCGGGCGGCGTGATCGTCAAGCCGTCGAGTTGATCGGTGGTCAGCGTCCAGGAGCCATCGCCATTGTCGGTACCGGCGGACAGGAAGGCGCCTTCCGGCACGCCATCAATGGTGACGGAAATGCTCTCGGAGCCGTCGGTATCGGCCAGTTCGGTGAAGATATCGAGCGGAATCGCCGTATCCTCGTCCCCGCCGGGCGAGCTCACTTCGAGCGGAATGGCATCGGCAACGCCAAGCACATCGACGTGCAGCGTGCCTTCGGTGGTGGCGTACTGGTAGAGCAATTGGCCGTCGGGCCCGACCTCGCTGGCGTCGGGCTCATAGGCGGTGGCCGTCACGGTGAGATCGAAATCCTCGTTGGAATCGGCCGGCGGCTGCACGGCGAAGTTGGAGCCGATGAAGCCGGAGGGAACGGACACGCTGCCGGACGCATCGACCGGCAACTGAACCATGAACGGCTCGCCGACGGACGGCGTGTACTCGACAAAGAACTTGGCGCCCGCCGGAATGCCGGAAACCGTGATCGAGAGGGTTTCCGACGGATCGACGGTCATCGCCGAAACGTCGAGATTGATGATGCCGTCTTCGAAGCCCTGGGCGTCCTGCATTTCCATGACAGGCGCGTCGGCGCGGTCATAGACTTCCACGTCGAAGGTCAAATGATCGACAGGATCGCCGCCGCTGGCGGTGGTGAACATGGTTTCGGTATCGCCGTTGGAATCGGTGACCGTGGCTTCGACCGTGACGGTGAAATCTTCATCGTGGTGCAAAGCCGGCGTCAGGGTCATGTTCGAGATCAACTGGCTCATCTGCTCGGGGCTGATGCCGAGCTCGGCGCTGTCGATGGTGAAGGTGCCGTCGTTGGGGTCCTGCTCGATGGAAACCGGAACGGAAATCTCGTTGCCGGCCTCGTCGGTGGCCGTGTAATTGGACGTCAGGACGGCGAATCCCTGGCCCTCGACCAGATTGCCGCCGGCATCGATCACATGCGCGCCGAAAGGCACGCCGGAGAGCGTGATGCTCAAGGTCTCGGAGCCATCCATATCCATCAAGGTGGCATCCATGTTGAGGCCGATGGGGATGTCCTCGCCGCCAGCCACGTCGACCGCCTCGATATGCGCCATGTCGGCGACCGCTTCGAGGTCGAGATTGATCAGCGCCTGGCCGACCGGTTCACCGGCGGCATTCTGCGCCTCGACCGTCACCAGCATTTCCTCGCCATAATCTTCGGGCAAGTGCACGACGATACCGGACGTCTGGTTGGCGCCCAGTTCGAATGTGCCGTCTTCGCCGGCGGCGATGGTCTGGCCGCCGATTTCAAGCGTCGTGCCTTCCGGATAGCCGCTGATCGACACCGTTTCTGTGCCTTCCGGCAGCGTCAGGTTACCGGACCCGTCATCCTTGCCGATGACATCCAACAGATTGAGTTCGAACGGCTGGTCCTCGACCGCCGGCATTTCGACCACGTTGACGTTCTGGACGATGCCGTCAGAGGTAATGAAGTCCAATTGCTCGATCCCTTGCAGGACCGTGGTTTCGCCCGTCGCGCCGTTGGTCACGGTGAAGTCCTCACCGACCAACTGAATGCCGAAATCAGCCAGGGCGCCGTCGAACCTCGCGATATCGTCGCCATGGCCGCCGACAAGCACGTTGTTGCCGGCGCCGCCGATCAGCACGTCGTCGCCGTAGCCGCCCTCGATGTAATCGTCGCCGCCGCCGCCATCCAGGGTATTGCCGCCTGCGTCACCGATGATCACATCGTTGCCGGCGCCGCCGACGACATTTTCGATGCCGGAAAGTGTGTCGAGATCGATCCACGGACCGGCCGAATCCGCCGCATCGTAGGCTTGCCCGGCGATCAGATCGATCACCAAGCCAAAGCCTTCGCCAACGTTCGAATAATCAACCGTATCAAGGCCGTCGCCGCCGACAAGCATATCGGAGCCGGCGCCGCCGATGAACACATCGTCGCCCAGCCCGCCGAACACGCTGTCGTCGCCGGTGCCGCCCTCGAGGGTATCGTTGCCGAAACCGCCGACCAGCACGTCGTTGCCATCACCGCCGGTGATCATGTCGCTGCCGAAGCCGCCGATGACGATATCGTCGCCGGCGCCGCCGCCCAGTGTATCGAGGCCGGAACCGATGGTAATCTCGTCCGCCGTGACCGTGATCGGCGCACCTTCCTCGTCGGTGCCCATGGTCAAGGTGACAGTCCCCTCCGCATCGACGCTCACCGCGGTGACGTCGTCGCCGAGCTCGCCGCCGACGATCAGGTCGTCGCCCTCGCCGCCGTCGATGATGTCGTTACCGGCGCCGCCTTCGAGGATGTCATTGCCGGCACCTCCGGACATGGTGTCGTCACCTGCGCCGCCTTGCAGCCGGTCGTTGCCGTCGCCGCCATCCATGGTGTCGTCGCCGTCGCCGCCGAGCATGAAATCGTCGCCGGCGCCACCAGTCATGGTGTCGTTGCTCAGGCCGCCGTCGAGGAAATCGTTGCCCTCGCCGCCGTCCATGATGTCTTCGCCTTCATTGCCGTAAAGCGAGTCGTCACCTTCGCCACCGGAGACGTAGTCAGCACCTTCACCGCCGGAAATGGTATCGGCCCCTTCGCCGCCGAACGCGCGGTCGTCGCCGGCGCCGCCCACGATGGTATCGTCGCCCGTTCCGCCGACCAGGATGTCGTCGCTGTCGCCGCCGTCGAGGTAATCGTTACCCGCGCCGCCTATCAGGATGTCTTCACCCTCGTCGCCGTAAAGCGTGTCGTTGCCGGCACCGATGACCGCGTCATCGGCTTCGGTCGTCGTCGTGACCTCCACCGTCTCGCCGTTTTCGTCGGTGACGGTGGTCGTCGTCGTCAGCGTCACGTCGCCGTCTTCGGAAACATTCAGGGTTACGCCTTGGTCGATGTCGCCGCCGACCACGACATCGTCGCCTTCGCCGCCGCTGACCACGTCGTCGCCTTCGCCGCCGGCGACCACATCATCGCCGGCACCGCCGGAAACCGTATCGTTGCCGGTGCCGCCGACGAGGTAGTCGTCACCGCCGGTGCCGGCGATGATGTCATCGCCGCTGCCGGTGTGAATGATGTTGGAACCGTCGCTGCCGGTCAGGTTGTAGGACAAATCCGAATAGGGGCTATTGGTCAAATCGAGATCGCCGTCGACATTGCCCTCGATCATGCCGGTCTCGGAATTGTACGAAGCGTTGTCGATTTCCTCCGGCACTTCGATCAACTGACCGTTCGGGCCGGTAACGAACTGCGCGCCGGCAGGCGGCACCGGTGTCGTATCGACGGCGACGGCCTCGTCATCGTTTCCTGCGTCGGTATTGTCCTCACCCTCTCCGTCGGCCGCCTCGCCAACGTCTTGGGTTTGGGCACTGACGGGGTCGAGAATTTTCATTTGTGTCAATTCGTCGCTAACGACCTGAATGTCGGCGGTCTCGCCTTGCTGTTCCTCCTGGCCGGCGGCGGTTTCGAAATTGGCCAAGTCCTCGGCGCTAGCCTCGGCATCGCCAGCCTCGACCTCTTTCTCGAGCTGTTGGATTTCCTCGTCGAGCAGTTGTTCTTCGCTTTGCTGGTCCTGCAGGCCGAAATCGTTCTGGTTGCCATGCACCTTGGGGATACGGCGCAGCGCGGACTCGAACTGCGAAATGACATCGCCGTCGGTGATGGTTCTGATTTCCGTCGGTGCGATTTGGAATCCGGTGATGCCGGTCATCTGGTTGGCGCCGTTCAGCACCTGCACGCCGGCGTCGTTCATGACCACGACCTCACCGACGAAGCCATCGGCTTCTTCCATCAAGACGACGTTCATGTTCTGGCCGTCGGAAAGATCGAGGCCGACCTGGGTACCACGGATGCCGATGGTGGCCACCGGCGTATCGAGTGTCATGGCGTCGGGGTCGGTCTTCGCGACCTGGCCGGACACGAAGGTGAACACACCCTGCAACGCCGTCATGGAAACGGACCCCTCCTGGGTGGAGGGATCGTAGATCATTTCATCCAGCACCATGCGGCCGCTTTCGCCCATGGAGAACGTGGTCTCGTCGGCAAGCAGCACGCCGATGGAGCCGTCGGGACCGGATTCGATGATGTCGCCCTGATAAACCGGATCACCCACGTTGAGCTCGACCCTGGTGCCGTCGGCACGAACGGCAAACACCTGACCTTCAAGGTTCTCGACGTTACCGATGGGTTCGCCATCGGTACCCGTGATCACCGTCGGGTTGGCGGCAAGGGAGCTTTCGGGGACACCGGCAGCGGACGAGGCCCCGTCCGTGCCGGCGGCTACGTCGCCGCCGGTGGGGCCCTCGGCAAGTTGAACGATCATCTCACCGGACAGTTGCGCCCCGTCGGGGGAGACGAGTTCGGGTGGGTTTTCCTGGGAGTAGTAGTCCTCGACCACGACGCGCGAACCATCGGGCGCGGTCACGATCAAATCGTCACCGCTCGCCTCGAACTCGGCGGAGGTCAAATCGAAACCTTCGGGAAGGGTCAGGGACTCGCCGTCACCAGCGTTCAACGACAGCGGCTGCTCGCCACTTTCAGGGGTGGTGATCAGGTCGGCCATAATGTTTACCTCACGGGACGCCAGCTCGTGCCATATACGCGTCCAACGGAGATAAGGTGCTTTGTTGTTTTTCTTCTATAGGACCACTTTACGCGTCCACCTTTTTCGTAGCAACAAAAGCCGGTGGAATCTGTGATGAGGATCACAGGCTTGCGCTTATTTTTCAGGCGACCTTCGCCCCGTAATAGAGGGTGACCACGTGATTGGCCTCGGCGAAGAACAGCCACCGCTCAATGGCCAGGCCCAGCGTTGCCGCCAGCGCCGCCGGAACCAAGGCGAACGCGGCGCCCGCCCCGCCAGTCATGGCGCCGGCCGCAACCAGCACCAAGGGCGCGCCGAAACCGACGACATGGGCATAACGCCTGAGTTTCGCGGCGTGTTTCCGCGCCACCTGGAACCCCATTTCCTTCATCAGGTAGTTGGCCGAGGTGTGCGGCCCCTCGAACTTCGATAGCCGCCCGAAACGCCCAAGCCCGGTGGCGCTTTCCGGCGTCGAGGGGTGGTTTGTGGTATCGATCAGACGCCAATACCCCACCTTTCCGGCCCAGGCCAGCGCCAGCGACACCGCCGCAAGCCACGCGACGGCGGTTGCGTCATGCCCCAGCGCCGCAACGATCGCCGCCAACCAGACGGCACCGCCGGCCAGCCCCATCATCAGGTAGTTCGGCAGCGTCCAGGCGTTGTGCCATTGATGAATGGTCTTCAGCGTGCGGTAGATCATGCCGGTGCAGAACACCGTCACGACGGCGCCGAGCGCCGTCAGCAGCGCCGCCGCGACCAAGGTCTCGGACCGACCGCCGAGATAAATCCAGCCGTAGGCGAATAGCCCCAGCGGGCCGAAGGTGACGACGGCAGCAACCCCTTCCCGCGACAGCCACGACGAGCGCCATTGCGTCAGGGCGCGCCAGGCGCGTTCCGGATGACCGAGATGAAAGGTCGAGGACAACAACCCGGCAACCACCGTAACGAAGCCGAAGCCGAGGCCGGCGATGCCGAGTTCCGGCGTCATCGGCAGCCACCCGGCGGCGATGAAGACGCCAATGACGGCCAGCAACCCATAACCGATGCCGGACGCCACGGTGAAGAAGATGACGGAAAAGGCGGGATGCATTGAGGGCGGCCTCCTATCGCGACAGGAACCGGTCGGCCCAGCGCAAGATCGGGTTTGCGATCGCCGGTTCCGGTATTGGTGATGGGTTCCGGGTTTCCGTGCGCGGCCTCGGCGGCAGGTACTTGTTGGTCGGCCGGTAGCCCATTTCCGGCATCAGGTCATAACCGCCGCGTTCGGCGACCAACCTGGCGACATCGGAATTGCGGTCGTTGAGATCGCCGAAATGGCGCGCGCCGGCGGGGCATGTGGAAACGCAGGCCGGCACGCGGTCGACGGCTTCCAGGTTCTCGTTGTAAATGCGGTCGATGCAGAGCGTGCACTTCTTCATCACCCCGGCGTCGCTGTCGAATTCCCGCGCCCCATAGGGGCAGGCCCAGGAACAGAGCTTGCAGCCGATGCACTTGTCCTCGTCGACCAGCACGATGCCATCTTCGCAACGCTTGTAGGACGCCCCCGTCGGGCACACCGTGACACAGGCCGCCTGTTCGCAATGCAGGCAGGATTTCGGGAAATATGTGGTCATGTTGGCGGCCGCGCCTTCGGTCTCCACCTCGTAGGCGTGGATGCGGTTGAACCAGACGCCGTCGGGCTTGGCACCGTAAGGGTTCAGGTCTGTCAGCGGCGCCATGTGGCCGCCGGTATTCCATTCCTTGCAGTTGACCGCGCAGGCATGGCACCCGACGCAGATGTCGAGGTCGATCACCAGGCCGAGCTTCTTCTTGATGGTATCGGGCAGCTTGGTCATAGCTTGCCTCTCCGGTTCCTGGCCTTGCGGAATTCGTCGCCGTAACGCAGGACCTTGGGCGCCGGCTTCATGTTCGGCGGCTTGGCGGTCGGCTGGAACCGGGGCTCCAACTCGCCCTGTTCGTGCGCCGCCGCCTTCTCGACCCGCACCTTGAGGTCGAACCAGGCGGCTTGGCCGGTGAGCGGATCGGAGTTGGAATAGCGATAACCGTCGCCCTTTTCGGGCAGCAGTTCGGAAATCAGGTAATTGAGCAGGAACCCCTTGGTTCCCTCGGTGGCGCCGGATTCCAGGTTCCACGCCCCGGGACGCTTGCCGATGGCGTTCCAGGTCCAGACGGTATCCCTGTTGACGCCGTCCATTAGTTGCGCCTGCACCTTGATGCGGCCGTTATGGCTCGACACCCAGACCCAATCGTCGGTCTCGATGCCGAGTTCCTCGCCTTTCTCGCGCGAGATAAAGAGCCGGTTCTCGGCGGTGATCTGCCTGAGCCAGGCATTCTGCGAGCCCCAGGAATGGTACATGTGCATGGGCCGCTGGGTGAGCGCGTGCAGCGGGTAGGTCTCGTCGTCGACCATGTCCTCTTCGAACGGCGTATACCAGATCGGCAGCGGCGATGCGTATTCCTTGATCCGCGCCCGTTCGCTGTCCGGCGGTTGCACCGCGCCGTGGCCCTCCGCCGCCAATCGGAACCTTTGCAGCGCTTCCGAATAGATCTTCATGACGATCTGATCGGGGTTGGTGACGAAGGCCATCTTCTCGGCCCACTCCAGATAGCCCTTGTTGGCGTAACGGTAGTAGCGATGCGACTTCGGCAACTCGTACTGCCAGAACCCCTTGTTCTCGATATAGCGCTGCAACTGGTTGGGATTGGGGTCGCCGATGCCGACCTTGTCGCCGTCCTTGCCGCGCCAACCGGCCAGTGGGCCGAGCCCCGGGCGGCGTTCGTGGAAGGTGATGTAGTCGGCGTATCCGTTCGGGTACTTGGGCGAGCCGTCCTCGTTCATCATCCCTTCCAGGCCGAGCCGTGCGCCCAGGTCGAGCAGCACCTCTTGGAAGCAGCGCACGTCGCGGTCGGGTTTGACGATCGGGTGGCGGATGGCGTCGGCGGCGGCGTCCGCATGACTGATCGGCCGGTCCAGCAACGAGATGCAATCCCATCGTTCCAGATAGGTCGTATCCGGCAAGATCAGGTCGGCGTAGGGCACCATCTCGGAAAAGAAGGCATCGGAATAGATGATGTGCGGAATCTTGTACTTGCCGGTGGTCTCATCGATATCGGTCAGCATCTCCATGACCCGGCCGGTGTTCATGGTCGAATTCCAGGCCATGTTGGCCATGTACATGAACAGGGTGTCGACGGGATAGGGATCGCCCTTCCAGGCGTTGGTGATGACCATGTGCATGAGACCGTGGGTGGCGAGCGGCGCCTCCCACGAGAACGCCTTGTCGATGCGCTGCGCCTTGCCGTGCTCGTCGACCAGCAGTTCTTCCGGCGCCATCGGGAAGCCCAGGTGCGGCCCGGCCAGGGGCGTGTTCGGCTTCACCTTGTTGATGCCGCCCATGGGCTTGGGCAGCGAGTTCAGCGCTTTCGGATAAGGCGGCTTGAAACGCATGCCGCCCGGCACGTCGACGGAACCCAGCAGCAGTTGCAGGATATGGATCGCGCGGCAGGTATGGAAGCCGTTGGTATGGGCGGAAATGCCGCGCATGGCGTGCATGGAAACCGGACGCCCGATGACCTTGTCATGCTTGCGCCCGAAGGTGTCGGTCCATTCGATGTCGAGTTCGATCGCCTGATCGAAGGCGACGTCGGCCAGTTCCTGAGCGATACGGCGGATGGTCTCCGCCGCGATGCCGGTCTTTTCCGCGACCGCTTCCGGTGCATAGGCATCGTCCAGGTAATGCTCGGCCAGTAATTGGAACGACGGCACCGCCTTGCGGCCGTCAGGCAGCGTTACCTCGCCGACCAGGATCGGTTTGGCGTCAACGTCGGAGACCGCGGCCGGCGCCTGTTTCTCGCCGTCCCAGCAAAGCGCCGTGGCGTTTTCATCGCGGACATAGAGGCCGTGGTCGGCACCGCCCGGGTTCTGCACGATCAACCAATGCACGTTGGTGTATCGGACCAGGTATTCCTCGTCGATGCGTCCGCTGCGCAACAGCTCCCGAATCAGCGACATGACGAACAGCCCGTCGGTGCCGGGCCGGATACCCAGCCACTCGTCGGCAATGGCGGAATAACCGGTGCGCACCGGGTTCACGGAAACGAATTTGGCGCCCCGGGTCTTGAGCTTGCCGAGCCCCTTCTTGATCGGGTTGGAATCGTGATCCTCGGCGACACCGAACATCAGGAAGTATTTGGTGTGCTCCCAGTCGGGCTCGCCGAATTCCCAAAAGGCGCTGCCGATGGTATAGAGCCCGCCGGCCGCCATGTTGACCGAGCAGAAACCGCCGTGGGCCGAGAAGTTCGGCGTGCCGAACTGTTGCGCCCACCAACTGGTCAGGGACTGGCTCTGGTCGCGGCCGGTGAAAAAGGCGAGCTTGCGTGGGTTGGTGGCGCGACAGTGCGCCAGCCAGGCGGTCGCGGTCTCCAGCGCCTCGTCCCACTCGATTTCCTTGAATTCGCCGGAACCGCGCGGCCCGACACGGCGCAACGGCTTGGTCAGGCGCGCCGGCGACTTGAAGTTCATGATCCCGGCCGAACCCTTGGCACAGAGAATGCCCTTGTTGACCGGATGGTCGCGGTTACCCTGGATGTAGCGGACCTCGCCGTCCTGCAGGTAGACCTTGATGCCGCACCGGCAGGCGCACATGTAGCAGGTGGTATAGGCGACCTCGTTGCCGACACTGGGCGAGGTGTTCAGGGGCCGATCGAGCGGGCAGGGCTTGGCCGCAGGGGGAGCCGGCGGGTTGTCTCGGGGCATTGCATTCCCAATCCGTTTGCCAATAACGGGACACGGTGTCCCATTATTTATTATTTTATGCCAATTGCGTGGATTCCAAGATCAGCCTGTCCCTGCCACAGACTTTCTCGGCAATTGGCCTTATCGCCAGCATAGCCGGTTTCAATTTTATATTCAATAATTTGAATATATGTTTTTTGAATGTGTTGGCGCACGCCAAAGCAACGCCCCGTTGCCGGCAACGGGCCCGGCCGTCTGTGCCAATCGGAATGATTACATGCGGCGGGCGCCGCCATGGGCGGCCAGGAACTTCTGCTTGGAACCGGCCTCGATGAAGGCCACGGCGCAACCGAGTTCGCGGTCGCCCTCTTCGCTCTCATCGGCACGGCGTTGGCCGCCTTGGATCGCGGGGCAGGCCTGCTCGGAAATCTCGGCAGTCCTGTCGGGGCCGTCGTGAACCTCGCCCGCCAGCGCTCCCGGCAGGTCCGACTCGCGCCGGCGCTCCACCGGTTCCTTGATACCCACGATGCGAATCTCGGGGGTGATGCCGTGTGCCTGGATCGTATGCCCGTCGGGGCCGTAGTAGAGCGCCGTGGTCAACCGGAGCGCGCCCTCCTCGGGTAGCGGAATAATGGTCTGCACGGAACCCTTGCCGAACGAGCGCGTTCCCATGACCGTCGCCCGGCCATGCACCTTGAGCGCGCTGGCGACGATTTCAGAGGCCGAGGCCGAGCCGCCGTTGATCAATACCACCACCGGCAATCCGTTGGCGAGATCGCCCTTCTCCGCCCCGAACGAGCGCCGGTCCTCGGGCGCGCGGCCACGCACCGAAACGATCTCACCGGCATCGAGAAAGGCATCGGCGAGGATGACCGACTGATCCAACAGCCCACCGGGGTTGTTGCGCAGGTCGAGCACGATACCGTCGGGATCGCCGCCCAATTCCGCCCGAATAGCGGCGAAGGCAGTGACAATACCGCCCTCGACCCGCTCGGAGAAACGGCTTACCCGGATATAACCGACACGGCCGACGGTCCGCCAGCGCACCGCGCGGACCTTGATGATGGCACGCACCAGGGTGATGTCGAAGTCGGCCTGTCCCTTGCGCCTGAGCGTCAGGCGGATGGGCGTTCCCGGCCGGCCGCGCATGAGGCGCACGGCCTGGCTCAGGCTTAGGCCCTTGATCGGGTCGCCGTCCACCTGCGTGATCAAATCACCCGACGCGACCCCCGCCCCGGCCGCCGGCGTATCCTCGATGGGCGCCACCACCTTGACCAGGCCGTCTTCCATCGTCACCTCGATGCCGAGCCCCCCGAACTCGCCCTTGGTGTGGATGAAGGATTCGTTGAATTCTTCGCGGTTCATGAAACCGGAATGCGGATCGAGCGACGCCACCATCTTGTCGAGGGCCGCCTCGATCACTTTCGGCGCCGGCAACGAGTGGGGCTCGGCTTTCAGGTCGGAAACGCCTTCGATCGCGGCGTCGACCAGTTTCGCGTCGGAAACCTCGCGCACATATTTGGCCCGCACCCGCTTGAACGCGAACTTGAAGTAATCCAGCCGGTCCTGCTGCGGGCTCACGGCGGTGTCCTTATAGACGGCCGTGAACCTGGCGACCTCGCGTTCGGTTTCGGCGGGCAGCGGGTGCAGCTTGTCGCCGACGGCATCCAACACCCGGCTGAGCGACGACTTGTGCCCGACCGAACAGGCACCGAGCGCGGGCAAAAGCGCCGCGCCCAGTAGCAGTCCGATGACCAGTAGAAAAGCCTGCGGCGAACCGCGCCAGCCCTTCATGGGGTTACTCCCGTTGGCGACGACAGCCCGGAGGGCTCAGCCGTCGGCGTTGATCTGCTCGATCAGTTCGCCCAGCACCTTCTCCGCCTCGTCGTTCTCGACCTGGCAGGTACCGGCGTTTTCGTGTCCGCCGCCGCCGTACTTCAGCATCAACTCACCGATGTTGGTGTTGGAAGTGCGGTTGAGGATGGACTTGCCGGTGGCGAACACGGTGTTGAGCTTGTTCAAGCCCCACATGCAATGGATCGAGATGTTGCAGTCCGGATACAGCGCATAAACCATGAACCTGTTACCAGCGAATATGGTTTCCTCGTTGCGCAGGTCAAGGATGACGAGGTTTTTGTGCACCGTGGCACAGCGCTGGATCTGCTCCTTGAAGCGGTCTTCCTGCTCGCGGTAGAGGTCGACCCGCTCCTTTACGTCCGGCAGCTTGAGGATGTCGGAAATATCGTGTTCGCGGCAGTAATCGATCAGGTGCATCATCAGTTGGTAGTTGGAGACCCGGAACTCACGGAAACGGCCGAGGCCGGTGCGCGAGTCCATTAGGTAGTTCATCAAGACCCAGCCGTCGGGGTTGAGCACCTCTTCGCGGCTGAACTGCGCCGAATCGCCCTTGTCCACGGCTTCCATCATGTCATTGGAAACCTTGGCGAAGGCTTCCTTGCCGCCGTAGTAGTCGTAAACCACGCGCGCCGCCGACGGCGCCTCGGGGTCGATGATGTGATTGTCCTTCGCGCCGACGCGGATGGTTTCGCTCAGGTGATGATCGAACGCCAAATGCACGCCTTCCACATAGGGAAGGTTGGTGGTGATATCGCCGCCGGTAATCAGGATCGTGCCGTCCTGCATGTCCTTGGGATGGACGAACTTGATATCGTCGATCAGGTCCAGCTCCTTCAATAGAACGGCACAAACCAAACCGTCGAAATCACTGCGCGTCACCAGCCTGTATTTCTTTTGCTCGTCACTCATCGGGCATCCCCATCATCTGGTCATCAATGTTTATCCGCAAGGCGCTCACCCCAGCGCGGCTGGACGCAGTGTAACCTAAGCTTTCGAGGTTCGAAACCCTTGATTGCAAATGCTATTTCACCGCGCAAACGGCTTCGCGCAGGACCCAAACCGCCGCTCCAAGCAACAGTGCCGCGCCGGCCTGATGCGCCGCGGCCAACGGCACCGGAACGACCAAAATCAGCGTCGAAATCCCGAGCGTCACCTGCACGACGGCCAACGCCGCCAGCCAGTTGAGCGCCAGCGAAAGCCGCCCGGCGGATCCCCACCGCCGCCCGGCCAGCCACAGCGCCAGCACCGCGAAAAAGGTCAGTTCCGCCAGCACCCGGTGATCGAACTGCACGGTGGTGATGTTTTCGAAAAAGTTGATGAAAACCGGTTGCATCTCGAACATGCGCTCGGGAATCAAATCACCGTCCATCAACGGGAAGGTATTGTAGGTCAGGCCCGCGTCGAGGCCGGCAACCAGGGCACCGGAAAAGGCAGTGACGAAGATCAGCACCAGCAGCGCGGCGGCCCAGGGCGCCAGCGGCGATCTGACGCCTTCGGCGCGGTCGCCCATGCGAAGCCCAATCGCCACCCAGAGAATGTAGGCATAGATCACCAGCGCCAGAATCAAGTGCGCCGCCAATCGGTACTGGGAGACGTCGGGCTCGTCCACCAGCCCGCTTTTGACCATGTACCAGCCCATCACGCCTTGCAGGCCGCCGAGCACGAACATGAACGCGAAACGCATCCCGAGCGGCCTGTCCACCCAACCGCGCAGGATGAAAAAAACAAACGGCACGAAAAACACCACACCGATGATCCGGCCCCAAAGCCGGTGCACGAACTCGAGCCAGAAGATCCCCTTGAATCCGGCGAGGGTCATATCCCAATTCATCTCGCGGAATTCCGGATAGGCTTTGTACTTATCGAACAGCGCCTGCCAGTCGGTATCGTTGAACGGTGGCAGCCAGCCGGTCAGGGGCTTCCACTCGACCATCGACAGCCCCGATTGCGTCAGACGCGTCACTCCGCCCAGAACCACCATGGCGAAAACCATGGCCGCCACGGCGAACAGCCAGGCAGCCAGAATTCGGTGGCGATCGGTCGTTTCGGCGTCGGCGGCGGTCATCATCTGCTCCTTCCCAAGTCGGGCGGCGCCCTGTATAGCTCCGGTGCCCGGCGAAACCAATGAACATTGCGTTTTGCCGCGCTATGTTGGATATAGCCCCAGGCATTCGGCATTGGTTGACATTCATCAATCGGCGGTAACGTGACAGACATTCATCCCGTATTCTTGGTCGGCGCCGGCCCCGGCGACCCGGACCTGTTGACGGTCAAGGCGCGGCGCCTGATCGACGCCGTCGATGTCGTCGTCTACGACAAGCTGGTGGCCGATCCCATTCTGGCGCTGTTCCCGGCGGCGACGGAAAAGGTCTTCGCCGGCAAGCAGGCCTTCAACCACTACATGCCGCAGGAAAAGATCAACGACGTGCTGGTCGAACTGGCGAAGGCCGGTCGCAAGGTGATGCGCCTCAAGGGCGGCGACCCGTTCGTCTTCGGACGCGGCGGCGAAGAGGCGCTGCATCTGGCCGCCAACGGCATACCTTTTGAGATCGTGCCGGGAATCACCTCGTCGGCGGGTTGCGCCGCCTATGCCGGCATCCCCCTCACCCACCGCGATCTCGCCCACGGGGTGCGGTTCGTTACCGGCCATACCCAGGGACCCGACGGACTTGGCCTCAACTGGCAGAGCCTTGCCGATCCGGACACCACGCTGGTCGTCTACATGGGCGTCACCAACGTCGAGAAAATCACCGATCGGCTGATTGCCGCCGGCATGCCGGCCACGACCCCGGCCGCCGCCATCAACCAAGGCACGCGCCCCGACCAGACCGTGTTGACCACGACGCTCGACGCCTTGCCCAAGCACGTTGCCGAAGCCGGTCTCAAGGGACCGACGCTTCTGGTCATCGGCCGCGTCGTCGACCTGTCGGAGCGCTTGGCCTGGTTCGAAGACGCCCTCGCCCGCCCGCCCATCCGCTGACGGAGGAAATCATGGCTCGACCGCCCGCGAAGAAAGTCGCCACCAGCCTGGACCTGGCCACCGCCGAGATCATCGCCACCGGGGCCTTGGCCGCGGCGCGTCTGCACGACACCCTGCCGCTGACGGTGGCGGTACTCGACTCCGGTGGCCAGTTGGTCACTTTCAAGCGCGAGGATGGTTGCGGCATCATGCGCGGCGACATTGCGCTCGGCAAAGCCTACGGTGCGCTCGGCATGGGCATGGCGAGCCGCACCATCCGCGACGAGCTGACCGATCGGCCGGCCTTCCTTGGCGCGCTCGCGGCGGCGTCTGGCGGACGCTTCATTCCGGTGCCGGGCGGCGTCGCCATTCTCGATTCCGATGGCCTGATCATCGGCGCCGTCGGCATCAGCGGCGATTCGTCCGAATGCGATGAGTTCATGGCCATCGAAGGCGTGAACGCCGCCGGCCTGACGCCCGATCCGAGTGAACCCGACACCGGTTGGTTGAACTGAGAGCCGTTCCTCGGCCCGCCGGCTATTCGCCGGTGACAATGTCGCGACCGAGCGCGCGCGCCAAAAGCATGTAGACCTTGCCTACGTCGGAAGCCAGGAAGGTGCCACGCAACAGGCTTTCCTGATCGAGCGCCTGGGCTTGTTGCAACAGGCCTTCGAATTCGGCCAGGTAACGCGTGACGTAATCGCGGAACTCGGAATCGCGCTGGTACTTGTCGCGCACGATATTGAGCTTCGCCTTCTCGCGGAAGCCCAGCATCTTGCGCACGAAGACCCCGGTTTCGCCCTTGTTGAAGCGGCGCCAGTCCTCCTCGCTGATGACCGTTTCCAAGACCCGGTTCATGTCCACGGCCAGCGACTGCAGCCGCTCGCTGATGAAGCCCGCCTGCTGCATGAAGTCCGATACCGCCGCCTTGGAACGGCGCTCCTTCAGATGTTCGACCAGGGTCCGCGCCTCGTTCGAGGTCTCGCGCATTTCCTGGGTCTGGCGCTCCATCAGCCGCGCCGCTTCCTCGGCATTCGTGGACGCCTGGGCGGTCGTGCGGTTCAGGGAATCGGCCTGCGAGCGCACGTGCTGGTCCCAGGCCGCGACCTTGGCGAGCGCGGCTTCCGTCGCCGCACTCAACTCACCGGCGCGCCGTTCGACCGCGCCCGACAGCGCCTCCATGCCCTGTTCGGTACGCTGGTAGGTAGTGCCGAGATTGTAGATCTGGCGCCGCACCTGTTCGGCCATGGCTTCCAGCCGGCCGCCCATGCCCTCGACGCTCATCCCCGTTTCCTGGGTCTGCTGGCGGAACATGTCGATGGCCTTGTTCAGCTTCGACGCATTGACGTCGATGGCGACGCCAGCCTCGGCCGAGCTTTCGGTCAGGTTCTCGCTGACTCCCTGCAGACGTTCCGTCGCCTCGTCGATGGCGGTGTTCAGTAGCTCCGTGCGGTGTTTCATGGTCTCGCCCACGTCGGTGAGCTGCGTCGAGGCGCGCTTGGAGACGCCATCCAGTTCCTGGGCCTGGCGGCGCAGGTCGTGGCCGACCTTACGCAGGTTGCCGAGCGTCTGCCCCGACATGTTGTCGAGATCGCCGTACTGCTGCGACAGTTCCTTGGCCAGGTTTTCCACCTGTCGGAACAGATGGTCGGAGACCTGGGTGGTTTCCTCCGAATGGCGGCCGAGGGCTTCGGTCACCAGGCCGACCAGTTGCGCCGCGCGTTCGGCGCTGGAGGTCAATTCGTGCGTGCGTTCGCCCAGGCTCTCGCTGACCCGGCCGAGCTGCGCCGCGGCTTCCGTCGACGACAGCCTGAGCGTTGCCGATTGCTGGTTCAGGGTATCGGCGAAGGACTGCACATGGGTGGAAGCCGCATTGTAGGCCGTGGTCAGGTCATTGGAACTGCGATGCAGCAGATCGCCGACGTCGTCGAAGCGTACGCGTGCCTGATCGAGCGAGCCCTCCAGTTCACCGATATGCGATTTCAGCGCCGCCGCGATCCCTTCCAGGTGCGACGCGGCGCGCGAAGATGCCGACGTCGCCGTCTCGACCCGGTCTTCCAGGTTGGCCGCCACCGTGGTCATGTGATCCTCGGCTGCAAAGGCTGCGGCAGCCACGTCTTCGCGCGTGGTATCGAGGCGGTTGGTGGCACGGTCGACCCGGTTGGCGGCCTCGTCGGAGACCGCGGCCAGTTGCCCGGCCGTCTCCTGTAGCTGACCGCTGGCCTGGGCCAGGCGATCGCGCGTGCGCTCTGAGAGATCGTCCAGTTCGCGTGAGCGTTCATGGAAACTATCGCTGATGGTATCGAGATCGACGCCGGCCCGGTCGGTTGCGGTTTTCAGCGATTCCGCCTGGCGCGCCATCACCTCGGTCACCAGAGAGAGAAGCTGCGCCGCCTTGTCGGCGCTGGCCGAAAGTTGGCCGGATTGTTCGGCGAAAGCACCGCCCACCTGGGCCACGTCGTTGACGGCGTTGCGCCCGGCGCTGCTCAAGGCTGTGGCATTGGCGCGCAAAGTTTCCGCCACCTCGCGCACCTTGCCGGCGGCGGTGTCGGATGCGGTCATCACCTCGGTAAGGGTCCCCTGCAGTTCGTCGCCGACCATGTGCAGCCGGCCCTCCACCCGTTCCGTCGCCTGGTCCAGATCATCCACGCGCTCGCGCAGGATCTTGCCGGTATTGACCATCACCGTGGCGGCACGCGACGACAGGTTCGAGAGCTGGCCGGCGTTCGATTCCAGCAACGCCGCGACGCGGCCGACGTCGTCGGTGGCGGCGCCGGCGGCGAGGCTCAGGTCGCGCGCCTTTTCCTGCACCGTGGCACCCAGCGCCTGCAGCCGCGACACCGCGTGCTCCGACGCGCCGGTGACACCGTCCAGGCGCTCGCGCAACAGTTCGGCCGTGCGCTGCCCCCTCTCGGTCCCCGCCGCAACGGTTTCCTGGGCGGTGTTCAAGACCTCGGTGACCCCCTCGATCTCGGCGCGGCCGCGGTCGGCGGCACGGGTCAGGGCGGAGCTGGATCGGTTCAGGCCGTCGGCGGCGGCGGCGATCTGGGTGCCGGCACGATCCGAAATGACCGACAGTTCCTCCGATCGCTCCTTCATGCGCTCGGCGACGTTGTCGATGTTTTCGGCGCCGGCCTGTGAGGTCAATTCAAGCGTCTGCGCTTCGGCGCCGAGGGTTTCGGCCACGGCGTGAAGGCGGGCGCGCGCGGCCTCGGAAATCTCGTCCAGTTCGTCGGCGCGACCGTGCAATCCGTCGCTGACCCGCGTCACCTCCGCCAGCACGCGCTCGGCGATCATCTGCAGCAGGTCCGAATTGCGGCGCAATTGGTCGCCGACCGCTTCCGAGCGCTCGGCCGTCTCCTCGCCGAGCGCCGCGGTTTCGCGCGCCTGTTCTTGGAACATGCGGCGGCTTGCGCCGATTGAGGTCTCCACCCGCGCCGCCGTTTGGGTCAGGTCCTGGGCCTGCGCATCGAAGCTTTCCGACGCGGCGCGGATTCCGGCATTGGCCTTGTCGACATTCTCGAGCAGCGCCGCCGATTGCCGTGCCAGGCGTTCCTCCATCTCGGTCCCGGTGGCGGTGGTCTTTTCCGTCACCTCGGAAAGGAACTCGGCTTGCGCGCCCAGGTTCTCGCGCATGCGCTGAACCGCGGCAGCCATGCGTTCGGTGCGGTTTTCCAGGTCGCGGCCGTTGGCATGAAGGGTCTCGGCGCCGGACTTCACCACCGACGCCGCCTCCTCGGCGGTATCGCGAAGGCTATCGGTACGTTCCTGCAACAGTCCTTCCGCCTCCAGCGTGCGCGCGGTAACATGCTCGGCGGCGCGCTCCAACTGCTCGCGCCGAATATCGAGATGGTCGGCGCCCTCGCTGGCCCGTTCGGCCGCGTGATCGGCGGCGCGGTTGAGAGAATCGGTGCGCTCCAGCAAGATCCCCGCCAGGTCCTCGGCGCGCGTGCCGGCACGTTCGGTGGCGGCATTGAGCTCACGCGCGCGGCGGTCCAGGTGTTCGCTCACGTCGCGCACCCGTTCGGCGGCGTCGGTGGTCACGGATTGCAGATCATCGGTCTGGCGCCGGAGCGCGTCGGCGACGGCGTGGGAGCGCAGGTCGGCATCCTCCGAAACCTGCGACAGCTCAAGTGTGCGTTCGCGGATCAAGCTGCTTACCGCCTCGGCCCGGCGCGCCGCTTCTTCCGAGGCCCGGGTCAGGTCCTGCGCCTGGCCGCGCAGCGTATCGGTGATCTGCGCGACGCGCGAGCGCGCCCGGTCGGACGGATAGATCAATTGCCGCAGGTGCCAGCGCAGCGCTTCAGTCTCGGAACGCAATTGCCGGCCGCGCTCAAAGAAGGCGATGACCGTCCACAGCATGGCGAGCGGCGTCACCATGCCGACCAGAAGACCGGTCAATTCGTGCGGCAACAGTGCCAGCAGATTATCCCAGCCCAACTGCGTCTCGACGAACTGGTACCAGCCGACCAGCCACGCCGCGCTGAGCAGGCCGCCGGCAATGGATGCGACGCGGAACCGCAGATGTAGCGGCTGGCGCCAGTCCTCGAGTGACAATCGTTCGCCGCCGGGCGGCAGCTCCGGCAGCGATCCGCCCGACTGGCGGCCATCGATATCGACCCCGGCGGCAGCGGAATCCGGCGTGCTTTCAGGGTTTTGCTGTTCGACTTTCGGATCGGAACTGTGCTCGGCCATGACGGCACGCCTCCTCGCGGCGATCTGCGCCCAGGGTTTTAAGGATGGCAGACTATAGCACGAAATATTGTGGGTAAATCACATTGCTGTCGCAAAATGTGGATAAATCGGCGCTTTTTTTAGGTGCCGGAAACGGGAATTTCGGCGATTCGGGCGGCGATCCGCTGCGCGGCATTGCCGTCGGCGAGATCACCGAACAGTTGATCGCGGTAGCGCCGGCGGATATCGCCGCGCCGGGATGGATCGTCGAGGGCGCGCACCACCGCTTCCGACAGCAATTCGATGTCCTGCACGTCCTCGCCCATGTCGCGCCAGGCCCATTCCGGGCCGGCCGCGTCGAAATGGGTGGGGTCGTTGAACCGGTCGGGATTGGCGATCAACACGATTGGACGGTCGAGCGCCAGGAACTCGAGCATGGCGCTGGACGCGTCGCTGACCAGCACTTCGGCGCGGGCCAGCATGGGTGCCAACGATGCCGCCGGATCGTCGAAAAGCGTGACGCGGTGATCGCGGCGCGCCAGTTCACGCCAATCCGCGAGCCATGGCGGCGGCTGTTCGCAATGACGTGGATGCGGGCGCAACACCAGATCGATGTCCTCGCGGCCGCGCACGATCAGTTCCGCCACGTCGGCGCCGAGCATCGGCGCGGAAGACAGATACCCCCGGTCCGTCGGCGCGTAGAGCACCGAGCGCCGCCCACCGCTTGACGGTTTCGCGGCGCCGGCGGCGATATCGGTGAACAGGCCGTCCAAGGCCGGATAACCGGTGGCCCACACCCGGTCCTCGCCCAGGCCGCGGCGCTCGCGGATTTCATCGGCCACGGCGGCGCTCGGCGCACACAGGAATTCCCCAGGATTGCGCACCCGTGCGAGAAAGTTCTTCGACGCCAGGCCGAACCCCGTGTTGACCAGCGTCGCATCCGGCAGCAGTTGCTTGAGTGCCGCCACGTGCGATCCCGCCAGCACCACGACCGAGGCGCCGAACTCCTTGAGCTCGCGCCCATCGCAGCTCATCAACGGCCAGTGGTGCTCGCCCAGTGCTTCGAATACCGGACGCAGCACCGGGTACTGTCCCCGGTTGGAGAGATGCAACGCGACACGCCGCCCGTGTCCTTTTGGGCCGCCTTGCCGGCCGGCGTTGCGCCGGCCGCGCTCGGCCGTATCGAGGTTGATCAGCGCCGACTTGGCGTAGACATCGCGGGGATCGAGATCCAGCGCCCGCATGAAGGCGGCACGCGCCTCATCCTCGCGCCCCAGGCTCTTGCGTGCCAGCCCCAGGTGGAACAGGGCATCGCCCCGGTTGCCATCGACGTTGAGGCAATGCTCCAGTTCGCGAATCGCCTTGTTGGGTTCGCCGACGCGACGATAGGCGGCACCCAGCAGGAAGCGGCATTCCGGGTCCTCCGGTTGGCGCGCGACGGCGGCGGTCATGACCTCGATACCGCCACGCTCGTCACCCTTCAGGAAAAGCGCCTTGCCCAGGTTGCGTTGCGCCGGCAGATGATCGGGCGCACGGTTCAGCGCGCGCTGAAATGCAGCGACGGCGGCGTCCAGCCGCCCCTGTCCGGCCAGCACCTCACCCATGTAGAGATTGGCGGCGATATCGCCCGGATCGGTACGGAGCGCCTTGTCGAAATAGTCCACCGCCGCCTGCATGGCGCCGCGCCCGCGTGCCGCGAGGCCGAGGCCGACCAGCCGCCCGGTTTCCGTGTCTTCGGGTTTCAAGCGCGCGGGCGGCTTCGTCGCGTCTCCGGGCGCCAGGCCGACAATGCCGAGCTTCGCCATCCAGGCGAGCGTGCGCGGCACCCGGAACCGGCGCGATTCCTCGAAGCGCTCGGCGAGGGAAAAAACGTCGGCGCCGCCGTTTTCGTCGAGCCACCTCAGCAGCGTGCGGATTTCGTCATCGCCGAGCATCACCGGCCGGCCAAAGTCATTCATCGACGCCGCCCTGAGCGCTTTCAGGCGGGCTTCCACTTCGGCCGCAGGCACCGTCAATTCGACCATGGTTTCGCCGTCGACGGTCTCGGCGGCGTATCCGGCGAACAGTTGGAACGGATCGTCCCGAAGTGGGTTCAACGGCCGGCCGTCGACGGGCCTGCCGGACTCATCGGCGCGGTTGCGGATGTGACCCAGTTCGCGCCACAGATCCTGGTAGGCGCGCACCACCACCCGCCAATCAAACGTCTGGCGCGCGCGTTGGCGTCCGCTTTCGCCCATGCGACGGCGGAGGTCCGGGTTCTCGACCAGGGCACTCACGGCATCGGCGGCCTTGGCCACGTCGATGGCCGTGCATTGGCTGACGACACCGCAATAGTGGTTGTAGTTGCGCTCGCGGGTGGCGGCATCGGTCAGGCCGTCGGTGGGCAACGCTAAATCGGTCCCGGAGCCCGGCAACGGCAGCCAGGTCGGGATGGAAAAGCCGTCGACGCCGTCGCGCACGGTGTCGCGGTAGCCGTTCCAGTTGGAAACCACGCAAGGAAGCCCCGCCGCCATCGCCTCGATGGGCGTCAGGCCGAAGGTCTCCTGGATGTTGTCGGAGAGCGAGACGAAGGCGTCCGACGCACACCAGACGTCGCGGCAAACCGTGGGATCGCGGCCATCCAGGAAGATGGCGTTCACCGAGGGCGCGAAATTGCGCGCCCCGTCGCGGAATTCCCGTTCGATACCATCGTTGGGAAACCAGCCGGCCTGGATCAGGTGAATGCGCTTGCCGGTCCGCTTCGCCGCCTCCTCCAACGCCAGGTACATGGGAAGCGGATGCGCCTTGGCATGGAAGCTGAGCCGCCCGAGGTAAAGCGCGACGAAGTCGTCGGTGCCGATCCCGAGCCCCCGGCGCACGCCCAGCCGGATCGCATCGGCGGCCTCGCCCTCGGGAAACTGGCTGCAATCGACACCCAGGGGAATAACCGGCATCTTCAACTCGATGCGGAAGCGCGAGCCGCCGCGCCGGCCGAGGTAGTCGGCATAGTTGTCGAGCAGCCGCGCCATCGCCGCCTTGGCGGCGCGCGACGTGCAGATCACCGCGTCCCAGGGCTGCACCGGCGCGATCAGTAGGTTGGCGAGGCCGTCCATGGCGGTATCGGAAGAAATCGTGTGATTGACGCCGCAAATGCTGTACGCCCCCGCGCCGACCGCCCGCCGGCGCCAAGCATGGACGCCGATGGATGGATCGGGCGTATAGAGCGTACGCGCCGCCTCCGGCAACCGGGCCAGTCCCTCCGGCGTGACCATCGAACAGGGGCGGCCCTTGCCGCCAAGGCCCTGGACACGGCGGGCGAAATCCTCGGCGTGGGCGGGCTCGAGCACCTGGCAGTAGAATTCGGCAACCCCGGCGTGGTCGACGAATCCCTTCAGGAAACCGGCGCCTGCGGCATGCCGGCCCATGAGCTTCTCGCGGTCGGTATCGACGGCATCCGGATGGTGGAGAATGACGGCGTTGTCGCCCCTTGGCGTTGTCTTGGGCGCGGTCTCGGCCATCCCCTTATACCATGTGCTGGCCGCCGGTGACCCAGAGCTCGGTGCCGGTCACGTATCCGGAATCGCCGGAACACAGGAAGTAGATGCTCTTGGCCACGTCCGCGGGCGTGCCCATGTGGCCCATGGGGATACGCGGGATCAGCATTTCGTATTCGGGTTGGATCATTTCGGTGGTGATCTCGCCCGGCGCCACGGCGTTGACCCGCACCCCCAGTTCCGCGAACTCGTTGGCCATTTCCCGGGTCAGGCCGGAAAGCGCCGTCTTGGAGATGGAATAGGCCGACCCGGCGAAGGGATGAATCATGTGCCCAGCGATGGAGGTGACATTGACGATGGCGCCCTGGCCGCGGTGCAGGGCGGCCGCGAAGCCGCGCGACAGCCGGAGCGGCGCGTAGAAATTCAGCTCGAACACGTCCTTCCAGGCTTCGATATCGCCGTTCAGGCAACCGAGCCGTTCCTTGTACGGCGTCTTCGGCGACATGCCGGCATTATTGACGAGGCCGTGCAACGGGTCGTCGCCCAGTGCCTCATTCACCTTGGTGACGAAATTGGCGACGCTTTCGGCATTGCCAAGATCGGTCGGGATGTGAACGGTCCAGTTGCGGTCGCGGCCGCATTCCGGCGGTGCGTCCTCGCGCGAGCAGGTAATGATCCGCCATCCGCGCTCCAGGAACAGGCGCGCCGTATAGTGGCCGATACCACGGCTGGCACCGGTGATGACAACCGTTTGGCGTTCGTCGGTCATGGCCGGAACGGTAGCCCCTTTGGCCGCCGTTTGGAAGCGCCGAGATGAAGCTCGGGAAGCCTGTGGCAAGCTGTTATAATCGCACCATGTGTTCGCGTTTCGAAGTCAATGTCCGGCCCCGCGACCTGGCCCGCCGGTTCGGTCTCGACGATCTGCCCGCCGGCTTCACGTCGGGCGAGGTGCGGCCCACCGACCCGGCCCTGGTGATCACCGCCGACGGGCCGCGAGTGATGAATTTCGGCCTCAACGTCGATTGGGATTCGAAACCGCTGATCAACGCGCGTGCCGAGACCCTTGCCGAGAAACCGACCTTTCGCCCACTGTTGGAAAGCCGCTGCCTGGTTCCGGCGAGCGCCTATTTCGAGTGGCGCCGCGACCACGGCCGGCGCCTGAAAAACCGCATCGCGCCGCAAGCGGGCGGAATCATGACCTTCGCAGGATTGCACGACGGTGGACGCTTCGCCATCGTCACCTGCGCGCCGGCGGCCAACATCCAGCACATCCACAACCGCATGCCGGTGGCCCTGACACCCGAAGGCGAAACCGCCTGGAGCGATTTGGCGCGGCGGTACCAAGACCTGGCCCAATTGTTGGTGCCGGCAGCCACCGCACCGCTCGGTTTCGACGAAGAAGTCCCGCCACCGCCCGACCAGCCGGACCTGTTTTCAGACCTCGCCTAGATCGTCGTCGCTGTAAGGGAAATCGTCGGGATCGCTGTCGGCGTCGAAGCGGAACACACGCGGCTCGTCGGTCGACAGTTCACCGTCGCCGAAGCGCTGCAGCGTCACGTTGAGCACCTGGCTGACGAACTCGCCGCCGATACGCCGGAGTTCTTCAGGCTCGCCACGCTCCTCCACGTAGGCCGGATCGAAGATGGCGCGGTTGAGCCGGGCCTGGTTGACGGCGACGAATTCCAACAGTCTATCGACCAACTCGCGGGCCGGCAGATAGGTCGGGCAGAGCGGCAGGATTTCCTTCAACACCAGGAACACCAGGTTCGGCGCCACGTCGACACGCGGGTCCTCGTCCAGGCGTTGCAGAACGCGCGCGAAATAACCGGCGCGCTCGCCTTTCAACTGGGCCAGCGCGGGTTCGATCAGTTTGCGGTGAAGCATGCTCTCTGGTGCGGCGGCTAGTGCGCCATGATCACGGGAATTTCCGCCGTTTCCAGGACATGGCGGGTGACACCGCCGAGGATCAATTGGCGCATGCGCGAATGGGTGTAAGCCCCCATCACCAGGAGGTCGGCGCCGACACCGGCGACCTCTTCCATCAGCTTCGGCCCCACGGAAGGCGCCGGGCCGCTAAGGGTATGCGTATCGCAAGTGATGCCGTGCCAACCGAGATAGGTGGCCAGTTCGGGCGCGCGCTCCCCCGACGTGCGTTCGCTGTCGACGGTAAACACGGTAACGGTTTCGGATTGCTTCAAGATCGGCATGGCCGAGATCACGGCGCGCGCCGACTGGGCGCTGCCGTTCCAGGAAATCACCACGTTCTTACCGGCCGACTCGCCGCCCGTCGGCGGCACCACCAGCACTGGGCGGCCGGTCTCGAACAGCGCCGCGTTGAGCGCCAGGTTGGCGGAAACGTCGGAGGTCTCCGTCGGGCGCGGCGCGACAATCAGGTCGGCCAGGCGGCCATGCATGGCGACGGCGTCGTCCTCGCGTCCGGTTTCCTCGATCCAGTTGACGGAGAAGCCCTCGCCACCGGGCTGGTGCGAGACCGTGGCGCTGAAATCCTTCACCGCCTGGTCGAAAACGGCGCGCGCCTGGGTGGCGCGGTCGGCGCCTTCGCGCTCGGCGACATCCATCATGTCCTCGATCATCGCCACCGACATGCCTTCGCCCAGAAGCGGCACTGTATCCTTGGGATCGGCGCGAACATGCAGCACATCCACGTGCGATACCATGCTCCGTCCCATGGCAAACCCGACCTTCAAGGCCTGCTGGGATGGATCGGTGCCGTCAACGGCAACCAGAATGGTGCGGATGGTCATGAATGGTCTCCTCTTCGCCCCGGGTTCTGTGATTTTTCGCGGTCTCTAGCGGACCCCCGCATCTTAGCACGTCGGGTCCGGCGACGGTACCGGAGAAAACTGATATATCTAACTTATTTCAGCCAGCAAACGCCGGCCGGCGGCCAGCGTCTCGTCCTTCTCGCCGCTGCTGTCGACGACCGCCCAATCGATGTCACCGAGATCGTAGGTGAACTGCTGGCGTAGCACCTCGAGGGTCGCGTCGGAGGCATTGTGCTGGCGTTCGACGACCCGCGTTTCCATGATCTCCGGCGCCGCGGTCATCCAGATTCCGCAAAGCGGCACACCCGCGTCCGCTGCCGCATCGCGTACCGTCGCACGCTGGCGAGGCGAGGCGAAAACGCCGTCCGCCACCACCGTATGACCCTGCCGGAGACCTGCACGGATCTCTTCATAGAAAGCCCGATAGGTTTTATCGTGCATGTCGGCGCTGTAGGCATCGTCCGGCAGGCGCACTTCCGGCGTCACGCCGCAAAGGCGCTTCCGGACCACATCGGTCCGTACCACACGCGCGCCCGGCGGCGCGCCCGCAAAGGATGCCAATTCACGGCTCATGCGCGATTTACCGCTGCCGGAAAGGCCGCCGACGGCGATCAGGCGAGGCGCCGGACGTTCGAGATAGGCGAGCGCCATCTCCAAATAGCGGCGCGCCTCGTCGGCACGATGGCGGCGCTTTTCCGGATCCGACAACAGCCCCGATTGCAGCGCGTCCACATGCGCCCGGACGGCGGCGCGCATGGACAGGAACAACGGCAGCACCGCCAGCGCCTGTGAGCGCGCGAGCAATTCGCCGGTGATGTCGAAATAGCGATTGAAAACAATCGACGACAACCGCCCCAACCCCCGGTAATCCAGATCCATGAGCAGGAACGCCAGGTCATAGAGCACATCGATCTCGGAAAAATCGCGGTTGAATTCGATGCCGTCGAATAGGCGCGGCTGACCGTCCACCAGGCAGATGTTGCGGAGGTGCAGATCGCCGTGGCAGTGCCGCACCGCCCCCTCAGCGCGGCGCGCATCGAGACCCGGCTTGAGCGCCTCGACCCGTTCCAGCGACACGCGGTTGAGCGACGCCACGGCGTCCGGGTCGAACACCCCCTCGGGCGCCAGGCCGAAACTCGCGGCATTGTTCTCGACGATCAACCGGGTGCCGGCGCTGCCGCCGCGCGCCCGGCTCGGTTCGGCTTCGCCGTGAAAGGCGGCAATGCTGTCGGCCAGGGCTTCCATGCGCCGGCGCTTGAGCTCACCCGCTTGCGCCAGGCGGTCGAACAAACCTGCCTGATCGAAGCGGTTCATGGCCACCAGCCATTCCACCACCTCGCCCGTTCCCTCGCCTGTCGCGTCGATACGAAGGGCGCCTTCCGAATCGCGCCGGACCGGCTGGACGCCGATATAGATTTCGGGCGCCGTGCGACGGTTGATGCGCACTTCTTCGTCGCAGGCCGCGTGGCGCGCCTCGAGGGTAGCGAAATCCAGGTAGGGAAACTTGACCGCGCGCTTCAGCTTGTAGGCGAGCTCGCCGGCAAGGAATATCCGCGAGACATGCGTTTCCATGAGCTCCGGATGGATGCCGCCGTGGGCATCGGGGCCGGAGAGGAACGCAACCACCTCGGCTTGCGGGTCGCGATCCATCGGTTCAGGCTGGGTGTCGCTCAATGCTCGGTCTCAACGGGGAACGAAGTGGTCTTCGTCGATGTCGTCGGGATCCTGGTGGACGATCACCTCGGCGTTGGGAAAGGCGTTGCCGACCTCTATCTCGACCCGGTCGGCGATCTCGTGGGCTTCACGCAACGGCAGGTCGCCATCGATCTCGACATGCATCTGGATGAACACCTGCGCGCCGGAAGACCGGGTGCGCAGGTCGTGCACGCCCTGCACGCCCGGCTGCGATCGCGCCACCTCCTTGATGCGTTCGCGCTCGTCGTCGGGAAGCTCCCGGTCCATCAGGATGTGCAGCGCCTCTTTGCCGATCTGCGACGCGGTATAGATGATGTAAACGGCGATGCCGATGGCGAACAGCGGATCGGCATGGGCGATGCCCATCTCGCTGGACAGGAAGATCGATACCAGGACGCTGCCGTTGATCAGGACGTCGGTCTGGTAATGCAACGAGTCGGCGCCGATCGCCACCGATCCGGATTTCCGCACCACGTAGCGCTGAAACAGCACCAGCGCGATGGTCAAAACGATGGAAAACACCACCACCGCGTAACCGATGGGCGCGCGGACGACCATGTGCGGAGAAACGACGCGGTCTCCGGCTTCGAACAGCAGGAACACCGCCGAACCGACAATGAACGCCGCCTGTGCCAGGCCGGCCAGCGGTTCCGCCTTGCCGTGCCCGAAACGGTGTTCGGCATCAGCCGGCTGCAGCGCGTGGCGCACCGCAATCAGGTTCACCACCGACGCCGCCGCATCGAGAAGCGAATCGACCAACGTCGACAGCAGGCTGACGGAATCGGTCATTACCCAGGCGACGAACTTGGTGACGATCAGCACGCTGGCGACGCCCACCGACGCATAGGTGGCGAGCCGCATCAGCCGGGCCGCCTCGGCGGTCACGCCGGGCATCCGGGCGGCGGCGGTATCGGCGTGATCGGTCACGGGAACAGTTTCTCCGTCGTCCAGTCGTCCCCGGCGCGGGTGTAGACGGTGCGGTCATGCAGCCGGAAGGCTTCCTCGCGCCAGAACTCGATCCGTGACGGCACGACACGAAAACCGGACCAGAATTCCGGCCGCGGCACGGTACCAATGTTGAATTTGGCCGTGTACTTGGCCACCCGGCGCTCCAGTTCGAAACGGCCTTCCAGCGGCTGCGACTGTTTCGAAGCCCAGGCGCCGATCTGGCTCAGCCGCGCACGGGAATGGAAATAGTCGTCGGCCTCTTGGTCGCTGACCGCCTCCACCGCACCCTCGACGCGCACCTGACGGGTCAGGCTCTTCCAGTGGAAGACCAACGCCGCATGCGGATTGGCGACCAGTTCCCGGCCCTTGCGGCTGGTCAGGTTGGTGTAGAAGACGAAGCCCCCTTCATCGACGTCCTTCAGCAGCACCATACGGGCCGACGGGCGTCCGTCCGCATCGGCGGTGGCGAGCGTCATGGCATTGTGGTTGTCGGGTTCGCTCTTCTCCGCGTCGGCCAGCCAGGCCTTAAACTGCGAAATCGGATTTTCGGGGGTGACATTCATCACTGCATCCATGGAATTTTAAGATTATGCTGCCTAAATCAAATTCAGGCCGTTGGACGGTGCGCATCGCGCCCGCCTCACGCCGTGCACTATAGAAACCTGTTTGTCGCACGGAAAGTGCGATACCGAGGAAAATGATCATGACCTCGCCGAAAACCACCTTCAAAACCATTGGTACACGCCTCAGCGCCTTGGCCGTGGCCGGTCTATTGGCCGCCGGATGCGCCGGCGACATGCAGAACAACCCGAAACAGACGCTGGGCACCATCGTCGGCGCCGGCCTCGGTGCCCTGGCGGGCAGTCAGGTCGGTAGCGGCAAGGGCCAAATGGCGGCCGTCGCCATCGGCGCGCTCGCGGGCGCGTGGATGGGGGGTGAAGTGGGCCAGTCGCTCGACAAGGCCGACAAGGCTTATCTGAACCGCACCACCCAGGACAGTCTCGAGCATTCGAAGACGGGCATGGTGTCGTCCTGGCGCAACCCGGATTCAGGCCATTCCGGCACCGTGACCCCGACACAGACCTTCCAGAAGGCCAGCGGCGAATACTGCCGAACCTTCGAGCAGACCATCTACGTCGACGGCAAGGAAGAAACCGCCACCGGCCAAGCCTGCCGGCAAGCCGACGGAACTTGGAAAATCGCCGGGTAATCAGCCGCTCAACAAGCTTCGAGCCATCGGCGTCGTACCACTCGGTCAATGAACTTTCGCCCCGCCCCCGGGCTGTGGCATAGTCTGCGCCGTCAACAGTCTCAGACGGCGGCCTAAATGCGCGACCTCTATTCAATCCTCGGCGTCAACGCCAAAGCCAGCACCGAGGATATCAAAAAAGCCTATCGCAGCCTGGCGCGTGAGCGCCATCCCGACCGCGACCCCGACAATCCGTGGGCGGAGGAAGACTTCAAGCAGCTCGCCCAGGCCTATGACATCCTTTCCGATCCGAAGACCCGCGCCCAATATGATCGCGGCGACATCGATGCCACCGGCAGCCGCCGCGCCGCCGGGCGCCGCCACGCCTCCTCTTCCCCGCCCAGGGGAAATACGGGCCACACGGCCAGCGGTACGGGCGCCAACAGGGCCAAGATCAAGGTCAACGGCGCCGACGTCGAATATGATCTCAAGATCGCCTTCATGGAAGCGGCACGCGGCTGCGTGAAGCACGTCTCCATGACCAACGGCAAGCGGCTCAAGGTCAACATTCCGGCCGGCACCGCCGACGGCGCCTTGCTTCGGCTCAAGGGCCAGGGCATGCCTGGGTTCGGCGGCGGCAGCGCCGGCGATGCGCTGGTCGCCATCGAGGTATTGCCCGATCCGACCTTCCGGCGCGAGGAGACCGACATCCACGTCGACCTGCCGGTAACCCTCTCCGAAGCCGTGCTCGGCGCCAAGGTCGACGCGCCGACCATCGACGGCCCGGTCAGCGTCTCCGTTCCCGCAGGCTCCAATACCGGCACGATCCTCAGGCTCAAGGGCAAGGGCTTGCGCAAGGGCAAGGGCGACGACGCCGAACGCGGCGACCAGTACGTGACGCTGAAGGTGGTGCTGCCGCGCGGCGCCAACGCGGACCTCAAGGCCTTCGTCGAAAAATGGGCGCCCGACAACCCTTATTCGGTGCGCTCGAAACCTTCTGAATAGCGTCAGGAGACCGAGCGCAGGTCCGCCGGGTCGCCGGCGTCGCTGCCGGCCTCGTCGGCCAGCAGGATGGCACGCAGGCTGACCGTGGCGGCGGCCTTTTCGGCGTCGCGCATTTTTGCCAAGCGGTCGCGAAGCTGCCCTTCCCAGCCGGCATCGCCGGCACTGTCGAGATCGGAGCGGCGGATACCCCAGCGCATGGCCTGGCCGAGATCGTGCAGGGTCGCGGTTTCGAGATCGCGGCTCAACACCCAGCCGCCGCGCGCGCTCTGGTCGATGAAGCCGCCTTCCTGCAATAAGTCCATGGTCCGGTCGAGAGCGGCCTCGGCACCGCCGACCTGGATCAAAAGTTCGCGCCGCCGCAACTGCTTGCCTTCGCGGCTGGCCTCGAACAGCGCCGCCAGCACGCGCAACGCCAAAACCGTCCGCTGCGCCGGGCGCAGGTTGCCGTCCGTCGGCTTGCCGCCGGAATTGCGCCAATCGCTGACCGACGCGGTCAGCACGCCGCCCAGGATCACCACCGTCCAGGAGAGATACATCCAAATCAGGAAGATCGGGATCACCGACAGCGCGCCGTAGACGTTCTGGTAGGTCGGAAACGTCGCCACGTACCAGCCGAAGCCCTTGCGCAGCAGCGCGAACAACAACCCCGCCACGATGCCGCCGACCACCGCCGTGGTGATGCGCACCGGCCGGTTGGGAATGGCGAAATAGAAGGCCGTCAGCATGACGATGATGATGACGGTGGGCAGCAACCGGGTGAGCGACCCGATGGGCCCCTCGACGACATCCACCCCCATCCATTGCGTGGCGGCGAAGAAATAGGTCGAGAGCGAGAAGCTGGCGCCGAGCAAAAGCGGGCCCAAGGTAATCATCGCCCAAAACACCAGGAGTTTGGCGGCGATGTTGCGCTGGCGCTGGACGCGGAAAATGGTGTTCATGTCGGCTTCGATGGTGCCCAGCAACAATACCGCCGTCAGCGCCAACGCAATGATACCGACGGCCGACAGCGACGCCGTATTCTTGACGAATCCGTCGAAGTATTCGCGCATGGCGGTGGCCGAGTCGGGCAGCATGTTGGCGAAGATGGCATCCTGGAACTGGTCCTTGACGTTCTCGAACACCGGAAAGGCGGCGAGCATGGAAAAGGCGATGGCCGTCAGTGGCACGATGGCCAACAGCGACGTATAGCTGAGCCCCGCCGCCATGCGCCAGCCGCGTTCCTCGATGAAGCGGTTGAAGACGTAAAGCGCGAAGGCGCCGATATCGGCGGGGTTGATCGGTCCCCGCGCCGGTCTGGTTTTCGCGTCGTCGCCCATGGCGCCCCTCCGAGCCTCTCGGCCCGAGAGTTTAGAGCAAGATCGCGGGCACGGGAAACCGTTCAAGCATGCGTGCCTTCCCAACCCGGTCCGATCAGGGCATTCTCCATCCCCGCAAATTTCAAACAGGCAAGGCCATGGCCGAACCCAAGCGATCCGATACCCCGCCGGCACCGGCACCGGACGACGCCCGGCGGGCCTTCAGGCTGGTGTTTTCCATCCTGCCGATGGACGAAACCGCCTTTCGGGCGCGGTTCGGGGTAACGCTCGGGCTGATGCTGTTGGCGGCGGTCCTGAATGCGCTGGTGCCGAACTTTTTCTCCGCCGCCGTCGATGCTTTTTCCGGCACCCAGCCGCGCGGGCTGGAGATGGCGGTGGCGCCGGCGGCGATCCTGATCGCCTACGTGGCGGTGCATTGGCTGGCCAAGATGTTCAACGAGGCCCGCTGGATGCTTTATGGCCCGCTGGAGCAGCGCGCCCAGCGCCACTTGGCGCTGCGGGCGAGCGAGCACCTGCTGCGCCTGTCGCTGGATTTTCACCAATCGCGCAATACCGGCGAGATCAGCCGGGTCATGGACAACGGCCTCCGGGGCATGCGCGAGTTCCTGTTCAACGCTTTTTTCCTGATCCTGCCTTTCACCGCGGAAATCCTGTTCGTCGCGGCAATCATGTTCGCCATCCTGGACCCGATCTTTTGCGGCCTGTTGGTTGCCACCCTGGCGCTCTATGCCACGACGCTGATCCTGGGCTCGGAGAAACTGCGTCGGCACCAGCGCCAGGCGGTGTCGCGCGGCGCGCGCGCGCACGGCGAAGCCATCGACGCTCTCATCAACTTCGAGACCGTCAAGCATTTCGGCAACGAGCGCTTCGTCGCCGGGCGTTACGATTCGTCGCTGGCCGAGGTCGAGAACCTGACCGTCAAGGCGCATACCTACCGCAGTATCCTCGGCTTCGTGCTGATGACCATTCTGGCAGCCGGCATGGTGGCCATCCTTTTACTGGCCAACGACCGCATCGAGGCCGGCACCATGACCATTGGCGATTTGGTGCTGGTCAACGCCTACCTGCTGCAACTGGTGCGCCCGCTGGAGCGTTTCGGTAATCTCTACCGGACCATCAAACAGGCCCTGGTGGAACTGGAGCAATTGTCGGCGCTCTTGCACCAGGACGCCGATCTCCCGGACCGGCCCGGCGCCATGCCGCTGCCCCCTGGCCCGGGCGCGCTCCGGTTCGAAAACCTGTCGTTTTCCTATGGCCCCGAAACGCACGCGCTGAAGGGCATCGAACTCTCCGCGCAACCTGGCGAAAAGATCGCGCTGGTCGGTCCATCCGGCGCCGGCAAATCGACCGTCGCCAAGCTGCTGTTCCGTTTCTACGACCCCACCGCAGGCGCCATCCGCCTTGATGGCCTGGACATCCGCGACGTCACGCTGGAGAGCTACCGCGAAGCCGTCGCCGTAGTGCCGCAAGACCCGGTGCTGTTCAACGACACCATCGGCTACAACATTGCCTTCGGCCGCCCCGACGCGACATTGCAAGAGATCGAGCAGGTCGCCAAGTTGGCGCAGATTCACGATTTCATCTCCAGCCTGCCCTACGGTTACGACACCCGCGTCGGCGAACGCGGCCTCAAGCTTTCGGGCGGCGAAAAGCAGCGCGTCGCCATCGCGCGCGCGTTCCTGAAACGGGCCCGCGTGCTGATCCTCGACGAAGCCACTTCGGCGCTCGACAGCGGCACGGAAAAAGACGTGCAGGCCTGCCTGAAAAACCTCGGCAGCGCGCACACGACAGTAGTCGTCGCGCACCGTCTCTCGACCATCGTCGATGCGGAACAGATCATCGTCCTCGACGAAGGCCGGGTGGTGGAGCGCGGTCGCCATGAGGAACTTCTGGCATTGAACGGGCTCTACGCGGAACTGTGGCACCGCCAGGCCGAACAGGCCGGCGGCGAAGCCTGAACCGTCACCAGTCGTCCCAACTCTGGCGCCATTTCTCGCCGATCATGCAGTCGGCCTTGGCCGGAAACGCCGCCGGGATCAGACGCGGCCCATGGGTCAGCCCGGCGATCTCCAAGATCAGCTTTCTGCGGATGGCGCGCGCCATGCCGATCTCTTCCTTGACCGGCACCACAAAGGCGCCGGTGCCGCCGATGACGCAATCCTTGAAATACTGGTCCAGATCGGCCCCGCCGGTCCGATAGTGTTTCAGCATCAGCGGCAAGCCGTTGATGGTGATTCCCTGGGCGACGACCCGGTCGCGCGCCTCCTCCACCGGCAACCCCATGTTGTTGGCGCCGTCGCCGGAAACGTCGATGACCCGGCGCGGCGCCCGGAAACCGTTGTCGTCGAACAACCGGGCACCGAACAACAACCCGCCCGAGATCGAGGTTCCGCGGATGAAGGCGATGGGCTGCGACGCCAGCACGTCGGCAAAGGCGTTGGCCGATTTGGCGTCGTGAATTTCGCTCCACGGCGCGGTGATGGACTGACCGCCGGGACCGGCCCATTCGAAATAGGTCACCGCGATGCGGCCATGAAAGCCGGACGCAATCACCTGGATCACGCCCGGATGGCGAAACGCCTGCACATAACCCTGGCGCTGCAATTGATGCTCGTCCTCGTCCATGGAGCCCGACACATCGACCGCCAGGACCAGTTCCAGGTCGACCTCCCGCTCCGCCGCGCCGACGCCGGGTGCCGCGGCGGCCAATATTCCCGCCAGCAATAAGAGAAGTCGTAACCGCAAAGCCTTGGCCCTCCGGATGAAAATCCCACCTGTGGATTATACACGGCGGGTCACAAGTCCCTATGCGTTTTCCGCGTTTCATCTCGGGCCCGTCGGTCCTACATTGTCGCCATGTTGAAGCTATCCGTCCTCGATCAATCGACCGCCGCCGAAGGCGTGGCGGAACCGCAGGCGATCCGCGACACCATCGAATTGGCGCGGCTCTGCGAGGATTTGGGCTATCACCGCTTCTGGGTCAGCGAGCACCACAACCACCCGACCATCGTCGGCACGGCGCCGGAAATCGTCATGGCCGCCATCGCCCAATCCACCGAGCGCATCCGCATCGGCAGCGCCGGCGTGATGCTGCCGCATTACGCGCCCTACAAGGTGGCCGAGCAGTTCCGCGTGCTGGATGCCATCGCGCCCGGCCGCATCGATCTCGGGCTGGGCCGGGCGCCGGGCTCGGACGGCCGCACCGCCATGGCGCTCAATCCCAACGGCCAGCAGGACGCCGAGCATTTCCCGGCCAACGTACGCGACCTGATCCATTGGGTGCGCGGCGAGCCGCTGGTCGACGGCCACCCCTATGGATCGTTGATCGCGCATCCGCAATCGGAGACGGCGCCCGAAATCTGGATGCTGGGCACGTCGGACTACGGTGCGCGGGTCGCGGCGCATTTCGGCATTCCCTACTGCTTCGCGCACTTCATCACCGATGGCGGCGGGGTCGAATACGCGCTCAAGCTTTACCGTTCCGAATACCAGCCAAGCCCCGCTTACCCCGAACCGAAAGCGAACATCTGCGTTTGGGCGCTGGCGGCGGAGACCGACGCCGAGGCCAAGCGCCTGTTCCAGACCCGCGCCTATTCGAAGTTGATGCGCAATCGCGGCCGGTTGCAGCCGTTGCAGACGCCGGAAACGGCCGCGAGCCATCCCTACACCGAAAGCGACCGCGCTTTCCTCGACGATCTCGAGAAACATGCGCTGATCGGCACGCCGGACCGGGTCGCGGACATGCTGCGCGCCATGGCGGAATCCGCCGGTGTCGACGAGATGGTGGTCTTGACCTGGACCCATGATCAGTCCGACCGGCGCAAATCCTACGAATTGCTGGCCAAAGAAATCACATGAGCGCCGAGACGGCCACACCGCAAGGCGGCCACTGGCGCGCCTATGCCATGCTGACCACCACGGCGCTCTGCTGGGGGGCGAACGCGCTGTTCAGCCGCATGGCGGCGGGCGAGGTCTCGCCCATGGCGGTGGTCATGCTGCGCTGGGTCGGCGTGGCGATCCTGATCGCGCTGTTCGCCAATCGTTACGTTCGCGACGACTGGCCGCGCCTGAAACCGAAACTGCCCTTCCTGTTCGCCATGGGGGCGCTCGGGTTCGCCGGATTCAACGGGCTTTTCTACGTTGCGGGTTACTACACCACCGCCGTCAACATCGGTATCTTGCAAGGGGCCATTCCGGGTATCGTGCTGTTCGGCGCGTTTCTGGCGCACGGCGCGCGCATCACCCGGATGCAGGGGCTCGGCGTCGGCGTCACCATTGTCGGCGTCGCCACGGTGGCGTCGGGCGGCAACGTGTCTGGATTGGCTGGGCTCGGGGTCAATCCGGGCGATGGGCTGATGATCATCGCCTGCGTGCTCTACGCGGGCTACACGGTGGCACTCAGGAACCGGCCGGCGACCTCGGCGCTCGGGTTGTTCACGGTGCTGGCGGCCTCGGCGCTGGTGACGTCGCTGCCGATGGTGGCGGTCGAGGTCTATCTCGGCCAGTTCCACTGGCCGACCCCCAAGGGATGGCTGGTGGTCGGCCTGATCACCCTGTTCCCGTCGTTCCTGGCGCAAATCTTCTACATGCACGGGGTTGAGGCCATCGGCCCTGGGCGCGCCGGGGTGTTCGTCAACCTGGTGCCGGTTTTCGGCGCGGTGCTCGCGGTGCTGATCCTGAACGAGCCGTTCGAGCTCTACCACGGCGCCGCGCTGGCGCTGGTGTTGGGCGGCATCTGGCTGTCGGAACGGGGCAAGGCCTGAGATGGCGGCGCCATCATCGGAAGACCTGATCGACAGCGGCTACGCCTGGTGGCGGCTGCTTGTCTCGATGACGCTCTGCACCATCGGCGGCATCGGCTTCTGGTCCGTGGTCGTGGCCCTGCCGGAAATCGAGGTGGAATTCGGCATCGACCGGGGCAGCGCCTCGCTCCCCTACTTCGTCACGCTTTTGGGCTTCGGCGCCGGCGGCATCCTGATGGGGCGGCTCGCCGACAAGTACTCCATCGTGCTGCCGGTGGTCATGGGCGCGGTGTTGCTGGCGCTCGGCTACGTCGCCGCCGCGCATGCCGAAAACCTCGGGCAATTCATGCTGGCACAAGGGGTTTTGATCGGTTTCCTCGGCGCATCGGCAACCTTCGGGCCACTGGTCGCCGATATCTCCCACTGGTTCGTCAAACGACGCGGCATCGCGGTCGCGCTCGTCGCCAGCGGCAATTATCTTTCCGGCACGTTGTGGCCGCCGACCCTGCAATACGCCATCGATCAGGTCGGCTGGCGCGACGCCCATACGGCGATCGGCATCATCTGCCTCGTCACCATGGTGCCGTTGGCCTTCCTGCTGCGCCGGCGCCCGCCCGAGGACCATTTGGAAGCCGCGGCGCGGGCGCGATCCGGCGCCCCCAGCGTCAATTTTCCGCCGAATGTGTTGCAGGGTCTCCTGATCTTGGCCGGTATCGCTTGCTGCATCGCCATGGCGATGCCGCAGGTGCATATGGTCGCCTATTGCGGCGACCTCGGCTACGGCGCTCAACGCGGCGCCGAGATTCTTTCCGTCATGCTCGGCCTCGGCATCGCCAGCCGGCTGATTTCCGGCCTGCTGGCGGACAAGATCGGCCCGTTGCCGACAATCCTCATCGGATCTGGGCTGCAAGGCCTGGCGCTTTTGCTGTACCTGCCCTACGACGGCCTGATTTCGCTTTACGTGGTTTCCGCCATCTTCGGTTTGGCGCAGGGCGGCATCGTGCCAACCTATGCCTTGATCGTGCGCCAGTTCTTTCCTGCGCGCGAGGCGGCGACGCGGGTCAGCCTGGTGTTCACCTCGACCATCGTCGGCATGGCCTTGGGCGGCTGGGTCTCGGGCGAGATTTACGATCTCACCGGCTCCTACCGGGCGGCCTTCCTGAACGGGACCGCCTGGAACCTGCTCAATTTCGGTATCTGCGCCATGTTGCTGCTGCGCTTTCGCCGGGCCCGCGCCGCCACGGCCTGAAATGCGCCCGTACCGGCGGCTTTTCACTACCATCGCCGGACGCCATCCATTATCTTCTGGACGGGATGGGAGTTCGGTCAGGAGACGGCCGGACCGGGAAACGAGAAAACCGAAAGAGGAATTCAATGTCCGACGCCGTACCGCTGATGGAAGGAAAACGGGGCCTGATCATGGGCGTCGCCAACGATCGATCCATCGCCTGGGGAATTGCCAAGGCATGTCACGATCACGGCGCTGAACTGGCCTTTACCTTCCAGGGCGAAGCGCTGCAGAAGCGGGTCGTGCCGTTGGCCGAGTCCGTCGGGTCCGAAATCGTCCTGCCCTGCGATGTCACCGACACCGCCAGCATCGACGCCGTCTTCAGCAACCTGGAGAGCCGTTGGGGACGGCTGGATTTCCTGGTTCACGCCATCGCCTATTCGGACAAGGAAGAACTCAAGGGCGGCTATATCGACACCTCGCCCGAAAACTTCCAGAAGACCATGAATATTTCCTGCTATTCCTTCACCGCCATCTGCCAACGCGCGCGCAAGCTGATGACCGAGGGCGGCAGCCTCTTGACCCTCACCTATTTCGGCGCCGAGCGGGTCATGCCGCATTACAACGTCATGGGTGTCGCCAAGGCGGCGCTGGAAACCAGCGTGCGCTACCTGGCCGAGGACCTGGGCAAGGAGAACATCCGCGTCAATTCCATGTCGGCGGGCCCGATGAAAACGCTGGCGGCATCGGGTATCGGCGATTTCCGCTATATCCTGAAGTGGAACGAGTACAACTCACCGCTCAGGCGCAACGTCACCATGGACGACATCGGCGGTGCCGGCCTCTATCTGCTTTCCGATCTCTCGTCCGGCGTCACCGGCGAAACCCACCATGTGGACTGCGGATACAACATCGTCGGCATGAAGGCCGTGGACGCGCCCGACATTTCCGTCGTCTAGCCGGTCGCTCAGGGCATGTCGCACAACAGTTTCGGCCACCTGTTCCGCATCACCACCTTCGGCGAGAGCCACGGGCCGGCCATCGGCTGCGTCGTCGACGGCTGCCCGCCGGGACTGGCCTTGAGCGAAGCCGACATCCAGCCCTATCTGGACCAGCGCCGGCCCGGCCAGTCGCGCCACACCACGCAGCGGCGCGAGGCCGACGAGGTGCGTATCCTTTCCGGCGTATTCGAGGGCCAGACCACCGGCACGCCCATCGGACTCATGATCGAGAACACCGACCAGCGCTCCAAGGACTATTCCGAGATCAAGGACAAGTTCCGCCCCGGCCACGCCGATTTCACCTACCTGGAGAAATACGGCATTCGCGACTACCGCGGCGGCGGCCGTTCGTCGGCGCGCGAAACCGCCATGCGGGTCGCCGCCGGCGCCGTGGCACGCAAGGTGCTGGGCGACGGCATCGTCATCCGCGGCGCCCTGATCCGCATGGGCGAGGAACAGATCGACCACCTCAACTGGGACTGGAACGAGGTGCACAACAATCCGTTCTTCTGCCCCGACCCCAAGGCGGTGCCGGTTTTCGAAACCTATCTGGATGGCGTCCGCAAGGCCGGCTCGTCGGTCGGCGGCATCGTCGAGGTCCAGGCGGCCGGCGTTCCGGCCGGCTGGGGCGCCCCCATCTACGGCAAGCTCGATGCCGACCTGGCGAGCGCGATGATGAGCATCAACGCCGTCAAGGGCGTCGAGATCGGCGCCGGCATGGAAGCCGCGCGCCTGACCGGCGAGACCAACGCCGACGAAATGCGCATGCCCGGCAACAAGCCCGAATTCCTGTCCAATCATGCCGGCGGCGTTCTCGGCGGCATTTCTTCCGGCCAGGACGTCATCGTGCGTTTCGCGGTCAAGCCAACCAGTTCGATCCTGACACCCAGGCAAACCATCGACACGGGCGGCAATGAGACCGAGATCGCCACCAAGGGACGTCACGACCCTTGCGTCGGTATCCGTGCCGTGCCGGTGGGCGAGGCCATGATGGCCTGCGTGCTCGCCGATCACATGCTCCGCCACCGGGCCCAGTGCGGCACCTGAGCAGGAAAGCCGCCGGCCGATGAACAAGGCGCTCGCCGGTTTCCTGAAACTCCTCGCCGGCGCATTCCGCGACCTGCTGCCGATCATCCTGGTGATCGGCTTTTTTCAGACCGTCATCATCCAGCAACCGTTCCCGAACCTGGGCAACATCGTCACCGGACTGATTTGCGTGGTGCTGGGATTGGCTTTCTTCATCCAGGGCCTGGAAATGGGCCTGTTTCCGTTGGGCGAGGCCATGGCCCAGGCCATGACCCGCAAGGGCAGCCTGGTGGGACTTTTGACCTTCGCCTTCGTGCTCGGCTTCGGCACCACCGTGGCGGAACCGGCGCTCATCGCCATCGCCGACGAAGCCGCCGAGATCGCCGGCCAGGCCGGCGCCATCGCCAATACGGTCGAGGACCGGGCCGACTACGCGTTTTGGCTGCGCGCCACGGTCGCCTTCTCGGTCGGCGTGGCGCTGGTGATCGGCGTCTTCCGCATTCTGCTCGGCTGGCCAATCCAATACTTCATCATCGGCGGCTATATCCTGGTCGTCGTCATGACCGCCTTCGCCCCGCCGGAAATCGTCGGCATCGCCTATGATTCGGGCGGCGTGACGACGTCGACCATCACGGTGCCGCTGGTCACCGCCTTGGGCGTCGGCCTGGCCAGCACCATTTCCGGGCGCAACCCGTTGTTCGACGGCTTCGGCCTGATCGCCTTCGCCAGCCTGACGCCGATGATCTTCGTCATGGTTTTCGGGATCCTGGCATGAGCGATTTCCTGCTGCACCTGGCCAAGGTCACCGCCGGCACCATCGTCGACGTGCTGCCGATCGCTGTCATCCTGTTCGTGTTCCAGGCCTTCGTGCTGCGCAAAAAGCCCGCCAACCTGGGCCGCATCCTGATCGGCTTCGCCTATGTGCTGATTGGGCTGAGCCTGTTCCTGGTGGGGCTCGAGGAGGCCCTGTTCCCGCTCGGCAAGACCATGGCCAAACAGCTCACCAATGCCGATTTCCTGGGGATCAAGGACGCGGCGGTCGTGCATTGGCGGGATTACATGTGGGTCTACATCTTTGCCGCCGCCATTGGCTTCGCCACCACCGTCGCCGAACCCTCGTTAATCGCCATTACCATCAAGGCCGAGGAGGTCTCCGGCGGAACGCTTCGGGCGACGGGGCTCCGCATGGCGGTCGCCATCGGCGTCGCCATCGGGGTTTCGGTCGGCGCTTACCGGATCGTATCGGGCACACCACTCCCCTACTACATCATGGCCGGCTACGCGCTGGTGATTATCCAAACTTTCTTCGCATCGCGCGGCATCATCGCGCTGGCGTACGATTCCGGCGGCGTCACCACGTCGACCGTCACGGTGCCCGTGGTGGCGGCGCTGGGCCTTGGTTTGGCGGCGGCGATTCCCGGGCGCAGCCCGCTGCTCGACGGATTCGGCCTGATCGCCTTCGCCAGCGTATTCCCCATCGTTTCCGTGCTCGGCTACGACATGCTTGCCAATTGGCTCAGGCATCGCAATAGAATGAAACCCAAGGAGCGACCATCATGAATCTGAAAATGATCATGGCTTTCGTGGCGGACGAAAAAACCAAGACCGTCATGGACGCCGCCCGCGAGGCGGGAGCGACAGGCGCCACCGTCATCACCAGCGTCCGCGGCGAGGGCCTGGTTCCGGAAAAGACCTTCCTCGGCCTGGAACTGAGCGCCCAGCGCGACGTTTTGTTGTTCCTGGTCGCGGCGCCGAAAGCGCGTGAGATCCTGGAAACCATCAACGCAGCCGGAAAGTTCGACGAGGAACCCGGCACCGGCATTGCCATCCAGATCGAAATCGAGGACGCCGTCGGGTTGAAATCCCAGCACGATGCGATCATTCAAGAGATTGAGGACGCCCTATGAGCGACAGCACCGAAAAAACCATCGTCACCGTCGCCGACGTCATGAGCCGCGGCGTCATCACCGTCGACCGTACCTCGACCGTACACGATGCCGTCGAACTGATGCGCCAGAACGGCACCAGTTCCGTCATCGTCGACCGCCGCGACCCGACGGACGAATACGGTATCCTGGTGGTTTCCGATATCGCCGCCGAGGTTTTGGGCAAGAACCTTTCGCCGGAACGGGTCAACGTTTACGAAATCATGACCAAGCCCGTCCTGACCCTGCCGGCGGAGATGAACATCGTTTACGCCGTCCGCATGCTGACCAGCTTCAAGGTCAGCCGTGCCCTTGTCATCGATCATGAGAGGAATGCCCTCGGGATCGTCACCCTGCGCGACATGGTATTGCGCGAGGTGGCGGTCGCTGAAGCGGAGTAAGCCGGGAACCGCGCTCGTCCAGTTTTCATCTGCGTTTTATACAGTAATTTTTTGTGTTTATATTTTATTTGACATTTTTGATGAGTAATATAAATTAATTCACATCATAAAACGTTTTTTTGGACGGCCGCCATGTACCTCGCCCCCAGCCCGACCACTGAGTTCCACCCCAGCCGACTGCCGGGCCAAGCACCCCTGGCGGTCGATGCCGGAACGCTGCAGACCTGGATCGGCGACGAAGCGGTATTGTTGGTCGACGTGCGCGAACCGCAGGAATTCGAACGCGAGCGCATCGCCGGCGCCTTTCTGGTGCCCATGTCGCGCTTCGACGCCGCGACGTTCCCGCGCGTTCCGGGCCTGCACACGGTGTTGGTAAGCGAACAGGACGGCCGATCGCTGGCCCTGGCCGAGCGGCTCGCCGACGAAGGGTTCGTGGGTGTTTACGCGCTCGCCGGCGGTCTTGCCGCCTGGCGTGCCGCCGGATTCGAGTTGGACGAGTAACATGACCGCTACCGCGCTGGCCGCGCGGCCGTCTGCTGCCGCCGAACCCGTCACCGACGCCATCCCCGAAGTCGATCCCTGCCAGGTCCTGGCCTGGCTCAGCGCCGGCGATACCGTGTTGGTCGACGTGCGCGAGACCGTCGAGTACGAGGCCGAACACATCCCGGGCGCACTCTTGTGCCCGCTTTCCACCTTCGAGGCGGACCTGTTTCCGAAGTTCCCGGGAAAACGCCTGGTCATCCACTGTGCCGTCGGCAAGCGCTCGGCCGCCGCCTGCAAGCAACTCGCCAATGCCGGATATCCGGACCGGGTGCTCAACATGGCGGGCGGCATCGGTGCCTGGAAGGCCGCCGGCTGCCCGACCGAGGTTCAGCACGAAAACCGCGCCGATATCCCCTTCATCGGCGCCGGCGCCAATGCCGGGCTACCGCCCCTCGCTGCCGGCGTGCATCCGGGGCAGGTGCTCGACCGCGAATTCATGCGGCCCTTCGGATTGGGCGCCACCGCGCTGGCGCACGAGATCGGCGTGCCGACCAGCCGTGTCTCGGCCATCGTCCGGGGCGAACGCCGGATCACCGCCGAGACGGCACTGAGGCTGGCCCGCCATCTCTGCACCACCGACGAGTTCTGGCTGCGCCTACAGGCAGCCCACGACCTGGCGCAAGCGCGCCGCGAGATTGGTGACGTCGTCAACCGCGAGGTCACGCCGCGCCGCGCCGGCACCACGGTCAGGGTCCAGAATGCCAAGGGCTGCGACTGAGGCGCACGTTCTCCACACTTGATTTTCCGGCTGGACGGCTTACATGTCCGCTAACAGCAAGAACAACGGAGTCCAGCATGCCTGGCGTTCTCAATTGCCATCCGACCGAAGCCAAAGCCTGGGTCGATGACGGCACGGCCATCCTGATCGACGTGCGTGAAGACCAAGAACTGATGCAGGCCCGTATTCCCGAAGCCATTCACCTGCCGCTGTCGCGGTTCGATCCGCACGGGCTGCCGGAAACCGACGGAAAGCGCATCGCCTTCCTTTGCGCCCACGGCGTGCGCTCGCAGCAGGTCGGCCACTACCTGGTCTCCAACGGCCTCCTGGATGAAGCCTACAGCGTCACCGGCGGAATCGTCGCCTGGGCGCAGGCCGGATTGCCTTACGAATAATCGCCGTCGCGGCGCCTACAGCACCCGTCCCCGATCCTTCTTGATATCGCTGCGCCGCTTCTTGGAGTCCAGGCGGCGTTTCACCGATCCCGTGGTCGGCTTGGTGGGACGGCGGCGCTTTCGCGGCGTTGCCGCCTCACGGATCAATTCGACCAACCGCGACAATGCATCCGCCCGGTTGCGTTCCTGGCTGCGGAAATTCGTCGCGGTAATGACGATCACCCCATCCAACGTCATCCGGCGCCCGGCCAGTCGCCTCAATCGCGCCAGCACGGCGGACGGCAACGCGGCGCAATTGGCGGCGTCGAAGCGCAACTGAACGCCCGTCTCTGTCTTGTTCACGTGCTGACCGCCGGGACCGGGCGAACGGATGAAGCGCTCCCGGATGTCGCTTTCGTCGAGGGATATGTTGGGCGTGACAGGTATCATGGCGAGACCTTTTACCCCGCCGAGCACCTTGCCGCTATCAGGAATTCCTTGTTGCCCTCGGCGCCCGTGATCGGGCTTTCGGTGATGCCGATGACCCGCCAGCCCGCAAGCGAGGCGATCCAGGCCTCGATGCGCCGGCAGACCTCTTCGTGCAAGGCGGGGTCCTTGACGATACCCCCCTTCCCCACGCGCTCGCGCCCGACCTCGAACTGCGGCTTGATCAGTGCCACCAGGAACGCACCATCGGCGGCGAGCGCCAACGGCGCGGCCAGAACCGTTTCCAGCCCAATGAAACTGGCATCGCAAACAATGGCATCGACGGGCTCGGGGATGTCGCCGCGGGTGAGGTTCCGCGCGTTGGTCTTGTCCATGACGACGACGCGCGCATCCGATTGCAGCTTCCAGGCCAACTGTCCGCGCCCCACATCGACGGCATAGACCTTGGCCGCGCCGTTCTGCAGCAGCACATCGGTGAACCCGCCGGTGGACGCGCCCACGTCCAAGCAGACGGCCCCTTCGGGATCGAGACCAAAGACCTCAAGCGCGCGTGCCAGCTTCATCCCGCCACGGCTGACCCAGGGATGGTCCTGGCCGCGCACCTCGAGCGGCATGTCGGATTTGATCTGCTGGCCCGGTTTTTCGATGCGGCGCTCGCCGGCGAACACCAGGCCGGCCATCACCAGGGCCTGCGCCTTGGTGCGGCTTTCCGCCAAGCCGCGCTCGACCAACGCCTGGTCGGCGCGAACCTTCGTAAGTTTGGGTTTCGGTTCGCCCACGGCCGGCCGTCAGGCGCGGCGCGCCTCGAGCACGGCTTCCGCCTCGGCGTCGCGCCCCAGCGCCGCCAAGACGGTGGCGACGATATGCGGTGCCGTCAGCCCGGCGATGTCGTTCTGGATTTCCGGCTTGTCTTGCTCCAGGAAACGATCCGGCATGGTCATAGCCGCACCTTTGAGACCGGTATCGAGGGCGCCGGAATTGGCCAGGAACTGCATGACATGCGCGCCGAAGCCGCCGGCGGACCCTTCCTCGATCATGACCAGGACATCGTGATCCTTGGCTAGGCGGGTGATCAGATTTTTGTCCAGCGGCTTGGCGAAACGTGCGTCGGCGACCGTCGCCGACAGCCCCATCGATGCCAATTCTTCCGCCGCCTGCAGCGCCGATTGGACACGCACGCCGAGGCCGAGGATGGCGATGGAGGAACCTTCGCGCAGGATACGGCCCTTGCCGATCTCCAGCGGCGTGCCCTTGGCCGGCAACTCGATGCCGACGCCCTCGCCGCGCGGATAGCGGATGGCGCTGGGACCGTCGTCGATCCCGGCGGCGGTGGCGGTCATGTGCATCAGCTCCAACTCGTCGCTGGGCGCCATCACCACGAAACCCGGCAAGGTGCACAGATACGGCAGGTCGAAGGCGCCGCAATGCGTGTTGCCGTCGGCGCCGACGTAACCGGCGCGGTCGATGGCGAAACGCACCGGCAGGTGCTGGATCGCCACGTCGTGCACCACCTGGTCGTAGGCACGCTGCAGGAAGGTTGAGTAGATGGCGCAGAACGGCCGGTAGCCTTCCGTCGCCAGGCCGGCGGCGAAGGTGACGGCGTGCTGCTCGGCGATGCCGACGTCGAAGCTGCGGTCCGGGAAGCTTTCCGAGAACTTGTCGACACCGGTGCCGCCCGGCATGGCGGCGGTGATGGCGACGATCTTATCGTCGGTCTCGGCCTCGGCGATCAGCGCCTTGGCGAACACCGACGTGTAGCTGGGCGCATTGGCCTTGGGCTTGTGCTGCTTGCCGGTGATCACGTCGAACTTTGAGACGCCGTGATATTTGTCGAGCGAGGCTTCCGCCGGTGCGTAGCCGTGGCCCTTCTCCGTCACCACGTGCAGCAAGACGGGGCCGGTTTCCTCATCGTCGCGCAAGTTCTTCAATACCGGCAACAGGTGATCGAGGTTGTGGCCGTCGATGGGGCCGACGTAGTAGAAGCCCAGTTCCTCGAACAGCGTGCCGCCGGTGACCATGCCACGGGCGTATTCGTCCACCTTGGACGCCGCCTCCTCGATCTGGCGCGGGAACTTGGCCGCCAGCTCCTTGGCGAAATGCCGGACCGAGCGGAACTGCTTCGACGAAATCAGGCGCGACAAATAGGCGCTCAAGGCGCCCACCGGCGGCGCGATGGACATGTCGTTGTCGTTGAGGATGACGATCAGGCGCGCATCCATGGAGCCGGCGTTGTTCATCGCCTCGTAGGCCATGCCGGCGGTCATGGAACCGTCGCCGATGACGCAGATGACGTGGTTGTCGCCACCCATGAGGTCGCGCGCCACTGCCATGCCGAGACCGGCGGAAATGGAAGTCGAGGAATGGCCGGCGCCGAACGGGTCGTATTGGCTTTCCGCACGCTTGGTGAATCCGGCCAGCCCGCCGCCCTGGCGCAGCGAGTTCATGCGCTCGCGCCGGCCGGTCAGGATTTTGTGCGGATAGCACTGATGGCCGACATCCCAGATCAGGCGGTCGGCCGGCGTTTCGAACACGTGGTGCAGGGCGACGGTCAGTTCGACCACGCCGAGGCTGGCACCGAGATGGCCGCCGGTGATCGATACCGAGCGCACGGTGTCGGCGCGCAACTCGTCCGCCAACTGTTCCAGTTGCTCGGCGTTGAATCCGCGGATATCGGCCGGGTCGCTCACGGTGTCGAGCAGCGGTGTGTGCACGTGTGCATCCTCCGGGCTCTTCGGGGCGTCAGAAGTCAAATGCCGTCCTTCCCAGACTGCGGGTTTCACAAGTAAGGTAACAATTATGACCGTCGGTTGACAATGAAATGCGCCAGGCCGCGCAACGGTTCAGCCGTGGTATCGAAGGTTTCCAGGTGCTCCTGGGCCTGCCGGCTCAGCATCACGGCCTGTTCGCGGGCGCGTTCGACGCCCAAAAGCGAAACGAACGTCGCTTTTCCGGCGGCCTCGTCCTTGCCGGTTTTCTTGCCGACGGCGGCCTCGTCACCTTCGACGTCGAGGAGATCGTCGGCAATCTGGAACGCCAGGCCGATGTCGTGGGCATAGGCATGGAGTTGAAGGTGAGCATGTTCGGAGGCTTTTCCGAGCAGCGCCCCCGCCTCGCACGAGACCGCGATCAACTCGCCAGTCTTCATGCGCTGCAGGCGGGTCACTTCCGGCATGTCGAGGGTGTGGCTTTCGGCCACCAGGTCGAGCATCTGCCCGCCGACCATGCCGGCGTGGCCGGCGGCCTTGGAAAGCGCCAGCACCAGATCGGCGCGCACCCGCGCGTCCTGGTGGGTGTCGGGATCGGCCAGGACCTCGAACGCCTTCGTCAGAAGCGCGTCGCCGGCGAGGATCGCCGTCGCCTCGTCGTATTCGATATGGCAGGTCGCGCGGCCGCGCCGGAGGTCGTCATCGTCCATGGCCGGCAGGTCGTCATGGATCAGGGAATAGCAATGCACCATCTCGACCGCTGCCGCGGCCCTGAGCGCGGCCCGCTTGTCGACACCGAACAGCGCCGCCGATTGTGTCACCAGGAACGGCCGGATACGCTTGCCGCCGCCGAGCGACGAATAGCGCATGGCGTCCATGACCCGATGTTCGGGTCCGTCGCCCGGTTCCAGCAACTCATTCAGCACCGCTTCGACGGCATCCGCGTTGTCGGCCATTGCCTGTTTGAGGTCGAAAGCCAAGTCAGTTCCTCAAGAGCTAGAAAGTCTATTCCGCGTCCAGCGGTTCACTGTCCACGTCGCCATCGGCATCGAGCACGATCTTGTCGATCTTCGCCTGCGCGTCCTTGAGCCGCGACTCGCAGTGGCGTTTCAGGTGCACGCCTCGCCCGTAGGCCTCGATCGCCTTGTCCAGGTCGCCGCTGCCGCTTTCCAATTGACGCACGATCTCCTCCAGCTCCTGCAGCGCGTCTTCGAAGCTGAGCTTGCGGATATCGGCGGGAATCTTCTCGTTCGGCATCGGCCTCACCGTCGGTCAAGGAGCGCGAGTTTAGTCATGCTCATGGGTGAGGGCAAGGCATTCGCGGACGCCGGCGCGCGCGTCGCGGACGATTTGCCTTGCTTTTGGGCTTCGATGTTATTTACTTGTTTTTCAGTCATTTGTGACCGTCCTATCGTGGATGAGGAAGCGAAATTTGACCGACGTAATGACTGCCGACATCGAGACTGAAACACTGCGCGCCGAAATCCAGGGCCTGCAGGCGGAAATTCATAAAATCGATGAAGTGGCCAAGCAAATTGCCGCCGTCGCCAAGCAGACCAACCTGCTGGCGTTGAACGCCCGCATCGAGGCGGCGCGCGCCGGCGACATGGGCAAGGGTTTCGCCGTGGTCGCCGAGGAAGTGCGCAACCTGGCCGCCCAGACCGGCGGCGCCACCGAGGAAATCGACCGCTCGGTGCGCGAACTGTCATCCGTCGCCAACGATTTCGAGGCTCTTGTCACCAGCAACGCCGGCAACGAAGCCGACGTCGATCAGCAGATTTTGCGCCTGGTCACCGAGATCGAAAAAGTCGGCGCCGTCGCCGAACGCATCGGGGCCGTCGCCAGCGAAACCAACCTGCTGGCGCTGAACGCCACCATCGAGGCCGACCGCGCCGGCACCGCCGGCAAGGGATTCGCCGTGGTCGCCGGCGAGGTCAAGTCGCTGGCCGGCCAAGCCAGCGCCGCGACCCGCAACATCCACGGCTCTGTCGACAAGCTGAACGGCCAGGCCGACCGCCTGGCGGAGATGATCTCCGGCGAATAGACCCGGGGGCTCGGGCGGCCCCCGGCGGTCCCTACGCCGCCATCAGCGCCGTCACGTGAGCCTGCACGCTCTCGCGCAGCGCGCTCAGGTCGTAGCCCCCCTCCAGAAGCGACACCACGCGCCCGTCGCAGCACTCGGCGGCGACGTCCAGCAATTGTTCGGTCACCCAGGCGTAGTCCGCGGTCTGCACCCTCAGTTGCGCCAGCGGATCGCGCGCATGGGCATCGAAACCGGCCGAGATAATCAAAATTTCCGGCGCGAACGCACGCAACGCCGGCAAGATGATCTTTTCGTAGGCTTCGCGGAACTCGGCCGAGCCCGCGCCCGGCGCCAGCGGCGCATTGACGATATTGCCGACACCCGTTTCCGATTGCAGTCCGGTTCCCGGATAAGCCGGCCATTGGTGGGACGAAGCGTAGAACAGACCTGCGTCCTTCTCGAAGCTGTGCTGGGTGCCGTTGCCGTGGTGCACGTCGAAATCAACCACCGCGGCGCGCGCCATGCCATGCGCGGCGCGGGCATGGACGGCGGCAATGGCGGCGGAATTGAACAGGCAAAAGCCCATGGCCTGGCCCGACTCGGCGTGATGGCCCGGCGGGCGCACCGCGCAAAAAGCATTGCCGGCGCGGCCCGACACCACCTGGTCGACCGCCTCGACGGCGGCGCCGGATGCCCGGAGCGCGGCCTCGGTCGAGCCTGGCGACAATGCCGTATCGGGATCGAGGTGCACATGGCCGCTTTTCGGCGAGGCTTCCATCACCTTTTCCACGTAATAGGGCTTGTGAACCGATTCGATCTTGCCGATGTCGATACGCGGGGCCTCCTCGCGGTGCAGGAATTGGAATGCCTCGTCCTGCAGGCCGTCCAACACGGCACGCAACCGGTCGGGGCATTCCGGGTGCATCGAGCCCGGATCGTGTTCCAGGCAGGCGGCGTGGGAAAATAGAACCGTATTCATGAAGAGCCCCTTTGCGGGTTGCCGGCGCCCGACCTACTCGGTCGCCGTGATGATTTTCAGATAGTCGATCAACTGCGCCAACTCACCGTCGTCTGGCACCCGCTGCACCGGCATCTTGGTGCCCGGCAGCATCTTGTCCGGTCCGTCGTGGAACAGTTCGAACAGTGTGTCGCGCGTCCAGGTGAACGCCTTGCCGCGCAGCGCGGCGGAGTAATTGTACCCCGGCACGGTGCCGACGACACGGCCGAAAAGCCCCTTCAGGTGCGGGCCGGACCGGCGCCGGCCGTTGTCGTCCAGCGAATGGCAGCGCGCACACTTGCGATACAGCCGGGCGCCCGGATGGTCGCTCGACAGCCAGGGTTTCGGCTCGTCGTCCAGGACATCGTCGCCGGTGACGGAAATCCTGTCCCCGCTTTGCAGGTGCCAGACCTTGAGGGTTTCGTCGGCGCCGGCGGAGATGGCGAAACGTCCGTCCGGCGTCACCGCCAGCGCCCAGACGATCCGTGTTCCGGCCTCGATCACGCGTTCCGGTGCCTCGCCGTCGATCTTCCAAACCGCGATCAGCCCATCGCCGCCGGCCGAAACGAACGATCGCCCGCCCGGCACGAAACGCACCGCATAGACCGGTTTGTCGTGGTCGCGGTAGGTGCGAACGGATTTCATCTCCGCCAGGTCCCAGAGCCGCACCGTTTTGTCGATGCTGGCCGACAGGAGCCAGCGCCCGTCGGCACTGGCGGCGAGATCGGTGATCGCCATCAAATGCCCTTCGAGCTTGCCATTGGCGCGGCCGGTCATCGGATCGAACAGGCGAATGAAGGGATCGTGACCGCCGACCGCGAGCAGTCCGTTGCCGGCGAACGCCAGCGCATTGACCGGCACCGGCAATTCGATCCGCGTGACGGTCTCGCCGTTGGCCGGATCCCAAAGGCGCACCGTCTTGTCCCAACTGCCGCTGGCCACCAGCCCGCCGCCGGGCGGCCGCGCCAACGCCATCACCTTGTGCTTGTGGCCGCTGAAACTGCGCAGTGGCTTTCTTGCGCCCGGCGCCAGCGACCACAGTTTGACGACACCGTCGTCGCCGGCGCTCAGCGCCTGGTCGTCGGAAACGAAAAGTACCTTGTTGACCGGTCCGGCGTGGGCATCAAGGACGGCGACCTCGCCCTGTTCTTCGAAATCCCAAACCATCGCTGAATAGTCGAAGCTGCCGCTCAGGAGCTTGCGGCCGTCCGGTGAAATGGCGACGCTGCGCACCATGCCGCCATGCCCGACGAAATCGGCATCGGCCGCGCCCGGCAGCAACGCCGCCGACAGCGCCGCAAGCAAAGCGAAAACCGCCCGCAAGGTCGCACCCGTCAACAGTTCCATGATGTAATTTGAACTCATTCCAGGCCGCTTGCCAAGGCATCCGGATTGCGCTGAAATAAGCCAACGACAGATCGCGTTTCGAGGATGGGCACCCAGCGAACCGACAGCATACCCGACACGGTTTGCCGTGGCGGCGCGCTTTCGTTTTTGCCTCGCATCCGCGAAAATCGATCTTCCCATCCAGATGTGCCGGTCCGGCCGGCTGTTCAAGGTTTACACAAGATGTCCAAACGATGCCTGATTCACTTCGCCCCGCTGGCCGCCCTGCTTGCCACTGCCGCGCTAACCCCTGTTGCGGTATCCGCGCAAGGCGCGAAAAAGCAGGCGACGCGGGTTGTGGTTGATGCCGTGCGCACCGAGACCTACAGCCAGACCATTCCGATCATCGGCCGTTTCGTCGCGCGCCAAAGCGGTGTCATCGCGGCGCGCGTCTCGGGCGCGGTCGAGGAAGTGCGGGTCGAGGTCGGCGACCGCGTCAAGGCCGGCGATGTCCTTGCCGTCCTGGCCAAGAGCCGCCTGGAACGCCAGCACGACGTCAAACGCGCCGAGTTGGCGCGCTACGCCGCGCAAGTCAAAACCAAGCGCCAGCAGGTCATCTTGCTGCGCCAGGAACTGACGCGGCTCGACTCGCTGAAAAGATCGCCTGCCTTCTCGCAGGCGCGGCGCGACGACAAGATGCAGGAAATCGCCGTTGCCGAAAGCGCCGCGGCGGAGGCCCAGGCACAGGTGAACATGGCCAGCGCCGCCCTGAAACTGACCGAGATCGACCTCCACAACGCCGAGGTCGAGGCACCGCATTCGGGCGTGATTTCGCAACGCCACGTCTCGGCCGGCGCCTACGTCAACGTCGGCGCGCCGGTGGCGACGCTGCTCGACGACGAAACCATGGAAATCGAGGCCGACGTGCCCGCCAACCATATCGCCGGGCTGAAACCCAATACCGTGGTGACGGCGAAGGTCAGCGGCGGCCGCGACCTGGAAGCCCAGGTCCGCGCCGTGATCCCGGAGGAAAATCCCCGCACCCGCACGCGCGCGGTGCGTTTCACGCCGGCGCTCGCCGATACCAGCGAACTGTTCGCCACCAACCAGTCGGTGACCGTGTTCCTGCCCGCCGGTGCGCCCAGCGAAGTGTTGACCGTGCAGAAGGATGCGCTGATGGACCGCAAGGGCGCCAAGGTGGTGATGATCGCCATCGACGGCAAGGCGCAGCCGCGCCCGGTGACCCTGGGTCCGCCGGTGGGATCACGCTTCGTCGTTGAAAGCGGCCTCAAGCAAGGCGATCTCGTCGTCGTGCGCGGCAACGAACGGCTGCTGCCCGGCACCGACATCACCTTCGGCGATTCCAAGCCGGCCAAGGCCGAGACCAAGGACAACGCGTCATGAACCTGATCAAGGGCGCGATCGAACGCCCCGTCGCGGTGATGGCGGCAGTGCTGATGGTGGTGCTGTTCGGCGTCGTCGCGCTGAGCGTCATCCCGATCCAGTTGACCCCGGACGTGCGCAAGCCCGTCATCACCGTGCAGACGGTCTGGGCCGGCGCGGCGCCGGTGGAAATCGAACGCGAGATCATCAACCGCCAGGAAGAGGTATTGCGCGGCCTCGAAGGCATGGAATCGATGATCAGCGAGACCCAGGACGGGCGCGGCAACATCACGCTGGAATTCGCCGTCGGCCAGAACATGGAGCGCGCGCTTTTGCTGGTCGCCAACCGGCTCGACCGGGTCAACGGCTATCCGGCGGAAGCCAGCGAGCCCACCCTCGGCACGTCCGGCTCCGACGATACGCCGGTGGCCTGGATGCTGTTCGTGCGCGGCCCCGGCAACGACCGCGAAATCCACACCTACGGCGATTTCATCGAGGACGTGGTGCAGGACCGCCTGGAACGCGTCTCCGGCGTTTCCAGCGTCAACGTCTACGGCGGCTCGTCGCAGCAGATGGAGGTCATCGTCGACCCCGACCAGATGGCGCGTTACGGGCTTACGGTCTCCAACGTCATCCAGACGCTGCGCACCGCCAACGCCTCGGTCTCCGCCGGCGACCTGGATGAAGGCAAACGCCGCTACGTTGTCCGCACCGAGGGGGAATTCACGAAGTTGGACGACGTCCGCGCGGTGATGCTGCGCTCGGCCACCGACGCCGCCACCGGCCGCGTCGCGCGCGTGACCGTCGGCGACATCGGCGAGGTGCGTTTTGCCTTCAAGGACCCGACGGCGCGCATCCGCACCAACGGCTACCCGGCCATCGCCATCAACGTGGTGCGCGAGAACGGCGCCAACGTCATCGAGGTGATGGAGGGCGTGCGCGGCGCCATCAGGGAACTCAACGACGGCCCGCTCTCGGACAACAATGTCGAACTGGTCCAGGTCTATGACGAGACCGTCTACATCAACTCCTCCATCGACCTGGTCCAACAGAACATCTTCGTCGGCGGCGCGCTGGCCGCACTGATGCTGCTTTTGTTCCTGCGCTCGGGCGGCGCCACGCTGGTGGTATCGCTGGCGATTCCGGTATCGGTGATCGGCGCCTTCGTCGCCATGGCGGCGATGGGGCGTTCCATCAACGTCATCTCGCTGGCCGGCATCGCCTTCGCCGTCGGCATGGTGGTCGATGCCGCCATCGTCGTGCTGGAGAACATCTACCGGTTCCGCGAACAGGGCCTGACGCGACGCGAGGCCGCCTACAAGGGCGCCGCCCAGGTCTGGTCGGCGGTGCTGGTCTCGGCCATGACCACGGTGATGGTGTTCATCCCGATCCTGGTCATGGAACTGGAAATGGGACAGTTGTTCCGCGATATCGCCGTGGCGCTATCGGTTTCGGTGATGCTGTCGCTGCTGGTGGCGGTGACGCTGATTCCGGCGCTTGCCAACCGTCTTTTGCCGGAACGCAAGGCCGACGGCGACACCCACATCGTGCGCATGCGCATCCCCGTCATCGACGATTTCGCCGAAGGCTTCGTCAGATTCGTCATCGCCTTCACCCGGCGCGTCACCGCCAGCCGCACCGCCTGCGTCGCGGTGGTGCTGTTACTATGCGGCGCCGGCGCGGGCGCTACCTGGCTGTTCCTGCCGAAGCTCGAATACCTGCCGAACGGCAACCGCAACCTGATCTTCGGGCGCCTGGTGCCGCCGCCTGGCTACAACCTGAAAACCACCACCGACATCGCATCGAACTTCGAGGCCGACCTGCTTCCCATGGTCAGCGATGGCAAGGACCTCGACCCGGCGGGACCGCCGAAGCTGGAACGCTTTTTCTTCGTCGCCGCGCGCGGCATGACCTTCGTCGGCGGCCAGGCGGCCGATCCCGCGCGCGTCGGCGAACTGCTGCCGATCATGCGCAAAGCCGTCTACAAGGAGCCGGGCACTTTCGGCGGCGTCGTGCAGCCGTCGCTGTTCGGTCGCGGCATCGGGGGCAGCCGGTCCATCGAACTCAACGTGTCGGGCCCCGACCTGGAGAAGATTCTGGAAGTCGCCCAGTTGACCACACGCCAGATCGGAGAGGTGATGCCGAGCTCGGACGGCACCCAGGTGCGCCCCGTGCCGGGCCTGGTGCTGGGTGCGCCCGAGGTGCGGGTGTTTCCGGACCGGGTGAAGCTCGCCGACAACGGCGTCACGGCAAAGGAATTGGGCGATACCCTGGACACCTTCAACGACGGGCTTCGCGTCGCCGAGATCACCGTCGGCTCCAAGCGCATCGATCTGATGCTCAAGGGCACCGTGCCGGAAGCGCAGGAAACGCAAGGTATCGGGTACCTGCCGGTGGTGACGTCGTCGGGCGATATCCTGCCGGTGGAATCCCTGGCCGACGTGCGCGTCACCTCCGGCCCGACGCAGATTCGCCATACCGACCGCGAGCGCACGGTGACGCTGTTCGTCATCCCACCGGAGAAAATGCCCCTGGAAACGGCGCTCGAAATCCTGCAGCACGACGTGATCGACAAGGTGCAGGCGACGGGCGACGTACCCAAAGGCATCACCTTCAGCCTCACCGGCGCCGCCGACCAGCTCAGGCAGACATGGGAAGCCATGGTGGTCGACCTGTTGATCGCGGTGGTCATCGTCTACCTGGTGATGGCGGTGCTGTTCGAGAGCTTCCTCTATCCCTCGATCATCATGCTGTCGGTGCCGCTGGCGACGGCGGGCGGCGTCATCGGGCTGGCGCTGACCAACACGTTCGTCTTTCAGCCGCTCGACATGCTGACGCTGCTCGGTTTCGTGATCCTGATCGGCATCGTCGTCAACAACGCCATCCTGTTGGTGCACCAGACCCTCTATCACATCCGCTCGGACGGCATGGCCGTCGCCGATGCGGTGATCGAGGCGACCCGGAACCGTATCCGGCCGATCTTCATGTCGACGCTGACCAGCGTGTTCGGCATGTTGCCGCTGGTGCTGTTCCCGGGCGCGGGCTCGGAGCTCTACCGGGGGCTGGGTTCGGTGGTGGTCGGCGGCCTCGCCATGTCGGCGGTGCTGACGCTGGCGATCATCCCGCCGCTGCTGACGCTGTTCGCGGGCTTCCTGGAGAAACCGGAAAAAGCCGCCGCCGGCGATGCCCCGGCCATGCCGGCGGAAGGCCAGCCGGCGGAATAGCGCTCAAACAATAATTGTCGCTTCCGGCCAAGATTCCGCCCACCCTTTCCTCCGTAGTCGTTCCCGGTATTCAACCGGTTTTTCGTTGCCCGCAGGTGTCGGTCGAATGACCATGGCGAAAAGGTCTTCCAGTCCGAACGGCGCCAGCACCGTCAGGTCGTCGTTCTTCTCCAGGCGTACGGCAACCGCCGTTGGCGTTTCCAACCACCGGCTCAGGGCATCGAGCGTATCGCGATAGGGTGCATCCCCGTTCTTCAGGTGCATGCGCGCCTGGTTCTTTGCCGACCATGGAACTGATGGATGCAGGCGCGCGAGATTCCGGACGATATCGTGCTCCGCGGTCTTACTGGTATTGCCCGGATCAAAATACAGGACATCGACGTCGCCCAGGACGGTTCGCTCCGCCCGGCGGGTGATCCGATCCCAAACCAACGAGCGCACGAACCCTGCTCCGATGGCCCAATCGGGCAAGGAAAGACTGCGGACGGCAGACAACATGTCCATCGACCAAGCATCTGCGCGAAGGACCTGGAGCAGTTGTTCCGTTAGGTCGCGCACAGGCCCGCCTATGCCGCTTTTTTGCGGATGACGATCGACCAGTGCCCGTCCATCTCTTCGCAAGCGACGAAATCGTGACCGGCGCTATCGCAGAATTCCCGGAAGTCGCCCGGCGCGGCCTCGTCGGTGACCAGCGCCTCCAACTCGTCGCCCGGCCCCAGATCCTTGATCCGCTTGTTGGCGCGCAGCACCGGCAACGGGCACTTCATGCCTTTCAGGTCGAGAACGGTGCGCGCCATGATGCCTCCTTGATCTCATATTCTCCGAAACGTATATGGTGAGGAGCCAACCGACCCACGATCCGCCAAGACCCGAGAGAGGCCCCCGCCCATGCTGTTCCGGCAACTGTTCGACAACGTTTCCAGTACCTACACCTATCTGCTCGCCAGCCGCAAGGGTGGCGAGGCCCTGCTGATCGACCCGGTGCTGGATCACTGCGACCGTTACCTGAAGCTGTTGGAGGAACTGGACCTGAAGCTGGTCAAGGCGGTGGATACGCATTGCCACGCCGATCACATCACCGGGCTCGGCAAGCTGCGCGACGCGACGCGCTGCATCACCGTGATGGGCGAGAAGACGGCCGTCGATCTGGTTTCCATGCGCGTCGCGGAAGGCGACAGCATCGATATCGAGAACGTCTCGCTCAAGGTGCTCTACACGCCCGGACACACGGACGATTCCTACTGTTATGCCATGGGCGATAGGGTATTCACCGGCGATACGCTGTTGATCCGCGGCACCGGACGCACCGACTTCCAGAACGGGTCATCGCACGCGGCCTATGATTCGCTGTTCAACAAGGTGTTGAAACTGCCGGAAGAAACGCTGGTTTATCCGGGCCACGACTACAAGGGCGACACGGTCTCCACCATTGCCGAGGAACGCGCCTTCAACCCCCGCCTGCAGGTTTCGTCCGCCGACGAATACGCCGCCGTCATGGCGGCGCTCAACCTGCCCAACCCGAAAATGATGGACGTCGCCGTTCCCGCCAACCTGACCATCGGCGAGGACCTGAAATCGGATCCCGACATCATCGCCGCCACGCTTGTGCCATTGGATGCCATGGACCGCCTCGACGACGACGAAACCCTGTTCATCGACCTTCGCGAAGCGAGCGAACGCGCGCGCGACGGCGTCATCCCCGACTCGCTGCACGTCCCCTACCCGTCGCTGGCCGATGCGCTCTCGAAAGGCGGCCTCCTGAATGCCATGCTGTCCGGGTCCGGCAAGCGCGTCCTGTTCTACTGCGCGCACGGCGAACGTTCGGCCCTGGCGCTGAAGGCCGCCGGCGAGGCCGGAATCAAGCGGGCTACGCATCTCGGCGGCGGCTTCAAGGCCTGGCTGGAGGCCGGCGGGGCCCGCGGCACGGATTGAGCGGCTCTGCCTTTCCGGCCGTCGCCGGCTTCGCTAAAGTGAACGCCCATCGTTCATCAGCAGCGAGGCCACTTCCATGGCGCCGACCGCATCTTCCGCCGCCCCTAACATCCTGGTCATCCAGGCCGACCAACTGACACCGGGGGTGCTTCCCGCCTACGGTCATCCGCTGGTCAAGGCACCCAACATCGACGCATTGGCGGAAACCGGCGTGGTGTTCGACAGCGCGTACTGCAACTTTCCACTTTGCGTGCCGTCGCGTGCCTCGATGATGGCCGGGCGGCTGGCGCACAATATCGGCACCTGGGACAACGCCATGGAGATGCCGGCGCACGTGCCGACGCTCGCGCATTACCTGCGCAGCGTCGGGTACCACACGGTGCTGTCGGGCAAGATGCACTTCATCGGCCCGGATCAGGTGCATGGCTTCTCCGAGCGCCTGACCACCGATATCTATCCCGCCAATTTCGCCTGGACGCCGGACTGGATCGCCGGCGAGCGGTTCCGCCCGACGGGCGTCAATCCCGCCGCCGTGGTCGATGCCGGCCAGTGCGTGCGCAGCCTGCAGATCGACTACGACGACGAGGTCGAGCACGCCACGGTGCAGAAAATCCACGACCTGGCGCGGTTCCGGAACGACAAGCCGTTCCTGCTCTGGGCGTCGTTCACCCATCCCCATTCGCCCTTCGTCACCACCAGGAACTATTGGGACCTCTACGACCACGACGCCATCGACATGCCCAAGGTCGATCCGGTCCCGGTGGAGGATTTGGACGAGATGAGCCGCTGGCTCTACTACGCCCACGCCCAGGACCTGCTGACCATCAAGGACGAGCACGTGCGCAATGCACGCCATGCCTATTACGGCATGACCACCTATATCGACGACAAGGTCGGGCGCATCCTGGCGACCCTCGACGACGTCGGGCTGCGCGACAACACCATCGTGGTGTTCACCGCCGACCACGGCGAGATGCTGGGCGAGCGCGGCATGTGGTTCAAACAGTACTTCTTCGAAGGCTCCGTGCGCGTGCCGTTGATCGTCAACTACCCGTCTGCCTATTCCCCCCGCCGGGTGGCCGAGCACGTCTCGCTGGTCGATCTGCTGCCGACCTTCATGAACTGGTCGGGGGCCGAGTGGCAACAGGTGACACCCTTGGACGGCCAATCCCTCGACGGGCTGCTTTCCGGCGGCGACGAGATGCGCGACGGCACGGTGATTTCCGAATACACCGGCGAAGGCGTCATCGCGCCCTGCCGCATGATCCGCCGGGGCGAGTGGAAATACATCTACACCCACGGCCATCCGGCGCTGCTCTATAATACCGCCCGGGATCCGCTGGAGCTGGAAAACCTCGCCGGCCGGCCCGACGCCGCCGAGGTCGAACGGGAACTGGCCGCCGACATCCTCGCCGGCTGGGATCCGGACGCCATCAACGAAGCCTGCATCCAAAGCCAGCAGGAACGGATGTTCATCCAGAAAGCCACCGGCGGCGAGCCCGACTGGGCCTTTCTGGCGCGCCAGGGCGACGCGGCGCGTTACGTGCGCAACGCCGGCGCCACCCAGGCGAAACAGAAAGCTCGCTACCCCTTCGTCGAGCCGACGCCGTTCGAGCGCTAAAGCGCCCCGTTCAGCGCCGCCTAGTGCACGTCGGCCTGTTTCTGGCGCTGGGTGATCACCATGTAGCGGAGTTCTTCCTTGATGATCTCCGTGTGGCGGCTGGGTTCGGCGCGGAGCACACCCGAAACGATGGCCATCTGCACGGCCTTCGGCATGCGCTCGAAGTTTTCCAGCATCAGGAACTTGACGCTCGGTCGCACCGTCGGCGACAGCAAGAGCGATAGCACCAGCTTCTTGCGGATCTCGTGGCGCATGTTGCCGGCTTCGGTCAATTCGAAAAACTCGCGCACGAACTGGCGGGGCGCGATGGCGCCGTCCAGGAGATGCTTCAGGTTGTCGCGCAGCGCCGCCGTATACTGCTGGCGGGTGCGGATGATGAATTTCGACGCATGGCGCCGGATTTCCGCCACCGCCGAGGGCTCGAAGGCGCGTTCCTGCACATAGCGCAGGCATTCCTTGACCGAATCATGGCGGCTGGTATCGGCGATGATTTCCGTGATCCCGGCAAGCAGCCGCGTCCGGCCGCCCTGCGGCGACAGCCTGGCGGCGGCGGCGAGCGCCATCGGCGCCTCCGGGTCGCGCGCCGCGACCAAAGCCAGCGGCAGCGGGTCCTCCATCTGCAGAAGGTCGATCTGATGGTTCATCAGGGTTTCCGGCACCAGGATGCGGTCGTCCTCGCCGGGCATCAGGATCGGCCGCTTTTCACGGTAGTCCTGCTTGATGTCGAGGGCCGTCTTCAGGCCTTCCTGCGTAATCCCGAGGATGTTCGCCATATTCCTTACGCCACGCCGCCGAGCAGGTCGCGCCGGCGCCCCCAATTTTCCGGCCCCAGCAGCGCCGCGTTGCGGACGGCGTTCCACCACAACCGGTAGCGCCTGGCGCCCTCGCGAATGGCCATCGCCGGCAGGCCGCCGTTGAGCCGTTCCTGTCGATGCAGGTCTTGGCGCACCTCGTCGAGGTCGGCCTCCACCATTGCGTCCGCTTCCTCCGCCTGGCTCAGGTGCTCGCCCAGCATCAAGGTCAGGAACACCATGACGTCATCGGGGACCGGCGCGTGGCCGTTGCGCCATTTACTGACGCTCGCGGTGGAGACCCGCAAGGCGGATGCGATATCCTTGCCGCTCACGCCGACAATCCCCAATCCATGGAATACCGGGACGATTTCGCCCCCGTCTCCGCTGTTTTCAGTGTTCAAAGTCTTCATTGCCCAGGCCTGTCCTCGGTAAAGCGGACATAAATCCTTCTAGCCTAAGCAGAATCCCATTCAAACCGATTTTTGTGTCTTTGCCCCTTTTCGGCCCCAAAATGTAGTGATTCCCCTCCCCAAGCGTGAAATCGACGCCCGAAAACGTGCGCCCGAACCGGCATGCAACACGATTTCGCCCGCCGATTCGGGGGTTGCGCGGACCCACGGGGCCGGGTGCAATGGCGCTCATGAAACTCGGGATCGATCTCGGCGGCACCAAAATCGAAGGTCTCGTCCTCGAC
>Ga0209578_10000280_pt1 | contig 77535 bp, 74 predicted proteins | sample tdAd472_FD_187127 | JGI IMG/M metagenome (GOLD analysis project Ga0209578, IMG submission 187127) | Marine sediment microbial communities from the Atlantic coast under amendment with organic carbon and nitrate - tdAd47.2 (SPAdes)... | ecosystem: Environmental > Aquatic > Marine > Coastal >...
CCCTGCCGCTTCTATGCCACCAGCAATCTCCGACAACAAACTGGCATCACTAAATCCCAAGCGAATTTTGGCCGTCACTGGCACCGCCGGATCAACCGCATCACGCACCGCACGAACAATACCGGCTACTCGAGAGGGCTCTTTGAGTAATACTGAACCACCATCATTACGGTTAACAATCTTAGCGGGGCAACCGAAATTAAGATCAATACCATGCGCTCCCAAGCGCGCCGCTTTAGCGGCATTTTGCGACAGCCAGTGAGGATCGCCGCCCAACAGTTGAATATACACAGGGGTGCCAGCCAGCGTTTTACCGTCCTGTAATAACTCAGGACAATAACGTTTGAAGACCTTTTCCGGAAAGCGAGTATTAGTGACGCGAATAAACTCCGTCACACAACGATCATAACCACCAATACCAGTGAGCATTTCCCGCATGGGGTGATCAACCACACCCTGCATGGGAGCCAGAAAAAGTCTCATACCATTACTCAAAAGTTAATTCGCTGCCACATGGTCGATAACCTGAAAATCGTACTCAGGCAGTACCTTCATCGGCTTCGCCACCAAAGGCTTCCAATAAGGCTTTAATGAAAGCCGACAGCTCCAGTGTCATAATTGAAAAGTCGACATCAAACTGTTCGGCAAAATCCTGTGCCTCCACCTCATCGGCTTTTTCCTGCACCACATCGGTAAAGCGCAGGCGCTTAACGGCCAGTTTATCATCCACCACGCACTCAACACGCTCCTGCCAACTCAAGGCAAGTTTACTGGCATGCATACTGGCTTTAATGTGATTGTTAATTTCCTCGGATTCCAAATTCAGGTTGGTACAGCGAATCACACTACTGGTATCGCTGTTATCCCGTAATTCACAGGCTTGGCCCAATTCAAAGCCAGCAGCCACCTGGCCCTTTTCAATCCAGTCCGTCATGGTTTGGATTGGCACGTTTTTAGGCGTCAGAGGAATCAGCGACAGCGCACCGACCGCTTCACGCAATAAACCAATCATTTCTTCAGCACGCTTTACCGATGCCGCATTCACAACCAGTAAATTGTCATGGGTATCGATATAGGCAAACTGCTGACTGGAGCGAACAAAAGCACGAGGCAATAAATCAAACATCACCTCATCCTTTAACTGATTACGCTCCTTACGACCCACTTTACGATCTTCATTTTCTTCTAAGGCTAGTAAGCGTTCTTCAAGCTCATCACGAATCACTGCGGGTGGTAACACCTTTTCCTGGCGTTTGGCGCAAATCATCATATAGCCGTTATTGGCATGTACAAACTCACTGCCAAAACGCCCTAATGGTGGCACCCACCCCAACTTCAATATATCTTGCCCCGCACAGGGCTGAAACGCTTTCTCCGCTAATGTCTCACTCAATTCTTCCGCAGCCAGAGTGAAAGGCTTGGTAAAACGGTAAACCTGTAAATTTTTAAACCACATAAAAAAACTAACCTGAGAGTTTATGGAACCAGCATAGGGCCGCGCATTCTAACAGCATCGATGGCCCTTGCGGCGATCAATTTTGGCTGTAAAAACAAACAGCAGAATTAAAGATTCCGACTATAATTTGATGACCACCTTTTATAAATACCGTTGGTCAAAACAGCCAAAGGGCCTTTTCTGACAGCAGTTATGTCTCAACATTGCATTGACCTTTATAACATCAAGCGACTATCCAAAAATGCCATCCTGTTTGCGTCATTAAGCCTTTGCCTGTTTCAGGGCTTATACGCAGCACAGACAACAGCAAGTGAAAGCACTGCGAACAACGCGGCCGAAGAACAAACCATCAGTTCAAAACCCATCACATTAAGCCTGCCAAAGGCACAAAGTATTGACCTTGAAAAACCGGTGGTTGAGCCAAAAACCGAGCCCGCAAGCGGGCCCGATACAGGCTCCATACCGGCTATAGAACCTGCTACAGCGACCACTCCACTTATCCTGCTGGGCAACCAAGTGTTACCCGGTACCAGCACTCGTCTGGCCTGGTCGCCGAGCCAATCCTTTGAGGGCATTGCTTCGCCCACGCCGGTATTAGTGGTCAATGGCGCAACAAGCGGCCCTACTCTATGCCTCACCGCAGCCGTACACGGTGACGAGCTAAATGGCATCGAAACTGTCCGTCGTGTGATGTACGCACTTGAGGCAGAAACCCTAAAGGGCACGGTGATTGGCGTACCGATCGTCAATCTGCAGGGTTTCCACCGAAGCTCACGTTATTTACCCGATCGCCGCGATTTAAACCGCTTTTTCCCCGGTAACCCGCAAGGCAGCTCTGCCGCGCGTATCGCCTACTCTTTTTTCCGTGAAGTGATCAGCCATTGTGATGCGCTGGTCGACCTTCATACCGGCTCATTTCACCGCGTTAATCTTCCACAACTACGTGCCGACCTGACACAGCCAGACGTTGTTAAGCTAACACAGGGTTTTGGGGCAACAGCGGTTCTGCATAGTGTTGGCGCGACCGGCACCTTACGCCGCGCCGCCACCGACAACGGTATTCCAGCCGTGACGCTGGAAGCTGGCGGTTCAACACACCTGGAAGAGGATGCCGTTAGTCATGGTGTGAAAGGTATTCAGACGCTCTTGGCGAGTTTAAAAATGGCTAAAAAAACCAGTTTATGGGGGGCTCCAGAGCCCGTTTATTATCAATCTGTGTGGGTACGCACGGATCGTGGTGGCATTCTGTTCAGCAAAGTAAAACTCGGCAAGCGGGTGAAAGAAGATGAGTTGCTCGGCACAGTCACCAACCCAATTACTAACGTACGCAGTGAAATCCGCGCACCCTATGCAGGCCGGATTTTAGGCATGGCTGTCAACCAGGTGGTACAACCTGGCTTTGCGGCCTATCGCATTGGCATTCAAAAAACCGAAGACGAGGTTTCTGATCCTCAGCAGCCCTTACCGATTAACCCAGAATTGGAGTCAGACCTGGACTCACCGGATCTTGCTCTTCAAAATAAATTGCCATCTTTCACTAAGCAGCCAAACATGCGCTCAGAATAACCCCATTAGTAGCTATCACAGATATGCTTATTTTCTAACTCTCGGCTATCAGGAAACCCCATCCCCGGCATAATACTGGACCCCATATGCGCCATTGCACCGGACATCATTTTGCTGCATTTACGCATCTCTTTAGCCACCGAGCTTTGTGACAACTCCAGACCGTATTTCATGCCTCGATTTTGCGCCTCGCTGCGTTTCCCTGCCGCACAAAGCTGCTTTATTTCCGCCTCCATCTGTCTCGCCTGGTTAGCCATCGCATCAAGTTGCTCAGGCGGTATCTTGGCCATACAGGCCTGAGCTTTTTGCATCATCTCCATCATGTGCTGCATCTGCGGCTCGTTCTGAGCGCTCACCCAGCTTGATAGACATAACAGAAAAACTGATAACGCTGCGTTACCAAATAATAACTTGCTGATCCGTAAAAATTTCATCTTAGCGCCTCCACAACCGTTCTGGTGATTATACTAAAGCTGCCTGCCAACACAGGCAAACAAGGTTTAAACTTAAAGCTCTACAATAAAGCCAGTAGCCATCGTTAGGAGGTTATTTATGCCAACACTCTCCGGCAGCTGCCTATGTGGGCAAGTCACCTATACCATCGAAGGCCAAACTACCGCCTTCTACCATTGTCATTGCTTGCGCTGTCGAAAAGCTACCGGCAGCGGGCATGCCAGCAACATTCTTATCAAAAGCACGGGCATTAACTGGTTAAAGGGAACAGACCTCATTAAAAGTTATAAAGTACCCGCCGCAAAGCGTTTTACAAATGTCTTTTGCAGTGAGTGCGGCAGCCCCCTACCCAGGCATTTTCCTCAAATGGGCATGGTGATTTTACCGGCTGGCAGCCTCGACCATGAACCAGGCATTAGCCCCGAAGCACGTATTTTCTGTGGCTCACGGGCGGACTGGTCCTGCGACGACGACATCACCACCTTTAACGAATATCCAGAATAACTGATAGCGGTTTACTTACCCAGGTCACCATCAAGCCAGGTAATGCGGCTGGCATCACGACCTCTTTGCCATTCTCAGATTTGGATACACCCTTCGCCGCCTCAATATAAAACCAAGCGCTAACACTTTAGCGCGTATTCTAGTCCTTACTTTTTCTTCATTTAAGACTGATCACTTGCCTCGATAACCGGAGACTCACCTCCTAGATCAGCTAGTCGACTGCGCCACATTGACGCTGGAACAGACCGATAATATCCCTCATACTGGTCTCAATCATGGAGGCTTCAGATTCTATGCTTGGCATCAAACTTGTCGCCCACCGAGGCTACCAACAGCGCTATCCAGAAAATACGCTGATCGCCCACCAGAAGGCGCTAGAGGCCGGAGCAAGGTTTATCGAAACAGATGTGCAGCTTAGCGCCGACCTGCAACCAGTGCTTTACCATGACCGAAAATTAAACCCCTGTACGGGCCTGAAAGGCGCCGTTCACGACCATCTTTCTGACCGACTAGCCAAAGCCGCTAATCACGAACCTCAACGACTCGGCGACACCTTTATCGGACAAACCATCGAGCCGTTGTCGGATCTTGTCAAATTGATCGAGCAACACCCGCAGGTGCAGGCCTTCATCGAAGTAAAGTCAATCACGATTGATTTTCATGGCATTGAAACCTGTTATCGACACATCATCGAAACGCTGGCACCCGTTGCCCGACAATGCACGATCATAAGCTTTCACATCCCGTTTATGAATTACGCGCGACTATCAGGCTGGCACTCTATCGGCATCGCCTTAAGGCGCTGGAAAGATTTACAAAAACCGGAAGTTTCCGCGATGGCGCCGGAATATATTTTTGCCGATATTAACGACTTACCGAGAAAGGTGAACTTTCACGACGTCAATGCCGAGCTGGTCATCTATGAAATCGACGATCCGGAAACAGCACATTCGTTACACCAACGCGGCATTAACTACATTGAAACCTTTGCCATTGGCGACATGCAGCGGGCTTGCAATTAATGACCCATACGCCGCTTAAAGATAACTACGATGTCACCGTGATTGGTGGTGGCATTCATGGAGCGGGCGTCGCCCAGGCCGCAGCGGCAGCTGGATACCAGGTTTTACTATTGGAAAAAAACGACTGGGCGGCGGGCACCTCCAGCAAATCCAGCAAACTCATCCATGGCGGACTGCGCTATTTACAAAGCGGTCAATTTAATCTGGTTCGCGAAAGTATTCAGGAACGGGAAATACTCTTACAAATTGCCCCGGATCTGGTAAATCGAAATAATTTTTACATTCCAATCTATAAAAACTCACACTATAAAAGCTGGCAACTGCGCATCGGACTTTCACTCTATGCACTGTTTGGCGGCAACCGTGTGAACTGCCGCTACAAAAAACTTAAGCCCGCGGAGGCAGCTAAATTCCACGGCCTGAAAACCGACCAGCTGAAACACCTATTCTGCTACCCGGACGCCCAAACCGATGACCGTTTATTAACGCGCGCTGTTATTGCTTCCGCCAGAAAGCTCGGCGCAAATACACTGATGCCCGCTCAGTTGCTCAACGCAAAACATGTCGTTGGTGGATATACCCTGGCTGTTCAATGGCAGGGGAAAGCCCGGCAAACGACCAGTCGTGTTGTCATTAACGCCACTGGCCCCTGGGCAAATACCGTCAACACACTTGTTAGCCCTGCTCCACCAACAGTCGCCGTGGACCTTGTTCAGGGCACCCACCTTATTCTGGAAGGGCAAATCAGCAACGAGTGCTTTTATCTGGAAGCACCACAGGATCAACGCGCCGTATTTGTGCTGCCCTGGTACGGTAACACTCTGCTCGGAACCACTGAAAAGCTGTTTGAGGGAGATCCTGACCAGGTTGAGCCTTCACTTGCAGAGCAGTATTACCTGCTTGAAGTACTGGAATATTATTTTCCCGATTTCGAGGTCAAAGTGGTGGATGCCTTTGCCGGTCTTCGCGTATTACCAAAACAACAAGAGCGATCCTTCAAACGCTCTCGCGAAACCCAATTAATTTGTGATCGAGCACACTCGGCACAGTGGATTAGCATATATGGCGGTAAATTAACCGGCTATCGAGCTACCGCCGAAAAGGTAGTCAAACTGATTCGCCAAAGCATTGGCCCGCGAACTCAAGTCGCCAACACTCGAAACCTGCGACTAAACCTAAGCGAGTAAAACAAAAACTGCTAAGCTGCAAAATCACTGAGTCGATTCTGCAAGGCCGCACGCCAACGCTCAAATCGTTGCTGCAACGCCTGCTGGGTTTCCTGTCTCGGAGTAAACTCAGTCCCCGCCAACTCTGACCACTTTGCAGCCGAAATGGCGCGCCCAACCTTGCTTTGCTGGGCCAGCAGGTAGGCGGCACCACGAGCCGACGCCTCCACTTCTTCAGGACGCCAAACCGGTGTATTCGTCAAATCAGCCAAGCGTCGACAAAATACATCACTCTGGGATAAACCACCGGAAACCACAATTTTCTGGAGATTAAAGCCATGACTTTGCATCACCATCAGATTGCTTTGTAACAGAAATTTGATACTGTCCTGTACCGCCAGTAATTTTTGCTGGTCACTACCCTGCCCCACAAAGCTGGACACCATGTTCGCCCGCCAATAGGGTGACCCCAACCCGCCCACAGCGTTGATAAATAATGGCACCTCACCGGTGTTGATGCTTATATCCTCCTGTTCATCGCAGCCATCAAGGTGCAGTAGGTTTTTCGCCCAATTCAACGCACTACCCGCGCCATTAACCGTGCCCTCAACAACAAATTGTGGCTGCTCTGCGAAATAAACAATGCTTCTCAGCAATTGCTCCGGGAAATTTGTCTCATGCCACAACGCCGATACAAAAGCACCCGTGCCGGCATTGATATAAGCCGTACCCTCAGCCGGTTGGCCATAGGCAAAAATGGCTGCAGATTGATCACCACTCACCAACTGCAGCGGTAACGTTAAATCGCCCAGCGTTAGCGAACCATAATGATCACAACTGTAGGCAATATCCGGCAGTAAATTGCGAGGAATATCAAACAGCTGTAACAGGTCTGGGTCCCAATCGTGATGATCAAGGCTATACAGCCCCGTGCGCTGCGCATTGGCCGGATCCACTTTAACATCAGCCGAATGAGTAAGCCGCGCAGCCAAATAACCCGCTAATGGTCCAAACATTAAGTTACCCTCAAGGAAGGCCTGCTGGACCTGATCATCCTGATTTAAGCACCAGTGCATTTTGCTGGCGCCATAGTGGGCGCTGGGATACAAGCCGGTATGATGGCGGAACCATTGCGGATTAATTTTCTGCTCTGCAAGCCAACGATGAGCCCGACGATCTTGCCAGCTAATCACGGGAGTGATTGCCTCAAGGTTATCACGCTGCCAGCACAACATGCTGGAACGCTGGGTGACCAGAGCGGCGGCCACCAGATTGTCGCGCTGTGCTGGCGCCAATTGAGCGACCGCCTGCTCAGCGACCTGCTGCAGCGAATCGACTAACTCTTCAACACTCTGCTCAACGCGGTCAATATCAGGCGTTTGTGTTGCCACAGCCTCCGCCGCATGGGCCAGCGTCTGCCCCGTGGCATTAATCACTAATGCCCGGCTACTCTGACCACCCTGATCGAGAATGAGATAACAGGTTTGCGACATACGCGCCTCCGGCTGCCTTTAATCTGTGCAAAAAGTATAAAGGCAGGCATTTTCAAGATGCCAGCGCTAAGCTGATAGGCGGTCAATCGGATCGAGTTAATGGCGCTGAGCGTTAAAACGCAGGCTATCCCGCCTGGTCTAGCGGCACTGTGCGGCACCAACCCGGTAAAAGGGATTACCACGCTGATCAACTACTGCGTCATTAGCGCTGACAAAAATGGGCAGGCTCCCCGGGCCGCTGGAGTTAGAGCGCCATTGCATCATCGCCTGCCCGCCCTGCACCACCAACTGCCAGCGCCCCGCATCCTGCATCGGCGTACATTGGTAACCACTGGCGATCAGGTTAGGACGGCAAGATTGACCGGAGCTGTAATACAGGCCAGAGCGGCAGTAGTGGATCGTCAGCTCAACCCGCGGATTATTGGAACTGGTGCCACCACCATAACCAAATTGAATAGCTGAGCCGCTAAAATAGTGTTGCAGTGATTGTTTTAAATCAGCGGCTGAAGCACTGGTTGCAGCACAAAAAAACATTGTCATGACAAAGATAAAGCGTAGCAAAGCAGCCATCACACACCTCCCGACCACCGAATAAGCGCTGGCCCAGCTGAATTGAATACGCTTCCAGAATACGCCTTTTTTTACCGCTTAGACAATCTCCCGCCAGCCAAAGCCCTGCTCCTGACAGGCCACCTCAAACCCATTGCGCACACTCTCACCCATCTCATCGAGCAGTGACGCAACCGCCTGGCTGGCCAACGTGGGACAATTATTTTGTTGGCTAATATGGGATAACAGCAGGTGCTGTAGTTTGCCTTTTTCGATACGACTCAGTAGTTGTGCGGCTTGCACATTGCTAAGGTGGCCATAATCACTAAAGATACGCTCTTTAAGCTGGAAAGGGTAAGGGCCTTCATCGAGCATCTGCGGATCGTAATTACACTCCAACACCAGCGCATCAAGACCACTGTAATGCTTTTCAACATGGGGAGTCAGACTCCCCAGATCAGTTAAAACACCCAGCTTTTTTTGATTGTACTGAAAGACATACTGACAGGGCTCACGCGCATCATGCGGCACAGGAACAGGCTGCACGTGGACATTATCGATGACAAAATGTTGATGGCAGTTGATCGTTTCCAGACGCGGTAACTTACCAAGGCGGCCGCGATGGAAAGTGCCGGCAGTGAGATAAACAGGTAATTGATACTTACGCGCCAGAGCACCCACGCCCTTGATGTGATCGCTGTGCTCATGGGTTACCAGAATAGCGTTAAGATCGTGGCCAGTTTTACCCAGCCGCTGCAGGCGAGCTTCGGTTTCTTTAACAGTAAAACCGCAGTCAAGCAGTAAGCAGGTATCAGCTGCTTCAATCAGTGTTGCGTTGCCCTTGCTGCCACTACCCAGTGAGGCGAAGCGCATTATTGGACCTCTGATTAAATCAGCTGATTTTTAATGCGGATCATCACATCCTTACGCAAAGAGGCATTAACGCTATCGGCGTATTTACTGATCAACGCACGCACTTTTTTAGGTTTACCCGGCACACGCGTCACCTGAATAGTAAGCTTGTGAGTGACAACGTCTTCGTCATCGCCACCAAAGGACAGGAAGGAAAAGAAACCACCGCTGTCTTTTTCTTTCTCACCCGTGGTCACTAGCAGGTGGTAGAGGCCAGTATCGCGATTTCGGTCATCTAACTGGAAGCCTGCTGCACCAATCGCTTTACCCACCGCATTCCAGGCCCGACTGTAGGTCAGATCCATGTCGATCACCCATTCGCCCTGCGCATTCTCTTTAAAGCTGGACTTAGGCGTACCAACAAATTTTTGCGCCAACAATGACGCCGGGGCTGCGCGGTTTTCGGTTTCAACCAGAAATGATGATAATTCCTGTGTCATCGCCAATGTCAGCGCATCGTCCGCCTTAGCACTGGTCCAGTCCAGTTCCTGCGAAGGAATTTCGGCGCTTTCGTAATCATAGCCCAAGTGCTTAATATGAATTTCTGACAGTCCTTTTTGAAGACCATGTTCAACCACTACACGGAATTTATCCCGGGTTATGTAGCCTTCATTGTTGCGTTTTAACCAAACGGTTTCCATCAACCCCCGGAACGGCACTTCCTGTTCAAGCGCAATACCATTCACTTCCCAGAAACTACGCACACGCCCCCAAGCCTCTTCAGGAGTACCGTCTAATACAACCCAGTGCTCGTTGCCGGACTTGTAGGCCTTCAGCTCTTTAGGGCCCGATACCGCCTGCATGTCAGGGCGTGGCACCTTGAATTCATCACCTTGAAAAACCAGTGTTTGCCCCGCACCAGGGATGTAATAAAGCTCACGAATCGCGTTAGTATCCATTTCCGCGGGCAGATCCAGCGGCTCGGCTATCTGAGCCTGACGATAATCCTCACGACTATCACGAATAAGGCCATCTTCACCCGTTAACCATCCACAACCAGTCATGGTAAAAATCAATGCACCCTGTGTTGCAATGGCCAGTTTGCGGGCTAATTTCATGGCTTATTTTCCTAAGATCGATTAAGCAAAGTAATACAAATTAAAGCACGCCGCCCTTACGCAGGGCTTCACGGACGATATCGTGATATTGCGGATCAAGTTGCGTCAACGGCAGGCGTTGGCCCGGCTGAATCATACCCATCTCCTGCAACGCCCACTTTACCGGAATGGGATTCGCTTCAATAAAGAGGTCAGTGTTAAGCGCTTCAAGCTCGGCACTAATACGTCTCGCTGTTTCTGCATCACCTCGTAACGCAGCGGCACACAGCTCGGACATTTTGCGTGGCGCGACATTGGCCGTTACGGAAATATTGCCCTTACCCCCCAGCAGAATGAATTCGGCGGCGGTCGCATCGTCACCGGAATACATAGCAATCTGGTCACCACTACGTTCAATCAACTCTTTAGCTCGCGCCAGATCACCTGTAGCTTCTTTGTGACCAACAATATTGGGATGAGAAGCCAAACGAGCGATCGTATCAGGCAGCATGTCACAACCGGTACGGCCGGGTACGTTATACAAAATCTGCGGAATATCAACTGAGTCAGCAATCAGCTTGTAGTGCTGATAAAGCCCTTCCTGAGAAGGCTTGTTGTAGTACGGTGTAACAATAAGGCAAGCATCAGCATTTGCCCCTTTCGCCATCGCCGTTAGTTCCAATGCTTCACTGGTGGAGTTCGCGCCAGAACCGGCAATAACAGGAATACGGCCATTAACACGCGCGATAACCTGGCGTAACACTTCCATATGCTCGTCAACCGGCAGTGTGGCAGACTCACCGGTTGTGCCGACGGCAACAATGGAATTAGTGCCATTATCAATGTGGAAATCCACTAACCGTTCTAGCGCCTGCCAATCAATAGCTCCCGTGCTATCCATCGGTGTTACAATCGCTACAATACTACCGACAATCATTTACTCTTACTCCGGCCAAAAAATAAGCTGCTATAGTAATCGCGGCAACCTCTAATCACAAGCGTAGCCCTTTAAATTATGGGGTTTAATGACGCAATTGACTGTGTAAGAATCAACGCCAATCCAAACTTAAAACAGCCCTGAGGATCACCATTATGTCCGATGTTTCACTCGACCAACCCGTTGCAGATTTCACCGCCGACGCCACCAGCGATACGCAGGTTTCATTGTCCAGCTTGAGAGGTCGTAACCTGGTGATTTATTTCTACCCTAAGGACAGCACTCCAGGCTGCACCACCGAAGGCCAGGATTTTAGAGATATGTATGAACAATTTCAGGCGTTGGACACCGAAATTTTTGGCGTATCTCGTGACAAAATTCGCTCCCACGAGAACTTTAAGGCGAAGCAAAGCTTTCCCTTCGAACTTATCACCGATCCGGAAGAAACTCTCTGCAAACAGTTTGACGTCATCAAAGAAAAAAACATGTACGGTAAAAAGCACATGGGCATTGAGCGCAGCACTTTTCTTATCGACAGGGAAGGGGTATTACGTAAAGAGTGGCGCAAAGTGAAGGTTAAAGGGCACGTCGAAGAAGTACTAGAGGCCGTGAAAAATCTTTAGATTTTCACCATCAACTAACGGGGCAGCTTTCTTTATCGGCTTGCCCCGCCATTGATAGCGGAATTTTACGAAGAACTTCCGGTTGAAAGTCGCCTCTCGCGGTAGATAGGTGACTGATCAAACGAACGGCCATAAAACCAACAGCCAGGCCAAACAAGGCAGCCAAAATAATCCAGGGCTCAGCCAGGGCAAATACAGTATCTGCCAGTAGTACACCAACAATCAACATCAACAGCGGCAAACCATAGGCTAAAAAAGAGCTTCGGATAAAGGCCTGCTCTGGCAAGCCAAGCACGACTTCATCATTTACCGCTAACTCCATCTCTGTTTGCAGGCAAATATGGCTACGTCGCCCCTCTTTAACCCTCGCCAGCAACCCCTGACCGCAACCCGAGCGAGCCGAACAGCCCGAACAACTACTGGTCCGAATGGTTTCAATCCAAACCTCATTACCTTTTACAGCAATGACTCGACCCGACTCTTCAATCATAACCAACTACTCAGTGCTGCCAGAGACAGCAACCGCAGATGGCACAATCGATAACGCAATACGTTTAGCCGTTTTCATAGGAACCTCACCGACAACAGTCACCAAATGATCGCCATCAGGGTAATTAACAATACGCGTAACAGCGACAGTGGCGCCCTTTTGAGCACTCACCTCATCGTATTTTTGGTCACCAATTTTTTCAATAAAGACAGAGAAAGCCGCCATGCCATCAGTATAGGTGGTCGTGTCAACACCACTACCATCTTCATGCTTAGGGTGTGAACCCTGCATACTCATCTTAAAGCCTGAAGGTAACCAGTTGAGAGTCCAGTTCAGTGGCTTGCTTTCAACCAATACTTCCTGATGACTCAGTAATGGATAATGCACCATTGTCTCACCAGCAATACCCACCTCCAGCTCCGACTCATCAATGTCCGCACCAATGTTCAAATGGGTAAACTGAAAACGTTCCAATACTGTTCTGCGGTGCACTAATACCGATTTCAGCAATAACCCTGACTGCTCATCCAACCAAATACGATAGCTATAACGATAATCATCGGTTGGTTTAATCAGTAATACGCGCGCACTGCGTCCGGCGACACGCCCTTCTCCCTTATCGACGAGCTCATAACTGTCACCGAGCTCACTCATATCACGCACAAACGCTCGGGCAAAAGGCCCTAAAGGGATTTTATGGTTAATGTTGCCATTCCAGTCACTGCCATGCACACAGGTGACTTCTTCACCTTGGCGGATAATCTCTTGGACAGGTCCATCGAGGCGAACAATACGCTCACGCTCAACACCATCTTTAACCTGATGAATGATGCGCAGTGTTTCCATGCTCGAGCCATGACTATAAACAAACACGCCATCATAATTTTGATTAGCAAAGGCCTTGGACATCTGCACTAGCCAGGCGCGAGATTCTTCGCCAGATACGGGGCTCGACAGTATTAGCAGGCCAAGCAAAAAGCTACTGCACAGAGCTTTAAAATAAGAGCGGAAGAAAAGCGGCGCAGAATCGCGCACATTAATAGCCTTGGGCATCCTGACTTTCAACCAACTGAGTATGTGGCATAACCCCACGGCTTTCAGACATGCTCGCCTGTTGGGTGTGGTTTTCTATTAAAGACTGCAGACGCTTTTCAACCGGTGTCATCACTTCCGAGCTAACTGCTATCAGGTTTTCGCTGGCAATTTCCGTACCGGCAACGAGGTTAGTCGTCAGTGGCTGATCACCTGCTGCAACCTGCTCTGCAGTCTCACCTTCGCCACCTAGCTGCACAGCAAAGATGACTAAAAAGGCCGCCGACGCAGCAACCGCCATACTCAGTGCAGGTTTAAAGACGCGGGCCAAACCAGATTTTTCAGCCGTCTGCTCAACCTCAACTACTGGCTCATCAGCCAATGCCGCACTCACTCGGTCACTGATATCCATATCGAAACGACAGTCAACTTGCCGTCTCATAGCAAAACTGGCAGCCTGATAACGACGCCAAGTGTGGCGCAGCTCTTTATCTTCATCTTCCTCCATACTTGCCAATACGCGGTGGAGTTCCAACTCCTGTGCTTCGTCATCCACTAACGCCGAAATTGATTCACGCAAACTTTCGCTCATCTGTATTTGCCTCTTATTTTTTGGCATTGGTCTGATTGGCGCCGATTTAGTCTGGCACCGAGCACACCTGTCATAAACTTAGTCAATTAAATGACAAATATGTTTATCAATTGATTCTCGAGCCCTGAAAATTCTTGATCGCACCGTACCCACCGGGCACTGCATTACCTCTGCGATCTCTTCATAGCTCATTCCGTCAAACTCTCGTAACGTCACCGCTGCTTTTAAATCTTCAGGCAACTGTTCAATTGCCTTGAAAACAGCAGCTTCAAGCTCCTGCTTATGCACCTCCTCATCGGGAGAGGCATTATCCTTTAAACGGCTGGCGCTTTCATAATATTCCGCATCCATCACATCAACATCGGTATCTGGGGGGCGACGGCTTCTGGAAACCAGGTGATTTTTTGCCGTATTAATGGCAATCCGGTACAACCAGGTATAAAACGCACTATCGCCGCGGAAACGACCAATAGCTCGATAGGCTTTAATAAAAGCCTCCTGAGCAACATCCATCACCTCATGGTGATCTTTAATGTAACGGCTAATTAAACCAAAGATCTTATGCTGGTACTTAAGCACCAGTAGATCAAAGGCCCGCTTATCGCCTTTTTGGACACGCGCAACTAACTGTTTATCAGTTTCCTGTTCGTTCAACATTCCTGCTCCGAGCTACGCCATACCCGTTCGCTGAAATGCATACACGTTAAAACAGGCGAGCCAAACTGTGTGGGATAGACCATTGACCATTCCAGAAGTTCTTAAAGTGTCAGTAGAAATCGTAATTTTTTTGATACAAAGACCACAACCTGCCATTTATTTACAAACTAAGACAGTCTTAAAGTCCTAAAAATTGTTGCTCATTATAGATCAGATAACCATAACACGCTCCAACTCGTTAACTAGTTTAACCAATATTTGCCGTCCAGAACTCTGTGACGAGAAACAAAATATCCGAGACAAAATCCCCTAAACTGTGGTATTAAGTGACCTCTTATCAAGGCTCCGATAGCTGCTCCTTATAATCACTGCTGTACCCATCTATGACACAACATTTCCAACACGATATTCTGGTTATCGGCAGTGGTGCCGCGGGCCTCACTCTGGCGCTAAAACTAGCAGATAGATTCCGCGTTGCGCTGCTTTGCAAAAACAGTGCGACAGGTGGTTCGACCTACTACGCTCAAGGCGGCGTCGCGGGCGTCATTGACAGCACGGACACCGTCGATGCTCATGTGTCAGACACTCTAAATGCCGGCGCCGGATTATGCGATAACGACGCTGTTCGTTTTACCATTGGACAAAGCAAAGCCTGTATCGACTGGCTGATTGAGCAGGGCGTCCCTTTTACCGAAGATAGCGCCAACAGCAACGGCAGTTATCACCTCACCAAAGAGGGCGGCCACAGCCACCGTCGCATTATCCATGCTGCAGACGCCACCGGACGAGCCATTTCAACCACCCTGATCAAGCGTGTTAAAGAGCACAGCAATATCGACCTCTTTGAACACCGAGTCGCCATTGATTTAATCACACGAGAGAAATTGGACTTAACCGGTAGCGGCTGCGTTGGCGCTTACGTGTTGAACCGTCACAACGATTCCGTCGAATTGTTTCAGGCTCGTTTTGTCGCGATAGCCTCTGGCGGTGCCAGCAAAAGTTATCTGTATACCAGCAACCCGGATGGGGCCAGCGGTGACGGTATTGCCATGGCCTGGCGAGCAGGCTGTCGCGTCGCCAACATGGAGTTCAATCAGTTTCACCCGACCTGCCTCTACCATCCTCAGGCGAAGTCTTTTCTAATTAGCGAGGCCCTGCGCGGCGAAGGCGCTCTGCTGAAACTACCCAGCGGCGAACGCTTTATGGATGACTTTGACAGCCGTGGAGAGCTAGCGCCTCGTGATATTGTCGCTCGTGCCATTGACCATGAAATGAAACGCCTGGGTTGCGACCATTTATATCTGGATATCAGCCACAAGCCAGATGATTTCATCCTTGAACATTTTCCAACCATCCATAAACGCTGCTTAAAGTTTGGTATCGATATCACCCAACAAGCAATCCCAGTGGTTCCTGCTGCGCATTATACCTGTGGCGGTGTCATGACGGACCTGCGCGGACGAACTGATGTTGCCCAGCTATATGCGATAGGAGAAACCGCGTTCACAGGCTTCCATGGCGCCAACCGTTTAGCCAGCAATTCGCTGCTTGAATGCCTGGTCTTTGCCGATGCCGCCGCCAAAGATATTAACGATAATTTTGAGCGGGTTGCCGAGCCTCCAAAGGCCCCTGACTGGGATGAAAGCCAAGTGACCGACTCAGACGAAGACGTCATTATTTCCCATAACTGGGACGAGCTGAGGCGCTTTATGTGGGATTATGTTGGCATCGTCCGTACCGACAAGCGACTACAGCGAGCCGAACACCGCATCGCCCTGTTGAAGCGGGAAATTGCTGAATACTATAGCAATTACAAAGTCAGTAACGACCTGCTGGAACTACGGAATTTAATCTGTGTTGCCGATCTGATTATTCGCTCCGCCATGGCGCGCAAGGAAAGTCGTGGCTTGCACTACACCCTGGACTACCCAAACACCGCAAAACAGGCGAAAAACACTATTCTGACACCACCGAACTGGCAGGCTTTGCCCGCTGATTCAAACTGAGGGCTACCCGTAACCGTCTAAACGTATCAGCATCAACGGCATCAGAAAAAACCGGTAAATAATGCGCAGTAGCAAAACGTCGATGGTCGCGGCGCAGTTCCACAACAACCAGGAACTCACAAATAAAATGACGCTTTCCCAACTGATAATGTTGCCGCGAATGTAAAGGGCTTTCCAACCAGCAAAAGTCATCCTGTAACAGGGTCAACTGCTGACCCTGTCGTTTCAGCCAGCAACGCACGTAATAAAAAATACAGAAAGCCAGAACTGGCAGCAGAAAATAGAAACCACTAAGAACAACAGCCCACAACACGAAACCGTGGGCTAAAATCAAAAAACAAAGCTCCTGTCGTGATCTTTTAACGGCTACCCTTAGGGGCGCGCACACAGTCGATGATGACATTAACGATATGACGAAGTGACTCGTCCTCCGGCTGTTCCTTGCCTAAGAACCATTTAAACAAATCCTGATCCTCTTCCTCAAGAAGCTTTTCGTACAAGGCTTGATCCTCTTCACTCACCGTCGCGTAATACTTTTCCAGAAACGGCATGAGCACCAAATCCAGTTCCAACATGCCACGTCGGCTATGCCACATCAAACGCTTGAGCTTCTCGTCGTCGACCATATCTATCTCATTCAAATGGGTTGAAAAATCGGAAATCAATTATATATAGATGTTCAGATAAGTCACAGTTTCTAATCCCGCATTCCGTGGATAACTCAGGTAATTTATGAACAGATCAGAATGGCAGCAACAATTGCAGGCCGAAGGCGCTCAAATTTGTGAAGGCGACAGCAATTTCATCAACGCTTTTGAGCATTCAGCCCCCACCACCGACAGTTTTATCACGCCGCTTCTCTATCAGAGCGTATTAAGCATTAGTGGCGCCGACAGCAATAAGTTTTTGCAGGGCCAGCTCACCTGCGACGTCAACAGCTGCACCAGCGAACACTCCATTCTAGGCGCAGCCTGTAGCCCTCAGGGCCGCATTTACAGCAGCTTCCGCCTTATCAATAACGACCTCACCAGCGAGCCCTGTTATTTGCTCAGAATGCGCAGCAACCTAGTCAAGCTAAGCCATGAAACTCTGCATAAATACAGCGTCTTTTTCAAAACCCAGTTACAGGATGCCAGCGATGAGTGGTTCGGCATTGGTATCTGGGGAAAGCAGGCGACACAGCTAGTCAAAGACACCTTTAAATTAACCACTCCCCCACAGCAAGCAGGAGACGCCAGCCATAGCGAATCGGCCATTATCATACGCCTGCCGGGTGACAACAGCCGTTTTGAATGTTGGGTGAAAGCAGCTGTAATCGCTGAAGTCTGGCAAGCATTAACAGCACATGCCACCCCCGCAGCCAACCATGAGTGGTTACTCGAAGATATTCGTCAGGGGATTGCCGAAATCAGCTTACCAGTAGAAAGTGCCTTCAACCCTCACATGGTAAATTTTCAGGCAGTCGAGGCAATCAGCTTCAAAAAAGGTTGTTACACCGGCCAAGAGATCGTTGCCCGCACTCATTACAAGGGAAAATCCAAGCGCCATATGCAGCACTTCTGCCTCACAGGAGCCCCTCTATTGGCCGCTGGAGATGAGCTACAGGCTGTCGATAGTGATAAAACCATCGCCACCGTTATCAGCGCTGCGCTGTCAACATTAGAGGCCGCTGACGTTCAAGAAGCCCTCTTAGTCATCAATGCCGACCTTGATAACGGCGAGCCATTACACTTACAACATAACGGCCATCAGATTGAAGCAATACCCAGTACTTTACCCTATTCGTTAGACTCGCAAGATCAGCCTTAAAAAATCATTTTTTTTAAGGCTCAAACATCACCTTTACGGGAAAGGCTCCTATACTTGCTTTCAAACGAACCAAATAGCGAACACCATGAGCACCCTAATCGAAACTATCGAAAATGAAATTATTAGCGCGATTGAATCTGATCAGCTAATCCTACCAACATTGCCAGAGGTATCTTTGCGCGTTCGCGAAGTAGCCCAGGACGACAATGCCGGTGTTGCCGATTTAAGCCGGGTCATCAGCAATGATGCCGCCATTTCGGCACGCATCATCAAGGTCTGTAATAGTCCTCTGCTTCGCGCAGCTCAACCTGTTGAAACCCTGCAAATGGCCATCAACCGCCTGGGAATGGGTTACTCTGCCGATTTAGCCGTCGGTTTAGCCATGGCTCAAATGTTCCAGGCAACCACCGACCTGATTGACAGCCGCATGCGCGATGTCTGGAATCGCAGCACGGAGGTTGCCGGCCTGTGTAATATGCTCGCACAGCAGCACACCCGTTTATCACCCGGCCAAGCGACGCTCGCCGGTATTACACACCTGATTGGTGCGCTGCCGATTCTGCGCTTTGCCGAGGAAAATGAAGCGTTACTTAACGATGCATACACGCTGGACGAGGTGATTGCCAAGCTACATCCAAAACTCGGCGGCATGATCCTCAAAGCCTGGGATTTCGCCCCAGAACTTTGCGAGGTACCAGAGCAATACCTCAATTTTCAGCGCCAGAGCGAAAAACCCGACTTTGTTGACCTCGTAACAGTGGCGACCATACAAAGCTATGCAGGCTCTGATCACCCCTACAATGAACTGGATCGCACCACTATCCCTGCCTTTGCACAATTAGGTATAGATGCCTCACCGGAAGAGGATGAAGAGGAAGAGGATCTATCCGCCAATATGGAGGCCGCACTGGCACTGCTTGGCTAAAAACACCAGTCAGCTATCTTCTAGCAACTGCAAAAGGCTCGCCCGTTAATTTTGACAGGCGGGCCTTTTTATTAGGCCTTTATCCATAAATAGCGGACACAAAAAAGCCCGGCATATTCAGCCAGGCTTTTTCAGTATCGCTTAACGAAAATTTAGCTTAATCGTTATACGCGATCATCGCTCAGCTCGATACCAACACGGCGGTATGCAGATTGCAGCGTGTTGAACAGCAGGCATGCGATCGTCATTGGGCCAACACCACCGGGGACCGGTGTGATTGCGCCAGCAACTTTTTCAGCTGATTCGTAATGTACATCACCGACCAGACGAGTTTTAGTTTCACCGTTCTCTTCAACTTCGATACGGTTGATACCCACATCAATAACTGTTGCACCAGGCTTGATCCATTCACCCCGGACCATTTCTGGACGACCAACCGCAGCCACGACAATATCAGCACCACGAACAACACCAGGCAGGTCTTTCGTACGAGAGTGCGCAACTGTCACAGTACAGCTTTCCTGCAGTAACAGAGAAGACATTGGTTTACCTACGATGTTGGAACGACCCACAACAACCGCGTTCAGGCCAGACAGATCACCCAAGTGATCTTTCAACAGCATAGTACAGCCCAGCGGGGTACAAGGAACGAAGCCTTTGCCGCCCGTTGCCAGCAAACCAGAGTTAACAATATGGAAACCGTCAACATCTTTAGTCGCGTCGATACGGTTGATGATTTCTTCTTCACCAATGTGCTTAGGCAGAGGCAGCTGAACCAGAATACCGTGTACGTTATCATCAGCGTTCAGGTCATCAATCAGTTTTACCAGCTCATCGCGTGACGTTGTTTCAGGCAATTTGTGCTCGTAAGAGTTAAAACCTACCTCAGTCGCCTGCTTACCCTTGCTGCGAACGTAAACCTGGCTCGCTGGATCTTCACCAACGATAACAACCGCCAGACCTGGCGTAATGTTGTGGCTGGCTTTCAGCTCATCGGATAATTTCTTAACGTTTTCACGCAGTTTGGCTGCAAAAGCCTTACCATCAATAATCGTTGCCATGTGTTTATTCTACCTATATTTAGTCGGGTTAAATCTGTAATCGGGCGGTAGCCCAGGCGCTTCCACCTTCAAAACCGCAGAAGGCTCAGCAAAAAACTTCGAAATGATACTCGCAATCGCCACTTTTCACTAGTGCTGCCGCCCAAGAAATATTTATCTAGCTTATGAAACAATTAATTCTGCAAATAGGCCTGGGTAGTACCACAAAAAGCTTACGCTATTGCGTCTATATAACCGATAATGAAACCTGACCGGGCTGCATTAATGGTGTCAAAATCAAAATTTAATTGTTAATCGAGGCACCAGTTGATCGGCGTTTTACCCTGCGCCTGCAGATAGTCATTAGCCTTTGCAAAGTGGCCATTACCAAGGAATCCGCGGTGCGCGGAAAAAGGTGACGGATGCGGAGAGGCCAATACTAAATGTCTTGAACGGTCAATCACCGCCGCTTTGTCCTGCGCATATTTACCCCATAGCAGGAACACCAACCCTTGATGCTGCTCGTTCAAAACCTGAATCGCACGATCCGTAAACTGTTCCCAACCTTTGCCCTGATGAGAACCGGCATTATTTTGCTGCACTGTGAGCACAGAGTTGAGCAATAACACGCCCTGCTCGGCCCAGGGCGTCAAGCAGCCATTTTCAGAGAACTCAATACCAAGCTCACTGTTGATTTCTTTGAAGATATTTTTAAGCGATGGCGGCGGACGCACACCCGCTTGAACGGAAAAACACAGGCCATGAGCCTGACCCGGCCCGTGGTAAGGGTCCTGACCAAGAATCACCACCTTAACCTGCTCAAAGGGTGTAAACTCGAAGGCGTTAAAAATGTCCGGCATTGGCGGATAAAGCGTTTTACCCGCCTGCTTTTCGGATACCAGAAAGGCCCGCAGCTCGCGCATATAGTCCTTTTCAAACTCCTCACCCAAATGGGGCTGCCAGGACGAGTGAAGAGTCATGTTAATCGCCGTATCAGACAAATTAACTGCTACGACGCATGTGCGGGAACAGCAGCACATCACGAATCGATGGCGAATCAGTAAACAGCATCACCAAACGATCAATACCGATACCCTCACCCGCTGTCGGTGGCAAACCGTATTCCAGTGCCGTCACGTAATCTTCATCGTAATGCATGGCTTCATCATCACCAGCATCTTTTTCCGCCACCTGGGCACGGAATCGCTCAGCCTGATCTTCAGCATCATTAAGCTCCGAGAAACCATTGGCGATTTCACGACCACCTACGAAGAACTCAAAGCGATCCGTCACGTGATGATCGGTATCACTTCGGCGCGCCAGCGGCGATACTTCAGCCGGGTATTCAGTAATAAAGGTCGGTTGATCCAAACGGTGCTCAACGGTCTTCTCGAAGATTTCGATCTGTACCTTGCCCAGCCCCCAGCTATCTTTCAATGGAATTTCCAAGCCCGTGGCAACGTCACGCGCAGAGCCAAGATCATTGATTTGCTCTAACGTCAGTTCAGGGTTGAAATGCAGAATAGATTCCACCACGCTCATGCGCTGGAATGGCTGTCCAAAATCATAATCGGAGCCCTGATAGTGCACCTTCGTGGTACCCAGCACTTCCTGAGCAACATGACGCAGCATATCTTCAGTGAGATTCATCAGGTCATTGTAATCGGCGTAGGCCTGGTAGAATTCCAGCATGGTGAATTCAGGGTTATGACGTGTCGATAGGCCTTCGTTACGGAAGTTACGGTTGATTTCGAACACTCGCTCAAAACCACCAACAACCAGACGCTTTAAATAAAGCTCTGGTGCAATACGCAGATACAGCTCCATATCCAGCGCGTTGTGATAAGTCGTGAACGGCTTGGCCGCTGCGCCACCGGGAATCACCTGCATCATCGGTGTTTCAACTTCCAGAAAACGCTCGCTGGCCAAATAATGACGAATAGCCTCAACAATTTTAGAGCGTGCAACAAAGGTGTTGCGTGACTCTTCATTCACAATCAAGTCAACATAACGCTGACGGTAACGCAGTTCCTGATCAGCCAACCCATGGTGTTTGTCTGGTAACGGACGCAGTGCTTTAGTCAACAGCTCATATTCCGCCATATCGACATACAGGTCGCCTTTACCTGACTTATGCAACTCACCCTTCACACCAACAATGTCACCCAGATCCAGGCTTTTCGCAAATGGCCGCGCAGCTTTATTTACGTACAGTTGAATACGGCCACTCATGTCTTGAATTTCCATGAAGGCACCACGGTTACGAATCAAGCGGCCGGCAACCGCCACCACGTTCGCCTGCTCAGCGAGTGCTTCCTTTTCACTATCGGCGTAGGCCTGCTGCAGATCACCGGCATAGCTGTCACGGCGGAAACTGTTGGGAAAAGCACTGCCGCCATTGCTACTGGCTTCTTCGCGCAGCGTATTCAATTTCGCTCGGCGCTCGGCGATCAATTTATTTTCGTCTTGTGGAGTCTGTTGTTCGTTGCTCATCAGCGTTTCACGTTCTTATGATAAATAGGAAGGTTAAAATTTTAAGTGTTTACAGGCCCGCTTTTAACGAGGCTTCAATAAACATATCCAGCCCGCCATCAAGCACAGCCTGGGTATTGGATGTTTCTACATTGGTGCGCAGGTCCTTGATACGCGAGGAGTCCAGCACATAGGAGCGAATCTGACTGCCCCAGCCGATATCGGCCTTGTTGTCTTCCTGGGCTTGCGCCGCATCATTGCGCTTCTGCATCTCCAGCTCATAGAGCTTGGCGCGCAGCTGCTTCATGGCAAAGTCTTTGTTCTGATGTTGCGAACGCTGGCTCTGACACTGCACCACCACATTGGTCGGCTCGTGGGTAATCCGCACGGCCGAGTCAGTCTTGTTGACGTGCTGTCCGCCAGCACCACTGGCACGGTAAGTATCAATTCGCAGATCCGCTGGATTAATATCAATCTCAACGTTGTCATCAATTTCCGGCGACACAAACACCGCAGAAAAAGACGTGTGACGACGACTGCCAGAATCGAAGGGGGATTTTCGCACCAAACGGTGAACACCCGTTTCCGTACGCAGCCAGCCAAAGGCATATTCGCCCTCAAACTTGATCGTCGCACCTTTAATGCCAGCCACGTCACCTGCAGAGACTTCCATCAACTCAACCTTAAAACCCTTCTGCTCACCCCAGCGCAGGTACATACGCAGCAGCATTTCTGCCCAATCCTGCGCTTCTGTACCCCCAGAGCCCGCCTGAATATCCAGAAAGGCGCTATTCTCGTCCATCTCGCCGGAAAACATGCGACGAAATTCCAGCTTGGCAAGTTGTGCGTCCAGCGTTTCTATTTCAGCAGAGACCTCATTGACGGTATCTTCGTCGTCTTCCTCGACAGCCATCGCCAACAGCTCATGACCATCGCTGATACCACTATCGAGACGATCAATGGTGGCCACAATATTTTCCAGCTGAGAACGCTCTTTACCCAACGCCTGGGCACGCTCAGGCTCATCCCAAACAGCGGAATCCTCTAGCTCACGCTCAACCTCTTCCAGCCGATCTTTTTTCTCAGCATAGTCAAGATAACCCCTTAGCACGTCGGTGCGCTCCTGAAGTTCCTTGAGAGCTTGAGTAATTGCGTTGGTTTCCAGCATGTTGAGCAGGTTTCTCTATCAATAAATTAGCAATGGTTCAGAAGGCAAGCATTCTACCCGATTGGGCGTGCATATTGAATCTTATGCCATCAGAGTTTATCGACATCTTTGCTGATTCTATAAATAGGAACCCTGCATACAGAAACCTGTCGGTATTGTTACTCTGATTAACTATCCAGGATTTTTATGATCAAACCCTATAAAACCAGCGTAGCATTAATCTTCTCAGCAATTTTTCATCTAATTGCCCTCGTTTTAATCGGCTTATCAATACAGCAGTTTATCAGCGGCCTGGCAAAAGCAGACTGGGACTTGGTAACACTGATCGTCAAGTCTATTAACACACTTATCATTGCCTTAGCGATGTACGAATTAGGTATCGGTGTTGGCAAAGAATATACGGCGGGCGAGGAAGGCGAAGATATTTTTCAGAATATTCGTCGTAGCATTACCCGTTTTGTTGGCACCGTCTGTATCGCATTAGTACTGGAGGCGCTGATCATGATTATCAAATACAGCCAACTGGATTTGGCTGGCAACCTCTATTACCCGGTTGCAATCCTGATTGCTTGCTCCTGTTTACTGTTAGCACTCGGAGGGTTCTTATCACTCACTCGCGACAGCGTCCGCAAACGCCCATCAGATGCCTCCGCATAACAAATTTATTGGCAAATTCTCAAGTCTTTCGGCTTAGCTATACTATGATTAATAATTAAAACCTTTCGGCCTTAAAACAGCAGAGTAAACAGGCGATATTTTCGATAGTCAAACCATGGTAAACCTTCACCGCCTACTGTCAGTGTTACTGCTATTTGCCATATGCTTCACCTCAATGGCCGCTCGCGCTGACAACATCTGCACTAACAACTCATCGAACGCCAGCAGCGGATCACTCACCGACTCTGGAGGAGCCGGGGGACGTTATCAAAACAATGAAAACTGCTCCTTTCTGATTCAATCTGGCGGAGGCAGCATCACCTTATCCTTCAGCCAGTTCAATTACGAAAACAGCTATGACTATGTGTTCGTTTATGATGGCACAACCTCCTCAGCACCACTGATTGGGCGTTTTACAGGTAGCTCAATACCTAACGATGTTATCGCAACTTCAGGCTCAATGCTGGTGGTTCACCGCTCAGATTTCTCAGTCCAAAGATCAGGCTTTCAAGCCACCTGGCTAGCATCCAATGGCGGCACTGGCAGCAACACTCTGTGTACAGACAACTCATCCTCTGATTCAACCGGCACTCTGTATGATTCTGGCGGCCCCAGCGGCAATTATAGCAACAGAGAAGATTGCCGTTTCTTAATTCAGCCCACCGGGGGCGGCACTATTACCCTGAATTTTTCGCAGTTTAATTTGCAAAATGCCGACCAATTAAGAGTTTATAACGGCACCAGCAGCAGCGCTCCCTTAATAGCAACTTTAACAGGAAGATCAATACCCGCGGATGTTACTGCGAATGCTGGTGCCATGCTGGTCCGGTTTACCAGCAATGCAGGCGGCACGCGAGCGGGTTTCGCGGCAACCTGGTCAACGGCTAGCAGCTGTTCAGCCGAAAGTGTCGCCGATAATTTCAACAGTGTTTCCTATAGCCAGAATAACGGCTCACAAAACTGGGCAACCAGCTGGTTGGAAATTGGTGAAAGCAATGGCCCCAATAGTGGTATTTCCCGAGTAAATTCCAGCAACTGCAGCAGCGGCAACTGTTTGCGTATAGGTCAACCAAACAGCCCCAGCAGCTGGGCTAATATCGGCGTGCAACGGGAAGTAAATTTAAGCACAGCCGCTTCGGCTACCCTTTCATTTAATTACTTCACTGGCAGGTCGTCAGGAGCAGAATCTGTCACATTGGATATCTCATCCGATGGCGGCAACAGCTGGGCAACGCTACAAACCTATAACATTACCGGCACCAGCTTTACTGCAACTCCGCAATCATTTGATATCAGCGCTTACACCTCGACGAATACACGCATTCGTTTTTTAAGCTCAGGAACCAATGCCCGCATTGGGATGTATATCGACGACCTGCAAATCAGCTACCAGGCATGTCCCAAACCCACCCCGATTGCCGAATGGCGTTTCGACGAAGCTGTCTGGAATAATGCAGCCAACCAGGTGCAGGATAATAGCGCCAACAGCTACCATGCCAATGCCGTCAATGGTGCCAATACTCAATTATCATCGCCAGCCCTTTCGGGCAACCCGGGCACCTGTGGGTACGGTAACTTCGATGGCAACAACGACCACGTTCTTTTACCTTCATCCTTCCCAAACCTAACCGGTAGTTTCACAATTTCCGGTTGGATTAATGCTCGAAGTCTGGGCAATGATCAACGTATTTTCGCCGACGATCAAAATAACAGTGGTGGCTTTGCTTTCAGTTTGGGCGACGCTGGAAACGGTAAATTACGCTTCTTCTCCCGATCAGTTTCACCGGTGTCAGTGGATACCCAAAATGCTGTCATTAGCCAAAATAGTTGGGTCTTTGTCGCAGCGGTACACGACGCGACAGCCAAAACTCGACAGATCTACGTTAATGGCAGCGCCGTTGCGTTGAGCACTGGCGGCACCTCCTCCACCTACAGTGGCACCTGGGGCAGCGACTCCGGCCGAGCCAGTATTGGTGGCGAAGTCAATGGAGCGGGAAGCGAAGCCAGTGCCAACTGGCGGTTTAATGGTCTCATTGATGAAGTGCGTATTTACGAAAACGCCTTAACAGCCGCTGAAATCCAAGCCATTATGGCGGAGCGCCATACATGCCGCGCTGCATCAACAGATCATCTCAGCATTAGCCACAGCGGTAATGCCATCACCTGTACTCCGGCAACCATTACTCTCGAAGCACACCAGCCTGATCACAGCAATGACACCAGTTACAGCCAAACCGTTAACCTTAGCACCTCCACCAATCGCGGTGACTGGTCCATCATTAATGGCAATGGCACCCTGAATAATGGCACCTCCAACGATGGCGTAGCCACTTATAGCTTTACAGGCTCAGATAACGGCCGTGTTCAGCTGGGATTGAAAAATACGGCTGTAGAAACAGTCAATATCAACGCCAGCGATGGCAGCATTTCCGAAACCAGCGGTAACGCTACAGCAAGTGAAGATCAAGATCTCAACTTTGCCGAAGCGGGTTTCCGCTTCCTCGCCGACAATACAGCCGACAGCATTGACACACAGATTTCGGGAAAAAATTCCAATATCAGCCCCGGATCTCAAACTCTGGAGTTACAAGCCATTCGCACCAGTCCCGATACAGGAGCCTGCGAAGCCGCACTACTTAATAACAACGATATTGAGATGGGCTTTGAGTGCCTAAATCCCGGCACTTGCAGCAGTCAACGAGTCGCAATCAACAGTACCAACATCAGCGCTAACAGTGGTGGCTCTGCCAACAATTACACGCCCGTTTCCCTAGACTTTGGCGATGCCAGCGACAGCACGGCCACCTTTACTCTTAATTACCCGGATGCCGGTCAAATTCGCCTGCACGCCCGCTACAGCATTGCCCTTGGTGTCAGCAGCCCATCGAATAACTATATGAGCGGTAGTAGTAACCCTTTTGTCGTTAAACCCGCAGGGATTTGTGTAGAAGCAACCGATGTTAATGCAAACTGCGCCGCAGGAAACGCAACCTGTAGTCTATTCAAAAAAGCCGGTGAAATGTTCAACCTGCGCATCAAAGGCGTAGCCTGGCAAACCAGCGGCGAAAGCCATAGCAATTTCTGCGTAGGCAACAGCACCACCCCAAATTTTCAATTAAATAATATCAGTCTAACATCCAATTTAATTGCGCCCTTACCCGGTACAAACACTGGATTAGGCGTTGTCAGCTTTAACATGGGCGCTTCAGATAATGGCAGCCATGATATCAGCAATCAAACTATTCCCGAGGTGGGCGTTTTTACCATCACAGCTACCATGCCCAGTTATCTTGGAGAAACGATTGCCGCCTCAAACAGCACCAATATCGGCCGCTTTTACCCTGACCACTTCACCCTCAGCGGGGGATCAATCATTGATGCCTGCACCACTGGCAACTTCAGCTATCTGGGGCAGCCCTTCACGGCTCTCTATACCCTCACCGCTAAAAACACTAACGGCAGCACCACAACCAATTACCGCAGCGACTTTATTCGTCTCGACACCTCATCTTCACCAACATTAGGCAGCCTTGATTTTGGCGCGATTGATACCAGCGCAGCCCCACCAGCACCCACCTCTCCAATCCTGCTGAGCAGCCGCTTGGCACACAGCAACACTGGATTTGCATGGAACAACGGCACAGGTACATTAACATCGTCCCTGACTCTCGCACGGGCAGGCGTGGGAAGTAGCCATATTGATGGCCCCTTTTCGGCACAAATTGGCGTGCTGCCTATTGATGCCGACGGCGTAACCATAACCGATATAAACCTAAATACGGATAACACGGCCAATAATGATCACGCTTTAATTGGCGTAAGCAATCAGCGCTATGGACGTTTGGTCATTGATAATGCATTTGGCCCGGAAGCTCTGCCACTCGGGGTACCCGTTCGCACAGAGTATTGGAACTACTCAGCATTCATCACAAACACTGATGATAGCGCCAGCGCAATTATATGCCCTGGCAGCCAATTCAGCGCGCCTCAATTTAAGGTCGTAGATGGCAACACCAACGACTCTCTCAGTCCAAACAATGTTAATCCTTTAGCCTTCGGTCCAATTCTTAGTGGTGAAAGCACACTTCAATTATCCGCGCCTAATGCCAGCGGTCCATTGGATATCTATCTCGATTTGCCCGCCGCCTCAACACCATTTGTAGTGCCTGACTGGCTAAGGTTTGATTTTAATGGCGATGGTACAGACCAGTCACCGGCTGGACGCGCCCTGTTTGGCCAATATCGCGGCAATGATCGTATTATTTACTGGCAGGAACAATTCGATTAACACTTATTTAAGCGATACAAATCAAGCGAGAGACAGACCGTCACTTATCAGCAGTCGGCGTACAAACCGGCTAAAAAAGCGGCTGCAGGTGCTCAACCATCAACTGCAATGATTCACTTCCGCGAAAGCGATTAATATCCAGCTTATACACCAGTTTTACCCGCCTGGCCTCATTTGGCCAGACTTCCAGGTCAATAAAAAAGGCAATCGCGTCATGACTTTGACCACTTTTTTCATCAACCAACTGTAACTTTAAATGTTTTTCGCCGACCAGCCGCTGCTGGCTAATAGCAAATTCGCCCTCAAACATCGGCTGAACAAAGCCCTGCCCCCAGGGGCCTGCATGATTCAATGCATAGGCCAGCTCCATACTGCATTCTCGGCCCAAAAGCGCACCATCTGTCTGTAATTCAGCTTGCAGAGCATCCTCATTCAACTGCTGGCTTGCCACCTCATTAAAAGCTGCCGAGAAAGCCGCCAAGTCAGCTTTCTTAAGCGATAAACCAGCAGCCATGGCGTGACCACCAAATTTCTGCAACAGCTCTGGGTGACGCTTAGCAACGACATCCAGCGCATCGCGAATATGAAAGCCAGGAATAGAACGCGCCGACCCCTTAAGCTCGTCACTCGAGGCATCCTCAGAAGCATTAGCAAAGGCAATGACCGGACGGTGAAACTGTTCTTTGACGCGCGAAGCCAAAATACCAATGACGCCCTGATGCCAATCCGGGTTGTAGAGACACAAACCAATATCAGCCGTTTCTGCGCCCAAATCCATAGCGTTAAGGTTCGCCATGGCCTGCGCTTTCATATCCGCCTCAATATCTTTACGGTGGCGATTCAAGTCATCCAGTTCACTGGCAATACCCAAAGCCGCATTAGCGTCATCGGTCAGCAAGCACTCAATTCCGAGCGACATATCATCCAGTCGCCCGGCGGCATTGAGGCGTGGCCCCGCAGCAAACCCCAAATCACTGGAGACAATGTGCTCAAGATCACGCCCAGACACCTTCAACAAGGCCGCAATACCCGCACAGCACTTACCTGCACGCATACGGCGCAGGCCCTGCTCCACCAAAATTCGGTTATTGCGATCCAACGGTACGACATCAGCAACAGTGCCCAAAGCTACTAAATCCAACAATTCAGCTAAATTAGGCTCAGGAATTGTTTGTTTTTCAAACCAACCACTTGCCCGCAGCGCGCTGCGCAGGGCTAGCATCACATAAAAAATCACGCCAACACCGGCCGCATTTTTACTGGTAAATTCACAGCCCGGTTGATTAGGGTTTACGATGGCCTCTGCCTCGGGCAACTCATCCCCTGCCAGATGGTGATCGGTAATCACCACTTTGATACCTGCCTGTTTGGCGCGCTGTACACCGGCAAGACTGGCAATACCGTTATCCACCGTTACAATCACATCCGGCGATTGAGTTTTAGCAACATCAACAATTTCCGGCGTTAAACCGTAACCGTATTCAAATCGATTAGGGACTAGATAATCTACCTGCTGCGCGCCCATCGAACGCAACGCACGAACGGCCAGCGCGGTACTGGTGGCGCCATCACAATCAAAGTCGCCAACGATCAGAATATGCTGTTGCTCGGCAAGCGCCGCTTGCAACACACCCACAGCCGAATCAATGCCTTTGAGATTATGAAAAGGAAGCAGATCTTTGAGGTTAAGTGATAACTCATCTTTTGAGCTAATACCACGTGCGGCAAAGACTCGCTGAAGCACAGGATGTAAGTCGGGCAATGCCGAGGTCAGAGACATCAACGCCGAGTCATCGACCCGGCGCTGAACGATTCGTTTTGCCCCTGTCATGGGAGTAGCTTTCGAAGCTTAGCTGGAAGTGATGATAGCTTTAACAGCATTAATATCGTTTGCCACGACCTGGAAGCGTTCTTCACGCTCAAACAGGTCGGCCATATGATGCGGCAGCTTAGGCTCTTCACAGCCAGCTTTTAAGACCGCTTCCGGGAATTTAACCGGGTGCGCCGTTGCTAACGTCACCATAGGAATAGACGTATCACGATTACACTCGCGTGCCGCTTTCACACCAATAGCGGTGTGTGGATCAAGCAGCTCTTCAGTGCTTTCAAACACCTCTGCGATAGTCGCACAGGTCACGTCGTCATCCACACTGAAGCTATCAAAGTGCTCACTCACTCGCTGCCATGCAGCCTGATCCAGCTCAGCCGAGCCACTGGCAAAACGTTCGATCAGGTTAGATACCGCCGCGCCATCACGATCATACATATCAAACAGCAGGCGCTCAAAATTGCTGGATACCATAATATCCATACTTGGAGACAGGGTGTGGTCCAGCGTTTGCTTACTGTAATCGTTGTTACTAATACAACGGTGAAGAATGTCATTTTTGTTGGTCGCAACAACCAGCTGAGCAATCGGCAGGCCCATTTGCTTAGCCAGATAACCGGCAAAAATATCACCAAAGTTACCCGTAGGTACGGAGAAAGACACAGGGCGATGTGGACCACCCAGCGACAGTGCCGCATGGAAGTAGTACACGATTTGCGACATGATACGCGCCCAGTTGATGGAGTTTACCGCCACCAGCGAACGCTCACCGCCCAGAAATGACTGGTCAGCGAAGCAGGCTTTTACCATTTGCTGACAATCATCGAAGTTACCTTCAATCGCCAGGTTGTGGATATTATCGCCGATGACCGTAGTCATCTGCTTACGCTGTACGTCAGATACACGGTTATGCGGATGCATGATGTAAATATCAACGTTATCGCAACGACGGCAGCCTTCAATCGCAGCTGAACCGGTATCCCCCGAGGTTGCACCGACAATCGCAACCCGTTTGTTATTGCGCTGCAGAATAAAGTCCAGCAAACGCCCCAGCAGTTGTAGTGCAAAATCTTTGAACGCCAGTGTTGGGCCATGAAACAGCTCCATCACCCATTCGTTGTGCCCCAGCTGTTTCAGTGGTGCCACCGCATCGTGATCAAAACCAGCATAGGTTTCATCAACCAACTGTTTCAGGTCAGCATCAGGAATTGCTCCGTCAACAAAGGGCTGCACAACTTTGTAGGCCAGCTCTGAGTAAGTCAATTCTGACCAGGAAGCAATTTCGTCAATGCTGTAGTGCGGCAGGCTCTCAGGCACATACAGCCCGCCATCGCTGGCTAAGCCAGTCAGCAGGACTTCTTCAAATTGTAGGGCCGGAGCCTGACCACGGGTACTGATATATTTCACGAGAATTACTTCCTGCTATCTGGAGAGATATGCATGGCAATTGCGTTGGTCGCGCCACGCAAACCTCCCTTAAAATTAGTCTTTTAACGTTTCTACACGAATGCGCGTTATTTTGCCCAGAGTTGAGCTGAGCGCTTCGATATCGGCTATCGCTTGATTAAGGCTGCTTTCAAGTACTTTTCGCGTCAGCAGAATAACGCTGACCTCACCACCAATTTCCTGTGGCTCTTTTTGAATAATAGCCTCCATGCTGATGTCCTGCTCGCCGAGGATACGGGCAATGTCGGCCATCACACCGGCACGGTCTTCAACTTCAAGACGCAGATAATAGGCGCTTTCAATCTGATCTATCGGCAAAATATCGATATCTGTTTGCTGAGAATGGAACGCCAATGGTGGTACACGTTGAACATCGTTCAGCTCCAGCGCACGAACAACATCAACAATATCAGCAACAACCGCTGACGCTGTTGGTTCAGCGCCTGCGCCAGCACCATAATGAAGCGTCGGCCCCACGGCATCACCATGCACAACAACCGCATTCATCACACCATCAACATTCGCCAGCAAGCGTGTTTCAGGAATCAATGTTGGGTGTACTCGTAACTCAATGCCTTTGTCAGTACGCTTACTGATACCCAGGTGCTTGATGCGATAACCCAGTTCCTCTGCGTAGGTGACATCCTGCGCGGTAATCCTACTGATACCTTCCGTGTAAGCCTTATCAAACGCCAGCGGAGTACCGAAGGCAATAGAAGACAGGATAGTCAACTTATGGCAAGCATCGATACCTTCCACATCAAAGGTCGGATCTGCTTCGGCATATCCTAGCTCCTGCGCTTCCTTTAACACATCTTCAAAGGAACGGCCCTTATCACGCATTTCGGTCAGAATAAAGTTACCGGTACCATTAATGATACCCGCCAGCCAGTTCACTTTATTGCCTGAAAAACCTTCACGAACCGCCTTAATAATTGGGATACCGCCAGCAACGGCAGCTTCGTAAACCACCATCACACTCTTGGCTTTTGCGGCCGCAAAAATTTCATTACCGCGCTCAGCGATCAACGCTTTGTTTGCCGTCACCACGTGCTTGCCGTTTTCAATCGCCGTCATCACAAGTTCAAAAGCCGTGTCATAACCGCCAATCATCTCGCAGACAACATCCACGTCGGGATCACGGGCCACAGCAAAAATATCATTGCTAATCGTACAACCGTCAAAATCAAACCCCTCTTTGGTTTGGCGCATACCCACGTGGGAAACACGGATCTCACGTCCAGCACGGCGTGCAATTTCATCGGCATTACGTTTCAGCACATTAAAGGTGCCACCACCCACAGTGCCCAGACCACAAATTCCAACATTAACAGGTTTCAAGAGACGTCCTCTTTGATAAATAACGATTTGATTTAGCTGGCTTTTTTGAAAAAACAACCATTTTAAAAGCCATTCGTCCGCACAGCTCTAACAGCCAGTACGGATAAAACGGCATATTGTAGAGATTATCGACGAAAATACAAAGGGTTAATGCCGCGCGAGAAGCAGCATTAACGGGGAAACTTATGTCATAAAAACAACTTCACACAGCCAAGTCACAGGGGCTTAAACTACAATCCCAGTAACCTGCTCAACTCGGCAGCAGGACGAAAACCCGGGATAATTTTACCATCTGCCGTAATGATCGCTGGCGTACCTGAAATTCCAAGCTGCCTGGCCAGTGCATATTGCGCCGCCACAGGGTTATCACAGTCAGGACTATCAACCGTCTGCCCGGATTTAAGACGAGTCATCGCGCCCTGTTTATCTTCAGCACACCAGGCCTTAACAATTTTATTATAGGAAGACGAACCAACACCGGCGCGCGGATAGGCCATGTAGTTGATTTCAATGCCTGCTTCGAGGTAATGATCCATTTCACGGTGCAGTTTCTGACAATAACCACAGTCCACATCCGTAAAGACGGTGACCGCCGCTTTTTTATCCTTCGGTGAAAAGGTAATTTTATCTTCCGAAGCAACCGCGGCAATCAAATCAACACGCCCCTTATCGCGTTTAAGCTCGGTAATGTTAATTAACCCTTGCGCTGTTGGCTGAAACAAATTACCAGCTAGAAAATAGTCCATATCAGGGCGAGAGAAAACACGTTCACCATTACCCAGCGTAATTTCGTAAAAACCCTGCAAGTCGCTTTTTTCAATACCGACAATAGGAATACCAGGCACGGCTTGCTGAAGCGTATCAACCAGTTGCTGCTCAACATCGGAATTAACGTTTTTACCGTCATCTGCGACAGCACTAGCTGAGAAAGCCGTCACACAAGCCAGCAAAGTCCATGAGAATAAGCGCATTTTTAACCCTATAAATTAAACAAATGTCCGACTTAGAGAAACCGTCCCATCATTGGTTCAGTTATCAATCAAAGCAATTCAACTAACTATAGTCGATAACTTTAAACCGAGTAAATCAGTTGTGTACGGACAAAAAAAACGGGCAAATAAATCGCCCGTTTTTATCGCTCTGCTTAGCAGTATAAGGATTACTTAACGTTAAGTTTTTCCTTAATACGAGCCGCTTTACCAGACAGATCACGCAGGTAATACAGCTTAGCCTGACGCACGTCACCGCGACGTTTAACGGCAATGCTGTCAATTTGCTTGCTGTGGGTCTGGAAAGTACGCTCAACACCTACACCGTGAGAGATTTTACGCACAGTGAATGCAGAGTTGATACCACGGTTACGAACACCGATAACAATGCCTTCATAGGCCTGCAGACGCTCACGCGTGCCTTCTTTAACTTTTACTTGAACTGTTACAGTATCACCTGGTGCAAAAGATGGGATATCTGAACCCAGCTGCTCAGCTTCCAACGCTTGAATGATTTTGTTTTTTCCGCTCATTGCTCGCTCCTAACTGGCTACATCATATAGCCAAAATTTCAATCTTGTTTAACTCTTAATGGGCCACTCTTTTAAGCTATCTGATGAGCCCGTTTAAATTCTTCCAGCAACGTCTGTTGCTCTTCGTCTAAATCTGCCTGTTCAATCAAGTCTGGTCTGTGCATCCAGGTTCGGCCCAGTGACTGCTGTAAACGCCAGCGCCGAATCAACTCGTGATTACCGCTGAGCAATACTTCCGGCACCCGCTGCCCATCCAATACTTCCGGCCGCGTATAGTGCTGACAGTCCAGCAAACCTTCAGCAAACGAATCCTGTTGCGCAGAATCCTCATGCCCAAGCACACCTGGCACCCAACGCGTTACCGCGTCGATCATTACCATGGCTGCCAGCTCACCGCCACTGAGTACAAAATCACCGATTGACCACTGCTCATCAATGTCCGCTTCAATCACGCGCTCATCAATGCCTTCGTAGCGCCCGGCAACAAGAATCAGCTTGTCGCGTTGTGCCAACTCACGGACTGCCTGTTGATCGAGTTTGCGACCAATGGGTGACAAATAAGCCACTTTGGCGCCTTCCCCGGCGGCCTCTTTCGCTGCTGCAATGGCATCGCGAAGCGGCTGCACCTTCATCAACATGCCTGGACCACCACCATAAGGCCGATCATCCACCGTGTGATGCTTGTCGGTTGTGAAATCCCGTGGATTCCAGAACTCGGTTTGCACTGTTCCGTTTTTAACGGCGCGTCCGGTCACACCCTGCTCGGTAATCGAGCTGAACATTTCCGGGAATAGAGTCACGACCCCAAACCACACAGTTAAAATTCCGGATCCCAGTCAACCTTTATCATTTTTGCGTCAAGGTCGATCTGTTTAACCACATGTTCCATCACCAGTGGCAATAAACGCTCACGCTTATCAAGGCTGCCTTCGCAGCCCCGAACAACTAATACGTCGTTAGAGCCAGTCGCCAACAAATGATTGACCTTGCCCAACAGTACTTCGTTGCCCTGAGCATCACTGGTTACCACGCTGAGACCTTCCAGCTGACTCCAGTAAAACTCACCACTATTCAGTTCAGGTAACTGGTCGGACTTAATCGCAATCTCCGCATTTTTTAATAACTCTGCGGCATTGCGATCATCACAACCCTCAAGTTGTGCGATCAGTCCTTTACCATGCTGCCGTGAGGCCGCCACTTTTACCGGCTTCCAGTCACGTCCAGACTTAATAAACCAACCATCGTAATCGAAAATGCCTGTTTTAGGTTCAGTATGAGAATTAATCTTTACCCAACCCTTGATACCATACGCCGCGCCGATTTGGCCGAGTACAACCAGATCATCTCTTGATGATTGAGACATAATTTAAAAGCTATTTTTGAACTTAGGCTGCAGCAGTCTCTTTTAACAGAGCCGCAACACGTTCAGATGGCTGAGCACCTTTGCTCACCCAATACTCAACACGTTCGCGATCAATGCGCAGACGCTCTTCCTGGCCACGAGCAACTGGATTAAAGAATCCAACACGCTCAATAAAACGACCATCGCGAGGGTTACGCTGATCAGCAACAGTCAGGTGATAAAATGGACGCTTCTTGGAGCCGCCACGTGACAATCTAATAACTACCATATCGTTTCCTTTATTCCAGGTGGGCTTTGAGATCACCCACGGTTTGTGGAACCCAGAGGCTCCGGTTCGTGTGCCAATTGAGCCGTTAAGCCTATTGACGGTAAAAAGGCGCGTATTCTACGCCAAAACAAAGATAAAGTGAACACCCTGATTTCTCAGGGTTTTCACACAAAAAGAAGTTGAATATCTAGGGTAAGGGTGAGGCTTTTCTGAGGGTCGAAATGCAAGGCAAAGACTACAAAACCACCCTCAAATAAATGCCTAACGGGGAAAGCCACCGCCAGGAGGCATCATGTTTCCCATACCCCGCATCATGTTCGCCATGCCGCCTTTCTTAGTCATTTTCTTCATCATTTTTTGCATCTGCTTATGCTGCTTTAGCAGGCGGTTGATATCTTGAATCTCCGTGCCGGAACCGGCACTAATACGGCGCTTACGGGAGTTATCAATAAGATCCGGGTTGCGACGCTCTTTAGGCGTCATTGAACTAATCATCGCGTCCATCTGCTTTAGGGTCTTATCGCCCATCTGTTCAGCAGCAGCATTTTGCACCTGCGACATGCCTGGTAACTTACTCATCACACCGGCCAAGCCGCCCATATTTTGCATTTGCTGCAGTTGGTCACGAAAATCCTGCAGATCAAATTTCTTGCCTTTTTTAACCTTATTGGCAAATTTCTCTGCCTTATCCTTATCTATCTTGCGCTCAGCCTCTTCGATCAAGCTGAGCACATCACCCATATCGAGGATTCGTGAAGCAACACGATCCGGATAAAAGGGTTCCAGAGCATCGGTTTTCTCACCCATACCCATAAATTTAATCGGTTTACCGGTGATATGGCGCACTGACAACGCCGCGCCTCCACGCGAATCACCATCGGCCTTGGTTAAAACGACCCCGGTTAACGGCAGCGCATCATTAAAGGCCTTAGCTGTATTCGCAGCATCCTGCCCGGTCATGGCATCAACCACAAACAATGTTTCAATCGGCTCAACCGCAGCGTGCAAGACTTTAATTTCATCCATCATGTCTTCGTCGACATGCAATCGACCCGCGGTATCCAGAATCAGCACATCGGAATATTTCAGCTTGGCATGCTCAATAGCCGCATTGGCAATATCAATAGGCTTTTGATCCGCACTACTGGGGAAGAAATCAGCTTCAACCTCAGCAGCCAGGGTTTCCAACTGCTTAATGGCCGCAGGTCGATAAACGTCAGCACTCACTACAGTGACTTTTTTGTTATGACGCTCTTTCAAAAAACGCGCCAATTTACCCACAGAGGTGGTTTTACCCGCACCTTGCAAACCAGCAACAAGAATTACCGCAGGTGGTTGAGTCGCAAGGTTTAAGTCCTCACTTTTCTCACCCATAACATTTTCAAGTTCGTTTTGAACGACCTTGATCAATGCCTGCCCTGGACTCAAGCTGCGCTTCACTTCCTGCCCGACGGCACGCTTTCTAACCTGCTCAATAAAGGCTTTGACAACGGGCAGCGCTACATCGGCCTCCAGCAACGCTTTGCGGACTTCACGCAGGGTGCTTTTAATATTGTCATCACTGAGTTTCGCCTTGCCACTGACCTTGCGCATTGCGCCAGTAAGGCGATTGGTCAAATTATCAAACATGTCGTACTACCATCAGTTAAATTTAAATCGAACGAATGTGGAATTTTAGCAGGAAATACAATAAATTCGTTACCTCAAACGCTGCCAAGCAAAGATCTATCGACCGGAGCTGATACCTTTCACCCCCCATGACCGCAACAATTATCGGAACCATTGCCATCGTCTTTTATATCGGCGCCGCAATTCTACAATACTTTTCACTGAAAGGTCGCGATAAATCCAACCGAAACAAAGTCTTGTTACTGGGCGCAGTCGCACTCATCTTTCATACCTTGAGCTTTAACGGCACTGTCTATACAACTGGCGGGCTGAACCTTGGCTTTTACAGCATTTCCTCTTTAATCGGCTGGATTATGGCCTTGTTGGTGACCACCAGCGCTATTCGCAAGCCCCTACAGAACCTATTTATTGGCATCTATCCGATTGCTGCAGCCGGACTGATTACCGTTCTGTTGGCACCTATACATCATGAAGCAGATAAATCAATCGAACAACTGACACCAGATCTTGCGATCCACATCCTGCTGTCATTTTTTGCCTACAGCGTACTAACCATCGCCGCCATTCAATCCTCGCTACTGGCTCTTCAGGATCACCACCTGCGCCACCATAAAACCAATAGCTTAATTATGCAGTTACCGCCGCTTCAGCTAATGGAACAACTGTTATTCGAACTCATCTGGGTTGGAGTTGTATTACTCGGTGCCGCTATTTTGACGGGCATCGTGTTTATTGACGACATCTTTGCTCAACACCTCGTGCATAAAACCATCCTATCAATTGTCGCCCTGTGCCTGTTTTCCACATTACTGGTCGGGCGCCACGTTCTCGGCTGGCGCGGTACTATCGCGATTCGCTGGACGGCTGGTGGCTATATTCTACTCATGTTAGCATTCTTCGGCTCAAAGCTGGTGTTAGAGGTTATTCTGAACTGAGACACTCAGGTGTCTCAGCTTGACATTTATCACTCTGCATCATAAAACTGAACCTCCTACCAATACGGAAAGCTTTTTTCTTTGGACGACATACCTCTTAGCATACTGTTCACGGTACTGCTGCTACTGATCATACTCTCCGGCTTCTTTTCCAGTTCAGAAACCAGCATGATGGCGCTGAACCGTTATCGCCTCAAGCATCTCGTAAAAGACCGTCATCGTGGTGCGATGATGGCAAGCAATTTGCTAAAACGCCCCGATCGTTTAATCGGCTTGATTCTGATCGGTAATAACTTTGTCAACATTGCAGCGTCCGCACTGGCGACAATCATCGCTATTCGCTTATGGGGAGACGCCGGAGTAGCCATCGCTACTGGCTTGTTAACCCTTGTTATCCTGATCTTCTCCGAAGTAACGCCAAAAACATTAGCCGCATTACACCCCGAGCGAATCGCTTTTCCTGCCGCCTTTGTTCTAAAACCACTGCTGATTTTATTTTATCCGCTGGTATGGCTGGTCAACTTTATCGCCAACAAGCTGTTGGGGCTGTTTGGTGTACGCATGGATGAGGAAACGGCAGACAATGTTACACAGGATGAATTGCGCACTATTGTGCACGAAGCCGGCGCACTGATCCCCGATCGTCACCAAAAGATGCTACTAAGCATCCTGGATTTGGAAAAGGTCACCGTTGAAGACATCATGATCCCCCGCAATGAGATCACCGGCATTGACCTGGATGATGATATCGACGTCATTATTGAGCAAATGCGCTCTAGCCAGCATACTCGCTTGCCAGTGTACACCAGTGACATTAATAACATCTGCGGTATTTTGCACCTGCGAAATGCCGCCCGCTTTCTAACCGAAAACGAACTCACTAAGGCCGCACTTTTACAGACAACCCGCGAACCCTACTTTATTCCAGAAAGCACGCCACTAAACACTCAGCTACTTAATTTTCAGCACGAACAACGCCGTATTGGCTTAGTGGTTGATGAGTACGGTGACATCCAAGGCATCGCAACACTAGAAGATATTCTCGAAGAAATCGTCGGCGAGTTCACCACCGATGCCGCCGCTAAGAGCAAGGAGATACACCCTCAAGATGATGGCTCATACATTATTGATGGTAGTGCCAATATTCGTGATTTAAACAAAGTTCTCGACTGGAACCTGCCTACCGACGGGCCAAAAACCCTTAACGGCTTACTCATGGAATTTCTGGAATCAATACCCGATGCCAGCGTGAGCTTAAAACTCGGCAACTTCTACATCGAAACGCTGAAGACCAAAGACAATATTGTTAAAACCGCCCGCATCACTAAAATCAGCCAATAAAAATAATTTGACGCGCTTGACCTGTGCAATTGACTCATATGAGAGAATATGGCAGCAATATTTCCTCAATGGTTGACAGCCTCCCCTATCTTGCGGAATATATAACCCATGGTCAGTCCTTTTTGACCAAGCTCGAAACGCTTACAGCTTGTTATGCTTTGTCGACTCAGCACTGCTGAGTCAGAACTGGATCAAGGAGTAATGCCGTGTTATTGAGTCATGTCTGGGGCCTTTTCGCCCACCCTCGAGAAGAATTTCAGCTCATTCAAAAAGAGCAAGCCGACCGCCCGAAACTCTATATTGCTTATATCTTCATACTCGCGGCCATACCGCCAATATCAATTTATATTGGCTCAACGATGACCGGCTGGCGAATTGGTGATGGTGGAATCACCAGAATGACACCGGCAAGCACCATATCCTTATCAATTCTGTTTTATATTGCCATCATCGCGGAAATTTACGTGCTTGGCAGAGCGATTGACTGGATGCGCGAGACTTACACCGATCTTTGCAAACGTAGCCTGAGTGGCTTGGCAATGGCTACATATATCGTTATGCCGCTGTTGGTATTCAGTGTCTTTGCCGTCTATCCAACTATTTGGATAATTCTACTGTCCTTTATTGTGGCCAGCGCCTACTCAGCTTATCTTCTGTATGCAGGAGTCCCCATTTTCTTTGAAATACCGAAAGAACGCGGGATGATGTTTTCCAGCGCCATTCTTGCAATTGCTTTAGTGTTAGCCGTGGTCTTATTGATTTCACTGGTGATTATCTGGGTCATGGGATTTGATCCCGTATTCACGAACTAACCAAGGTTAAATAATAAACAGGGGAGCTGATGCTCTCCTGTTTATTATTTGCCATACCCCTTCATCTGGGGAATTTAAGCGGCCCCACCAGCTCGCGCCTTTTTTCTAATTTCGCAAGCAGCTCTCTGCGTTCGTCATCGGTCATACCGTGCCAGCTGGTAATTTCATCCACATGACGCAGACAGCCCATACAGACATCATCGTCATCCAGGCAACACAAGCTCACACAGGGGGAAAGCACCTTTGAACCTGACTCTGCCATCATAATCTCCTAATCACTAAAGCAATCCATTACGCTTAACGTTAGTTTTACGCGCTTTCTTTAAACGCCTGCCGTCGTTCCTCAACTTTTTTAAGCGTCGCCTGACGCTGTTCGTCACTCATATCGTGCCAATCTGAAATTTCATGGATATCTCGAAAGCAGCCCATACACAGCCCATCAAACACATCACATATCCCAACACAAGGGGACGTTACCACCCTATTATTACCAGCCACATCAAACTCCAAAAATTCATCTACGGGTTATTCAGCACAGCAGTTTATGCTTTAATTGATGTTTCGGCTTGATCAAAAACAATATTTATTACTTTTGAGCTAAGAAATATGAATTTTTGCAGTGATTGCGGACAATCTGTATCGCATCGAATTCCCGAAGGCGAAGATCGCCTGCGTTATGTTTGCGATAGTTGTGGGCTAATCCATTATCAAAATCCGCGTATTATCGCAGGCTGTTTGCCTATTCATGGCGAAAAAGTCCTGCTGTGTAAACGCGCTATCGAACCGCGCTATGGCCTATGGACATTACCCGCCGGTTTTATGGAAAACGGAGAAACAACCTTACAGGCCGCATTACGCGAAACCTGGGAGGAGGCCTTGGCCAGCGTCGAATGTGACGGGCTCTACGCCATATTTAACCTGCCGAAAATAAACCAAGTGTACATGATTTTTCGAGGCGAACTGGAAAACCTCAACTTTGGCCCCGGTACGGAGTCTCTGGAAACAGCGCTGTTCGAAGAGCAGGACATTCCTTGGGATGACCTCGCCTTTGAGGTGATGCGAAAAACACTAGAGCTATATTTCCATGACCGCAAAACCGGTCACTTTCCTGTCCGCATGCTCGACATCACCCAACATAAGCGTTTTAGTAAGCCTAAAAGTTAATCCACCCCCAAACTGCCCACATCCACAAGAGGCCATATCGAGTAAGCAGGCTCTTCGTAAGGGTGGGCCTCTAGCAATGCCACAACCGCAGCCTTTAACACGGGCTGCTCACAGACAAGCTCCACTTTATACTCAGCGACCTGCTCCACTTGCCCGGTTTGCCCCAAGTAAGGCTGACTGCCTTCCAAAGGCCGAAACTGCCCCTGTCCTAACGTTTGCCAGGCACAGGCTTCATAGTCACCAATTTTTCCGGCACCGGCTTCAAACAGAGCTTCCTTGACTCTCTCAAGGTGAGTGTCTGGCACGTAAAAAACGATTTGATACATACGGTTGGCCCAATATAAAAAAGTCGCGTAGAAAGTCATGAGGCATCTTGAATCCCATTAGAGTAAAGCCCTACTTAGGCTCGTCAAGATAAGGCACATGACTACCATTTTACGTTAGAATAACCGCTTTAATGCTAACCAGTCACCGGAATCCCTATGCTTGTTGTTATCTCGCCTGCAAAAACCCTCGACTTTGAAACACCCGCACGTACCAATACCGCGTCTATCCCAGACTTTTTAGATGATTCACAGCTATTGGTCGACCGCATGCGAGAACTATCACCCGCTGACATCTCTAAGCTCATGAAGATCAGCGACAAACTGGGTGTTCTCAACAGCACTCGCTATGAGACCTGGTCACTGCCTTTTACTCCGGAAAATGCCAAGCAGGCGATGTTGGCGTTTAAAGGAGATGTTTACACGGGGCTGGATGCCGAAACGCTCAGCCCAAAGCAGGATGAATACGCTCAGCAGCATTTACGCATTCTGTCAGGACTATACGGCATACTTAAACCGCTTGATCTGATGCAGCCCTACCGTTTGGAAATGGGTACCAAGCTCAATAATGCCCGGGGCAAGGATTTATACCAATTCTGGGGCGACAAAATCACCGATTCACTAAACCATGAATTGGGCGAAGGTGATGTGCTCATCAATCTGGCTTCCAACGAATACTTCAAGTCCGTAAAGCCGAAAAAACTGCATGCTCGCATCGTCACGCCTATCTTTAAAGACACGAAAAATGGCGTACAAAAAATTATCAGTTTCTATGCCAAAAAGGCACGAGGCATGATGGTACGTTATATGATCGACAACCAGATTGATCATGCCGAAGCGCTAAAGGATTTTGATATCGCGGGGTATCAGTTTGACGCTAAGCAATCAAGCGATACAGAGTGGGTCTTTACCCGCCCGGAGCAATAAACCGGCCAGGCTCACGATTCACTCTCGGGAAACAAAACAGTCGCCGCCTGGGCAGAGCCAAATAATAAACCCAGGCCCGAGCGTGCCGGTTGTGCGCAGGCTGTGGCGCCAAGCTGTTCAGCCAAAACTGAAGCCTCGGGAGAAAAATAGACCTTCAGCTCACAGTGCAGGCCGCCCTCGGACTCATGGCGAAAAAATACCGCTAGCGGCCCACAGTAGGGAGTATCAGCATACACCTGCTGGCAACCTGCCTTGACACGCTGTAAAGCCGTATCAGCCAACCACGCATCACCCAGATTAAGCACCCTCCAGCTCAGCATTTTCCTGTCTCTGCAAAGAAATAAAGCTTGATTGTTACCATTCAAAAGCCCCCCTGCAAGTTTCAGGCAGCCAAGTTACAGGGTATCATGCCTCCATGTTACTGCTTATTTTATATGCCCTCACCGCGCTGATCTTTTCCTTCCTGTGTTCGGTTGCCGAGGCCGTCATTCTCAGCGTCAGCAATGCCCATATCGCCAATCTGGAACAACAGGGAAAACCAGCAGGCAAACTACTGCGCCGCCTGAAGAAAAATGTCGATCAACCGCTGGCGGCCATCCTCACCCTCAATACCATCGCCCACACCATGGGCGCCGCTGGTGTTGGCGCACAGGCGGCCGTGGTATTTGGCAGCGCCTCGCTGGGCATTACCTCGGCAGTGTTAACCCTGTTAATCCTGGTGTTTTCGGAAATCATTCCCAAAACCCTCGGCGCGCTGTACTGGCGTCAGCTGGCACCAATCACTGCGCACGGGTTGAAATGGCTGATTCGCCTGCTCTACCCCTTTATCAAAATGTCGGACAAGCTCACCAGTCTGCTGGGCGACAAGCAGCACCTGCACGGTCTTAACCGCGATGAATTCGCTGCCATGGCGGAGCTCAGCGCCAACGAAGGCCAACTGGCGCAGCAGGAATCCAAGATCATGCGCAATCTGCTCAGCCTCAATGCATTGCGGGTGTGCGATGTAATGACACCCCGCACAGTGGTCTTTTGCGCCGAGCAGGATCAGACTGTTGCCGAGTTTTTCCAGCAGCCACAGCTCCATAAGTTTTCACGCATTCCCGTTTACAGCGTAGCGCCCAATAGCATGACCGGTTTTGTACTGCGCAACGACCTGCTGACCGCCAAAGCCGATGGCGACACGGATAAAGCATTAAAAAATTTTCGCCGTGAGCTGCACGTCGCGCTGGATTCAATGAGCCTGTCGCAGGCACTGGACGAGCTCATTCGCCTGCAAGCGCATCTGCTGCTGGTGGTCAACGAATACGGTGACAACAGGGGCATCATCACCCTGGAAGATATTTTCGAAACACTGCTGGGGCTGGAAATTACCGACGAAAGCGACACCGTGGAGGACATGCAAAAGCTGGCGCGACGATTATGGAAACAACGTGCGCGGCAGTTGGGTATCGTCAGCGAACAAAACGATTAACGTTATTGCAGAACCAGCGGCGGCATCGGGCAATCCAGATTCAGCGCCACCGCACGAATCAACTCAATCTCCACGGGCTTGATTTGTCCGTCATGGGTGACGCAGGCACACAGCGCCTTTAACAAACGCGGTTTTTGCAGCGGCTGCAGACGACACAACAATTGCAGCGCGCGCGATAAATCCGCCAGCGCATATTCGTCCCGTCGCACGAACTGTAAACGTTGCAATCCCAGTGTCTGAGCCGCCTCAGAAAAGGCCTGGTGAGCCGACTCGTCGCTATCAGCGCCGGCCTGAGCCATCGCTGACAGCAACAATCCACAGGCCTTACCAACCAGTTTCAAGCTGCGAATCGCACCCAGTTCAGCCAGTTTACTTTTTGGCGGCTGCAAGTGGTACAGCAACACCCGATAAAGCGCCCATTCGTGCAGATCAATGCGTGCATCGGCCTGCATCAAAGTGACTACATTTTTACGAAATCGCTCATACTGATCAGCGGTTAACTGTTTGAGTGCTGGCAGGCTCAATTCCAGCAGCGGCAAACGGTATTCGGGTGACATCTCGAAACTCATACATAACTGGCGGGTAAAGCTGAACACCACGGAGTTAGCGTTTTGTTTGAGTAACTGCCACTGTTTTTCTCGAATACTTTCATCGCTATCGAGCAACAAACAGTAGACCAGCGCACGCGCGCCATAGGGTTCGCTGGCCGCCTCAAGTACCTCATCAGGCAATGTTGCCAACAACTTCCGGGCATAATCAACGTGCTTGTCATCGGTGCCGCCAATACTATCAAGCAACTCCGCTTTAGCCGCACTGGCCGCAAAAGCTGATGAACTGGCAGCAAAACCGGAGACAGTGTCGGAGCTGGTGCGGGAAGCAGCCCCGGCAAACCCCACCACTGATTCAGATTGTTGGTAAACATCGCTCGCTGCGCCGTGGCTCGCGTTTTCAAAGCGACCGTTCCAGCTCGGGTCGATGCGTTTGATACGTTCCTGCAGGGGCGGATGGGTCGCCATCAGGCTCGATAAAAAGGGCTTAACCGCCTGCCCGAAAAATAAGTGGCTGATTTCCTGAGCTTCGGGGTGCTCAATCGCAGAACCAGATGAAAAGCCACCGATCTTCTTCAGAGCACCACTGATACCCGCTGGATTTCGAGTAAACTGCACGGCCGAAGAATCGGCCAGGAATTCGCGCTGACGACTCACCGCCGCTTTGATCCAGTTTCCAAAAAAAGTACCCGCGTAACCAATCACCATCAGGCCTGCTCCCAGAGCAAGAAAAGGCAGCGCACTGTTGTTTTTGCTGGAGCGGCTGCGATAACCGGTGCGCGATACACTGCGCAGAATAAAATAACCGACCATGCCAATCACCAGAATACCGTGCAGCACGCCAATCAGGCGAATATTAAGGCGCATGTCACCATTGAAAATATGACTGAATTCGTGCGCAATCACGCCCTGCAGCTCATCGCGCTCTAACTGCTGAACACAGCCCCGTGTCACACCAATCACAGCATCGGCAGGCTTATAACCCGCAGCAAACGCATTTATACCGGCCTCATCAATCAAATACACGGGCGGCACGGGTGTGCCAGAAGCAATGGCCATTTCCTGTACAACATTTAGCAACTTGCGTTCATCTGCGTCGTCACTGTTGATATTAACCAGGCGTCCTCCCATAGCTTCAGCCACCACTTTGCCTCCGCTGGATAGCTGTAAAAACTTATACCCGCTCGCCAGCATCACGACCAGCCCAATCCCCGCCGCCACCTTGAGCAAAGTAGGCCAACTAAAATAGTCTAGTGCTAATTGCCACTCCTGTAGCGGCACACCGTTTAACCATGCCATGACACCAACAACAAGCAGTTGAGTCAGCGCGATAAGAAAAACCACTGCCAGCACAAAAAGCACAACCAAGTGGCCGGTTTTTCGACGAGCGTTATCCTGGTGTTCAAAAAAATTCATGTGTATCTCGAGGCATTACAGACTCAATCGCCTCCGCAAAGGAGGCATAGGTCTGAAGTCAAAATGGTAGCGTCCTGACTCCGCAAAAAGAGGACATGCCAGTGATTCTAAAATTTAACTTCGGGTGCTTTCTGTATTTCAACGCTGTCTTCAAATTCCAGTAAAGCTGCATCGGTACCATGCCCAAAGGTAGGAGCCAAAACAACGGGAGGGAAGCTCTGCCGGTAGCTGTTGTAGCTGGTCACCGCATCATTAAAAGCCTGGCGGGAGAAGGCGACTTTATTTTCCGTCGTCGTCAGCTCTTCGGTCAGCTGCATCATATTCTGGTTAGCCTTCAGGTCTGGATAAGCCTCCATTACCATATTAAAGCGCCCAAGTGCGCCCGCCAACAGGCCTTCAGCCCCGGCCAACTCACCCATGGCCGCCGCACTGCCTGGATCCGCAGCAGCGGCTTTCAAGCCTGCCATCGCCTGATTACGGGCACCAATAACCGCCTCCAGAGTTTCACGCTCATGACTCAAATACGCTTTAGCCGTTTCCACTAAATTGGGGATCAGGTCATAACGGCGCTTAAGCTGTACCTCAATCTGAGCGAAAGCGTTTTCATAGCGATTTTTCAGGGAAACCAATTTATTGTAGATGCCAACCACATAAAAAATGAGCGCGGCGATAACCACGAGGCCAATGATAGTACTGATATCCATAATGCTTCCTTTGCTGGGCAAAAATAGTAGAGTAAGTGTGGCTGAGATCTGTGATTTTTCAACGCGACAGTATCACTAAAGTATCTATACTAAACCCATGCCGATAACTCTCCACTCCAAATATGCTTAAAACGCTTACCTATCTGTTTGGCACACTGTCTTTGCACTTTACCGACTTCAGCCACCCGAATGGTTTTTTTAGCCTGTTCCTGCCGTTTATTGATGTGCTGTTTCTTATCTTTTTATGCTGGCAGCTACTGTTTTTTATGTCCTTAAACAGCAGTTTTTCTGACGGGGATCACTATCACTTTCAGGATTTAATCGTGGATATTTATGATCTGCGTTATGACATTGAGGATAAAGGCTTATTACCGGCGCTATTCAGCTTGGCCCTGAACCTGTTCGAAATGATTTGTTTTTTCCTGGCTCTCTTTTACTACTACGGCATGATCATTGATATGGTGCGACTGTAACCTCATATGTGATCTCCAATAACAGCGCTATTTCAGCAAACATTACGCCCTTTATGTGAAACAGCTGATAGCAAGCGCTCAACCAAAAACGGGCCGCAAAAGCGACCCGTCCGGTTAACAAAACTATGACCTACAAATTAGCCATTTTTGCGCTCAAACTCTTTCATAAAGTCAGCCAAACGCTGTACACCTTCAACCGGCATCGAGTTATAAATGGATGCACGGATACCACCAACAACAGCATGACCTTTAAGCGCATACATATCCTGCTCCAACGCTTCAGCAATAAACTGCTCGGCCAACGCGTTATTATTCGGCAGATGGAAAGATACGTTCATCGTCGAGCGAAAATCTGGATGCGCAACAGCTGAGTAAAAATCAGAAGCATCCAGAGCATCATAAAGAATCTTGGCTTTTGCTTCGTTGACCTTTTCAATTGCAGCAACACCACCCTGCTCTTTCAGCCACTCCAGCACACACATCAGCAGATAAATCGCAAAGGTATTAGTGGTATTAGCCAGCGAACGCTCTTCTGCAGACACCTTGAAATCCAGCATGGTTGGCGTGTGTGGCATCGCGTGACCCAACAGGTCTTCACGGCACACCATGATCGCCACGCCAGACGGTCCTAGGTTTTTCTGCAGACCGGCATAGACCAGACCAAACTGGTTGTAATCCATTTCACGGGACAACAGCTCAGAGGTTGCATCGACAACTAGCGGCACATCGCCGGTATCCGGGAACTCCATCCAACGCGTACCATAGATGGTATTATTCGCGGTCAAGTGAGCATAAGCCGCATCCTGATCAATAGCCGATGGATCAAAGGAAGGAATGGCACTGTAACCACAGCTTTCGCCATCCACAACACGGATAATCTCACCGTAACGCTCAGCTTCTACGCGTGCCAGCTTGGCAAAATTACCGGTCTCAAAATACAACGCTTTCGGCTTCGCAACACGTGGCATAAAGTTCATAGGAATCGATGCGAACTGCATCCGCGCGCCGCCGTGCATGTAAAAAATCTTGAAGTTATCAGGTACGCCAGACAATTCACGGAATAGCGCCTCACAACGGTCAATAATATCGATAAATTGCGGCGAACGGTGGCTCAGCTCAACAACGGACACGCCCATGCCGTTGTAATCAAGAAACTCTGCTTGCGCACGCTCCATAACCGCTGTTGGCAGCATGGCAGGACCTGGACCGAAGTTAAAAACGCGCTTACTCATAAAATTTATTCCTTAGTATTAACTGAGCATCAGTCATGCAAAGCTGTTGATAAAACTCAGTTTTTATTGTTTCCCGAACAAAAAAGCGAAAATTTTTTGCCGGATTTTATACAGTAATTGAAGCCAAATTTCTAGCAATTAAGGCGAGACACTCCTCAAAACACATGGAATAATTCACAGTCTATTTCAATACTGAAGTGAAACGCATGTCCAACTTAACCGTTACCCTGATCCAGCAAGATTTACATTGGCTTGATGCAATGGCCAACCACAAACACTTTGAAGCATTGATTACGCCATTAAAGGGTAAAACGGATCTCATTATTTTACCGGAAATGTTTAATACCGGTTTTAGCATGGAGCCTGCGCCCGTTGCCGAAGACATGGACGGGCCAACGATGCAGTGGTTGAGTGAACAAGCAAACAGAGCCGACGCGGCTATTACCGGCAGCTTCACCATCCAGCAGGGGGAGCACTTTTATAACCGCATGGTGTTTATGCAACCGGATGGAAAGTTTAGCTATTACGACAAACGCCACCTTTTTCGGATGGGGAACGAACATCACCGCTATCAAGGTGGGTGCGAGCGTTTAATTGTTGAATATCGGGGTTGGCGGATATGCCCAATGGTCTGTTACGACCTGCGCTTTCCGGCCTGGTCCCGCAATGGCTATCATAACGGCCACCACGACTATGACCTGCTCATTTTTGTTGCTAACTGGCCAGAGCCACGCCGCCAACACTGGCTATCACTATTGAAAGCACGCGCCATTGAAAATTTAAGCTATGTGGCAGGTGTTAACCGGCTCGGCACCGATGGTAATAATCTGGATTATAGTGGTGACTCTACCCTGTTCGATGCCTGGGGCGAAGTCGTTACCAAAGCCGATTCAGAGGCTGGCAGCTTCACCCAAACACTGGATTTAGACGCATTAAAAAAAGTTCGCAAACAGTTTCCTGCACACTTAGATGCCGACAAGTTTGAAATTAAAGGCTAAGCCTGTTCATCTATAAAGCGACCTTTACGGCTTGGGGCTTTAGCTTTGAAACCGTCTTCGATGAGCGCTTCGCCATCAGCTTGTTCACGGCGGTCACGGTTACGCCTGCGTTCAAAGCGATTCCAGCGCGCTCCTCTACCAGACTTACGGCGATCCCCCTGACGGCGCTTAAAGCGGCGTTTGGGTGGATCAATCCGCTGCTTGTGATCGGCTTCTACAGGTTCAGGTTTATCAGTTTCACTCACATTGCCGGTGCTTTTAACGGCATTGTTTTCAGCGGTCGTACGATTTACTGTACCCATTGGAATTAAGTCAATCATTTTCACTCCCGACCACTCATCCCTACGGTCTCAGCAACGGGGTTTTCCCCAAAAGCCAGTTAAAACAGTTAACAGCTGCCCGTCAATTAAAAGGTATAAATCTAAATTCGTTTAAAATCAAGCGAGTAGGCATTTTCTCTCTCTATCAACCGTTTCTTATTACCACTATAAAGTTGTTATCGGCTCCGCCCACAAATACTGTAGCTATTACCTATAATTAAGATTTTACCTGTTTGTTCATCTGATTTCTGCTCGTTTGGTCTGAGCCAGCCACCGTTAAAACTGCGGCATATTGTCGCACTTATTAAAAATAAATTGACCCAGATCAAGTTTAGCTTTTATAATTTTCAAAAATTTCTGAAAATTTAAAAAATGAAACTATCTCAAAAAGCAGAAGCATTCGTATCTCACTTTGGAGAGATGAGCAGCCGGTGGGGATTCAACCGCACCGTAGGCCAAATTCTTGCACTCTTAGTGGTGCGTTCAAGTTCACTTAATGCCGATGAAATCTCTCAAGCGTTACATATCAGTCGAGGCAATGTCAGCATGGGTCTAAAGGAACTGCAGTCCTGGCGGCTTATTCGGCTTGAACGCATCCCTGGCGACCGCAAAGACTACTTCACAACAGCCGGCAGCATTTCCGACATGGCTAGAACGGTATTTGAAGAAAGGCGCAAGCGCGAAATAGACCCAACGCTGTCATTGCTCAGAGATCACCTGCTGGACACCCCCGTTAATGAAGAGGAAGAGCACGCTCAGCAACAGATGGCTGAACTGCATGATCTGCTTGAACTGCTCACGCAGTGGGGAGCTCATCTGAATAATATGTCCGCAGAACAACTACAAAGCCTGATGAAACTTGGTGCTGGTGTTAGCAAAATGCTAGAGCTCAAGGATAAGGTGGTAGGAAAAAATTAAGGACGATTGAAAGCCCCACTATCAACTGCACTTTTGAGGTATTGTCATGCTTGAAACCCTTATGCTGTCACGAATACAGTTTGCCGCGAATATCAGTTTCCATATTTTATTCCCGGCGATAAATATCGCCATGTGCTGGTTTTTGCTGTATTTCAAGGTACGTTATGACGCATCGGGTAACCCCCTGTGGATGCGCGCTTATCGTTTTTGGGTCAAAGTTTTCGCTTTAACCTTTGCGCTTGGAGTGGTCACAGGCATCACCATGTCATTCCAGTTCGGTACCAATTGGCCCGGGTATATGGAAACGGTCGGGAATATTGCCGGCCCTTTACTGGGCTATGAAGTATTAACAGCCTTCTTCCTGGAGGCGACTTTCCTGGGCGTCATGTTGTTCGGCATTAACCGTGTACCGCCTAAAGTGCATACCTTTGCAACTCTGTTAGTCGCGATCGGCACAACCCTGTCAGCCTTCTGGATACTGGCTCTAGACTCCTGGATGCATACACCGGCAGGTTACGAACTACGTGATGGCGTGGCGTTTGCCACCGACTGGTGGGCCATTATTTTTAACCCGTCATTTCCTTACCGGTTAGTGCACATGCTAGTGGCTTCCGGATTAACAAGCGCCTTTTTTATCGCCGGCATTTCTGCCTATCGAATTCGCAAAGGGGACACCAAAAAAGCACCCTATAAAACCCTGAAAATTGGTTTAATCGTGGCAGCCCTTCTAGCGCCATTACAAGCCTTCGTAGGAGACTTACACGGTCTCAACACCCTCGAACACCAGCCACAAAAGATTGCTGCCATGGAAGGTGTCTGGCATACGGAGGAAGGCGCACCACTATTGCTTTTCGCTATTCCTGACGAAACCGAACAACGCAATCATTGGGAACTAGGCATCCCCAAATTGGCCAGTCTAATTCTCACTCACGAATTAAATGGAGAAATCCAGGGGATTACGGATTTTGGTGAGGATCACCCTCCCGTTGGTCCGGTATTCTGGAGTTTTCGATTGATGGTGGCCGTTGGGATACTGATGATGGCAGCCTCATGGTTTGGCCTCTACTGCCTGCACAGAAAAAACAGTCTCCCTTTCTGGATGCTTAAAGCCCTTGAGATAATGACCTTCTCAGGCTGGGTCGCTACGCTAGCCGGTTGGTATGTCACAGAGGTTGGCCGCCAGCCCTGGCTGGTAACCGGTATTTTACGTACCGCTGACGCCGTCACACCTGTTGCCGCAGGTTCAGTAGGCTTATCACTCTCACTTTATTTGCTGCTTTACGCATTCCTATTATCAGCCTACATCCATACCCTGCGTGTCATTGCCCGAAAAGCAGTTCAAATTGAAGAATTTGAAACAAGTGAGCCAACAGCTACTGGCAGTCTGATGAATGTTGGTATAGATGGCACAACAAATCATTCGGTTAAAGGAGCATCATCATGCTAGACGAGCAATGGTTACCTGTCATTTTTGTTGGTCTGATGGGTTTTTCAGTACTGGTCTACGCCATCCTTGATGGCTACGACTTGGGTGTTGGTGTTCTATTACCAATGCGCCCCGATGATGAAGCCGACCGCGACACCATGATTGCCTCCATCGGCCCCTTTTGGGACGCCAACGAAACCTGGCTGGTATTAGCGGTTGGCTTGATGCTTATCGCCTTTCCGGCGGCCTACAATTTAGTGTTCATGCACCTTTATATTCCGGCAGCACTGATGCTGATTGGCTTAATCCTCAGAGGCGTATCCTTTGACTTCAGGGCGAAGGCTGCTGTTGACCATAAATTGGCTTGGGATCGCTGCTTTAAAGCGGGCTCACTCATGACAACACTGGCACAGGGCTACATGCTGGGGCAGTACGTCATGGGCTTTGAGCAAAGCCTGCCAGCACTACTCTTTTGTTTGCTAAGTGCATTATGTGTCACAGCCGCATACAGCTATATTGGCGCCGCCTGGTTGATTATGAAAACCGAGGCAGGCTTACAACGCCGCTCCGTCACTTGGGCCTCGCGCTGTGGTCGAATTAGCTTTATCGGTGTCGTTGCCGTTTGTTTAGTAAACCCACTGGTCAACCCGGACGTATTTAATCGTTGGTTTAGTTTCCCGTTGGTCATGTTTGCTTTACTGATTCCAGTGCTGTGTACACTCGCCTTTATCGTAAATGACATGCTGCTGAAAAGACTGCCTAAAGCTAATGACCGTCATTGCTGGGTACCCTTTGTGCTGGTCACAACTATTTTTGTGTTGTGCTTCAGCGCGCTAGCATTTAGCTTTTTCCCAGAAATCATTCCCGGCCAACTGGATATCTGGGCGTCGGCAAGTGCGCCAGAATCGCTGCGCTTTATCCTCATTGGCGCCATTATTGTTGTCCCGGTGATCCTCATTTACACGGTTTTTGCCTACCGCGTTTTCCACGGCAAAGCGACGGAGCTGCATTACCATTAGCAAAACACTCAATAAAATCATGAGGTAAAACCACCAACAATAAAAAAGCCTGGCAGCGGACTTTCCTGCCAGGCTTTTATTTCATTCACAGCCGCTTTAACCTGAAACACCCTATTAGTCATTACCTCACAAATAAATCTTCGAAATCCAACAACTGCCCCGCCGCACTGGTATCGTAACCCGGCACATCAGCTACTCGCTGGCGAAACTCCGCTGATTTGAGCAGTTCGCGTAATCTGGCAATCAGGTTTTGCGATTTATCCTTGTTAACAGCTAACACATAAGCCTCGTTGAGCAAGGGAATAAAATTCAGACCGAATTTTTCAGCCGCCGCCTTGATACCTAACCCCGCATCGGCCGAACCACTGGCAATCATCGCCGCCACCGCTGAGTGAGTGAACTCCTCATGACCATAACCGGCAATATCGCGTGCGGTGATTGTCTCCAGGCTTAATAAGTGATCAAAAATAGTACGCGTACCCGATCCTCGCTGTCGATTCACAAAACGTACCGACCGCTTGGCTAAATCGCTGATAGTCAGGATATTTTTAGGATTCGATTTTTCCGTCATCAAGCCCTGCTCACGCGTTGCCAGCAGCAATAGCGTCTGTCGCTGAGGATCAAGCCAGGTACGATACAGCGGCGCCAGTGCCGTTTTAATTTTTTCTAGCGGAAAGTGAAAGCCGGCGACCTCGCACTGACCACTGGATAATAGCCTCAAGGCATCAAGGCTACCGCGTGTTTCGATCATGGCATCCAATTTGGGCTGCTGCCGCAATAAATCAATAAACTCAGCCACTACAATGCCGTGACTGGCAAACATCCGTAGTCGCTCACTCGGTTCGCCGCCCAACTCAGCGGCCAACGCCTGATTAATTTCTTCAGCCTGGCGCAGCAGTTCCGGTTGTAATTTCTCCGTAGCCTGCTGCTCAAAAGCCAGCAGCTTCTCACCAAGCTCACTGAGCTTTGCCCCACGTCCGCGTTCAAGAATAAGCAAAGGTGATTTAAAGACCTCCTCCCACCCTTTCACCAAGCCCCAGGCGTAACGATAAGAAAACCCCAGCACCGTACTGGCTTTTTTGAGTGAGCGATCGCGGTGCACAGCATGCAGCAGCAGGAACAGGTTTCTTTCAATATCACGGCTTTCTTTGCCTTCCAGCTGCCAACTTAGGCTTAACGAAATATGCATAAACTTGCCTATTCAAAAATTAACCATTATCGCTAATATCCGCGCCCTATTGCGCCATTTATAAAAAAAATAACAACAGAGACTGAAAGGAAAGTTTAAATGAAATACCGTAACTTGGGAAAAAGCCTGGTAGCAGGCCTCGCTATCACCACTTCCGGCTCAGCAATCGCAGCCGGTTCAGCCGTTGAAGAGCTCCTCAAAGCGCTTTATCAAAATGGCACCATCGATAAAGCAACCTACGAATTGGTTCAACAGGCAGCCAAAGCGGAAGACGCACAAAACCGTAAACAAATTCGTGAAATCTCCGTCGCTGAATCTCAAAAAGTGGCGGGTGATGTCGTCGCTAAAGTTAAAGCCAGCAAACCTGACGTTAAATTAGGCGGGCGTATTCAACTGGACGCGGGTTCGGTTTCCGAAGACAACATGGACCACAACAGCGGTACTGAAATTCGTCGTGCTCGCCTGTTTGCAAAGGGTGACCTGCATAAGGACTGGGGCTTCAAATTACAATATGACTTCACTGGCACCGGTAGCAGCGGCATTCAGGACGCTTACCTGGATTATAAACCACTGAAAATTCGTATTGGCCACGCCAAAGAGCCGTTCAGCTTACAGAACATGACCAGCTCCAAGTACACCACCTTTATTGAGCGCGGCCTGCCACATGTGTTTGCTGAAGGTCGTAATATCGGTATTCAAACGGTTCGTAACGGTGAAAACTGGATGATCGCTGGCGGCATCTTTGGTGATGGCCGCGACGGCGGTTCTGGCGGCGAGAACAATGAAGGTTGGGGCGCAGCTGCACGTGCAACAATTGCACCGATTCACGCCGATGGCGAGACATTACATCTGGGTACCTCGCTGTCCTACCGCAACGTAGGCGGCGACCACACGCTGCGCTTCCGTGAGCGCCCTGAAGCCCACATTACTGATACGCGTATCGTTGACACAACCGCTTTTGACGCCAACAGCGTCACTCGCGGCGTTCTGGAAGCGGCTTATATTAATGGCCCATTCCACGTTCAGGGCGAGTACTATCGCACCAGCGTTGAGCGTCAACTGGCTGGCATGAAAGATGTCACCTTTAGCGGCTACTACGCGGAAGCCGGTCTGTTTTTGACCAACGACACGGTTAACTACAAAGCGTCAAAAGGTTCCTATAGCAAAGTCACGCCTTCCGGTGAAAACGGCGCCTGGCAAATTGCTGCACGTTTCAGCAGCCTTGATTTGACCGACGAGGACATCAACGGCGGCACTGCAGAAAGCCTTACCTTTGGCCTGAACTGGTTTGCGACATCGAATATTCGCTTCAGCGCCAATTACATCAACGTACTTGACGTAGACGGTGGCCCAACCGCTGGTGACGAGCCAAGCGCCTTCACATTCAGATCACAGGTTGAGTTCTAATATCAGCCTAACTCGATGCTATTCCGTGCGTTCAGAGGACGCCTGCTAAGACTTCCAACGTCGCTCGGAATAACAACGCAAACTCTTGCAACAGGATAAGATTATGAAATCCGTTAAGCTGTTATCAGCCTTGATACTGACACTGTTTGTTTCTTCTACGGCTCTCGCTGATGAAATACAGCGCCTTCGCCTAGCAACAACAACAAGCACCGATAATTCTGGCCTGCTGGCCGTTTTACACCCCGCCTTTGAAGCCAAGCACAATATCAAAGTTGACGTCATTGCCGTCGGCACCGGTAAAGCGCTTCGCCTGGGCAGCAACGGCGACGTTGATGTGGTCATGGTTCATGCACCCGGAGCCGAAAAGAAATTTGTCGCCGAGGGCAGCGGTGTTGAGCGTCTGCCAGTCATGCATAATGATTTTGTTATTCTCGGCCCTAAAGCTGACCCTGCTCAGGTTAAATCAGCCACAGACATGAATGATGTTCTGCATCGCATCGCCAACAACAAAGCCGATTTCGTATCGCGCGGTGACGATTCAGGCACCCATAAAAAAGAAAAAAGCCTCTGGCAAGCCGCTAACATCACGCCAAAAGGCAGCTGGTATCTGGCCGCTGGTCAAGGTATGGGAGCCGTTTTACAAATGGCTAACAACAAAGCCGCTTATACAATGTCTGACCGCGGCACATATTTAGCCTATATCAACAAAATTGATCTGGATGTCGTGTATGAAGGTGCGCCACCTCTACTGAACCCCTACTCAGTTATTCTGGTTAACCCGAAAAAACACCCGCACGTTAAAACTGAGCTTGCCCAGCGCTACGTTGATTTCATTCGTAGCGAAGAGGGTCAACATATCATCGCTAACTTTAAAGTTAACGGCGAGCTACTGTTTCATCCGGATGTCATAAAATAGCACTACCATTGTTATCGCTTGGCTGTGTTTGGGTATCAATCCCCCCCTGATTCCGAACACAAAAAAGGGAGGCATTTGCCTCCCTTCCCTTTTTACCATTAATGATCGTTAAGCGGCGTCAACCTTCTCTGCTTTATCCGCCTCAATCGCTTGATCTTCCAACTGTTTATTGAGGTTAGCGCCAGAACCAATACTAATTTTCCTTGGTTTCATCGCCTCAGGAATTTCGCGCACCAAATCAATAAATAACAAGCCATTTTCCATCGCAGCCCCCGTTACTTTGACATAATCGGCAAGCTGGAATTTACGCTCAAAATTACGCGCCGCAATACCTTGATGCAGGTAATGACGCTGTGTTTTATCTTCAGCCTTAACACCGGTCACAGTAAGGGTATTGTGTTCAGACTCAATGTTCAGCTCATCTTCGCTGAAGCCGGCCACCGCCATGCTGATGCGATACTCATCATCTGACACCAGTTCGATGTTGTAGGGTGGGTAGCTGGGTTGTTCATTACGGCTGGCGGCATCCAACATAGACGCCATACGGTCAAAACCAACAGTTGAACGGAATAGGGGTGATAAATCTAATCGTGCCATTTTCATATCCTCTCAATTAAGCAATATGTTTGACTGTCAAACGGGCTGCCATCAGGCCAGCTATTGTCAGTCAGTTTATTAAATTCAGGCCTCCATTGAGCGCCTGTACTATTGATATAGGGATATAAAAAATGCTTTTCAAGGGACTTTTTTTAAAAAATTTAAGGCCCTCTGACCAGTCGCATGGCGAAGCTTGTATACCACCGCCACACAATAAACGAAGCAATGCCAGCAGTGGATATTTTCCCCGCGCCCTTACAAACTGGGCTTTTGCGAGCAGCTTACGGCATTGAAGCCTTTACAAAAGGCCAGTCATTCGCTGTAGGTTTCGCCCGGCATCTCATCTCGAGAAGCACCAGCGCAGCTATCATGGACTAAACCAGAGGCGCTTTTATTTCCAGCGCCGATTACTCCACAACCAGTCTTCGGGGGTCTCCATAATTTGCTCTTCCAGTTTGCGTATATAGCGCTCCGTTAGCGGGTACGAATCACGCTCTTTTTTATAGGGTGGTTCAGCTAACAACTCAAAAGCCAGCTGGTAACGACCACGCGACAGGCGTGTCATTTTCATAAAAACCACGGGGATCTTTACAAACTGAGCAATTTTTTCTGGTCCAATGAAGCACCGCGTTTCACGATTCAGGAATTGTGTGATATGCGCACGGCCTTTATTTCGAGGTCGCTGATCAGCAAGAATGCCGTACACCCGCTGGGAACGTTTTCGTTTTACGACTTCGTTCATAAATTCCTGATGGGGAATCGGCTCAACATTAAAACGTGACCGAGTTTCGAGCATAAAACGATCAACACTTTTATTATGCAACGGCTTATATACCGCGTTTACAGGTATCGGCAACTTGGCCCCGATAGATAACAGCAGCCACTCCCAGTTACAGCAATGACCTCCCAGTAAAATAAAAGAGCTACCCTGATCCAGTAACGACTCCAGTAACTCGATGTTCTTGAATTGCACTCGCTCACTCACTTCTTCTCGGCTCATATTGCCGGAATAAAGCGCTTCCACCGTCACATCGGAAAAGCCCCGATAAAACTTTTTTGCAATCAGCTTTCGTTCAGCTGCGCACTTATCCGGAAACGCTTGTTGCAAATGCGCGGCCACAACCTTTCGGCGATAACGTACGACATAATAGAGCAAACAATACAGAACACCGGAAAACAGGTATAAAACCGGCAGCGGAAGTTTAGATAACAGTTTTAACATTAACGGATCACAGCCTTGGAAAACCAGACCATTATAGGCATGTGCTGCGTTAGTGGAAGACACTTGATACGGGAAAACCTCACTTAACGAATAAAAGCAGGCCACCCATGGGCCGATGATCGAACCTACGTTAGAATCGGCGGTCTGTTTTGAACAGTCTTTTGATACCGGCAAGGATTCTTTACGTGCACAAGCAACTCTCCCGTCACATACAACTTTCAATAGCGATTTTCCTGTCCTTGATGATCGCCGCCTGCAGCACAACACTGCCGCCTAAAAGCGCCACTAGCGATATCATTAAAAGCCCTATCGATGAACGTGTCTACCTCGCCTTCAAACTCGATAACCAGCTTCAGGTAATGGTCATTTCTGACCCTAAAACCGATAAAGCGGCCGCGTCACTCAGTGTTAATGTCGGCAGCGGATCCGATCCAAAAGATCGTGAAGGTTTGGCGCACTTCCTTGAACACATGCTATTTCTTGGCACTGAAAAATACCCCGAAGCCGATGCCTACCAGCAATTTATCAGCCAACATGGTGGTTCGCACAACGCCTATACAGCCTTTGAAGAAACCAATTATTTTTTTGATATTAATGCGCCACACCTGGCGTCAGCACTGGATCAGTTTGCGCAGTTTTTTATTGCCCCCTTGTTCAATCCTGAGTATGTCGAGCGCGAAAAGCATGCCGTATATTCCGAGTACCAGGCAAAAATAAAAGACGATAGCCGATTACAGTACGAGCTTATTAAAACCGTTAGTAACCCTTTACACCCTTTTTCACAATTTTCAGTGGGTAGTTTGGCGACGCTTGCTGACCTTGAAGGTCAGCCTGTTCGGAACGACTTGCTGGCCTTTTATCGCCAGCATTATTCCGCCAACCGCATGACACTCGTGGTACTCGGAAAACAATCGGTCAATGAGCTGCAAAAAATGGTCAGCGAACGTTTTGCCGCTATTGCCAACCACAACAGCCCAGTGCCTCATTTTAAGCAACCTTTATTTGCCGATGGCCAGCTACCGCTTCGCATTAACACCCAGCCCAATAAAGACTTAAAACAGATTAAATATTTATTCCCAATACCCAGTAGCCGCCCATTTTATGACAGCAAACCAGTTCACTACGTAAGCAACCTGCTTGGTCACGAAGGCAAAGGAAGCCTGCTGTCCTATTTAAAGGAACAGGGTTGGGCCGAAGGCCTCAGCGCCGGCATTGGCTTTGAAGATAACGAGCAGGCCAGCCTGCAAATCAGTATTAACCTGACTGATCAGGGCCTCCACAATACTGACGCCATCACCCAGGCGCTATTTCAAACCATTGCTCTCATCAAGCAACAGGGCATTGAAAGCTGGCGTTATCAGGAGCAGGCACAGCTTGCACAACTGGACTTCCAGTTTCAGGAACAGAGCAGCAGCATGCACCTCGTCACCCGCTTGGCCAGCCGTCTCAAACAGCTGCCTCCGCAGCAGGTACTGAGCGCCCCCTATCAAATGACGGATTTTGATCCGCAGTTGATTAGCGCTTATCTAGATGCTCTTAATCCACACAATATGCTAATGATGGTGGTCGATAAAAATGCTGCTGTCGATCAGGTCAGCCAGCATTTCAAGGCCAGATACGCGATCCAGCGCTTCGATGCCAAACAACTGGCGGCTTGGGCCAACAACCCGGCAACCGATACCATTGAGCTACCGGCCAACAATCCGTTTATCGCCGAGCAGTTAAGTCTTATTCAGGCGCCCGATGTCAACCCCCTGAAACCTCAACAGCAGGTAAGCGCCCAAGGCACTTCCTGGTGGCATAGCATTGATACCAGTTTTAAAACACCCAAGGCAGATTTTTATGTCACGCTGCGTTCGCCACTGGCAAACCAATCGGCCCGCTATACGGCACTGACCGCCCTGTACGTTAAAACGGTTAACGACCAGCTTAACGAGTTCAGCTATCCAGCCATGCTGGCCGGATTGAATTACCAACTCTACCGGCACGTACGCGGCATCAGCCTGCGTATTTCCGGCTATCAGGATAAGCAACCACTACTTTTAGACGAAGTTCTCAAGGCCTTGAAAACCCCACACATAACGACCGAGACATTTAATCGTCACCGCAATGAATTACTGCGCCAGTGGCGTAACGCTTCTCGACAAAAACCTTATCAACAGGGGTTATCGAAAACCTCTTATCTCGTCACAAATCCGAGCTGGCAAGAGCAGCAGTTAATGGCGGCTTTGGTATCGACCACCCCCGAGCAACTACGACACTTCGCCAACCAGTTTTTAAGCCAGCTGGATATTGAAGTGCTCGGTAATGGCAATATTAGTCATGCTGAAATGGCCGCGCGAGTTGCCCAAATTGAAAACCGATTGGCCACCCAAAAACCAGCCCAGGCGATTGCCCGCCCCAACATCCAGCAGTTGCCTGACAACCAGAAACTGCTCCACCAATTTACCGTGCAACACAGCGATAACGCTGTCACCCTGTACATACAAGGCGACAACAAGCAGGTCAGTAATCGCGCTAAATACGCCCTGCTCAATCAAATTTTATCAACGCCCTTTTACTACCAGTTACGCACCCGTCAACAATTGGGTTATATCGTTTTCAGCAGCCCGATGACGTTGCTCGAGGTACCCGCGCTGGCATTTACCGTTCAATCCCCCAACAGCTCTCCAGAAAAGCTGATCACCGCCATTGAAGACTTCATGACCAACGCCAGCAGCACCCTGGAAACACTTGACGAAGCAGCACTACAAACCCACAAACAGGCGTTAATTGGTCGTATTATGGAAAGAGACAGCCGCCTCAACCAGCGCAGCAATCGCTACTGGCGAGAAATTGATCGGCAGAATGTTGATTTTGATAGCCGCGAACAACTGGTCGCCGCCATTAAGGCCGTTGACTTGAGCAGCCTACGGGCACTTTATCAGCAGGATTTCATCAAGCGACCTCGGCAGTTAGCCGTGATCGCAACGGCAAATCAGCAGCCAGTTCCACTAAAGGATTATCAACCTGTTGATCAGGCTAGCTTAAGAGCACTGAAGACGGGCTTTGTTAACTAACACCGGCTAGCCGAACTGGCCATTTACTAAACACTCACGGCTGAGGGTCGACAGCCGTGAGTCAGTATTGTTGACCAGAGTTAGTCCAGACTCTCCTGCAACGACACCCCGTAGGCCTGCAACTGAATCAATATCTGCTTTTGATCAAGCGTGGTCTGCGGCGCATTCATCAGCTCCTGAATTCGCTGATAGTAGCTATCCAGCGTCAAGCGGCTACCGATTGTTTCGTCATCAAAACAACTACGCCGGAACACCTGCCATTGAGCGCGCTCTTCATCACTCAAGGTAGCGGGGTAGTTTCTGGCACGATAACGAAACAGCATGTCCGGCAAGCGCGCATCCCTGAAGGGCAAGTTTGCTGCACTTAGCTGCTCAGGCGTCATCTGCCTCAGTTCCTCCATCAACTGCCGATCATGACTACTGAAAAAACCACCACTGTAGAGTGCCTGATCCGGGTCATCTGGCGTTTCAAACTCACGACTTGAGAACACGGCCTGTACTTTTTCCGCAATACCGGCCGCAGCTTTAATATGCTCCAAGTTGGCTCGACAGGCAGTTAAATCAATGCCCAACCGCTCCGCGGCTTCGGCGCTGACAACATTAACTGGCGCGACAATCGGGCATTTATTGATATGCACGGCTTTGATGGGCACGCGTTCAACACCTTCCGGCATATCTTCGCGACGTGTAAAGATACGCTCGGCAATTTGCTCCGCTGACAGACGCAATAACGGCTCGGGGTCAACACTCAGGTCATAGACATAAACGGCATTTTTATTGACGACATCGCGTGCCAACGGCACCACAATAGCCGCACAGCCTCTGTCGGCGGGAAACATCGAAGAAATATGCAACACCGGTTTTTGCGCGACAACATTGAGTTGCTGATCGACCAAGCGCTTATCACGATGCTTGTAAACATAATCATAAAGCTTCGGCTGCTTTGTTTTGATCAATTTTGCCAATTCGATGGTCGCCCATACATCGGACAACGCGTCGTGCGCTGCTTCATGGCTGATACCGTTGGCGGCCGTGAGCTGCTCCAGCTTAAAGCTGGGGCTGCCATCCTCATGCTCAGGCCAATTGATACCCTCCGGGCGTAATGCTCGTGTCAGGCGTACCATATCGATAATGTCCCAACGCGAATTGCCATGTTGCCACTCTCGGGCATAGGGGTCATAAAAGTTGCGATACAGGGCGTTGCGCGTCACTTCATCATCAAAGCGGATACTGTTATAACCCGCCACACAGGTACCCGGCTCAGCAAATTGTTCATGAATACGGGCGATAAATTCAGCTTCCGGCACACCTTCCTGTAGTGCCTGCTGTGGCGTAATGCCCGTGACCAGGCAGGCTTCCGGGTGTGGCAGTACATCGTCGGCCGGTTTGCAAAAAAACACGTCGGGATCACCAATAATATTGAACTGCTCGTCGGTGCGAATACCGGCAAATTGACAGGGCCGGTCACGAAAAGGGTCCGCACCAAAGGTTTCAAAGTCATACCAGTAGAAGCTCATAGTCCATTATCCATCGAAAGGTGGGTGTCCATTGTAGGGGAATTGGAGCACAAAAAAAGCCCGCCAATCGGCGGGCTTAAAAAAGAGTGTTCAGCACAACTAAGTCTCGTCATCCTCTTCCAGCGGCTGCAATGAAAAGGCACTCATTGCTGGCTTAGGTTGTGGTGCCGGTTTAGGCTTTTCAGACTCAGGTTTTATCGACATTTGCGCTTGTTCACGCAAGCGGCGCAGGTCGTCTTTGACATTCGGTGCGGCAGACGCTTCGCGACGGGCCGCAGTAGCAGGTGCAGCTCGTCGAGCAGCAGAAGGCTCAGCCACAGAAGGTCGCGCTGAAGCGGCGGCTGGCGCACCTTTTTCCTTTTCTCCCAGCGTAATTTTCAACCGCAGGTTGTTCGCCGAATCAGCATTACGTAACGCTTCATCCATGCTAATACGCCCCTGCTGATAAAGTTCCAGCAACGCCTGATCAAAGGTGCGCATACCCGAATTAGCTGATTTCTCCATCACTTCTTTAAGCGAATCAATATCTCCCTTTTTAATTAAATCCTTCACCCGTGGCGTACCGGTCAACACCTCAATGGCAGCAGCACGTTTAGCATCCACCGTCGGGATCAGCCGCTGGGAAATAATGCCCCGCAGATTGAGTGAGAGGTCAAGAAAGAGCTGGTTATGACGTTCTTCCGGGAAAAAGTTAATGATTCGATCTAACGCTTGGTTAGCGTTGTTGGCGTGCAAGGTAGATAAACACAGGTGGCCGGTTTCGGCAAAGGCCAGCGCGTGCTCCATGGTTTCCCGGCTACGAATTTCACCAATCAAAATAACATCGGGGGCCTGGCGCAGGGTGTTTTCCAAGGCATCCTCATAGCAATCGGTATCCATGCCCACTTCACGCTGGTTAATAATGCTCTTTTTATGCTGATGCACAAATTCAACAGGATCTTCAATGGTGATGATATGCCCAGCGCTGTTGCTGTTTCGGTGATCAATCAACGATGCCAGCGACGTTGATTTACCTGAGCCGGTGCCACCCACAAAGAGAATCAAACCACGCTTCTCCATCACCAGTTCCGGCAAAATAGTCGGCAAACCAAGGTCTTTATAATAGGGGATATCGGTTTTAATGGAACGAATGACCATCGACACTTCGCTGCGCTGTTTAAAAATATTAACCCGAAAGCGCCCCAACCCCTCTTCGGAGATCGCCAGATTCATTTCTGGCTTACTTTCAAACTCCTTGATTTGCTCTTCATTCATCGCAGCATAGGCCAGCTTTTCGACCCGCCCCTTTGGCATCCGCGTTTCAGCAATCGGTACCAATTGCCCCATGGTTTTAATACTGGGTGGCGCGCCTGTCGCCAAGTATAAATCGGAACCATCACGGTCAATCAAGACACGAAGATAATCAAGTAACTCCTGCATAACCACATCCTGCTTTACTATTTGAAAAAGACTGCGCCAACAGAAAAGTCAGCGGCGGGGAAAACTAGCCCTGCTTCCTCAGTATAGGCAGGTTTTTCGAAACTGCTATGAAGAAAACTTAACGCGATTACGCCCTGATTTTTTAGCGCTATATAACGCTTTGTCCGCCGCTTCGATGACCAGCGCCGGGGTTCGTAATTTATCCGATTTTACGGCAGCACCCAGGCTGATTGTGACTTTAAGTGGCCCAGAACCCTTGCCTTTAGTGCGTTGTTTTTTGCCCTTTTTACTATCACTGGGGCGATTATTCCCACGTATCCGCATTGGGTAGTCAGCAACGCGACCACGGAGTGCTTCAAGATGCGGTTCTATCTGCGCGGCCGTTTTACCTTCAAAAATCAGCGTAAACTCTTCACCTCCGTAGCGGTAGGCCCTCGCACCGCCAGTTGTCTTTTCCAGCTGACCAGCAAGCATTTTCAGTACTTGATCACCAACCTCATGTCCGTGAGTGTCATTAAATTTTTTGAAATGATCCACATCAACCATCACAATGCAGTAGCGCCCACTCAATCTCAATAGCCGCTCATTGAGCGCCCGCCGCCCAAGCAATCCCGTGAGCTCATCACGATAGGCCATATCGTAGGAGTGCTGCAAAAGACTTAACAGTGAAATCAACCCGGCGACAACAAATAACATCACCACCGTATTACTGGCATTGGCAAAATAAAAAGCGAATCCCATCGCTAATAACACCGCAAGCAAGGCGTTATTAAGAGGGGTCATTCGAAAGATAATGCGCGTACCGATAACCAGGCCGGAAAGCACTAAGCTAAACCAAACAGGTTTGCTAAGCGGCTCTCCCAAAGCTGCAGGCCAAGGCATCAATGAAAATAGCGCTTCAAGTTGTGACAGCTCTGGTGATAAATGGCCATTGAGCACTTCAACAACCAGCGCTAGCTGTAAGCCTAAAACAGACGCCATTACATAGCTCTGTACCAGCGTCAAGCCTCGATCTCGCAATAACGACAATACAGCAAGATTAAACGGTGCAAGCAAGCCTAGCACTAGCAACAAATACGTCTGCTTAGTCGCATCAATATAGGGGTAATAGCTGGTCATGCCCCAATGCAAAAACGCCACAACCAGCGACAAATAGAAAATACGATTACGGCCAAAGTAAAGGCTAATTGCGGCACTGACAATGAACAGGCTATAGGGTACCAGCCGTAAAGTCGCTAACTGATCGACCGACAATACGCCTAAAAAGGACAACGAAAAAAAACCCATAGCCATCAATAGGTATGGCGTAATAAACGTCAACGCAGAACGAGAAGTGATTTGCAACAAAGAGTCCACCATCTACAACAGGTAGCGACAATTGGCACTAAAGGCAGTATCGCAATTATTATAAGTATAGAAGCTGTAGACTGGCTGGCAGGAAATTTGCTCCCCTAAACCAGGTTAATTTCTGTTAGCTTGATCGCTAATCAACGCATCAAATTTAAACAGACAACGAATAATGGATGACGCATCAAAACCAGCGCCCTTAAAATTTTCTTCTGCGATGGCAACAATGCCGCTGCGCTGTGGCAGGGGGTTCTGGAATTCGATGATCTGATGAAGCCGGGCAATAAACACGAACTGTAGCCACTGATTAAAACTCAGCGTATCAAAACAAAATGGTTGAGTACTTTGCAGTGCCTCTTGAGGCGGCTCTTCTGACAGCCAAAGCTGGTGCTGTCGCATAGCCATTTCCAGCTCAAGAATAATGTCAGCAAGTCGTGAGTAGGGGTCTGTAGTTGTCACTGTTTCGTGCTAATCGGGATATAGTTGGTCAGTGCGGGCAGCCAAAATAAAGTCATTTTTATGCAGTCCAGCGATTTTATGCGTCCACCAGGTAACGGTTACTTTGCCCCATTCGGTCAAAATAGCCGGGTGATGGTTTTCACTTTCAGCCAGCTCAGCAACATCATTGGTGAAAGCCATAGCCTGAGCAAAGTTTTTAAAGCGGTAGCAACGCTCGATTTGCTGTTCGCCATCGCGACTTTCAAGCCGCCAATCTGGCAGCTCTTTCAGCAATGAAGGCAGCTCAGCCTCCGTAACGCCCGCTGATAGGTTACGACAAGCTTCGCAAGCCTCTTCAATTAAATAAGTCATGATCAAACTCCAGCAAACAGTTAATGAAACCTACCACTTTGACCACAAAAACGCCGCTTCATCGCAACTAGATCAAGGGGCCCCTTAAAAAACCAGGGAGCCCCGAATAGGCAGGTAAAAGAACGGCCTATTGAACGAACTTTATTTCCTGCTGTTATTACTGAACCGTCAGCTCACGTTCTTCAATGATGTCATGCCACTGTGCCGGACCAGTGTTATGAACCGACTCACCCTTCACATCCACAGCCACGGTAACGGGCATATCTTCGACTTCAAACTCGTAGATTGCTTCCATGCCCATTTCAGGGAAAGCCACAACCTCAGCTTTCTTAATGGCTTTAGATACCAGATAAGCCGCTCCACCCACAGCCATCAGGTAAACCGCTTTGTGTTTTTTGATCGCTTCGATAGCTGTCGGGCCACGTTCAGCTTTACCAATCATGCCAATCAGGCCAGTTTCCGCCAACATTGTTTCGGTAAATTTATCCATACGGGTTGCCGTTGTCGGACCCGCCGGGCCAACCACCTCTTCACGAACTGGATCGACTGGGCCCACGTAGTAAATAAAGCGGTCTTTCAAATCAACAGGTAACGGCTCGCCTTTTGCAATCATATCTGTCATACGCTTGTGTGCCGCATCGCGACCAGTCAACATCTTGCCCGACAGCAGCAGTGTTTCACCCGGCTGCCAATCTTGAATATCAGCGTGTTTAACCTCATCCAGATTAACTCGACGAACCTGATTGCCGCCGGTTTCCGTGATCTCTGGCCAATCTTCCAATTTAGGCGCTTTCAACTCAGCGGGGCCTGAGCCATCAAGCGTAAAGTGGGCATGACGGGTAGCCGCACAGTTAGGGATCATTGCTACCGGTAATGATGCGGCATGGGTTGGATAATCCATGATTTTCACATCAAGTACCGTCGTTAAACCGCCCAGGCCCTGTGCACCGATACCCAGTTTATTCACCGCATCCATGATTTCAATGCGCAGCTCTTCAACTCGGTTCTGTGGGCCACGCTCACGAATTTCATGAATATCAATCGGATCCATCAACACTTCTTTCGCCATCACGGCGGCTTTTTCAGCGGTACCACCAATACCAATACCCAACATGCCTGGTGGACACCAACCGGCCCCCATTGTTGGAACGGTTTTTACGACCCAGTCAACAATGCTATCACTTGGATTCAGCATGACCATTTTGGACTTATTCTCAGAACCACCACCCTTAGCGGCAACGTGTACTTCTACCTTATCACCCGGCACAACTTCCATGTGAATTACAGCAGGGGTGTTGTCTTTAGTATTCTTACGCGCACCTGCCGGGTCCTCGAGAATCGATGCTCGCAACAGGTTATCCGGATCGTTATAGGCCCGACGCACGCCTTCGTTAACCAGATCGCTGACTGATTTATCGGTTTCCCATTGTACGTTCATGCCGATTTTTAAAAATACGGTAACGATACCCGTATCCTGACAGATTGGACGATGGCCCTCGGCACACATGCGCGAGTTAATCAGAATCTGCGCCATCGCATCCTTAGCGGCCTGAGACTCCTCTTTCAGGTAGGCTTCGTGGACTGCCTTGATAAAGTCAGTTGGGTGGTAATAGGAAATATATTGCAGTGCATCTGCAACGCTCTGTATTAAGTCTTCTTCGCGAATTAAGGTCATCTTCACGCCCCGGTTAATGATTTGCCAATTGAAAGGCCGCATTGTACCTCAAAGCGGCGCTAATGCTCAGACAAAATCAATAACGAAAATAAGGAATTAGCGAAACGGCTAGATCAACTTTTGCGGATCCAGCAGCTGCTCCAGCTCGGCGCGGGGGATAGTGGTTAACTCTTCTGCCACATCAATAATAGCTCGCTGCTGACGATAAGCCTGCTTCGCAATATCAGCGGCTTTTTCATAACCAATTAATGAGGTCAGTGCTGTTACCAAAATAGGATTACGGGCCAGATTTTTCTGCAATCGGTCACTGTTCACCTTAAACGTAGCAATCGCCTTATCTGCTAACAAGCGACTGCTGGAGGCGAGTAATTGGATACTCTGCAGCAGATTATAGGCAATGACCGGCAACATCACATTTAACTGGAAGTTACCGCTTTGCCCTGCAATAGCAATCGTCGCGTCATTTCCCATCACCTGAGCGGCAACCATCGCCACACTTTCCGGAATCACCGGGTTAACCTTGCCAGGCATAATACTGCTACCGGGTTGCAAGGCTTCCAACTCTATTTCACCAAATCCTGCTAATGGCCCACTGTTCATCCACCGCAAATCGTTGGCAATTTTCATCAAACTTACTGCAATAACACGTAGCTGCCCGGAAAGCTCAACCGCCGTATCCTGACAACTCAAACTTTCAAAAAAACAGCCACTGGCTATGAATTTATGTCCGGTCTCGGTCGTTAACGCCAGGGCTATCTGATCAGCAAATTCAGTGTGAGTATTAACCCCCGTACCGACGGCCGTCCCTCCCTGGGCGATCTGACTCAAGCGTGGTAACACGGCTTTAATTCGCTGAATACCCTGTTCAATTTGTGACTGCCAACCGCTTAACTGCTGCCCCAGCGAAATCGGCATGGCATCCATTAAGTGAGTACGCCCCGTCGCAAGTTGCGACTCTAGCTGTTGTGCTCGTCGCCCAATTATCCGTTGTAAATGCTCAAGCGCCGGTAACAGCTGATCATTCAGCTGTAATACTGCACTGATATGAATGGCGGTAGGAATAACATCATTGCTGCTTTGGCCCAAATTAACATGGTCGTTTGGGTGGATGACGAGGCTACTGCTGTTTGCCGCCAGTGTGGCGATCACCTCATTAACATTCATATTGGTGCTAGTTCCAGAGCCGGTCTGAAATACATCAACAGGAAAGTGCTGCAAGTATTGGCCACTCTGAATAAGGCCGGCAGCCTTGGCAATGGCCTCACCCCGCTCTTTATCCAGCAGACCTAATCTGACATTAACTTGAGCAGCCGTTTTTTTAATGGTCCCCAGGGTGGTAATAAAGACGCGGGGCATCACCAAACCACTGACCGGGAAGTTTTCCAGTGCACACTGAGTTTGTGTACTGTAAAGAGGACTAACAGGAAGGTTTAACGGATCAAAACCGTCATGCCTGCCAGGGTATTTTGTTGCCATAGACACCTCTCAAGCAATGCATTAAGCATGGCCTTGGACCTCTACAACCTTAACAAAAGCGTTAAGCTATTGCATTTCTGAGCATCAGCTAACGACTCATCAGTTTTTAAACTCAATTCGACTGGATTCCTGCAGCCCGGGGTCGCAAAACCCTGTATTCATGTCGTCTTCACCACAATAGCGTAATGAGGAGGCTACGGCATTAGCTCGATTAGTGCGCGCATACCAGGCCGAGCCAACACTTTGCGGCTCACCGTAACGGTAACGAACAACATAACGCAGCTGTCCATCTTCATACCAGGCAATTTCTTTGCCGTGCTTTTGGCCCTCAACAAAGCTGACCTGCAACTTCTGCATACCATCAGCGAAATAACTTACCGCATTACCCGTAAACGGTTTATCTTGCCCAGGCACATAACGTAGCTCAGCTTTGACCTCCAGCTGATCCAAATCCATCACTGCGTTTTCTGCCTGTAGCGATGCGGAGAAAGCGGCCATGAATAAAACAAATAAAGAAAAAACACGCAATTGAAGTAAGCTTTTCATAATATATCCATCACGCAGATTAAATCAGTTTTTCGATTTAACATTACTTAATATAGATGAGTGTGGGCTCGCCCACTGATTCCCGTGTTACTTACACCTAGCCCCTTATAACAGCCAACAGAGAGATGTCATGAGCCGTTCATCCCGCCTTGTTTATTCCACCGATCAAGGCCGTACCTGTCCAGACTGCCAACAACCTCAGCAACAATGCACTTGCAAACAGAACAGTGCCATTCCCGAAGGCGACGGTATCGTCCGTATTTCCCGCCAGACCAAAGGTCGCAAGGGCAAAGGCGTGACACTGGTCGAAGGCGTGTTACTACCCGCAGACGAGCTAAAAGCGCTTGCTAAGCAACTGAAAAAAAGTTGCGGCAGTGGCGGCACCGTCAAAGACGGTGTCATTGAAATTCAGGGCGACTACCGCGAACAGCTACTTTCAGCTCTCACTAAACTTGGCTATCAAGCCAAATTAGCTGGTGGCTAAGCAGCATCCAGCATAGCGGTTGGCTGCCATAAGCCAGCAAACACTCGCTCACCTGCGAGGCCGGTCAAGGCATCACGCTCCGCTTCCGGAATAAAAGCGATCGATAGCAGGTGCTCTAAATGAGCAAAATTATTCTCAACAGGTGTCTTTAGCTGATTATAAATTTCGTAATCATAACCAAGATTTGAGTGGATACGCTTATAGAGCCTTGCACGTTTAATGCCTGTTACATTGAAGGCATAGTGATAACCAAGACTTGCACAACCTCTGACCAACGCACGGCAAACACCTCTCAGCATATCAATGCCTCGATACTCCGGGCGAAGAACCAAGCGCTCCCACTGACAATAGGGAGCTAACGGTAATTCAAGCTGCGGCAGCATAGCGCTGATATCCAAGCCTTTATGCTCAAGCGGCATCAGACTTTGACCAAATAGAGAGCAGCCGGTAATACGAACACCTCCAACACAGGTTTCTCCGTCACGAACAATCAGAATTTTGCCGTGTTGGTCGTAGATATCTTCGCCGCCATCAAAGGCTTCCAGGCCAAGCTCTTTGCGAAAACACTCTTCCCTGAGCCAGTAATACTGTTCCAGCATGCTGCCGCACTTACTGAACTCAAACGTTATGGACACTAAAAAATCTCCAAATGGTTACATCAGCATCACGCCGACTGTTCACATACGGATAACAGTAGAGGGCTATCGGTGATGTGCTTAACATTGATTTACTCTTTTCATAAAGCAATGCGAAAGCCGTGCCAACCTTGATTTAATCTTTATATTCAACAGGTTATAGAGCAAGTTAACAGTCACGACCATTCCACACAAAGAAGGGAATGCTTTTTATGTCTCTAAATTAAGACAAAACAAGCGCTTATATAATTTTTCTTTATATATCAGCCAGTTAAAGCGTCTCCTTTTGGAAACAAAACTGACTTCTAGAACATAAAGGGATTTTTTTAGGACTGCAAGCCTTAATTGGCAGGCTTTTCAATCTTTTGACCCAACTCAAAAGTGTCTGTTTTTTGAGACAGGAAAAATGGAACAGCTTAACTTTTAAACTGATCAGGCTTTAAGTTATGGCGCTGCAGGAGTTTGTAAAAATCAGTTCGGTTTCGTTGCGCTAATTTAGCGGCACGAGAAACATTGCCTTCGGTCAGCCGCAACACTTTAACTAAATAATCGCGTTCAAAGTGGTGGCGAGCATCGTTAAAAGAAGGCATGACGCCAGATTCGCTATCAATAGCCTCGCGAACCAGCGCTTCAGGAATCATTTTTGTATGCGCTAAAGCAACAATTTGCTGCACGACATTCTCCAGTTGCCGTACATTTCCAGGCCAGCCCGCACTCACTAGCAAATTCATAGCCTCAGGACTAAATGCCGTCGCCTTGCTATACCGCCCCTTTCGGCACTGCTGCAAAAAATAATTTGCAAGCAGCGGGATATCTTCTCGACGCTCCGCCAATACGGGAATTTTAAGATTGACCACATTCAACCGATAATACAGGTCCTCGCGAAACAAACCTTTTTTCATGGCCTGTTCAAGATCCCGGTGGGTCGCTGAAATGATTCGTACATCAACAGGGTAACTCTGCGTGCTTCCTACCGGTCGAACTTGACGTTCCTGAAGCACACGTAATAATTTAACCTGCAATGGCACCGGCATATCACCAATTTCATCAAGAAACAGCGTACCGCCATCAGCAGCCCTCAACAAACCAAGATGGTCACTACTGGCCCCCGTAAAGGCGCCTTTCACATGTCCAAATAGCTCTGATTCCAATAACGGTTCAGGCAAAGCGCCGCAGTTAATTGGAATAAACGGCTGCTGATGTCGCGGGCTGCCACGGTGAATCGCCTGTGCCAACAACTCTTTACCGGTACCGCTCGCTCCGGTAATTAACAAGCTGACATCGGATTCTGCGACGCGCTTAGCGGTGCTTAACAGCCGCTCCATACTCTCACTGCGAGTCAGAATACTTGAACTCCACTGGTTTTTTGCGTCGACACTGCCTACTCGACTGGTTTGTGCCAGGGCCTGCCCTATTTGAGAAAGTAGCTCATTTTTATCGACAGGCTTGGTCAAAAAACCAAACACCCCTTTTTGAGTAGCCGAGACAGCATCGGAAATAGTGCCCTGTGCGGTAATCAAAATAACCGGCAGCCCCGTGTATTGGCGCTGAATGGCTTCAAATAACTCAATACCGCTCATGCCATCCATGCGCAGATCACTAACAACCAGGTCAATATCCTGCACGTTAAGCTCAGCTAGCGCCTGCTGACCATCGCTAGCCGTAGTTACTTGGTAATTTTCAGCCTCAAGACGCATCGCCAGCAATTTTCTAAGACTAGGATCATCATCAACCAATAATATGTGTGCTGCCGTATTATCTACCATCTTCGTTCACTCTACCCTGCTAACCTTATGCGCAGCGGCTAAGGCTCAACGGGCTGTTCTTTACGAGAGCTCATATTCTGCTCAAGATTAGTAATGGCCTGAATTTTTTCCTCCAGCACACGCTGCATTCCCTCACTTTCCTTTAACTCCATTTTGACCTTGCTATAGCGCGCATCCCAATTAATCAGACTCTGGTTATATTTCAGCAACAACTTGGTCAAGCCGTACAACTCCTGACTCAGGCTTTCTGAGGCGATCACATATCGAAACGCATCACGTGCACGAATCCAGCCAGCGCGATTATTGAGCTGCTGATTGAGCAGCGCATAGCGATACCACTGCAAGGTCGTCTTTTCTTCGTCGCCAATAGCGTCCAACCGCTGTCGTGCCTGGGTCGGCGTTAATTCCATGTATAAATCGGCGATACGCAACCAGTAATAACGCTGCTCGGCAGACAATACCGGTTCGCGCTCCCAGTTTTCATAATAGTCACGCTGCATACTGCTACAGCCCACGCCTAACAGTAACACTAACGCTATGACAAGATACTTCATTCATCACCCTCCGCAGGGCACTGCAAGCGAAAACACACCGCCAGCGAATCATGTTTGACCAACACCAAATCGCCACCATGCGCCTGCATGCATTCTTTAGCCACACTCAAACCAATACCGGACCCTTTGATAGGGCCACTTCGACTACCAGTACCTTGATAAAAAGGCTCAAAAATCTTGGCTTTTTCCTGTTCACCAATAGGATCACCACTATTGGCAACATCCATGACTAATTGCTCGCCACCGTTCCCCTCAGCCTTGTACCAGCTGATATCTATAACACCCTGTTGCGGCGTATAGTTGACCGCATTGGAAAGCAAATTATCCAGTACTGCACGGAATTTTGTTTCATCCACCGCCCACCTGTCGACACTACCAGCGTACCGTAACTGCAAGCCTTTGCGTTCAATGGTCATTTGATAGGTAGCAATCAGCTCCTGCCACAAAGCCTGCAAATTAACCAACTGCAACGCCAGCGCTTGGCTGTGAACCATCTGGTTATAATCCAACAGGTTCTCAATTAATCGCTGCAGCTCATGGCTGTTAGCCTGAAGAATATCCACCACATCCTGTTGCTTCGGTTGCAGCTCACCAACAACCCCCTCAGCCATCAGGTCAGCACCTTCACGCAAACTGGCTAGCGGTGTTTTTAGCTCGTGCGACATGTGCCGTAAAAACTGCAATTTTTCCGCCTCCAATTCAGCAAGCCGTGTACGAAGCCACTCCAATTGACTACCCAGTTTCTGCATTTCAGCCGGGCCGGAAACATGAATCGGTTGACTCATATCACCACTACCCAGTTGGCGAATCTGCTTGCGAATTTGCCTAACCGGCGAGTTAATCCAGTAAATAAGTAAAATAGAAAAGAAAAACGTCAATACAGCCAAAAGTCCAACCATCACCAGCAGAGAACGCTGAATATTATTGGCATCTTCGACTAACGTCGCCAGACGCTGATCCACATAGCGTTGGACCAGCCGCTGAAATTTAAACGACTCATCCCCCAACTGTGCGAACAGAGGCAGTGCCGCTTTCATTTCCGCTCCCTGCTCCGGCAACTGGTTTAATGTTGCGTCCAATAGCTGCCAACTGTCTCGTATTGTTGTTGCCGTAGTGGCCTGGTGATCAGGCAACACCGTCGCCATCTGTTCCAGGATTAGCAGTAGCTGTCGCCGTTCGCGCACAAACAATGCCAGCAAATCGCTATCTATCAGGGCCACGTATTGGCGCGCACGCCTCTCCAATTCATGCAACCCGGCTTCGAACTGCTGACTACTGCGCGTCAAACTGATTATTTGTTGGTTAACCGACTGGTTCTGCCGCGCCTGCTCATCAATAGTTTCGACGGTATAAAAAATAGCTACACACAGCGGGGCAACAACGGTCATTAGACCAAACAGCATGAGTTGTAAAATTGATCGAGGTCGCCACAACATAGACAGGCTTCAAAGAAAATGGTGCGTTAAATACGCTACCAACATATTCAACCAAAAACAGCACTTACTGCAAGGTTAATCCGCTTTCACACAAACCCATACGGCCTTTATCGACCGCGTTTGTTATGCCGCGCATGCTCAACCACGCGACGCTTTTTATTAAGCTGGCGATCAGTCAGCAGGTTCTTGCGACCTTCAAAGGGGTTTTTTCCAGACTTAAACTCAACAAAAATAGGCGTGCCTTCGATTTTTAACGCCTTGCGGAAAGTGTTTTCAAGAAAACGGGTGTAGTTATTGGGTACATTTTCGGTCTGATTACCGTGCACAATAATACGTGGTGGGTTCGCTCCCCCCATGTGTGCCATACGTAGCTTAATACGACGACCTCTCACCATCGGCGGCGCATGTTCAGTGGTAGCCTGTTGCAAGATACTGGTCAGTTTGTTGGTTGACCAGCGGGTTGTTGCCGAGGCAAAAGCCTTATCGATGGAACCATATAAGTCGCCTACCGCCGTGCCGTGTAAGGCTGAGATAAAGTGGATCTTAGCGTAGCCAACAAAATCCAGCCGACGTTCCAAATCCTGTTTAACCTTGCGCTTGTCGTCGGCATCCATACCGTCCCACTTGTTGACAGCAATCACCAACGCACGCCCCGCATCCAGCGCGTAACCAAGCATATGCAAATCCTGATCGACTACGCCTTCACGCGCATCAAATACACACACCACAACGTTAGCATCGGAGATGGCTTGCAGCGTTTTAATAATCGAGAACTTTTCCACCGTTTCCTTAACGTTCTTACGGCGTCGCACCCCCGCGGTGTCAATCAAGGTGTAAGGCTTTCCATGTCGCTCATAAGGGATATAAACGCTGTCACGGGTAGTACCTGGTTGGTCATAAACCACCACTCGGTCTTCACCCAACATGCGATTTACCAACGTTGATTTACCCACGTTAGGGCGGCCAATAACGGCAATGCGTGTGCCTTTATCATCCTCCTCGTCAATAGGCTCAGGCTCAGGAAACGGCTCAAGCACAATTTCCATCAGGCTACGCACACCGCGGTTATGGGCTGCAGCAATATGATATAGGTTGGGCAAACCCATACTATGAAACTCAACCGTCGCAACATCGGTATCCAAACCGTCGGTTTTGTTGGCAACCAGATAGCAGGTTTTATTGATTTTACGCAAGTGATTGGC